>Ga0316628_100005768_pt1 | contig 10010 bp, 5 predicted proteins | sample OWC_Aug_M2_C1_D5_FD_207648 | JGI IMG/M metagenome (GOLD analysis project Ga0316628, IMG submission 207648) | Wetland soil microbial communities from Old Woman Creek delta, Ohio, United States - OWC_Aug_M2_C1_D5_C | ecosystem: Environmental > Terrestrial > Soil > Wetlands | place: USA: Ohio... | reverse complement strand
TACAATCAGGGTTGGCCGGACCTGGCCTTCGACGGAACCAACTACCTCGTGGTCTGGTTTGACAACCGCACCGGCACCTCTTCCAACGACATCTATGGAGCGCGCGTGACCACCGGAGGCCTGGTCCTTGAGCCGAGCGGTATGACAATATCCGCGGGCCTGGACGACGAGAACCATCCCGCCGTGGCGTTCGACGGCACCAACTACCTCGTGGTCTGGGACAACACGACCGTCAGCGGCGCCGACATCTACGCCACGCGCGTGAGCAAAGGCGGTGTGGTGCTGGACGCCGGCGGAATCGTGATATCTTCGGCCATATACAGCCAGCGTGACCCCGGCGTTGCTTTTGACGGGACCAACTATCTTGTGTGCTGGGAGGACACGCGGTTGGGCACGACGCCGGACATCTACGCCGCACGCGTGAGCAAAGGCGGTGTGGTGCTCGACGCCAGCGGCATAGTCGTCTCGTCACAGCTTACGACTGAGGACTGGTGTCGCGTCGCGTTCGGCGGCACGGACTATCTTGTCGTCTGGGAAGATGCGCGCAACGGCGCTTACGACATCTACGCCGCGCGAGTAACGACCGGGGGCTCCGTCGTCGACCCCAACGGATTCACCGACCTCACTTTCTTGTCCGCCTCCGCGACGTGCGGCACGGGCTGCGTCTCGCTGCAGTGGCAGGTCGCGGTGGAGGTGCCCGCCTCCAACTTCCTCGTCCAGCGCGCTGAATCGCCGGACGCCGGTTTTGTTACGCTCGACCTGCCGATATCCGCCGATTCGAGATGGGCGTTCTCCTGCTCCGACTGCTCGGTTCTGCCCGGAAGGTCGTACTGGTACCGGATAGTCCTCCAGGGGCTCTCCGGCGGAGAGTCGTACGGACCCATCGCGGTCCATGTCGAGGCCACGCCGACCGCGTACGGAGCGTATCAGAGCTATCCCAACCCGTTCAATCCCACGTGCACGATAAGGTACGACATACCTGACCCCGGCCGTGTGCTCCTGCAGGTGTTCGACGTCAGCGGCAGAGCAGTTCGCACGCTCGTCGACGAGTGGAAGGAGACCGGAGCCTACGCCAGTGTGTGGGACGGCAGAGACGCAGCCGGCGACCCTCTGCCCTCTGGAGCCTATTTCTACACGATCAAAGCGGGAGAGTTTGTCGGCAGGCACAAGATGGTCCTGCTCAGGTGATGGGATCGTCCTCGTAAGCGGTGACGGGCTCCGCCGGCATCCGCCGTCCGGGCCCGTCGGTCCCTGGCGCGTGCGACGTCCGAACGTGAAGTGGGACTCGCGTGACCCTCGGCCGCGCTGGCGCACGCGCCGTCAGAGAGCGGCTACTTCGTGTTGACTCTGTTTCGCCGTCTTCCGTTCACGACCGCGATGGCCCTTGCCATCCTGGTCGTAACCGCCTTCACCGGAACGCTCCTCCGTCCAATCGCGCCCGGCGTCCTGGACAGGTGGGGGTTCGGGCTGCGGGACATTTACGCGGCACACTTCCTCAACTTTTTCTATGCGGCCTTCCAGATCCTCCGGCCTCACATGTTCGTCGCGATCCTGCTCGCCCTGCTGCTGTTCGTCGGCACGTGTGAATATCTGCTCGGCACCAAACGCGCCGCGATTTCCTTCTGGGTGGGCCACATTCTCGGGTATCTCCTAGGCCCGCTCGTCACGGCCGGCCTAGGAAAAGTCGGACTTGCCTGGGCGCGCGACCTGGCCCTGCAAAAAGACGTCGGAGCGTCCAACGGAGCGTTCTGCGCCGCCGGGGTGACGATCCTCTATCTTCACGGGCGGCTGCGCAAGGCGGCCTTTCTGTTCGTGGGCGGCTACCTCATCGAGGCCCTCGTCTTTCAGCGCAACGTCTGGGACTTGCCGCACGTCGTCGCCTTCCTGGGAGGACTGGGTCTGGGTGCCGTCTTCCTGCGCGTCGACGCGAGACCGTGGCCCGGCCTCATCCCTCGCTTCCAGCTGGAGCGAAGGCAGCGCTCCACCGTCGTGTCGTGGGCAATAGCGACGATGGGCGTCGTGAACGTGATGGCCGCATTCGTGATTCCTCACAGCAAGGGCCTTGCGCAGCTGGAATCCTGGATGTTGCTGGAGGGTTCTCACGCGCCTCGGCACCTGCTGCTTGCGACGGGCTGCGGGCTGCTGGTGCTGGCCCCCGGCCTGGCCCGCGGGCAGCGCGTGGCCTGGTGGAGTGCACTGGGCGCTCTGGCGGTGTCGCTGGGCCTGCATCTCCAGGCGGGTGTTTCGAAGACGGAGCCGATTCTGTCAGCGCTCCTCATTCTGTTGCTGATCGCCTGGCGCCGACAGTTCGTCGCTCCGTCTGACCCTCCCTCGCTGCGCCGCGGCGAACGAGCTCTGCTTCTTCTTCCGCTTGTCCTGGTTCTGTACGGACTGTGTGGCTTCTTTCTCCTGCGCACGCAGTTCAGCCAGCAGTTCGGTCCTCTGACGGCGATCAGAGACGTCGCGATCCGCTTGGCGTTCTTGGGCTCGGACGGCATGGGACCGCTCTCGAAGAGGGCAGAGTGGTTCCTGGCTTCGATACCCCTCCTCGGATGGGGCGGTCTTGTCTATTCCGTGACGGTGCTTCTCAGGGGCGCGGTGGGACCGAAGACACTGCCGGAGGAGAGAAAGACCGCCCGCGTGATTCTCGCGTCCCACGGCAGAGGCTCGACGTCCTACATGACGCTTTGGGAGGGAAACTCCCTGTTCTTCGGCGCCCGGCGCGAGTGCTACATAGCCTACAGGGTGAGCGCGCGCGTGGCCATCGCCCTGGGCGACCCGGTCGGTCCGGAGCACGACTGGAAGGCCGTCATCGAGGCGTTCGCGGCGCACACCAGAGAGAAGGGATGGGACCACGCGTTCTACAGCGCCACGCCGCACGGGCTGCCGTTCTACGCGGCAGCCGGCTATCACGTTCTGCGAATAGGCGAAGACGCGATTATCGAACTGCACGATCTCGAATACAAGGGCAAGCAGTGGCAGAGGCTGCGCACCGCCATGAACAAGGCGACGCGCGAAGGCGTGAGGTTTGAAATGTACGAGGGTGGAACCGTTCCACCGCCGGTCCGAAGCCAGCTCGACTCGATTAGTCAGGAATGGGTGGCGCAGAGGAAGCTCCCTCAGATGGGATTCACCCAGGGCCGGGTCCAGGACGTTGACGACCCGGAGATCAACGTGGCAGTGGCAATAGACGGGACGGGACGTGTGCACGCCTTTGTCGACTGGCTTCCCGTCCATGCCCTACACGGCTGGGTCATAGATCTCATGCGCAGACGTTCGGATTCGATGGTCGGCGTGATGGACTTTCTGATAGGGATGTCTCTGCTGGCGTTCAAGGAGCGGGGGTACGAAATGGCCAGCCTGTCCGTTGCGCCGCTGGCCACTTTGGACCGTGAAGAGGACCCGTCCCGACTTCAGAGGGTGGTCGCCAGAGTGTACGAGCGCTTCGACGCCTACTACAGCTTCAAGTCGCTGTTTGCGTTCAAGGATAAGTTCCAGCCGCGGTGGGAGGCGGTGTATCTCGCCTACGGCGACCCGCTCCGTCTGCCTGCGATAAGCGTGGGCCTGCTGCGGGCCTATATTCCCAACCTCGACGCGGTGCGGATGGCGGAGTTCCTGGGCTCGGCGGCCGCGACGGCCTTCTTCCCGAAGAAACCTACGGAATCCCCCGCTGACTGACGGCCGGACTACAGGCGTCGAACGTCGCTCGGACGAACGACCGTTACATTTCAGAACATGCTCTTGATCTTGCCCCAGGTCACATTCTGCACCGCCGTCGGCGCCGGGCAGAACACCTGGATCCGGTAAATATACGTGTCTGAGACGTAGACTTTGCCGCCCGCATCCACCGCCACGTAGCTGGGGTAGCCGAAGTAGCCAGGCTCACTTCCCAGGTAGCCCCACTTCGTGATGAAGACACCGTTGGACGAGAATTTCTGGACGCGTTGGTTCTCGACGTCCACGACGTAGACGCCGCCGAAGGCGTCGACCGCGATGCCGCAAGGGTCATAGAACTGTCCCGGCAGCACGCCCCAGCTCCCCCACTGGGTCACGTACCCTCCGTACTGAGTGAACTTCTGAACGCGCTGGTTGTTGACGTCCGTGACGTAGACACTGCCTGAGGCGTCGACCGCGACACCTATCGGGAAGTTGAACTGCCCCGGCGCGGCGCCGATGGAGCCCCACTGCATGACGTACACGCCGTTCTCCGTGAACTTCTGGATTCGGTAGTTGCCGGCGTCACCAACGTAGACAGTGTCGCCCGGGCCGACCGCGACGGCACGCGGGTAGATGAGCTTCCCCGGCCCCGCCCCTTGGGAGCCCCATTGGGTGACGTATTCGCCGTACTGCGTGAACTTCTGGATTCGGTGATTCCCGTAGTCGCTGACGTAGACGTTTCCGTCCGAGTCCACTGCGACGCCCTCGGGGAGCTCGAATTGCCCCGCGGCCGCGCCGCGGCTGCCCCACTGAGTGACGTACTGACCGCTACTCGTGAACACTTGAATGCGGTAGTTGTGCGTGTCAGCCACGTAGACGTTACCGCCTGCGCCTACCGAGACTCCGTTCGCGATGTAGAACTGACCCGGCCCGCTTCCCTTGCTGCCCCACTGACCGCAGTAAACGGGCGGCAGTTCGCCCCACGCAGCCGCTGGCAGCAGAGCATAGAACGCAATGAGGAACATTACTGCGCATCTTCCCATGGCGGCCTCCTGGTAAAGGCGGAGTCAAGCGCGCCTGTCACACGCGGTATTATACCACCAGAGAGGCGTCGAGGCGACGCCCGTCCATGATGCGCGAAGGAATGTACGGCGACGGCTCGGCGTCACTTGACGAACAGCACTTTACCCGTCACCGTCCGGCTGCCGGCCTTGAGCTGGTACAGATACACGCCGGGCGAGACCGGCTTGGAATCGGCGTCCGCGCCGTCCCAGTCGTACCTGTGCGTCCCGGCAGAGAGCTCGGCCGTCAGGATGCGCTTCACCAGCCGGCCCTCGAGGTCGAATATGGAAAGCGTCACCGGAGTCGGATCCGCCAGAGAGAACTTGATGCTCGTGGTCGCGCTGAATGGATTCGGGAAGCAGGACGTAGCGAGAAGCGACGGCGTGGGCGTCTCGTCCACACCGACCACGCTGTCCACATACACGGTGATGGAACCGAGCGAGGGAACGTCAAGGTCCACGTAGCACACGACGACTGAGTCGGTCTGCACTGCCTGCAACAGTGTCCCGTTCGTGACGTTGTAGGTGACCCCCGGCTGCGAGTCCATGTAGAAGCGCACCATGGCGTGCTCGAACGTCTGCGCGAAACCGTTCACGATGGTAGCGTAGTTGTTCGTGGCGGTGCCGTCGTTGGCGACGTTGAACGTCATCCTCATGTTCTGGCCGCTGGAGCCGGCCGAGATGGTGGCCGAAGGCGTGATCGTGCTGCCGTCGATCCTGACCATCCTGTAGGCTCTGTTCCCGTCGCAGGCGGACTTAGTCTCTAAGTTGAGAGGCCAGCCCGTGAGCGAGCCCTGGTCCACGTGACCGTGGCCGTACAGACAAAGGTCGACGCCCAGAGACGACAGGTTGATCTGGCTGGAGAAATCCTTGTGGTAGAACAGGATCTGGAGCGCGCTGCCGGGGGCGGCCGCGAGATCACTCGACAACCACGCCGTCTGTGCCGACCGGAAGCTCTGGCTGCCGTATATGGCCGACATGCAGCCGTCGTAGTTCAGATAGGCCTCCATACCGATGAAGTGGCAGGAGCCGTAGTCAAAGGAGTAGTCCTGCGTGCGCGCGGCGTCTCCCGGAGGCGGGCTGGCCAGGTAAGGCCAACCGAAGAACCTCCACCAAAACTGACGGGAGGTGCAGTCGGGCGGCGGCGTCGCGTCCCAGCCGCCCACGTCGTGGTTTCCGGTAACGAGGTAGATCGGAACCTCGAGCTCTCCCATAAGCCGCTGGAACCGCGTGTACTGCCGGTAGTAACCGTAGTCTTCCAGCTCACCCTCATTCACCAAATCCCCGGTCGCGATCACGAACGACGGGTTGATGATGTTGATGTCCTTTATCACTTCCCGGAAGTCAACGGTCTCGCTCGTGTCCGTGTCGAAGGCCGGGTTATTGTCGGACGAGAAGATGTGAGTGGGTGTATGCAGGTCGGTCACATGTATGAAATAGAAGCTGCTGGGAAAGGCGTCCACGACGCTCACGGCGTGCCGAGTCACGTCGTCGATGCCGCCGTTCGCAGTTACCGTAAGGTCGTACAGCTCGATCGGCACCTCGACCGGCACGATCGCCTTTAGCTTCCAGCGCAGAAGTGACGTCACGTAAGTGGAGCTCACGATGTTGAGCGGATAGCTCAGCGCCCGAAAGCCCAGCGACGCCGCCCAGCCGGTCGTGCCGCTGGATGCGGCGCAGTCTATGTCGAAGGTGTCCCCTCTCACGACTATGGTCGGCACGCTCTGGATCGGCCTCATGATGACCGTCAGAGTGTCCCCTATCGGTGTGTACGGGAGAGCGGCCAGCGCCGGGGCTCCGAACCAGCCTGACAACGCAAGGCCCGCGAGGCCTGCGAGAAGAGACAGCAGAAACAATGCGTGAGAAGACCGAGAGGAACGAAAGGGTAACACTCGAAGTGGGCTCTTGAACACAGTCTAGACCTCCGCCGATGGCTGGGCCCCGTGGCGCCGGAACCCGGCCGCTGAAGACGCGCAGTAGTCCATCCGTCTGCGGGTGGGACTCCTAACTACATATTATACCACGAATAGCGGAGAAACGCACCCCACGAGCCGAGCCAACACGCGGGGTGCGGCCCGACCCTGCTCTATTCGTACCGCAGCGCGGCCACGGGGTCGAGCCTGGCCGCTCTTCGCGCGGGGTACAGACCGGCTAACACGCTGACGGTGATGGCGAGTGCGACGGCACCGGCCGCCAACCAGACGGGGATGCGGTAGAGCTGTGTGTAGGGCATCTCGCCCTTTATGGCGAACGCGAACATCAGGCGGTTCGTGACCTCGGCCACCCCAAGACCCAGGAGCACGCCGAGCACTCCACCCGCCACGCCAACCAGGCCCGCCTCTATGACGAACAGGTTGAGCACGTCTCTCTGACGGGCTCCGACGCTCTTCATGACGCCTATGTCGCGAGTGCGCTCGAAGACCGATATCAGCATCACGTTCATGATGCCAAGACAGCCCACGAACAGCGCCACGCCGCCGATTGAGCCGAGAAACCCGGACATGATCGCGAAAGCCGTCCGCATCTCCTTGAGCTGTTCCGAGACGGAAAACGTGCTGAGCCCCATCTGCTCGATCTGCCTGCTGACGCGCTCGACGTCGTTCAAGCTCCGCACATGCACCTCCGCGCCGGGGTAACCGCCCGACTGGGACGAGATGTTCCTGAGTATCTCCTGCGCTCCCCGAAGGGCGACGGTTGAAATGCCTCGCGCCAACCCCAGCGGTATGTAAGCGTCCATGCTCCCGAGCGGGCTCATCGTGCTCTGCTTCAAGATGCCCACCACTTTTAGGTGGTAGGTCTTGCGCTCAAAGGGCATTCCCAGCCCGAAGGCCAGAAGCGGAGACGGCTTTGCGGAGAGCGCCACCACGCTCAGGCTGACCGGAACCGGCTGCGACAGCGAGTCCGCATGAATCCCCAGCCGTCTGGCCAGCGAGGCCGTGGCGATGAGCGAGCTGTCGTGCTCCGACCCGAAAGGCGTGCCGCTATTCAGCCTCTTGGCGGTGGCCTCGTTCACGGCGATGGGAAGGCCAGACACGGTCGCGAAGGATTGATGGGGACCGCGCGACACGACGGCCGGAAACGCCACAACGGGGAACGCGTGCGCGACCCCGTCCAGCTTCGAGAGCCGCGCAAGCAACTGGTCGTCTATGGCTGGCGCCGCGCGTGAGGAGTCCGCCGCGCCGCCGCGGGCCTCCATTTCTGGGCCGACGTCGTCCGGGTCGGTCCGGTCCCTTCCTCGGAACACCCCGCGATCGGGGGTGACGTACACCGTTGTCAGCAATCCCGACGAGGCTACGAGGTCGGTCAGCTGTTTCTGCATGCCCACCGCAAACGAGACCATGGACACGATGGCCCCGGTGCCGATCATGATACCCAGCGTCGTGAGGACGTATCTGAGCTTCGCCTTGGAGATGTTTCCGACTGCCAACCTCACCGCTTCTCTGAACATAACCTCTCCGGCGCGGGCGCCGATTTCCCCCGCAGCCTTTCCGAGACGAACTCGATCACGTGCATGACTCTTTGTGAGCAACCTGCCTCGCGGAGAGCATCCTCTATCTGCATGATGCAGCTAGGGCAGCTGGTCAGCACCACGTCCGCCCCCGTTTCGACTATTGCCCTGACCTTGTGCGCGGCTACCGCCCTGGACATCTCGTAGTGCGTGAAGCTGTAGAGGCCCGCGCCGCCGCAGCACCTGTCCGCTTCGCGCATTTCCACGAATTTCACTCCCGACAGGACGCCGATTATCCGCCTGGGCTCGTCCTTGATGCCCTGTCCCCGTCTCAGATGGCAGGGGTCGTGGTAGGTCACGACGACGTCCGACGGGGCACTAGCTGCTGCAGCGGCCCGGCTGCCGGACTCTCCTGGGGCGGGCAGCACGGCCTCGAGTCTCTCGAGGCCGACCTTCTTCACGATGAACTCCGACACGTCCATCACCCGTTCGGACAGACCCGACGCGTCGGCGCCCAGGACCGCCGCATATTCCCGCTTGAGCGCCAGGCCGCAACTGGCGCACGACACCACTATCGCGTCCAGCTTCTCGCGTTCGACCAGGTTCCTGAGCATCTCGATGTTCTTTCGCGCCATGCCCCGCGCCGTCACGAAGTCGCCCGCGTTGAGCACGGGCAGTCCGCAGCATCCCTGTTCTCTTGGGACGTGGACGTCCACGCCGAGACGGTTCAAGACGTCCACCACCGAAAAGGCGATGTTGGTGTAGATGAGGTTTGAGGCGCAGCCCGTGAAATAGGCCACCTTGAGCCGCCGCGTCGTCTCTGGAGGGGCGGTCTCGAGAGGCTCGGGCGAGGCGGAGACCGCCTTGTGTTCCGGAGCCGCCGGCGCAGCCGCGGAGCGAACGCCTGCCGCGGGCAGCACGCCGGTCGGAAGCCGTTCGACGAAGCTGCGAGAGGCGAAGACTGGAAGCCGCCGCTCCCTGTTGATCCGGACTGCCGGGAGCAGCAACCTGAGCGCGCTTCCCTTGGGCGAGACAGCGAGCAGGGCCCTCTGAAACAGAGACGCCGCCTTGCCAACCGGGGGAAGCAGACGGCCGCGCTTCAACAGTCCCCTCATGAGGAGCCTCTTAGCGAACGAGAATCTTCCCCGGGAGACCAGCTCGGCCCTGGCGGCCAGTATTATGTCGTCCACCCTGACGCCGCTCGGACACGCCAGAATGCATGCCTTGCAGTTGAGGCACGTAGAGATGCGTTCGTCGAAGATGTCGGAGAGCGCGAGCCTCCCGTCCAGTACTGCCTCCGCGAGACTCACGCGACCTCTCGCGCCCTGCGATTCGCTGACCGTCTCGAGCAGGGTCGGGCAAACGGCCCGGCACATTCCGCACTTTATGCAGCGAACCAACTCTTCGGACACGCCGGCCAGGTTGGGGTACTTCTCGACGAGCGGCCTTCTGTATGCGAATCTCGTCTCCAGGACGGGGCTCTGCGCCGGCCTGGCGCCGGTCGCTGCCGGAGGCGGTGCCTGTCCGCCGGGTACCGACTGCTTCCTCGCCTGCGCGGCTTCCGGCTCTCTCTCTTTCTGCGCGCTCATGTCCGTCACACCAACAGCTTCCCCGGATTCAGGATTCCTTCCGGGTCGAACGCCTTCTTCAAGCGGCCCATGGTCTCGAACGCTACGTCTCCCACCTCGTCGCGGAGGAACGGCGCCTTGTCTATTCCGATTCCGTGTTCACCCGAAACGGTCCCACCAAGTGAGAGCGCCGCGTCGAACATCTCCTTCACCGCCGCCTCGACGTCCTTCGCTCTGTCGTCAAACGGCGCGTCCACGAGTACGGTCGGATGGAGG
>Ga0316628_100005767_pt1 | contig 10010 bp, 10 predicted proteins | sample OWC_Aug_M2_C1_D5_FD_207648 | JGI IMG/M metagenome (GOLD analysis project Ga0316628, IMG submission 207648) | Wetland soil microbial communities from Old Woman Creek delta, Ohio, United States - OWC_Aug_M2_C1_D5_C | ecosystem: Environmental > Terrestrial > Soil > Wetlands | place: USA: Ohio... | reverse complement strand
CGAGGAAAAGCACGTAGGGGCCGGCGGCCCCGCCGGCCGCCCCCGCCCCCGCCGCCGCGGCCGGCGCCGCCGCCTTCCTGTCCCGCCCCTGCGCCTGCGGAGCAGTGGCGTTCCCCGTGTTTCCCGCAACGTTGTTGGCCGCGGGACCCGCGGGCGCCGCCACGGTGTTCTCGACCGCCGGGGCCGGCACCGTCGCGACCGGAACTTCCGGGGCCCCCGGCGGCTTCGGGATCGTCCGCGTCGAGTACCACGCCAAGCCGATGCCGACGACCAGGACCGCCGCCGCCGCAATCGTGTAGATGGTCCTGCGGCTGCCGCGCTCCTTTTCCCGCTCGAGCCACTCGGGCCTGACATGGAGGGACGGCTCGGTTCCGGCCTTCCCGTCGACGTAGCGGAAATATTCGGAGAGCACCGGCTCGGGGTCCATCGAGAGTTTTCTCGCGTACGCCCGGATGAATCCGGCGGAGAACACGCGGACCGGCCACGCCTCCCAGCTTCCCTCCTCGATGGCGCGCAGGTACTTCGGGGCGACGCGAAGCTCGGTCGACATTTCGTCGATGGATTTTCCCATCGACTCGCGCTTCTTTTTCCAGGATTCGCCGGCGGCCATGCGTCCCCGTCACCTCAACTGGGATTCCAGCAGGTTGATGTAGTCGGCGGCCTTCTTGCGCTGCGCCGGGTCGGTCGACCCGGACAGGACCTGCTTGAAGGACGCCAGGGCCTCCCGCTTCTTTCCAAGCCGCAACTGGACCCCGCCGAGGTCCATCCAGCAGGACCAGAACTCGGGCGCGTACGCGGTGCACTCCCCGAGCGTCTTCGCCGCGTCGGGCCAACGGTTCGTCGCGGTCTGCACCGTGGAGAGACCCCGGTAGGCGGCCGCGTACCGGGAATTGAAGGAGATCGCCCTCCGGTAGAGCTCCTCGGCCTTCTTGTAGTCCTTCATCCGCCGGTACTCTTCCGCCAGGTTCGTGCAGGCGACCTCCGGCGTCTGGTACACCACGTTCGCGACCGCCTTCTCGTATTCCCGGATCGCCTCCTTGCTGCGGCCCTGGGCGCTCAGGAGATAACCGAGGTTGTTGTGCGCGTCGGCGTAGTCCGGCTTCTTGTCGATGGCGCGCCGGAGGTATTTCTCGGCGTTCGGGAAATCGCCGCGCTGCTGGTAGGCCAACCCGAGGACCATGTCGATCTCCGGGTTGTCGGGGTCGAGCGCGCTGGCCTTGGTGAGCTCCTTCATCGCGGCGGGCGAGTTGTTCTGGCGCAGGTAGCTGATGCCGATCTCCATGCGCGCCTTCGCCTCCGTCTTCATGTTCGGCGTCACGGACGCGCAGGCGGCGAGAAGAGCCCCCGCGAGAACGATCGCCGCGGCGCGCGCCGTCACAGGTACTTCCCGACGAGGAGCGAAAGCCGCTTCTTCGCGGCGGCCGGAATCCGTTTGCGGTCGGTGATGATCGCGTGTTGCAGGGCGGCGGCGCAGGCGCATTCTCCTTTTCCGGGAAGCCCTTTGGCGACCTCGCGGATGATCCGCTTCGAGTTCTCCACGTTCTGCCGGATGATGGCGAGGACGGCGCCGATGGTGACGTCCTCTTCCGACTCGTGCCAGCAGTCGTAGTCGGTGGCAAGCGCCACGGTCGCGTAGCACAGCTCGGCCTCGCGGGCGAGCCGGGCCTCGGGCATGTTCGTCATCCCGATCACGTCGACGCCCCACTTGCGGTAGATCCGGGACTCGGCGCGGGTGGAGAAGGCCGGCCCCTCCATGCAGAGATAGGTCCCGCCCCGGTGCGCGCGCCTGAGAACCTTCTTCGCGGACGCATACGCGAGGTCCGTGAGACACGGGCAGACCGGGTCCGCGAACATGATGTGGCCGACGATCCCGTCGGAGAAAAACGTGTTGGGCCGGAACTTCGTGTGATCGTAGAACTGGTCCACGACGACGATGTCGCCGGGCCGGATGGACTCCTTCATGCTCCCGACGGCGGAGATGGAAAGAACCCAACGGACGCCGATCTTCTTGAGCGCGTAGATATTGGCCCGGTAGTTGATCTGGGACGGAGAGATGCGGTGTCCCCGGCCGTGTCGCGGCAGGAAGGCCAGCGTCCGCCCCGCCATCTCCCCGACCACGACGGCGTCCGACGGGTCGCCAAAAGGCGTCCGGACAGTCACGCGCCGGACGTTCGTCATCCCCTCCATGTCGTAAAGGCCGGAGCCGCCGATGACGCCGAGGATGTCCCCCATGGATTGTCTATCGCCCCCCCGCCCGCGCGACTTCAGGTTAATTCATGTTAGGTGGAACCTACGCGCGGCTCAAGGCCTTTTTCCCGGCGGGCCGCCCCGGAGCTGGCCGCACGCCGCGTCGATGTCCGCTCCCCGACGCTCCCGGGTGATCGCCTGGATCCCGGCGGTGAGGAGGATGTCGCGGAACCGGTCCACGGCCTCCGGGCCAGGGGACCGGAAGTCGCCGCATTCGTGGGCGTTGAAGGGGATCAGGTTGACCTTGACGCGCGCGCTCTTGAGAAGGCGGGCCAGGTCCCGGGCGTCCTGGGGGGAATCGTTCACCCCCGCCAGCATCACGTATTCCGCCGTCACCTTGCGGCCGCTTTGGAGCGGAACCTTCCGGATCGCCTGGACGAGCTCCTGGAGCGGGTATTTCCGGTTGATGGGCATCAGCTCGGACCGGAGCTCGTCGCGCGGCGCGTTGATCGAGACGGCGAAGCTCACCGGGTACGCCTCCGCCAGCGCGAGCATCGCCGGCACGACGCCCGCCGTGGACACGGTGACGCGCTTCCCCGACAGGCCGAAACCGAATTGGGAGAGAAGGATGTCGATGGCCCGGGAGACCTCGGCCACGTTCTCGAGCGGCTCCCCCATCCCCATGAAGACGACGTTGGAAATCGCCGCCCCGCGGACTTCGAGGCGGCCCGCGGCGAAGCAGACCTGGTTGATGATCTCGGACGAGTTCATGTTCCGCCGGAACCCGATTGCGCCGGTCGCGCAGAAGCCGCACCGCAGGGCGCAGCCGACCTGCGACGAGATACAGAGCGTGCGCCGGTCGTCGTCCGGGATCAGGACGCTTTCGATCGTCTCGCCGTCCTCCAGCCGGAAGAGGTACTTTTCCGTGCCGTCTGCGGAGAGCTGCTCCTTTTCGACGGGATACGACGCGATACGGCACGTGTGCTCGAGCTCCTCACGGAAGTCGAGCGCGAGGTCGGTCATCTCGTGGAACCGTTCCGCGCGCTGCTGGTAGATCCAGCGGGACACCTGCCGGGCGCGGTACCGCTCCTTCCCGGCCCGGGCGAAGAACGCCTCCAACTCGGCGAGAGTCATGCCTTTGAGGTTGGTGCGGAGGTCTCCCGGCGCGGCGTTCATAGAATCAATGATAGTGCATCGCGCGCCCGGTTGGGCACGCCAAACCGCATCATTTCACCCGGAACGCCTTGATCCGCTCGGCGGTCGGCGGGTGGGTCGAGAGATAGTTCCTGGCGGGCGCCGGTTCCCCGGGCAGCTTCCGGTCGAGCTCGTCCTGGAGACGGCCCAGGATGTCGGCGTAGCATTTCGGCGGGATTTTCCGGTCCTTGAGATAGACCGCCACGGCCGCGTCGGCCTCGCGTTCGAAGTCGCGGGAATATTTCGCATCGATCAGCACCGTCGGAACGGTGGACGCCAGCGAGGAGATCGACGCGATGTCTCCGGTCACCGCCGACACGACGAGCACCGTCATCGAGTTCTGGAGGAGGTGCCGCATGTTGTGGCGTCCACGGACGTGCGCCGCCTCGTGGGCCAGGACAGCGGCGAGCTCGTCGTCGCTGCGTGCCAGCGCGACCATCTCGTCGGTCATGACGACGATCCCGTTCGGCAGCGCGAGGGCGTTGGCCCCGATGCCCTTTCCTTTCCGGAATTCGAGACGGGAGTTCCGCTCGATGCCGGCGTGGCGCGCCACGTCGCGAAATATCTTCCGGATCTCGTCCCGTCGCGCCTGCGGCAGGCCGGTGGGGGCGAACGCAAACCGGTCCAGGAGGGAGAGCGAGTCGTCGCCCATCCGCATTTCCACGTCGACCGGGATGGCGAAAGCGACCTTTTTCGCGAGGGCCGGCACGCCGTACCTGACCCCCGCGGCCACGATCGCCGCCGTCAGCGCCAGGGCCAGCGCGACGTACGCGAGGCTCTTCTCCCACCGGTGGACGAACGAAGGCCCCGTCGCTTTGCCCTGCGCCGCGAGGACGCATTCGAGGAACGCGGCATCGTCGACGTCGCACATGCCGCCGCCAGGCAGCTTCACGAATCGGCGGATATTGCCGACGCCCGGAGTCACGCGGACCGACGACAACGGAACGGAGAGGCCGACTCCGTCCCCCCGGACGTCGAGCATGCCCGCTTCCAGGGAGACGACGACGGGCCTTCGCGCCGACACCCGGCCGTCGTAGTATCCCCCGGAGCTCTGCATCAGAGCGCGATGTCCACGTCGAGCCCGAAGACGTCGCCGATCTCCTCACCCGCGGCCCCGACCGACGCCGCCTGCACGCTGGCGACGAACCTTTCCACTCCGGTGTCCGTATGCAGGGTCAGGTGGTCATACCGGTACCGTCTGAGGCGGACGGCCGCCCAGGGGAAGAGAAGGCCCAGGGAACAGGCGACGGCCACAAAGCCCGAGACGTAGAGCCAGATCACGCTCATCGGGCTCATGTCGCTCGTGAACCGGATATCGCCCAGCTCCGTCTTGTTCCAGACGAGATTGTTCAGGGCGGTCATGACACCGATCACGAAGGCGAAATACGGTACGAAAAACAAGAGCGGCAAGACGTATCCAAAGTACGGCGAGGCCTTGAACAGCGACCCAAGCGCCGGCCCGATGGCGAAGGTGACCATCATCATCGCGATCGCGAAGCCCACCACGGCGATCAGCACTTGCAGAAAGAAAACGTAGAACACCTTCGGCGTCGCGGTGAACCTGAACGGAGTGGACCCGTAGGACGTCTTCTCCACCAGAAAACGCTTCTGGCGGTAAGTCACGTACGGATACAGGATGCCGAGGGTCAGCGGCACGAGCAGCGCCAGGCCCAGATAGACGCTGTACGACTCGCCGTAATCGCGCTGGAACCCGAATCGGATATTCCGGTGGGCGAGATTGCGGCAGTTGAAGACGCGCGACCGGACGATGACCCACGGCAGGGCGCAGAAGATCACGAGCCCGACGACGAATGCCAACTTGGGGCTGTACCGGCTGGACAGCGTGTATGTGACGACGGCCGCGGCCGCGATCAGCCATCCCCGGAACAGCGCCTTCGGCTCCGCGAGGTACTCGAACGGCTCGCCGTTGAGAAGGGTCACTCCCGCGAAGTACCTCCGGGTCCGGACCTTGGCCCATGCCGTGTAGAAGCCGACAGTGACGATCTTCAGAAGCGTGTTGACGATCCAGATGCCGAAATACTCCCGGGCCGTCCCGCGGAACTCGAGACGGTAAGCGATGGCCGGCGCCGGAGCCTCCGCGGGCACCGCCGCGGCTTCGGCGCCTGCGGTGGGATCTCCCGCCGTCCCGGCCGCGCCTCCACCCGCCGCAGGCGGCATGTCACCTGGCGCCGCACGCCCCGCGGTGGACTCCGCCGGGACCGGCGGAGGCACGATTTCCCCCGTAAGGTAGCTGTAGCCGCAGTCGCACTTGAGGGTTCCGGCGGGATTGTCCTTCGCGCACACGGGACACTGGCTCATATGTCTCCCTATTTAAGAGGAACGGTTGTGAACAGCGTTCCACCCCTGGTTCCGCCCACTCATTCTTATCGGCACTCGAAGCGTCAGCTTCAGGTACCAGGGGGAACCAGCGTCCGTGTCGCGCAGTTGCACACGACCGACCCGAATCTTTAGTTCAGGGGAAATGACCCGGCGTTCGCGCACGAGGTGCTCCTTTCGGGCCCCGCCCGCCTGACTCATTCAAACCGACAAAAGAGAGACCCCCGGAAGGTTTGTTCTCCCTCCGGGGGTCTCTCCATACCAGTCTGTTGCAGACCTATTTACGACACAATGTCCAGGTCGCTGAAGAAGTAGCGGATCTCGGTCGCCGCCGTCTCGGGGGCGTCGGAGCCGTGGACGATGTTCCGCTCCACGTTCCCGGCGAAGTCGGCCCGGATCGTCCCCTTGTCGGCCTTCTTCGGGTCGGTCGCCCCCATCAGCGCCCGGTTGCGGGCGATCACGTTCTCGCCCTCGAGCACCATGATGACAATGGGTCCGGACGACATGAATTCGGTGAGCGACGCGAAGAACGGCCGCTCCCGGTGGACCGCGTAGAAACCCTCCGCCTCCTTCTTCGTCAGGTGGAGCATCCGCATCGCCACGATCCGGATCTTTTCCTTCTCGAAGCGGCGGATGACCTCCCCGATGACGCCCTGCTTCACGCCGTCGGGCTTGACGATCGAAAGCGTCCGCTGCCGGCCGCCCATGTGGTGCATGTCAGTTCGATTTCGCCTTGGCGAGCTCGTACCCCGCCATCAGCGCCTTCTTGTTCAGCTCCTCGGTCCCCTTGGGGACCCGGGACAGGACCGCCTTCTCCACCGATTCGATCTTCACCTTCCCCGTGAGCGCCGTGATGGCGCCCAGGGCGACGATGTTGGCGACAAACGCCTTGCCGATCTCTTCGGAAGCGGTCCGGATGATCGGCAGCTGGACGACCTTGAAGGCCCCTTTGGGGACATCCTTGACGAAATCGGTGTCCACGAGGAGCGTCCCGCTGGGCTTCAGGTCTTTGTAGTACTTGTTGCACGACTCCTGGGTCAGCGACAACTGCAGGTCGATGGCCTGCGCCTTCGGGAAGTTGATGACCTGATCGGAGATGATGACCTCGGACTTGGAGGCGCCGCCGCGCGCCTCCGGCCCGTACGACTGGCTCTGCACCGCGTTGATGCCGTCGAAGATGGTGGCGGCCTCGGCGAAGATGACGCCGGCGAGGATCAGTCCCTGCCCGCCGGACCCGGAGAAACGGATCTCGTATCGCTCGCTCATCGCTCTAGGCCCTCCCCTCTTTCGGTTTCTGCACGCGCTCCACCAAAGCTTTGTAGGTGTCGCAATATTCGGGCGCCTCCCTCTTGAACAGCACGCCCGTGGGGAACTTGCCCGCCGTCTTCTCCGGGGGAAGCTTGTCGAACGCGGTGATCGGCAGCGAGTTGTCCTTCATCCAGAGCAGCATGTCGGTCGGGCTCTTGAACTTGTTGCGCCGGCCGTGGGTCGTGGGGCACGCGTTGATGATCTCGAGGACCGAGAGCCCCTTGTGCTGGATCGCCTCGACGATGAGTTTGTCGAGCGCCGCGGCGTGGTAGGCGGTCCCGCGTCCCACCCAGGACGCCCCCGCGCCCTTGGCGAGCTCGGGGATGTTGAACGACGGGTCGATGTTCCCGTACGGCATCGTCGTGGCGAGGTGCCCCGACGGTGTCGTCGGCGAGTACTGGCCGCCCGTCATCCCGTAGATGAAGTTGTTGAACACCATCACGGTGATGTCGATGTTGCGGCGGCAGGCGTGGATGAAGTGGTTCCCGCCGATCGCCGTCGCGTCGCCGTCGCCGCTGACCACCATCACGTGCTTGTCGGGCCGGGCCATCTTGAGCCCCGTGGCGAACGGAAGCGCCCGGCCGTGCGTCGTGTGGAGCGTGTTGAAGTCCACGTAGCCGGGGAGCCGCGAGGCGCAACCGATGCCGGACACCAGGGCCACGTCGTCCTTCTTGATCTTGAGCGAATCCACGGCCCGCAGGAGCGACTTGAAGACGATCCCGTAAGTGCAGCCGGGGCACCAGATGTGGGGCAGCTTGCCGCCCCGGATATATTGATCGTAATTGAACGACATTACTTGACCTCCTTTATCTTCGCGAGAATCTGGCCGGGGGTGATCGGGTCGCCGTCCACGCGGTAGATCCCGTCCACCTTGCAGCGGCCCTTCGCGCACCGTTCCACCTCGAAGATGATCTGGCCCAGGGAGAGCTCGGGGACGACGATCCCCTTGACCTTCTTGGAGAGTGCCGCGACTTCGTCGTCGGGGAACGGCCAGATGGTCAGCGGCCGGAAGAGGCCTGCCTTGATCCCTTCTGCGCGGGCCATGTCGACAGCCGCCTTGCCCGAGCGTCCGCTCACCCCGTACGCGAAGACCGCGACCTCGGCGTCGGACGTCAGGTAGTCCTCGTACCTGATGATGTCCTTCTTGTTCGACTCGACTTTCCGGATAAGCCGGAGCTCGTCCGTGTGGATCCGGGCGCACGCATTGACGGGGAAGCCGTCCGATCCGTGATTGAGCCCAGTCACGTGGTACCGGTACCCCTCGAAGAAGTTGGCCATCGGGGGGACGTCGCCCTTGGTGTCGTCATAGGGAAGGTACTCCTCCGGCCTGCACGTCGGCCGTGGCCGGTTCTCCACGGGGAGCACGCCCTTGTCCGGGACCTCGATCCTCTCCCGCATGTGGCCGACGATCTCGTCGAAGGCGATGATGACCGGCGTCCGGTACTTCTCGGCGAGATTGAAGGCGCGCACGGTCTCGGTGAAGACCTCCTGGACGTACCCGGGGGTGAGGCAAATGACCGGGTGGTCGCCGTGCGTTCCCCACTTGCACTGCATGATGTCGCTCTGGCCGGGGCCCGTCGGGACGCCGGTCGACGGCCCGCCGCGCATCACGTTGACGATGACGCACGGCACCTCGCACAGCCCCGCGAACCCCATGTTCTCCTGCTTGAGCGAGAACCCGGGACCCGACGTCGCCGTGAGCGACTTCTTCCCCGCCAGCGAGCCGCCGATGATGGCGGCCATCGCGGCGATCTCGTCCTCCATTTGCAGGAACGCCCCTCCGATCTTGGGGAGGTTCCTTGCCATGAACTCCGCCACCTCGGTCGACGGGGTGATCGGGTAGCCGGCGAAGAAGGTACATCCGGCGTACAGCGCCCCCTCGGCGCACGCCTCGTTGCCCTGAAGCAGTTTTAGCTTGCCCACCGTTTTTCTCCTTTTACGGTTCCTTGGGGACCGTTATTTCTTGTCGACGAAAATGGCGAAGTCGGGGCACCGCAGCTCGCACGCCATGCACACGGTGCACTTGTCGATATCGACCACCTTCACCTTGAACATGTCCATCCCGAGCACCTGCGTGGGGCACAGCTTCACGCAGATCTCGCACCCCTTGCAGTAGCGCGGAATGATGCTGATCTTGACCTTCTGGTTTTCCGTTGCCTCGATCGTCTCTACAGCCTGTACCTTGATGGCCATCGCGTTCCTTCCTTCCGTTTGTCTTTATGGACTCCCGTGTTGTCTTTATGGACTCCCGTGCCTAATGGACCTTGACCTTCTTGCCGAGCCGCTTCATCAGCGTGATGCCCATGTCGGACGGGGCATCCGACACGGAGATGCCGGCCGCCTTGAACGCCTCGATCTTCTCGGCCGCCGTCCCCTTTCCGCCGGAGATGATGGCGCCCGCGTGCCCCATCCTCTTGCCCTTCGGCGCCGTCTGGCCGGCGATGAATCCGACGACCGGCTTGTTCATCTTCGTCTTCACGAAGTTCGCCGCCTCTTCCTCGGCCGTTCCGCCGATCTCCCCGATCATGATGACCGCCTCGGTCTTCGGGTCGGCCTGGAAGGCGGACAGCACGTCGATGAAGTTCGTCCCGTTCACCGGGTCGCCGCCGATGCCGATGCAGGTGGACTGTCCCAGCCCCATCATCGTCACCTGGTGGACCGCCTCGTACGTGAGCGTCCCGGACCGGGAGACGATCCCGATCGTCCCCGGCTTGTGGATGTAGCCCGGCATGATCCCGATCTTGCACTCGCCCGGGGTGATGACGCCCGGGCAGTTCGGGCCGACCAGCCGCGTCTTCCTTCCTTCCATGTACCGTTTCACCTTGACCATGTCGAGGATCGGGATCCCCTCCGTGATGCAGATGGCGATATCGAGTCCCGCATCGACGGCCTCGCAGATCGCGTCGGCCGCGAACGCCGGCGGCACGTAGATGACGGTCGCGTTCGCGCCGGTGGCCTTCACGGCGTCGACGACAGTGTTGAAG
>Ga0316628_100005766_pt1 | contig 10011 bp, 7 predicted proteins | sample OWC_Aug_M2_C1_D5_FD_207648 | JGI IMG/M metagenome (GOLD analysis project Ga0316628, IMG submission 207648) | Wetland soil microbial communities from Old Woman Creek delta, Ohio, United States - OWC_Aug_M2_C1_D5_C | ecosystem: Environmental > Terrestrial > Soil > Wetlands | place: USA: Ohio... | reverse complement strand
CGCCTCCACCGCGGATCGAACCGGATCGAAGTGAGGGCGATCACGCAGGAAGGACGCGTGTCCCTGCTCCAGGTCATGACGGTGTCCTACGGAGCGCCGATGGTCGAGTACCTGGCGCGCGATTTTCAGCGCGGTCCCCTTGACACCAGGGAAATGGCCTTCACCTTCGACGGCGGATCGAGCGACAACGCGGCATCGCAGATCCTCGGCTCCCTGAAGGCACAAAACGTCAAGGCGACGTTTTTTCTGACGGGAGAATTCATCCGCAGATATCCCGCGCTGGTCAGGAGGATCGTCGCGGAGGGCCATGACGTGGGCGACCATACATGGAGCCACCCGCACCTCACCTCTTTCGCTGCCGACCGCAAGCAGGCCACGTTGCCCGGCATCACCGCGGACAAACTGCGGGGCGAGCTCCTGAAGACCGCCGCAATCTTCCGCTCGGTCACCGGCCGGGACATGGTTCCGCTCTGGCGCGCTCCCTACGGCGAGGTCAATCCGGAAATACTGCGCTGGGCGGCCGACGCCGGATTCCGCCATGTGGGATGGACGACCGGGAAAGGCTGGGGCGAAAGCATGGATTCGATGGACTGGGTGGCGGACAAAAAATCGAGCGCGTACCACTCCGCGCAGGAAATCGCGGACAAGATTCTCGCCTATGCAAAAAGCGGCAGGACCGGGGCCAACGGTGCAGTGATCCTGATGCATCTCGGCACCGAACGCAGGGACGATTTCCCGCACGAGAAGCTGCCCGAGATCATAGACGGTCTGAAGAAACTGGGCTATTCGCCGGTGAAGGTGGCGGACCTGATGGCCAGGCCGGAATCTCCGGCCTCAGCCGCCGCTCCGAAGGGCGAGAAGGAATCCGCGGCGCCATCCGTTCCGATATCCCGTTGACACCCCCCGATCCCGCAGGCCTGAAAGGATTGCTTGACCGGCTGTACCGGTCCTACTCCACGGAATGCCTGCCGATGGATCCCCTCGAGCTGGTCCGCAGGTACGGAAATCCGGAGGATCAGGAAGCGGCGGGATTCATCGCCGCATGCCTGACGCTCGGCCGGGCGGAACTCATCCGCAAGGCGGTGGCCGAGGTTCTGTACCGGATGGGCCGGTCGCCGTACCGTTTTATCCTCAGGTACGACGGCCGCCGCGATTCAGGAAAATTCGACGGATTCGCGTACCGTTTCTTCGGAGCCGACGATTTGCGGCTGCTGACGCATCGCATGCGCCGTGTCCTCCGGTCACACGGGAGTCTGGGCGAATTTTTCAAGTCCGGTTATCAACCGTCGGATCGGGACATCGGGCCTGCTCTCTCGCGTTTCGTCCGCGGGCTGAAGGCCCAGGATGTTCCCAAATCCCTCCGTCCTGCGCTGCGGAAAGGGCCGGGCCTCCGCTCCTTTCTGGCCGACCCGGCAGCAGGCAGCGCATGCAAGCGCCTCAACCTCTTTCTCAGGTGGATGGTCCGAAATGACGCGCTTGATCTCGGCGTCTGGACCGGCATTCCAGCATCCAAACTGGTCATTCCCCTCGACACCCATCTCCACAGGCTAGGGAAAAGGCTGGGTCTGACGGGGAGGAACACTCCGGACTGGAAAATGGCGCTTGAGATCACGGATTCGCTCCGCGCCTTCGACCGTGACGATCCCGTCAAGTACGATTTCGCGCTGTGCACGGTCGGAAAGCTGCAGGCATGCCCGGATCCGCCCGACCGGGCGAAGTGTTCGGGCTGTCCACTGGTCCGGCATTGTCGAGAATGGTTCAAGGTTGAAGGTTGAAGGTTAGAGGTCAGGGGGAAGGAGTATGGGGTGGCGGAAACCGGATTTCGAATTTCGGATTGCGGATATCGGATTGAGAAAAGGATTACAAGTTATTACTCAGAGCGCTCAATAAGTTGATCGAAATCGGTAATTTTGAGCCTGAATCCAAATAGTTTTGTCAACTTATTTTACGCTCTGAGTCATAACGGTTTTAGATCACGTCTTACGTCTTACACTTCACGCCTCACGTCTCACGCTTCACGACTTACGCTTCACGCCTCACGATTCCCGAATTCCCGTGCCCCCGGAACACGCCCGGTACAAGGGCCCGACGAACAGCGCCACGCAGAACGCCCAGAGAGGCTCCTCGATGGGCACACCCGCGATGCGGACACCCCAAAGCGCCTCCAGATTCCACCACCGCTCCAAAATCCCAGGGAACAGCGGCAAGAAAACGAATTTAAAAACCGCCCAATAAAATATTGAAAATCCGGCCGCGATGATCAAAACTCCCGGAATCCATGCGGGCTTCTTCCAATATAGTGCTGCCGATGAAATCAGGAGAATCAGCATAACGGCATATATCGAATTCATCCGGACGATTGAAGCGAAAAAGATCATCAGCAAAATACCGAAATTGCCGATCATGTCCATCCGAATCAGGCTTTTCCAGGAAACGGGGGGGAGCACCCCCCATTCTTTCCTCGCCGCGAGTTTTTCGAACAACGCCACGGCGATCCCGACTATGGCGAAGGTCAGGATGTAATCCTCGATTCCGAACCTCCATTTTCCAACATGCAACGGAATCAGGTAATCAGGATGCCAGTAATCCTTCAGGAACCAATATTCGCCGATCGGGCCGGCAAGTGCGCCGAGCGCGCTCACGGTCAAAATCGCAGTGCGGATGCCGGCGGATTTTAAAAATAGGACGATCCATAGAAGAAAGAAAGGCGCAGCCAATACGATGTACGCAGATGTGTTCATGAGCCTCTCCTGCCTTGAAAAGCCTAAAACGCCACGATCCGGCAGCTGAAGGACCGCAGGACAATATAACAATGCAGAGCCGGTATTGAAATGAAAAAAATGGATGCCCTGATCCGTTAGAACCTGCCGGCCGGCATCCACAGGCCATTCTTTTCTTGCTTTTTAAGCAGGAAATGGGTATTGTTTAAAGATGAACCGGAAGGTAAAACCATGAAAAAAACAGAAGATTTCGCGAAATCCATCACCGAATACCTGAAGGTCAATCCAGGCCACGGCTTCAAGAGCCGCGAGCTGGCGAAGAAGCTCGGCGTGTCGAACGCCCAGTACCGGAATTTCAAGATGACGCTTCGGTCCCTTGCTGCAGCCGACCTGATCAGCCGGGTGAAGGGAGGCCGTTACGGCGCCCTGAGGAAGGCCAAGACCGTTGAAGGCGTCCTCCACGTGAAAACCCAGGGATACGGTTTCGTGCTGCGCGACGACGGGGGAGAAAAGGTGTTCGTCAGCGAGAGCCGGATGGCCGGCGCCCTGCACCGCGACCGCGTCCGCGTGGAGATCTTGTCCCAGGAACCGGGCCGGCTGCCCGAAGGCCGAGTCATCGGGGTTCTGGGCAGGGCGCAGCAGCGGATCTGCGGGACCTTCCAGGAGGGCCGGAGGGTCCACTTCGTGATCCCGGATGAAATCAAGATGACCCGGGACATCGCCGTCGGAGAAGAAAACCGGGCGGGCGCGATGGACGGCCAGAAGGTGGTCGTCGAGGTCCTCCACTCGGACAACCGGCGGCCTCCTGAGGGCCGGGTGGTCGAGGTGCTCGGTTATCCGGACGAAAAGGGCGTGGATGTATTATCCGTGCTCGTCGAGCATGACCTCCCCTCGCGGTTCCCGGGAGCGGTGACGGCCGAGGTGGATGCCGTTTCCTGCGAGATCGGCCCGGAGGAAATTTCCGGACGCCTCGATCTTCGGAACCGCCTGGTCTTCACCATCGATCCGGAAGACGCCAAGGATTTCGACGACGCGGTTTCGCTTGAGAAAACGGCCGACGGTAACTGGCTTTTGGGCGTGCACATCGCCGACGTGAGCCGTTTCGTCCCCTCCGGCTCGTCCACGGACCGCGAGGCGCTCTCGCGCGCCACCAGCGTGTATCTCGTCGACCGGGTCATTCCCATGCTCCCGGAAAGGCTTTCCGGCAACCTGTGCAGCCTGAGGCCGCGTGAAGACCGCCTGACCTTCAGCGTGATCCTCGAATTGTCCGGCGAGGCCGATCTGCTGGATTATAGGATTGCCGAATCCGTGATCCACTCCAAATTCCGGCTGACCTACTCGGAGGCCCAGCAGATCATCGACGCGAAAAAAGGGCGGACGGCATGGCCGGCTGATCTCTGCAAGACCCTGCAGGAAATGAAATCCCTCAGTCAGGCGCTACTGTCGAAATGGCGGAAAAACGGGATGATCGATTTCGACGCTCCCGAAGCCAAGGTGATCCTGGATGACAGGGGCCGGCCGGTGGACATCAGGATAGCGGAAAGATTCGAAAGCCACCGCCTGATCGAGGCGTTCATGCTGCTCGCAAACCGCACCGTGGCGGAGCACGTCGCTCTCCTCAGGCGGAAAACCGGAGCGAAGCTTCCCTTCGTGTACCGGGTTCACGAAAAACCATCCATCGAAAAACTCGCCGACTTCAGCCGGTTCGTCGGAGCGCTGGGGCATCCGTTCCGGCCGGGCAAGCAGGTCACGCCGAAAAAATTCCAGAATTTCCTGTCCGCCATCAAGGGATCCAGGCACGAAGTCGTGATCGAGGACGTGGCTCTGCGCACCATGATGAAGGCCCAGTATTCCACGCAGAACCAGGGACATTTCGGCCTTGCCTTCCCCCATTACACCCATTTCACATCGCCCATCCGGCGGTATCCGGATCTCATCGTTCACCGGCTGCTGAAGTCCTACAGCGGGGAGGAGCCGGTGCAGCCGGCGCTTCCGGCCGGACTGTCCGAAATCTGCAGGATCTCCACGGAGAGGGAAATCCTGGCGCAGCAGGCGGAACGGGAATCCATCAAGGTCAAGCAGGCCGAATTCATGGAACAGCGCCTCGGGGAGGAGTACGAAGGCATCATCGCCGGCGTGACCGGATTCGGGATCTTTGTCGAAATTCCGGAGTATCTTATCGAAGGGCTGGTCCATATTTCCGACCTGCCGGACGACTATTTCGTGCACGACGCCGCGCATTACAGGCTGGTCGGGCAGAACACGGGAAAGACCTTTCAACTCGGCGATACGGTCCGCGTTCAGGTGGCGCGTGTTTTGAAGGCCATGCGCAAGATCGACTTTGTGCTGGCGGAAGGATCCGGGCCGGAACGGAAAGCCGGGAGAAAGGGAAGATGAATCCGCGGGCGGCATCGGAAAGGCTGAAATTCATCCCAATTGTTATCTGCGCATTTTCACTTGGGAGCGCCGCCGCGTTCAGCCTCTCCGCGGATCCAGCGAATAACCGGCTGCAGGAAAAAAAACAGTTTCTGACAAACCGGCCGGATTCGGATTCCGATCCGTTCGCCGGGTATGACGCGCTCCACTACCGGCTCGAACTCCGATTTCCCCTGACGTCAAGCCATCTTTCAGGCGCGATGACGCTGACCGGGAGGACCCTGAAACAGGATCTGGCGGCTGTGGCCCTCCATGCCCGCGGAATGACGATCCGGTCGGTCACGGTCGACGACGCGCCGGCTGCGTCCGCCGAGTCGGACGGCATCCTCTTGATCCCGCTCAACGGACGGCCGGCCCTGAACGACACCTTCCGGATCCGCGTGGAATACTGGACGGAACCGGACGAAGCGGGATTTTATTTTTACGATTCCTGCGCCTACACCATGTCCGAACCGACGGATGCCAGGCTGTGGTTCCCGTGCAAGGACGTGCCCTGGGACAAAGCCACGGCCGAGGTGATCGCGACCGTTCCCGCGGGCGTTGAGGTCGCCTCCAACGGGCTTCTTCAGGCCAGGACGCTCAGCGACGACGGCGAATGGGAGAGCTTTTACTGGAAAACGGACCTGCCGATCGCCACCTACCTGATCTGCGCGACGATGTCGCGCCATTACGCCGTCTGGTCGGACTGGAACGTGTTCGCAGGCGGGGATTCCCTCGAAAGCCGGTACTACGTTTTCAAGCGGGATTCGGCGAAGGCGAGGGAGGATTTTCTCCACATGACCGCGGCGATCGCGTTTTTTTCGGAGCGTTTCGGCCCCTATCCTTTCGAGAAATACGGGATGGCCGAGGTCACCCCGTTCGGATTCGGCGGCATGGAGCACCAGACCATGACCACGATCAACGCCCGCTGGATCCGGGGCGACCGCAGCGTGGAGGACGGCCTGGTCCACGAACTGGCCCATGCCTGGTGGGGGGATGCGGTGACCCTCGACGACTGGCCCGACATCTGGCTGAACGAGGGATTTGCCACATACTGCGAAGCCCTGTTCTTCGAGCGGTTCTACGGGAAGGAATCCTTCCAGTCCCAGATCATCGGGATGCGCGATGCCTATTTCAACCAGGCGACGAAAAACGATTTTGCGGTTTATGACCCCCCGGAGGGCGGCTTGTTCAACTGGGGGATAGAGTATAACAAGGGCGGATTCATACTCCACATGCTGAGGAGGACGGTCGGCGAGGAAGCATTTTGGAAAATCCTGCAGGCCTATTTTATCACCTACCGTTACGGCAACGCATCCACCGGGGATTTCCAAAAGGTCTGCGAGTCCGTCACGGGTTCGGACCTGGATTGGTTTTTCAACGAATGGATTTTCGAGCCCGGGTATCTGTTCCTCGAGTATTATTGGGAAGCCCGGCCCCTCAAGGGATCCGGAACGTCCCTGCTTGTGGTGCTGCGGCAGTCCGGAGATCCCCAAAATCCGTTCCAGGCGCCGATCGACATCCGGATCGCGGGCGGAGCCTCGGAAAGCCGTGACACGACGGTATGGGTGCGGAACAAGACGGAACGGATCGAGTGGACGGTTCCGTTCCGCCCCGATACGCTGATTCTGGACCCTGAAAACAACGTTCTGATGAAAAGCGAAAGGATACCGGGCATCCCCGATTCGATCGACAACGCGCCGGAGGTTTTTTCCGTGCAGCCCAATTATCCCAATCCCTTCAACAGGAGCACGAGGGTGACCATCGGCTGCAACATCCCCTTCTCCAGCACTTCGCGAAACGTCCGGCTGTGCGTCTACAACCTGCTCGGCGAAAGGGTGCGAACGCTGGACTCCTCGATCCGGTCGGACACGCTGTCCTTCACACGGGAGTGGGACGGTACGGACGATTCGGGTCGAAGCCTTCCCTCGGGGGTGTATGTGATCCGGCTGGAGGGGGGATCCGTTTCAGTGGAGCGGAAAGCCGTGTTGAGAAGATAAACCGGATTCCTCCTTTTTTGTCCAGCCCCTGGGAGCCGGAGAAGCAGATTTTTGCCTGAAAAAAAGCAGTTGACTTTTTATTTTTTCTTTAACTATATTGGATTCATTGGACAGAAGGGGATTCCGGGCCATGAGAAGAAGAATTTTCATATTCGCGCTGACGGCGATGCTGATTCCCGCTCTCGGGAGTGCGCAGTTCAAGTCGGACGGAAGGTCGATATTCAAGGCTTCCGACCTGGTCCGCAAACCGACGGGTCTTTTCGACAGGCTCCTGCATTCGCCCCGCTTCCGCATGACTCAGAGCTACTCGCTTTCGTTTTTTTCACTCGGCGGCCAGGCGTTCAACCAGGGGATGTACCTGAACAGCATGAGCTACAGGATCAGCGATCCCCTCCTCGCCCAGGTCCAGGTCGGATACCTGCACCAACCGCTGGGCTCCTGGGGAAACACCGGCCAGGCCGACGGCAGGGTTTTCGTGCGGAGCGCATCGCTCAGGTACCAGCCCAGCGATCAGATGAGCGTTCATTTCGAATATGAATCCCTGCCCGTCCGTTCCCTGTCACCCTACGGCGGCATCGGGTTGAGGTGATCATTTTGCGCATGGAACGGGCGAGGGATCAAGCCGCTTCAGGGACCGAGAATCGCCCTCTCGGTCATTTTTTTTATCGGTCGCCGGCCGTCCGGCGGAACGCGCCCGGGTGAAACCGATGACGCCCATTCGAAGAAAAAGATCCGGTTCCTTCAAGAAGCCGACGGTTCATGAAATGCCCGTGCGCCGCGCCCGCGGACCCGGGCTCCGTTTCCCCAGGATCCGTTTCCCGAATTTTCGCGTGGATTTCCTGACCTTCGGCATCGTATTGATGGTGGCCGTCAACCTGGTTCTGATCGCTTTCGGCGTCCGCCACTGCGGCAGAGGGGGAGGCGGGCCGGAACCCCAGGCGTCCGCGCCGCAGGACTCGGCGAAGTCGGCCCTCCAGGCGCCGGTCGCGCCCCTACCATCCGGCGCGGAGCGGAAGGAGCCGGTTCAGATCGAGGTGCTCAACGGCTGCGGCGCTCCCGGGATCGCGGATAAATTCACGAACTATCTCCGGCAAAAGGGATTCGACGTGGTCAAAACCGGGAATTACGAGAGTTTCAACGTCCCTAAAACACACGTCATCGACAGGAAGGGGAATGTCCATCTGGCCGGCCGAATCGGCGGGGCGCTGGGGTTGAAAAAATCGGAAGTCATTTCGGAAATCCACGACCTGTACATGGTGGACGTGACGGTGGTGCTGGGAAAGGATTTCAGGCTGCTTTCGAGCTGGAAATCGCTGGAGAAAAAGGGTGCCAAGAAGTAAGGTCTATTCCCAGGCCCGCAGGATCGTCGAGTTCGTGCAGAGCAAGAAGGCGCAGGACGTCCGCCTGATGGACCTCCGCGCCGTGACGGACGTATCGGATTATTTTGTGGTCTGTCACGGCGATTCGGACCTTCATGTCCAGGCCATCGCAGGCGCCGTGCTCGAAGGGATGGAGCGGGAGGGCGTCAGAGCCTGGCACAAGGAAGGCATCCGGTACAATCGCTGGGTGCTTCTCGATTACGTGGACGTGGTGGTCCACATTTTTCAGAAACCGGAGCGGGAATTCTATGCGCTCGAGAAGCTTTGGGGGGACGCCAAAATCCTCTCCTTCGAGAATGAGTGAGGCCTGATGCGGATCGAGGACCAGCTGCGCGATGATCTCCGGAATGCGATCGCCAGGGCCGGTTTCCCCGTTGAATCGCTTCCCTCCATCGACATCACCGAAAGCAAGCAGAAAGATCACGGCGACCTCGCGACCAATGTGGCGTTCACTCTCGCCAGGCAGGCCAAGGCCAGTCCCAGGGCCGTCGCGGAACGCATCGCGGGCCTGCTGAATCCGGACAGCCGTCTCATCGCCGGGGTCGAGGCGGCAGGAAACGGATTCATCAACTTCACGTTCGGACCGGCCTACCTGACCCGGGCCCTGCAGGAAATCCTGGGTCTCGGCGCCGGTTACGGCCGGGATGACTGGGGCGGCGGAAAGAAAACCCAAGTTGAATTCGTCAGCGCCAATCCCACCGGTCCCCTCACGATCGGTCACGGACGGCAGGCGGTGATCGGCGACGTGGTCGCAAAGCTGCTCGAGGCGGTCGGGCACCGGGTCACGCGGGAATATTATTTTAACAACGCGGGCCGGCAGATGCGTGTGCTGGGCGATTCCGTCCGGCTCCGCTACCTCGAACTCGCAGGACAGGCCGCCCCTTTTCCCGAGGATTACTACCAGGGGGAGTACATCCGGGACATCGCCAGGGAGGCGCGAAGGCAGAAGGGGGACTCCGCCGGAAGGCCGGAGGACATTCCCTATTTCCAGAAAATCGCCGAGGACACCATTTTCGCGGACATCCGGAAAACCCTGGAACGGATGGGGCTTGTTTTCGACGTCTATTACAACGAAAAGTCGCTCTACGACACCGGCAAAATCGAAGCGGTCATCGGCGAACTCAGAAAGCGCGGCCTCGCGTATGATTCCGAAGGCGCGGTCTGGTTCCGCGCGTCGGCCGCCGGGCTCGAACAGGACCGGGTGATCGTGAAATCCACAGGGGAGCCGACCTACCGGCTTCCGGACATGGCCTATCACAAGGACAAGTTCGACCGGGGTTTTGACCTGGTCGTCGACATTTTCGGAGCGGACCACATCGCCACGTATCCGGACGTGCTGGCCGGCCTCAAGGCGATGGGGTACGATCCGGAAAAGGTCAAGGTGCTCATCCATCAGTTCGTCACGCTGACCGAGGGCAAGGAAAGGGTGAAGATGTCCACCCGCAAGGCGAATTTCGTGACGCTCGACGAACTGATGGACGAAGTCGGAGTCGACGT
>Ga0316628_100005765_pt1 | contig 10011 bp, 6 predicted proteins | sample OWC_Aug_M2_C1_D5_FD_207648 | JGI IMG/M metagenome (GOLD analysis project Ga0316628, IMG submission 207648) | Wetland soil microbial communities from Old Woman Creek delta, Ohio, United States - OWC_Aug_M2_C1_D5_C | ecosystem: Environmental > Terrestrial > Soil > Wetlands | place: USA: Ohio... | reverse complement strand
AAAGTGGATCGGGGCTCGAGTGGATTGTTCCGCACACAGCGACAGGCAGCCGAGCAGCCAGAATCCCCACCACAGAGGCGCACAGACCCTTGTTCTCCGGGTACTCTGCGTTTCGGCGGTGAGAGTCTTCATGGTTTGCCCGACTGCTGCGCGGTGAGTTTCTCGATTTCCATCTTCTCGCGGCTGGCGTCCTCCCGGCGCCCGGCCGCCTGGTAGGCGCGCAGCAGGTCCCATCGGATTTTCGTTCTTGTGGGCGCCTGTTCCCGCGCGAGCTCCAGCTCGCGTATGGCCCCGGAGTTGTCTCCCTTGGCGGCCAGCAATTCCCCCAGGAACATGTGAGCGGATGCGTTCTTCGGCTCCAGCCTTACAACCTCGTCCAGGAAGGGCCTGGCCATTTCCGAATCCGACTGAGCCAGGTAATACTCCGCGAGCCGCAACCTTGACGGGATGTGGGACGGAGAGACTTCGAGCTCCTTCTGAAGTTCCTTCACCCCATCCTCCGGACGATTGTTGAGCAGCAGCGACCCGTACTGGTAATGAACGCCGGGCTCCTGCGGAAACTGCCGGACCATTTTGTCGAACAGCTTCTCCGCGTCTTCGCGCCGCTGATCGAGAAGCGCAAAGGTGCCCGCGCCGGCCAGCCGGAACATCTCGCGCCGGGAGTCCGGGATTTCCCCGGGCAACAGCGCGTACCCCAGGGCGGCGATACCGGCGGGTTCCTCGAGCAGGCTTTCCGCCTGGCCGGCGCCGCGCATCTGCCACAGGAGCTCCAGGCTGTCGTGGTACTGCTCAAACCGGGCAAGCAACAGCGCCGTGTGATAAAAGACGGAATCCGCCAGATGCTTGCGATCGCCTACCCCGAGAGTCATGCCGCGCCGCAGGTGCTCCAGTGAGCGCGCGTATTCGCGAGTCTGGAATTCGCTCATTCCGAGCAGCGCCCAGCCCGGGCCGAACTTGGGATTCTGACCGACGAAACGCCGGAACAGGTCTCGCGCCTCGTCGAAACGCTCCTTCTCGTAGAGCATCGTGCCGAGGTACCAGAGTCCTTCCTCCCAGTCGGATTTCAGCTTCAATCCCTGACGAAAGAGCCGGATGGCGTCTTCGTCGCGGTTTTCGTCACGAGCCTGCTGCGCAGCCCGCGAGATCTGCTCGAACGACCGCGCCTGAGTCCCCGGCAAGGAATTCCGGATTGGACCGGGGACGGAAACCGCAAGCAGAAGTGCTGCAATGCCCGCGATCATTTCGTCTTTCCTTTCTGTTCCGGAGTTCCCGTCGGTTTTTCCTCAGGCGCAGCCAGCACTTCCACCTTGTCCTTCAAGGTCTCGAAGACCGCACTTTCCCTCTCGGCGTCTTCTTTTCGTCCCAGCCTCCTGTAAACCCTGGCGAGCTGGTAGCGCACTTTGGCGCTGGCCGGCGCCAACTCTTTGGCAAGCTCGAGCTCGCCTGCGCTCTGCCGAAAGTCCTCGGCAGCCATGAGAACCCGTCCCAGGGCATAATGCGCGAGCGCGTCCTTCGGTTCCAGTGCTGCCGCCTGCTTCGCCATGGGCATGGCGTCCTCGAGGCGCGCATCCTCCAGCGCAATGAATGCCAGCTGGATCATGGCCTGGGCGTTATCGGGAGAGACCCTGAGCTCCTGCCTGAACTCCTCTGCGGCCTCCACGGATTTCTTTTCGAAACTGTAAATGGTGCCCTGCAGGTAATGAACGTTGGGCTGCGTGCCGTAATGGGCGATAAGCCTCGAGGCGAACTCGTGCGCCCTATCGAAATCGTGCAGCGACCCGTAGACCGAGGCCTGTCCGGCCAGCCACACCATCTCGCGCCTCTTGGGAGGGTAATCCTCCGGTACATTCTTCATCCGCAGGGAGGCCAGCCCCATGGCCTCGGCCAGGAGCGAAGAGGGGCCGTATTTTTTTGCCTTCTCTTCAAGGAGGAAAAGCGCCTGGACAAAATTGCCTTCGCGTGTCAGGAGGAGCGCCCAGTGGAACGATGCGACATCGATGAGTTGGGCGTTTCCGGGCAAACCCTTCCGCACCCAGATCCGGAAGTGCTCGCTTGCCTGCTTGTAGTCGCGCGTCTCGTACTCGCAGAGTCCGAGAAACGCGTATGCGGGCGCGACATCCGTCTTCGAGATCGCGATGAAGCGCTTGAAAGCTTCCAGCGCCTCGGGAAAGCGATCCTGGTCGTAACACGCGCTTCCGAGCCACCACCATCCCTGACTCCACGAAGGGCGCAGCTTCAGGCCCTCGCGATAGAGCCTGATCGCGTCGGCAAGGCGGTCGGAAGTGCGGGCCTTTTCAGCCTGCCGGGCGAGCTGCTCGAAGACAGCTGGAGGAGGGGAAGCCTTGGGAAGTCCTGCCTGGAGGAAAAAAAGAAGGGAAGAAAGTGCCAGAATCATAAGAGGACATTTTAACCGGGATTAGTTGTGTAATTCGTGTAATTCGTGGCAGGCAGTTTGCAGCGGGGCCAGGGGGTGGCCCTTTCGAGCCACCCCTATGTGCCTCTGGTTCAGGCCTTAGAAGAAGTACTTCACCATCAACTCCAGGGTCCGGTGTCCGAACTTGTAGTTCGCAACACCAAACGTGTTGATGGATGCGCCGCCGGTCGGATTCTTCATCGTGCCGTCGGCGTTGAACTTGAGAGCCAGGTTGTTGTCGCCAACCTGGAACGATTGCAGCGCGTGGTTGAGGAAGTTGAACATCTGCAACTTGAACTGCAGTCGCTGCCGCTCCGTCACCTTGAAGTTCTTTGTGAACGAGAGGTCGGCGTTGTAGAACTTCGGCCCCTCGAGGTACGGCATTCCGGTTGTGCCCGCCGTCCCGTCGGCCGCAGGGGCGAAGCAGGCGGGATTCAGGTAGCGGACACCGGAGAAGGACTTGCCGCCTACGGTGTACGTCACCGGTTCGTTCACGACCGGGTTGCAGGTGATCCTGGGCATCAACGTCACGCCGTCCGTGCCCAGTTTGCCCATGGCATCGTTGGCCTTTATCGTTACGTTGTTGCTGTCGACCAGGTTGTCCTGAGCATACTGGAGGGCGTTCTGGCCGTTATTAGCGGTCAGGTTGCTTCCGCTTTGAACCTGTAGGATCCCCGAGATCTGCCAGTCGCCGGCGGCGCCGCGAACGAACGCGTTGCCGCTCGAGACCTTGGGCAGATTGATGACGTACGACATGCTGAGCACATGCGCACGGTTCAACGGAGAGACGCCGTAGTAAATGTCCTGGCCGTAATTAGGCATCGCGCCGTTCAGGTACACGTTGCTGAAGTTTTTGCCCCAGGTGTAGTTGGCCATCAGGTTCAGCCAGCCGACGGAGCGTTTTAAACTGAGCTGCATCGAATCATACTGCGCCTTGCCGGCCGTCACGCTCTGAGTGATGGCCTGGTAGTTAGTGCGAGGGCGGGCAGCATCTTTGTCCGCTGTCTGCCACCCCCCGCTGTTCAGCTTGGCGAGGTAAGTCGCGGCCGAGATCTTTCCCAGAGGTATCGAGTTGATGTCGATCTGAGCCTGCAGGTATCGAGTCCGGTTGCCGACATAGGAGGCTTCCAGGTAGAAGGCCCCGGGCAGTTTCTGGTCTATGGAAAAGCTGTAGGTCGTCACCAGAGGCTGCTCGTCGTTTTTCGGATCCATCACGGTCACCCCGACCAGCCCGGCGGGCAAGCCGGCGGGCAACGGGTGATTCGTCGCCGCGAGGTCGATGTCCTCAAAGGTAGGACAGGACCAGGCATTGCAGTAGTAGCTTGTGGCACCCATTCCCGTCTGCACTGGGCCGGTATAGCTGTTGCTCTGCAGGGAATCGTACGTGCGGTACTTGCCCCAGCCGCCACGCACAACGGTCTTGGCGTTGCCGAACACGTCGATCGCCGCGCCGAGTCGCGGCGAGTAGAAGAAGACTCTGCTCGTCGTGCCCGAAAGCGGGACGCTGTTGTCGATTCCATGCCAGAGGACGCCGGTATGGTCGTTCAACTTCGTCGGGTCATTGCTGTACTTGTCGGCGAAGAAGGTCGCCAGGCCGAGATCGCTTGCGGCATACGGCTTTGCGTAATGCTCGAAGCGAATGCCGTATTCCAGGGTCAGGCGGCGATTGACCTTCCACCGGTCCTGCGCATATACGGAGAAGATGTTCTGCGAAATCTGCGTCGCCGGGGGAAGCTGCTGTTCGGTCATCTGTCCGCTGGTGATGCCCATGAGGATGTCGGCGTAGTTGTTGCCGACGCCGGTGCCCCACCCCTGAGGCATCTGGAAGATGCCGGGGTATTGGCCCCAGTTGTCCTGCTTGTTGTATATGTGCTCATAGAATGCGCCGAACTTGAAGCTGTGCGTGCCGATGACCTTCGAGAAGTTATCCGTCACGCTAGGCATTCCCTTGTCGGCCATCATGCCGGGATGGAAATCGGCGCCGAGGTTGTTTCCCGGGCCGATGTTCGGAAAGGCCGTGCCCCACGCCGTGAAACCGGGCGCTTGAGGATTGCCATAAACACCCGTCAGCGAGAGACCCATCTCCTTGCGCATGAGTTTCGACAGATCTTCGGGTCGGTTGGGCATTCCTTCAAAGGTGTAAGCGTAGGTGACCTCGTTTGTCATCGTGGGCGAGAAGACGTGCGTCAGGCTGGTGGAGAGCGAATCCGACCTGTAATCGCCGATGATGTTGGTCGGGCTGGGAACCACGCTGTCGCCGCCGGTGCCGCCCCAGAGACCGAGGGGCTGGTTCGCAGTCTCACGCTGCACGCTGTACCTCGCGAAGACCTTGGTGTTGTTGCTGATATTCCAATCGACGCGGGTCAGGTTCTGAAACGAATTCTGCGGCGAGAGGACGCCCCAGACAAAGTTGTAACCGTTATGGGAAGCCGGATCCGCGTTCGGGGCCGGCAGATACGCTTTCAACAGCTTCAGACCGTTGGGATCGATGCATCCGGGCGACAGCACGCCGCCAGTGATGGTGCAGCCAGGACGCTTGCTCAGCCACGTTGTATCGCTGATGGCCGGAACGCCGTTCAAGTTTCCTACGGAGCCCAGCCCCGCTTCCGCGGTGGGTGAGAAATCGCCGTTGTAGTTCTGCGGCACAGGCACAACTGCGCGTGCCAGACCGCCGGCGACGGTCTGCTTGTAATACTCGAAGCCGTTGAAAAAGAATACCTTTTCGCGGCTCTTGTTGAAGCTGGTACCCGGAATGATCAAGGGGCCGCCGATCTGAAAGCCCGGATAATAGTACCGGTCCTCCTGGCGTGGCTGCCCGTTCGATTTGACGAAGGCGTCGTTGGCGTTCATCACGTTGTGGCGCGCATACAGGTAGCCTTCACCATGAAAGTCCCTGCCGCCGGATTTTGTGACGACGTTCACGACCACCGGACCCCGCTCGGCTTCGGCCGAGAAGTTCGAAGTCAGTACCTTGACCTCCGAGATCATGGAGGCGTTCGGGTTGACGGGAGTCGCGCTCCCTGAAGCGCCGGGATCGAAGATGTGGCCGCCGTCCATCGTGATGTCGAGGGACTGACCGTTGACGGCTGTTCCGCCCAGGCCTGCGGCGTTACCGCCGATGGTGTAGCCGTTAATGCCGATGGTTCCGGTGACACCCGGTTGGTTCTTTCCGTTATTGGCCGTCATCTGCGCGCCGGCCATGATCTTGACGACCTCGACGGCGTTGCGGCTGAGGAGGGTGATATCCTCCAGTTCCTTCGCGGTGATGAGGGTCGATTTCTCACCGGAATCGACAACCGCCACTTCGTTTACGGTTGCCGATACCTCAACCGTTTCGGAAATAGCCCCCACCTTCATCGAGATGTTGACGGTCTTGCTGTCGTCGGCGTTGAGTGCGATATCGGTCGCCTGGTATGTAGCAAAACCCTGCGCTGTCGCCGTGAGCTTGTAGGTGCCGACAGGCACCATGGAAAAACTGAAGAAACCCTGATTGCTCGTGACGGTTTTTCGCTGGTCTCCGGAAGCCTGGTTCGTGATTGAGACATCGGCACCCGGCAGTATGGCTCCGCTCGTATCTGTCACGACGCCGGAAAGGGTCGCGGTCGATTGCGCAGATGCGAGCGAAACCAGCAAAAGAACCATGATGGGGACGAGCCCCCACACAGGTAAAACTCTTCTCATGCTGTTGCCTCCATAATCGCTCAGGAATCCGAGCGAAAAGAGATGAAATTGGTCAGGACGCGCCTGACGCCGTGAGGATAAACAAGAGGGTATTCGATCCCATGAAACCGGTTACAGGCGGAAACTCCCCGGAAGATGGGCCCCTTCCCCGTAACCCTCTCTAAGTCCCAAAGCCGGAAAACCGCTCTCCTTCTGGGAGATCTGGCTAAAAACAGCCTGCTAATACCAGGCCAACTCTGCCACCAGAAAGTCAACGCTGTCAATAACTTTCTGGTATTTGGCACCGCCTGCAACAGCGCGGGTTTTTCTCGAGGAATCTGCGGATGAAGAAGTCCTCAAGAAAATCGATTTAGCAGTTTTTGTTCCGGCGGCTGCTTGTGGCACCCGGGGTAGAATTTTTGTTGGTCGTCGACCGGGATTGCAGGGGCAGGACCCGTTCCCGTTCGTTTGGTCGGGATGGATGCCACCCGGCTACCGGGAAACTGCCGGCCGGGCGGGACGTCGCCATTTGGCGACGATCAACCCTATTCCGGACATGATTCCGGCCCCGCCAACCACGATCCGCCAGGTCATGCCTTCGCCGAGCACGATCATTCCGAGCACCACCGCAACGAGAGGCGTGACCAGGTTGATCAGCAGGGTTTTGGTCACTTCGATCTTTCTCACCAGCCAGTAAAACAGCAGGAATGCGACCACCGTCCCGACAATTGCAAGATACAGGAGCGACACAACCGCCAGCCAGGTCCAGTGGAAGCGCATTGGGCTTCCCTCGAGCGCCACGCCGGCCGAGAGAAGCGGGATCAGGCCGCAGATCATCTGTCCGGCAGCTAGCACCGCGAAATCCATGTGCCCGGCCCGCGCCTTGACGAGAACGTTGGCATACGCGGCGGCAAACGCGCCGGCCACGATCGCCACGCTTCCCCAGAGCGCCGCGGAGCCCTCGGAGCTCAACTGGTTCGAGAAGATCAGGACGACCCCGGCAATCCCGAGCGCCACGCCGGCGACTTTCGTGAGGGTGAGCCGCTCGCTGGGAAGATAGTAATGAGCAATAAGCAGGCCGAAGGCGGGAATGATGGCCTGCAGGATGGCCGCCAAGCCCGATGAGGTCCGTTGTTCCCCCCAGAACAGCAGCCCGTAGTTCAGCGTGAAGGTCAGGACGCCCGTCACCGTGATCATCGACCACTCCCGCCGTGAGCGAGGCAATGGTGTTCGGCGGATCACCACCACGAGCAGGAGTATCAGGAAGGCAACGACGAAGCGAATCCCCGCAAAACTGAGTGGAGGAAGGTCACGAAGTCCGAGCTTGATGAAAAGCCAGGTCGACCCCCAGATCAGGCAGAGCAGTGTCCAGACCATGAAGGGAAGGAGCGTCTGTCGGTCCGCCAGTCCACCGAAACGTCCGCGGTGCTCATCCTCCGGATTCAATATCCGGCGAGGCGCCTCGGACGATGTGCTCACAGTTGGCTGACTGCGGGAACTCGACATTCGCAAATTGTCACACATGGGGCTCGACTTGTCACATGAACCGGCCCTCTGCCTCCGCAGGATTCCCGAGAAAATGGAGCCATACTTCCGACCGGGACCAACCCGTCCTGCTTCATTCGACAAAAATCAAGGGCACCGCCCCGGCACTCGGGGCTTATAATCCCGTTCGGAGTGATTCACGGGCAACCCGACCCATTCTGCCTGGGCGGCGCCCCGCCAAATCTCCCGGCAGCGGAGAATCCGACATGACAGACGATCGCAATCATTTGAGCCGAAGGGAATTCATGCAGACTGCGGCGCTTACCGTGGGAGCTATCACCGCCTCTCCTGCCTCGGCTGCGCCCGCGGCCGACATAAAAATCGGGCTCTACAGCATCACCTATGGAGGCGTCTGGTATCGAGGCGGTGCGCTGTCGACCGAACAGGTAATCCAACGCGCCGGAAAATTCGGCTACCAGGGTGTGGAGATCGATGGGAAACGTCCCCACGGCAATCCGCTCGATCTGCCGAAGACCCGGTGTCGACAGCTTAGAAAAATGGCGGCCGACATGGGACTCGAAATTTACGCCGTGGCGGGGAACAACGATTTCAGCAGCCCCATTCCGGAACACCGGGAGACCCAATTGGTGTATTTGCGGGAGTTGATGAGGATGACTTCGGATCTGGGCGCGAAGGTCCTGCGGGTTTTCCTCGGCTGGCCGGGTGTCACCCTGCGGTCCGAGGGAGGCGGGCGTTACGACATTGCGCAGGCGGTCTGGAAGGCCGAGCACAAGGACTTTACCGAAGAGCAGACCTGGGAGTGGTGCCGGCAGGGCCTCTCGGAGGCTTCGAGGCTTGCGGGAGAATTCGGCCTCATACTGGCTCTACAGAATCATGCGCCGGTGATCAACCGAGGCTATATCGACGTTCTCAAGATCGTGAGGGAAGTGGCATCGCCTCACCTGAAAGTCTGCTTCGACGCAAGGCTCGAGCACTCGCTGGACGAGGCTGGAGTGCGGAAGGCGGTGAACGAGGTCGGGCCGCTTCAGGCGTTGTGGCACTTCGGCGGTGAATACGACGAAGGGCCTGGAGGGATCGCCCTTAAGGGCGACGAGAAGGCCCTGGGGGAAGCCCTGGGTCTCCTCGACATCGGCTACAAGGGTTGGGCCGGATTCGAGCTGTGCCATCCTCTGCCGGTCGTGAACGGCGAGACGGTAGGCATCGAATTCGTCGACAAGAACTCGAGATTGGCCCTCACGTACATGCGGAACATTCTCGCCGAAGCCAGAAACCGGCATTCAACAAATTTCTCGAATCTGCGGCAAAGTCCCGTCTAGTCGGTAGACTGCTTTTTTGAAAGCTTTTGCTCCGAGGCGCATCATATCCCCGGGGGGAAAAATGCCTACCTTGAGGAATTTTCTGCTTTTGACAGGGCTCTCGTGCCTGGGATCCATGCTGTGCTTCGCGTCGGGACAAGCATCCAAAACCCAGAAAAAGGCAGACGACGGACAAACGATCCGTGTAGCGGTCGAGATGGTTTCTCTACCGGTTGTCGTGACGGATCGGGACGGCAAGCGCGTCACCGACCTCAAAAAGGAGGACTTTCAGGTATTCGAGGACGGGGTTATCCAACAGATAAGCGGATTCGCGGCAACGGATGAACCGATCTCGGTAGTGCTGGCGCTGGACACAAGCGGAAGCACGGAGCAGAAGCTGGCGACTATACAAAACGAGGCGATCGAGTTCGTCAACCGTCTGCATCCTGATGACTCAGTCGCCATCCTGTCGTTCGCCCAGGACGTCAACATGCTCGAAGACTTCAGCATCGACCGGGACAAGAACGCCTACGGAATCAAAGAGACCCGCGCCGGCGGCTGGACCGTTCTCTACGAGGCGGTCTGGCTCGCGCTCGAAGAGGTGCTGAAACCTGTCAAGGAACGAAAGGCCCTCGTTCTTTTTACCGACGGAGTCGACACGGCCAGCCGCAAGGCATCTGAAAAGGAGACGCTGGAGCAAGCCAAGGAGACCTACGCCACCATCTATTCCGTCTACTTCAACACCGAGCGCGACATGTACACCAGGGGAGCCCAGCCCACGATCGGCGGGTACCCCGTTCCGGGTAGTCCGATGCCCCCGGTTTATGTCCCGGGAGGCCGCGGATCCTCGACCGGGGAATACATGCGGGGACGCTCGTACCTGCAGAAGCTTGCCGAATACAGCGGCGGCGTAGTGGTCGATGCTCTCGAGATGAGTAACATCGGCGATGCTTTCGAGCAAATCGCCAGGGAACTGGCCAGCCAGTACAGCATCGGATACTATACAACGAACCCCGCCCACGATGGAAAATTCAGGAAGGTCGAGGTGAAGGTGACCAGGCCCGGCCTTATCGCCCGCACCAAAAGAGGATACAACGCCCCAAAGCTGGAATCGAAGAAGAAGAAATAGATCTGCCA
>Ga0316628_100005764_pt1 | contig 10011 bp, 6 predicted proteins | sample OWC_Aug_M2_C1_D5_FD_207648 | JGI IMG/M metagenome (GOLD analysis project Ga0316628, IMG submission 207648) | Wetland soil microbial communities from Old Woman Creek delta, Ohio, United States - OWC_Aug_M2_C1_D5_C | ecosystem: Environmental > Terrestrial > Soil > Wetlands | place: USA: Ohio... | reverse complement strand
GAGGTGGATCGGCGTGTCCGTGACGCGCGCCGCCGTGAACACCAGGATGGCGAGCGGCGGTGTGAGCGCGCCGATGCACAGATTTGCGACCATCACCACGCCGAAATGCACCAGGTCGATGTTCGCCGTCTTCAGGATGGGAACCAGCAAGGGGACGAGAATCACCATCGAGGCGATCATCTCCATCGCCAGACCGACGAAGAGCAAAAAGACGTTGAGCACGAGCAGCAGCAGAATCCAGTTGCCGGCGAGCGCGCCCATGGCGAGGGCGAGCTTCTGGGGGACCTGCTCGATGATGAGGGCGAAGGCGAACGGAGCGGACGCCGCGATGATGACCATGACCGTCGCCGTCTCTGCAAGCGATTCGCGCAGCGCCCGTAGGAGCGCGCCGCACCCGGCAGCGCGATACACGAGAGTGCCGCAGACCAGGGCATAGAGCGCCGCGACGGCCCCCGCCTCCGTCGCGGAGAAGACGCCGTACCGGATTCCGCCCACGATCACCAGCGGCAGTACGAGGGCCATGACTGCGCGGCCCGCGGCGTGGCGGCGCATCGCCCAGCTCGCACGCTCGCCATGCTCGCCGATGCCGCGACGCAGGCACTCGACGTGCACGACGACGGACAGCGCCAGCGCCATCAAGAGGCCGGGCACAATGGTGGCGACGAACAAGGCACCGACCGATGCGGCGGCCAGCGCGCCATAGATGATGAGTCCGAGACTGGGTGGGATCATATTGGCGAGAATCGAGGCGGCACTGGTCAGCGCGACGCCGAATGGCTTCGGATAGCCCCGCCGCTCCATGGCAGGAACCATGGTCTTAGCGATGGCGGCAGCATCCGCCGTGGACGAGCCGGAGACGCCGCCCATCAGCGTGTTGGTCAACACGTTTACGTGTCCCAGGCCGCCTCGGAAATGCCCGACCAGGGTCGCCGCCAGCGCCACCAGGCGCTCGGTGATGCCGCCGACATTCATCAAGCCAGCCGCCAGCATGAAGAACGGGATCGCGAGCAGCAGATAGTCGAGCGCGTTTGTGAGCCCTTGCGGCACGGGCAAAAGCGCCAATTCGCCCTGCGGCAGGAACGCCACGAATGTGCCGAAGAGGAGGGCATCCACAATCGGAACGCCGAGCATCATCAGGCCGATGGCGATGATCACCAGCGGCCAGACGACGCCGAGCGCACGCATGGCGGCCGTAGTCGCCGCGCCTTCCAGAAGGAAATAGACGGCAAGGCCGGCGAGGGTCGAGAGGAAGCCGCTCCGGACGCGATCGAAGCCGGCGACGGGCTCGATTGCCAGCAGCACCAGCGTGATCGCCGCGCCGGTCGGGACGGCGAGGTAGAGATAGGTGTACGGCCACTCCAGCGCGGGAGAGACGTAGGTGGATTTCAGGACGAGACCGGAGCCGTAGACGACGAGGAACCCGGCGACCGTAGCCGAGATGCTCCGCGCTGCGCACGCGTGGATGCGGAGCCCCGCGGGCCCGAGCGCCCGGGGCAGCAGGTCAATGACGACGTGACGCGAGCGCCGCGTGACCATCGCAGCGGCGAGGAAGACGAACCACACGAACGCGAAGCGGGCCATCTCCTCCGGCCAGCTCAGCGCGTTGTTCAGCACATAGCGGAAGACGACCTGGACGAAGGCAATGGCCACGGTCGCGACGAGGAGCGTGGCCGAGACCGCCTCGACCGAAATATCTAGTGCCGCGGCGATGCGAGCCATTGTCGGCGTGCGAACAACCTTTTGGAGGCCCGGATTGTTGCATTCCGAAGACAGCATGCGATCTCTCGCTGCGGTGGCAGGATGCTGAAAAACGCGTTCTAACGCAGGCTGCTCAAAAAGGTCCAGATACAAGGCGGCATCACCCATCCTGAAGGATGGGTACCCGGCGCGGTGCGAGGCGTACCGGGTTCGTACGCCGCAGCATCGCGCGAGTGCGCCACACCCATCAGAATGGGTACCCGGCAGATGGGCCTTTTTCAGCAGCCTGGTAGGGTGTTAGGCCTTGGCGAGCGCACGTATCTTCTCAATCATCGCCTTTGTGGCCGGACTTTTGGCGCCGAACTCCGCGAAGAGCGACTCGGTTGCCTCGTGCCATTTCGGCAGGTCGCTGAGCTGGTAGACGGTTATCCCCGACGCCTTCAGTTCTTCAAGGGTCTTGGCGGCGTTGGCGCGGTTCTGTTTGCGCTGCTCTGCGAATATGCTTTTGGCCGACTCGCGGACGAGCTTGCGCAGCTCTTCGGGCAGCGAATCGAGCCACCGCGCGTTCACGCGCGCCGCCTTGGGCAGGAACCAGTGAGCGGTCAAGGTCATGTGCTTGGCCTGCTCACCCCACTTGAAGCCCTTGATCGAGAAGACGTCCGCCTCGACCGCGTCGATCAATCCGGTGGACAGCGCGCTGTATTGTTCCGCGTAGGGCAGCGGCGTGGGATTGGCCCCGAGCTTCTTCCAGAAGTCCACCCAGATCTTCAACTCGGGCACGCGGATCTTGAGGCCCTTCACCTCGCCGAGGCTGGTCACCTTCCGCTTCGCCAGGATGTGGCGGAACCCGACCTCGCCATAGTCGACGAACTCGACGCCCGTCTTCGCCCGCGCGATGCGCGAGACTTCCGTGCCGATCTCGCCCTGCAGCACGCGGTCAACGTGGGCATCGTCGCGGTAGATGAACCCGGGCGCGCCGCCGGTGGCGGCAATCTCCGGCGCAACGGCTTCCTCGGTGTCTGGCCCGCCGGTCGTGACCTGGATCGTGCCAAGCCGGTTCTGCTCGATGTTCTGGGTGTAGCTTCCGAGCTGGCCCGCCGGGAAATGCTGCGCCTCGATGCGCCCGCCGCTCTTTTCGTTGAGCAGCTTGGTCCAGTTCTCGAACGCCTGTGTGAGCGGCGAGCCGATCGCCTCATTATGGGCGATGCGGCAGGTGAATTTGCTCTGCGCCCGCGCCGTGCCGATCAACGCCGGTATGGCGATAGCCGCCCCGCTGATCTGAACGAAACGACGACGGGTGATGACGGATGAATGCGCCATGTGATCATCCTCCTGCCGGGTTGCTGACAAAATCCTACCTGCGCACGCAAATGGGCCAACAAAAGGTGTTCTTGGCCCCTGCAGGCTGCCGTCCACGCCTCGACCGGCGGCAGTATCCGTTGGCCTGGAGTTGACTGTCAACACAAAAAGGTGGATCGAGTTTGCGTTGACACGTTTTCGCGGCGGGCAGTATACTGCGTCGCTATTCCGGCGCCGGTGGCGGCCCAATGGGGGGCCCCGCTGTTGCGGGTTGCCGGGTTCCACCGTCGGGGGGAGACGTGGAGCGAAATCTCGCCTTGGAGGTCGTGCGCGTCACCGAAGCGGCAGCTCTATCTTCTGCCCGCTGGATGGGCCTGGGGAACGCCAAGGCGGCGGAGCAGGCCGCCGTGGACGCTATGCGGCGGGGCTTCGATGCTGTGTCCTTCTGCGGCAGCGTGGTGATCGGCCAGGGCGAGCGGGACGAAGCGCCGATGCTGTTCATCGGCGAGAGGATCGGCGGCGGCGACGGCGCGGAGCTGGACGTGGCCCTGCACCCCCTGGAGGGCTCGGACATCGTCGCCCAGGGGCGGGCCAACGCCATGGCGGTCGTGGCCATCAGCGAGAAGGGCGCGCTGTTCCGGGCACCGGACACCTACATGGAGAAGATCGCCGTCGGTCCGCGCGCCAAGGGCGCTGTGGACTTGAGCCTGAGCCCGGCGGAGAATCTCGAAAATATCGCCAAGGCGAAGAAGTGCTACGTCGAGGATCTGACCGTGGTGATCCTCGACCGCCCGGCCCACGCCGAGTTGGTCCGCTCCGTGCGCGAGGCGGGCGCGCGCATCAAGCTGATCCAGGACGGGGATGTGTCGGCCGCCATCGCCACCGCATTCCCTGACACCGGCGTGGACGTCCTGATGGGCGTGGGCGGCGCGCCCGAGGGCGTGCTGGCGGCTGCGGCGCTGCAGTGCCTCGGCGGGGACATGCAGGGGCGGCTCCGGCCCCGCAACGACGCCGAGGTCGAGCGAGCCCGCCGGGCGGGGGTCAAGGAGTTGGATCGGGTATATCGGATCGGCGACCTGGCGTCGGGGAACGAGTTGATGTTCGCCGCCACCGGGGTCACGGATGGCGATCTCCTTCGCGGCGTCCGGTTCTTCGGCGGCGGCGCGCGGACACACTCCGTGGTCATCCGGCGTCGGTCGGGGACGACGCGGTTTATCGAGGCCACGCACCGGTTTGATCGGAGACCGGTGTATTGACGATTGCCGATTGCCGATTGCGGATTGACGCACGGGACCGCTGGCCGCTAGCTGTGATCGCTGATCGCTTCTCCTGGCAAGATGCTGAAGAAATCGCTTTCGCTCAGGTTGCTCAAAAAGGTCTAGATGCAAGGCGGCGCGCAAAGGGCCGAGTGAGGCGTACTTCCCGTACGCCGCAACGAGCGCCCGAGCGGGCCAACGCGGCAGATGGGCCTTTTTCAGCAACCTGTTCGAGGTGACCGTGATCAAAGGGGTTCGCGGGGCTCCGGACATTCTCCCGGACGACACACTAAAGTGGCAGGCGCTGGAGACGGTGGCGCGCGATGTGATGGAGCGCTACGGCTATGCCGAGATCCGCACGCCCATCTTCGAGCGAACGGAGCTGTTCGTCCGGGGAATCGGCGAAGCGACCGACATCGTCGAGAAGGAGATGTACACCTTCGACGACCGCGGGGGCGAGAGCCTCACGCTGCGGCCCGAAGCGACGGCGTCCATCATGCGGGCATACGCCGAGCACAACCTTGGCTCCAAGAGCAGTTTGGTGAAGGTGTATCTGATCGGGCCGATGTTTCGCCACGAACGGCCGCAGTCCGGGCGCTTCCGCCAGTTCCACCAGGTCGACGTCGAGGCGATCGGCTCGCCCGGGCCCGCCGTGGACGTCGAGGTGATCGCGCTCCTGCATCATTTGCTGGAAGCGTGGGGACTCCGCGGGCTGAGCCTGCACGTGAACAGCATCGGGGACCCCGTGTGCCGGCCGCGGTACCGGGAGGCGTTCCTGGAGTATCTGGGAGCGCACCGGGACGCGCTCTGCGCCGACTGCCACGTCCGGATGACCAAGAATCCGCTCCGGGTCCTGGACTGCAAACAGCCGGGCTGCCGGGAGATTGCGGCCAAGGCGCCGACGCTCTCCGGTTTTCTGTGCGATGCCTGCCGCGAGCATTTTTCCCAGGTGCGCGCGACACTCGACGGCCTCAAGATCGCGTACGAGGTGGACGAACGGCTGGTGCGCGGCCTGGACTACTACACCCGCACGACGTTCGAGTTCCTGAATCCGGCCTTGGGCGCGCAGAACGCGGTGGCCGGGGGAGGCCGCTACGACGGTTTGGTGGAAGAACTGGGTGGACCACCGACGCCGTCCATTGGCTTTGCCATCGGCGAGGAGCGTATCCTGACGTCGCTGGCGGCGCAGGCCGGGACCAGCGAAACTCTGCCGACCACCGGGGTGTACGTGGCGACGGCCGGCGCCGTGGACCTGCGCGCCGCGATGGAATTGACCCAGGCGCTGCGGCGGCGGGGCCTGCGCACGGCGATGGACCTGGAGGGGCGCAGCCTGAAGGGGCAGATGCGCCAGGCCAACAAGGACCGCTTCCGGTACTCGCTGATTCTGGGGACCGAGGAACTGGCCCGCGGCCAGGTCACGCTGAAAGATATGATGGGCGGGGCGCAGCAGGAGGTTCCGCTCGCCGACGTGGCGGATCGATTGGCCGGTTTGCCGGAACGGGAGATCGTCTAAATGAAAGGGTGGGAGCGCACGGTCTACTGCGGCCAGGTGAAGGCCGCCCATGTCGAGAAGACGGTCACCCTGTGCGGTTGGGTGGATCGCCGCCGGGACCTCGGCGGCTTGATCTTCGTCCACCTGCGCGACCGGGAAGGCGTGGTGCAGGCGGTCTTCAATCCGGAGAAATTTCCGGCTGCGCACAAATGCGCCGAGGAGATGCGGTCGGAGTACGTAGTGGCCGTTCGGGGCGCGGTTCGGCTGCGGCCGCCGGAGAGCGTCAACCCCGACCTGCCCACCGGCACGGTCGAGGTGGTGGCGCACGAGGCTATCATCCTGAACGATGCCAAGACGCCCGTCTTTGCCATCGAGGACGAGACCTCCGTGGCCGAAGACCTCCGCCTCGCGTACCGGTACCTGGATCTGCGCCGCGCGCCGCTGCAGCGGAATCTCCGCCTGCGCCATCGCTTCTACCAGGTGACCCGGCGGTACCTGGACAGCCAGGGCTTCCTGGAGGTGGAGACTCCCGTCCTCACCAAGAGCACCCCGGAAGGGGCGCGCGACTATCTAGTGCCCAGCCGGGTCAATCCGGGTGAATTCTTCGCGCTGCCGCAGTCGCCGCAGCTCTTCAAGCAGCTCCTGATGGTGGCGGGATTCGACCGGTACTTCCAGATCGTCAAGTGTTTCCGGGACGAGGACCTGCGGGCCGATCGCCAGCCGGAGTTCACGCAGATCGACATCGAAATGTCTTTCGTGGACCGCGACGCCGTGCTCGCGACCATGGAGGGGCTGGTCGTCGAGCTTTTCCGCGAGTTGCGGGGGGTCGAGTTGAGGCGGCCCTTCCAGCGGATCACCTACGACGAGGCGATCCGGCGGTTCGGCCTGGACGCTCCGGATATGCGCTTCGGCCTCGAACTCCAGGATGTCGGTGACCTGTTTGTCGGGAGCACGTTCCGTGCCTTCGCCCAGCCCCTGGCCGCCAGCGGCCGGGCCATGGCCTTGAACGTCAAAGGTCAAGGCGACCTGACGCGAAGCCAGTTGGACCAGCTCGAAAATTTTGCCAAGGGATTCGGGGCCAAGGGTTTGGCCTGGTTCAAGATCGGTCCGGACGGCATCCAATCGCCGGTGGCGAAGTTCCTCCCCGAGGCCGTCCTGCAGGCCTTCCGGGAACGGATGAAGGGGGAGGAGGGAGACCTGCTGCTCCTCTGCGTGGACCGGCCGAAGGCTGCCGCGGATGCCATGGGCCGGCTGCGGCTCAAGTTCGGCCAGGAACTGAAGCTGATCGACCCCACGGCGCTGGCCGTCACCTGGGTGCTGGACTTTCCTCTCCTGGAGTGGGACGAGAAGGACAAGCGCTGGTCGGCGATGCACCACCCGTTCACGTCGCCGATGGACGAGGACGTCCCGCACTTCGACAGCCATCCCGGGAAAATCCGGGCCAAGGCGTACGATCTGGTGATCAACGGGTCCGAGGTGGGCGGCGGCAGCATCCGGATCCACCGCCGCGAGGTTCAGAACAAGATGTTCAATTCCCTGGGCATCGGTCCTGACGACGCCCGGGCGAAGTTCGGTTTCCTGCTGGACGCGCTGGAGTACGGCACGCCGCCCCACGGCGGCATCGCCTTCGGCGTGGACCGTTTGGTCATGATCCTCACCGGGGCAGAGTCGATCCGGGACGTCGTCGCGTTTCCGAAGACCCAGCGCGCCCAGGACCTCATGACCAAAGCGCCGTCGGCCGTTGACCCTGCGCAGCTCAAGGAATTGCACATCAAGGTCGATCTGGCCTAGCCGGAGACTTCGGGCAAAAAGCGTCGAGACCGCAGGAGGTGGGAACCTCCTGCGGTCTCTTAGGAGCCGTTACGAAATAACCTATACATCTCTTTCCATTTCGTTACGGCTCCTTATGCCGTTTCGGAATGTCTCCGCTCAACTAATTCTTTGACAACGGCTTATTCTGGGAGGCCGCTCTTCGCCCAGGGAACGCACCGCACAAACCTCTTGCGGCGCTGCGAGTTTCTCAATACGATGCGTGCTCGTGAAGGCCGATGCCGGGTCCGGCGCGAGAGGTTTAAGGATGAGCGGTTTGCCGGTCGTGAACGGCTCGTATACGACGGACGAGAAGCAACGCTCCGCCCTGGCGCACATCTCACCAGGTCTCCTCTTCTACCCGCGCATTTTCTCCATCATCTACTGCGCCGGAGCCAAGGCCAAGCGGGGACGATACGATGACGAGGCGTGGAAAGCGAGCAGCCTGACGACCGTGCGTGCGCTCGAGAGAGCCGGTGTGAGATTCGACATCTCCGGCCTAGAGCATGTGGCAGCCGTTGACGGCCCCTGCGTCTTCATCGGCAACCACATGAGCACGCTGGAGACCTTCGTCCTTCCTGTGATCCTGCTTCCGTTCAAGAAGATCACGTTCGTGGTCAAGCAGAGCTTGATCGATTATCCCGTGTTCGGACACGTCATGCGATCGCGGAATCCCATCGCCGTCGGTCGCATCAACCCGCGCGAGGACTTGAAGGCTGTCATAGAGGGCGGCGTGGAGCGGCTTGGCAACGGCATATCACTCGTCATTTTTCCGCAGACGACGCGCGTGCCGGAGTTCGACCCCAAGGAGTTCAATACGATCGGCGTCAAGCTAGCGAAGCGAGCCGATGTGTCGGTCATCCCATTTGCCCTCAAGACCGATGCCTGGGGTAATGGGCTCCACGTGAAGGATTTCGGACGGATCGATCCCTCGCGCACGGTGCACTTTGCATTTGGAACGCCAATTCGCGTGACCCAGCAGGGCGCCGCGGAGCATCAGGAGATCATTCGGTTCATCGTGTCCAAACTGAAGGTGTGGGGCGGGGTCGTCAAAGACTCGTCCTGATCCGACGACGCCGTTTTCACCGCCAGCGGAAAGCCTGAGTGGGAGAGGCGGTGATCGGGAAATCGGGGGATCATCCGTCTCGGGGACGCGGCAACGCTTCTCTCGGAGCGAGTGCGGGTCAGATCAGGCCCAGGGGGTGAAGAACTCCCGGAGTCTGGCGGTGTCTGCGGCGGTCTCGACGACGATCTGCAGGTAGAGGCCGTTCGGAGACAGATTGCCTCGGAGGAGCGCCAGGTCGGCGAGATCGAGCTTGCCGCGGATCAACAAGCTGCGGTTTCGAGTTTGGACCATCTGGAAGTACGGCATCATCTCGGCAATGGCGGCGTTGCCGACGTCCTTGTTGATCTGGATGCAGCCCAGCGCCTCCACATCGAGAATGCGATCCAGCAGGAAGAGCGACGACGAGTGGAGGTGGATGGCGGCGAAGGGAAACGCTTCGGCCATGCGCCGATCCCACGGCTGCAAGAGGGTCGTGTAGAGAGTGGGCGAGAAGAGGGCCGAGGAGTCCTCCTGGAGCCTGGCCAGCCGATCCGGCGCCCAGAGCCCCAACTGCTCGATCAGGTAGCCGCCGGCAAAGGGGCCGGTGATGGCGTGCTGGGTGCGTACCAAGCCAATCGCGAACTCGGTGCAGCGTTCGGCGAGCTGCCGGAGTTCGTCCGGACGATCGTAGAAGTCGAAGATCATCTCCGACGAGCCGCGCATCGCGGCGATCATGTCGGAGGGGCCCCGCAGAATCGGCTGGCCGACGGGGACCCGGGCCCCGAAATGTCCTTTCAGCGTCGCCACGAATTCGAGGTATTTCCTGCGCCAGGGGTTCTCGTCGGAAAAATCCACGCGGTCGAGTGCGGCATACTCGAATCCGCCTTCCTCCGCCCAGACCGACTCGTCGCCGATCTGGACCCGGCAGCCGAGCATTGCCTCCAGCCATGGAAAGGGCGGAATGGGCGCCACGCCGCGGATCATGTCGTCCTCGACGCCGTCCCAGAGTGCGACCACCCCTTCGTAGTCGGGCAGGAATTCCTCGGGACGCAGGTCCTCCGGCGCGAGACCCGGCTTCCCTCGCAGCTTCTGCATGGCCCCGTAGCTCTGCAGCGGAAACCACCCTCCCACGGAAAACCCGATCAGCGGCCGCTCGACCGGCAAACGATTCCAGAACCGGGTATAGCAGTCGAGTTTTTTTTCGACGTCGGCGTGACGAATCATCAAGACACTCCCGTGTGCAGCAGTCCTGCCCTTCAATGACCCTAAGCGCGCGGATGGAACTTGTCGTAGATTGCCTTGAGGTGGGCGCGGCTCAGATGGGTGTAGACCTGCGTTGTGGCGATATCCGCGTGGCCCAGCATGAGTTGGACGGAACGGAGATCCGCCCCGTGTTCCAGGAGGTGTGTGGC
>Ga0316628_100005763_pt1 | contig 10011 bp, 9 predicted proteins | sample OWC_Aug_M2_C1_D5_FD_207648 | JGI IMG/M metagenome (GOLD analysis project Ga0316628, IMG submission 207648) | Wetland soil microbial communities from Old Woman Creek delta, Ohio, United States - OWC_Aug_M2_C1_D5_C | ecosystem: Environmental > Terrestrial > Soil > Wetlands | place: USA: Ohio... | reverse complement strand
CTGCCGCCCAAAGGCGCGGTTCTGGCTCCCAACAAATCCTGCTGCGACGATTGCGTCCGGAACGAGACCAAGCCGGAGAAAATGACGATCAAAGAGATCAAGAGGCCGTACGAGGTCCTTCTCGATCCCAAGACCTGCTTCCTGGCCCAAGGTGTGATCTGCATGGGTCCGGCGACGCGGGCCGGATGCGGGAATCGCTGCGTCGAAGGGAATATGCCCTGCCGCGGTTGCATGGGACCGACGGACCAAGTCTATGACCAGGGCGCGAAGTTCCTCTCGGCGTTCGCCTCGATCCTTGATGCGAGCGAGGAGCGGGACGTGGAGCGCCTCGTCGACTCCATCGTCGATCCGGCCGGCACGTTCTATCGTTTCAGCCTGCCCTCATCGATCCTCAAACGCAAGAAACTGGAGGCGGTCCGATGACCCGACATATCACCATCGATCCCATCACCCGGCTGGAAGGGCACGGGAAAATCGAAATATTCCTGGACGAGCGCGGCGACGTCGAACGGGCCATCCTCCAGGTGCCGGAGCTGCGCGGCTTCGAGCAGTTCGCCGTGGGGAGGCCGGTCGAGGAAATGCCCCGCATCACGCCGCGGATCTGCGGGGTCTGTCCCACGGCCCACCACATGGCCGCGACGAAGGCGGCCGACGCCGTCTTCGGCGTGGAGCCCACGGCTACGGCCCGCAAGATCCGCGAGCTCATCTACAACGCCTTTTTCATGGAGGACCACACCCTTCATTTCTTCTTCCTCGGCGGGCCGGACTTCGTCGTCGGGCCTCAGGCGCCCGCGGCTGAACGGAACATTCTGGGCGTCATCGGCAAGGTCGGGATCGAGATCGGGGGCAAGGTCATCCGGATCCGGGAAGAGGTCCGGGGGATCATGGCCTATCTCGCCGGCAAAGCCATCCACCCCGTCTGCGGACTTCCGGGCGGCGTGGCCAAAGGCCTGGATGAGGAACACCGCGTCCAATTCCTCAAAACGGCCGAGGAGGCGGTCGAATTCGCCGAATTCGCCCTCCAAATTTTCGCCGACGTCGTCCTCAAGAACCAAGCTTATGTTGATGTCGTCGTCGGCGATGCCTATAAAATCAAAACTTATTACATGGGCATGGTGAACGACCGCAACCAGGTCGAATTCTACGACGGGGATCTCCGTGTCGTCGATCCCGACGGCCGGGAATTTGCCAAGTTCAAGCCGGCCGACTATCTCGAACACATCGCCGAACACGTCGAGTCTTGGACCTACGTTAAATTCCCTTTCCTGAAGAAAGTGGGCTGGAAGGGATTCGTCGAAGGAAACGACAGCGGCGTCTACCGGGTCGCGCCGCTCGCCCGGCTCAACGCCGCGGACGGGATGAAGACGCCGCGCGCCCAGAAGCATTACGAACACATGTACGCCGTCCTGGGCGGCAAGCCCGTCCATAACACGCTTGCCTTCCATTGGGCCCGGCTGATCGAAGCTTTGCAGGCCGCCGAGGCCATGGTCGAGCTCCTCCAGGACCCCGGGATCACGGGGACGGACCTTCGCCGCATCCCAAACCGCGTTCCGACCGAAGGCGTGGGCATCGTCGAGGCGCCGCGCGGGGTGCTCGTCCATCACTACAAGACGGACGAGCGAGGTCTCATCACTGCGGCTAACCTGATCGTGGCTACGATCGGGAACGCCGCGGCCATCAACATGTCCATCGAGAAAGCGGCCAAGGCCTTCATCAAAGGCGGGCAGGTCTCGGAAGGGCTCTTGAACATGGCCGAAATGGCTTTCCGTCCGTACGATCCCTGTCACGGCTGCGGAACGCACGCCTGGCCGGGGGGCATGCCGCTGACGATCAATATCTATGATCGTTCCGGAGCGAGGATCCGGCAACTGCGCAGAGCATGAGAGAAGTCCGTTCTCTGCTATAATAGCGGGGAGCGGGTCGAGGCGATAGCGAGATGAAACGTCCTTCGTTTTTTTTGCGGACGAAACTTGTCCTGAGCTTTCTGGGCGTGATCGTCCTCGGCGGTCTTTTATCTCTCGTCTTCGGCTCCCGGATCATCCGGGACACCCTTCTCTCGCAAGCCCAGGCCAAGGTCCGTCACGACCTGTCCTCGGCTTGGATGGTCTTTTATGAAAAGCTCGGCGACATCAAGGATATCGTCCGTCTGACGGCGTCCCGGGAGAGCGTCAGCGACGCTCTCCGGGGGGGACAAAAGGACGTCCTTCTCAGATATTTAACCCGCGTCCGGACCGAAAACAGCTTGGATGTCCTAAACCTCCTCGACCGGCAGGGCCGCGTCATTTTGAGAGTGCGCTCACCCGAGACTTCCGGCGACGATCGCTCTGCGGACGCGCTCGTACGACAAGCCCTCGAACGCAAGATCGCCGCCGCGCCCCGGATCGTTCCCCGGGAGGAGCTCCTCAAGGAGGATGCCGGGCTCGCCGCGCAGGCCCTTCTTGAGTTCGTTCCTACGCTTAAAGCCGCGCCGCGCGAAGAAAATCAGGAGACAAGCGGATTGATGCTTGGGGCCGCCGCTCCGGTCGCCGGCGAGGACGGCGCTCTGCTCGGCGTCTTAGAGGGAGGAATCCTCCTCAACCGGAACTACGATATCGTCGACAGGATCAAAGACATCATTTTCAAGGGAGAACGCTATAAGGACCGGGAAACGGGAACAGCGACCATCTTCCAGCACGACCTTCGGATCTCGACGAACGTCAAGACCGAGACCGGGGACCGGGCGATTGGAACGCGGGTTTCCGAGGAAGTCAAGAAGGCGGTCCTGGACGAAGGGAAACCCTGGCTCTCTCGGGCTTTTGTCGTCAACGACTGGTATCTTACGGCCTACGAGCCCATCCGAGACGTCGAAGGCCGCATCATCGGCATCCTCTATGTTGGAATGCTCGAGAAGCCTTATCTCGATACGGCCAGACGGGTCATGCGGACCTTCACCGCCATCGCCGCTCTGTGCGCCGTCTTTTTGCTGGCACTCCTCTATTTTTCGACTACCCGAATCGTCCGCCCTCTCCAGCAGATGGCCTTGGCGACGCGGCAGATCGCCAAGGGGGACTTGTCTCATGAGGTCCGGGTGAGCTCCCGGGATGAGATCGGAGAGCTGGCCGGTTCCTTCAACAGGATGACCGCGGATCTTCGCAAGGCCAACGAGGAGCTGATCAACTGGGGGAAAACGCTGGAAAAAAAGGTCGAGGAACGGACTCAAGAACTCCGGAACATCCAGGAGCATCTCATCCAGGCCGAAAAGCTCGCTTCCATCGGCAAGCTCGCCGCGGGAGTCGCTCACGAGATCAACAATCCCCTCGGCGGCATTCTGATCTACAGCCATCTCATCCTGGAAGACACGCCCAAGACCGGCCCGCACTACGAGAATCTGAAAAAGATCGTGAAGGAAACCACGCGGTGCAAGGACATCGTCAAAGGCCTCCTCGACTTCGCTCGGCCCAAGGAGCCGGAAATGGTCCCGACCGACATCCATGAGCTCCTGGAGAAATGCCTGGCCCTGATGGAGCGGCACGCTCTTTTCCAGAACATTCACCTTCAGACGTCCTATGCTCCGAATCTGCCGCGGATCGTCGCCGACGGCGGTCAGTTGCAGCAAGTGTTCATGAACATCATCCTGAACGCCGCCGAGGCGATGGACGGAAACGGAACCCTGACCCTCAAAACATGGATCGATCAGGACCGGAAGGATATCGCCGTCGAGATCGCGGATACAGGCCACGGAATCAAGGCCGACGACAAAAAGCGCCTGTTCGAGCCGTTCTTCACGACGAAAGAGGTCGGCAAGGGAACGGGGCTCGGTCTGGCGATCAGTTATGGTATCATCCGGAGACACGACGGGGACATCGACATCCGCAGCGAAGCCGGCCGGGGCGCCACGTTCACCGTCCGGCTGCCTCTAAAGGAGAAATCAGGGTGAGCGAAGGAGTTCGGATTCTCATCGTCGACGACGAAGAAAGCCTCCGCGACTCGATGAGCCAAGTTTTGGCGAAAGAAGGATATGAGCCGCGTTGCGCGGCCAACGGCCGGGACGGCGCGGCGCTCTTCGGCCAGGAGACGTTCCAACTCGCGTTCCTCGATCTGCGGCTTCCGGACACGGACGGCCTGTCCGTTCTCCGCCAGTTGAGGGAAACAAGCCCTGAAACGCCGGTGGTCATGATCACGGGATACGGCTCCATCGAATCCGCGGTGGAATCCATCAAACTCGGCGCCTTCGATTATTTGGCTAAACCCTTCGCTCCCGAGGAGCTTCGCGTCGTCGCCCGCAGGGCCCTGCAGAGCCGGGCGATGGCTTTGGAAAACATCCTGTTCCGCACCGAGCTCCGGGCCCACCGCGCCTACGACCGGATCGTGGGCGGGAGCAAGGCCATCCGCAATGTCCTTGATGTCGTCGCCCGCGTCGGCCCTGCGGAATCCGCGGTTCTTATCACCGGGGAAAGCGGAACGGGCCGGGAACTCGTCGCCCGGGAGATCCATCGCCGAAGCCCGCGTCAGGCGGCCCCTTTCGTCGTCGTGGAGTGCGGCGCCCTGTCCGAACCGCTCCTCGAGGACGAAATTTTCGGCCATGCCAAGGGGGCCTTCCCGGGGGCCCGGGAAATGAAGCACGGCCGCTTCGAGTTGGCCAATGGAGGAACGCTGTTTATCGACGAGCTCGACCGGCTCAGCCCGCCGCTCCAAGGCCGGCTTTTCCGGGCCCTCCAAGAACACGAGGTGACGCGTTTGGGACATCCACGTTCCATTAAAGTGGATGTCCGGATCATGGCCGCCTCCAGCGTCAATATTGCTCAGGCCGTGAATCAAGGAGCTTTCCGCGAAGATCTGTTCTACCGGCTGAGCGTCGTGCCCATTCATCTTCCTCCGCTCCGGGAACGCAAGGAGGATATCCCCCCGCTCGTCGAGCATTTTCTCCAGAAATACGGCCGGAAGACCGGCAAGGCTCCGGCCTCCGTCTCGACACGGGCCATGCTCGCCCTGACCGAATACAACTGGCCGGGCAACGTCCGGGAGCTCGAAAACACCATCGAGAGGGCCGTCGTTCTTTCCCGCGGGAGCGAGATTCAGGTCGAGGACGTCATGAGCCATGGCATCAGCCTGGGGATTCCGGCTTTGGCCTGGGCGGGGGACAAGTTCAAGACCTTGACCGATATCGAAAAAGCTTATATCAAGAACGTCCTGGGCGATCAGGAAGGAAATCGGAAGCGGACCGCGGCGATTCTGGGGATCGATCGCAAAACGCTTTGGGCCAAGATTAAAAAATACGGACTGGAAGGGAAGGTGACTTCATGACGACATCCCGGCCAAAAATTATGGTGATCGACGACGATCCGGATTTCGTAGCGGCGATGACCGCCATCCTGAGGTCCGCCCCGTACGATGTCGTAGCCGCAGACAGCGCGGCGGAGGCGAAGGGCAAGATCCTGGCCGAACGGCCGGACCTCATTTTGCTGGACATCATGATGGACGGCCTGTTCGATGGTTTCTCGCTCTGCCACAGCATCAAAACGTCGAAAGAGTTCGATGCCGTCAAGGCCACGCCTATCATCTTCATCTCGGCCGTCAAGAATATCGCCGGCTCCCGGTTCGGGTTCAAAGGAGAAGAGCAGGGTATGATCGGTCCGGACGACTATATCGATAAACCGGTCGCGCCGGCGGACTTGCTGGCCCGGATCGAGCGGCTCTTGAAGAAATAATCCGGCGCGGGGGGCGCGATTCCCGCGCCGCTCCGGTCGCTGTCGGGACGGAGGAGGCGTTCCGCTCATGCACGAGCCCCTAATCTTGATCATAGACGACGAAGAATCCATGCGGGATTCCTGTTCCCAGATTCTTCTCAAAAGCCGGTATCGCGTCGAAACCGTCTCCGATGGAACGGCAGGTCTTCTGAAGATCCGGGATCTCCGCCCCGACGCGGTTATCGTCGACCTTAAGATGCCGGGGATCAGCGGATTCGAAGTGCTGGAGGAACTCGGACGCATCGATCCCCGAATCGTGGCCATCGTCGTCACCGGTTATGCGACCGTCGAGTCGGCCGTGGAGGCCATGAAAAAAGGCGCCTTTGATTTCCTGCCCAAGCCGTTCACGCCCGAGGAGCTGCGGATGATCCTCTCCCGTGCCCTGGAGCATCGGCGTCTCGCCCTCGAGGCCGAAAAACTGACGCGTGAAAAAAAGCTCCTGGAGGACAACATCATCACGATGGTCTCTCATCAGCTCCGCACGCCGCTGGTTGCGATCCAGCAATATTTCGAAGTGATCCTGTCGGACATCGCCGGTCGCGTGGAGGACGAGCCCAAGGAGATGATCCGCCGGGCCAGCGAGCGCCTCACCGGGCTCCTGAATCTCATCAACGACTGGCTCGACCTGGCCCGGATCGACCAGGGACGGCTCCTCGGCAAGATCAAGCCTCTCGATCCGGGCAAGATGATGCGGAAACTCGTCGAGTTCATGACGCCTGCGGCCAAAGAAGCCGGAGTGACGTTGGAATGGAGCGGTCCTGACGCCCCGGATTTTAAAGCGCTCGGCGACGAAGAGACATTGGAACAGGTCTTCATCAATCTCATCAGCAACGCCGTCGCCTACAACAAGCCGGGCGGCCGGGTGAGGATCGGCCTCGGGGAAGAGTCCGGTTTTGTCGTCTTCGAGGTCCAGGATTCTGGGATCGGCATCTCGAAGGACCATCTTCCCCTCATTTTCGACCAATTCTACCAGGTCAGCAGGAGCGAAGGCCGCAAGCGGAAGGGATCAGGATTGGGGTTGTCCATCGCTAAGAAAATCGTCGAAGCGCACAACGGCCGGATCGACGTGTCGAGCGAGCCCGGCACCGGAAGCACGTTCACGGTGCGGATTCCCAAGGCCCGCGGAGAAGCGGAGTCCACTTGAGGACGCTCGTTTTGGGTCTGGGCAACGATCTCTATGGAGACGACGGCGTCGGCCTTCATGCCGTCAGGCTCTTAAAAAAAGAATGGGACGGCTTCAACGGAGACCGGCCGGGGAGCGGCGTCGTCGAATTCGCCGAATGCGCTCTATCGGGGCTGGCCCTTCTGGATGTCGTCCTCGGCTACGACGCCCTTGTCATCATCGATACGATCGCGAAAGCCGATCCCGATACGGGCCGGGTCCGCCTTCTTGACGGAACGGACGTGCGCGATCTGCCCGGGCCCTCTCCGCATTACGTGTCCATTCCTCAGACGCTGACGATCGGGAGGCAATTGGGGCTTCCTGTGCCGCAACGGGTGAAAATCGTCGCCGTCGAGGCGAAGGATTTGTATCGATTGGGCGAAGGACTGAGCGAGGATATGACCCGCCGGCTTCCTGATATTATCGACGCGACGAAAGGCGTATTAAACGCTTTCGGGACGTCCTTGGATTAAAAACCGTCAGCTGTACTTTCCCTTGATGTAGTTCTGGAGGCTTTCCAGGGTGTTGCTCTGCTTCAACATGAGGCATTTGACCACGTCGCCGCTCGTGACGAGGCCGACCAGTTTCCCCTTGTCCACGACGGGCAAATGGCGGACGCGCTTCTGCGTCATCAAGGTCATGCATTCCTCGACCGGCGTTTCGAGGCCCACGCAAAAGACCTGGAACGTCATGATCTCTTTGACCGGCGTGTCGATCGAGGATTTGCCGTGGAGGACGACCTTCCTGGCATAATCCCGCTCCGAAAAAATCCCCGTCACCCGGTCCTTGTAGAGCACGACGAGGGCCCCGACGCCCTTGTCGGCCATGAGCTTCAGGGCGTCGATGACTTTGGCTTCAGGGGAAATGGTCCAGACCTCGGCTCCTTTTTGATCCAGAATCGTTTTGACATTGAACATGGCATCCTCGTTCTATGAAAATATTGACGATTGAAGACGCATGAATAAAGCGCTTTCCCTCAGCCCTACAGCCTCATTTATATTTTAATGATCGAGAAATGTCAATCATAACAATGAGGTTGCGTCACCACTATAATTTCGGTGACAGATATCTCAATCACTTACCTCGACGGCTGAAATCGGTGATTGAGATATCTGTCACAGTAATTCGGGAGCGGAAAATGTAGATGCGACCCCGCTTTTCCTTTGGCGGTCTTCCGCCCTCCCCGAACCACAAAAATTGACATCTTTCGAATCAGAGCTATAATCAAAATTCATGTTAATGGGGAATATTTACGAACGCGCCATACTTTCCATGATTCTTTCTCGATGTATCTGTTTGAATGATGATTGAAAAAACGAAGCTTTTTGTTTTAGGCGTCGTTGTTATCGGCGCCGTGCTCGCGTCATGCCGATCGAAGAGTGAAGTCGTCCGGGTGAGCGGTTCTCGACCGAGGTATGCGGATAAAAAAATCGATCTGGCAAAACTATCGACCATCGACGTCTCCCGAATCAATATGTTGAGCAGGGAGAAAAGAATCAATTTCGATAATGTTATGGATTTCGACAAAAAAGGAAATCTGTATATTCTTGATTCGGGAGAATGCACGATTTCGGTCTTTGACAAAAACGGCCGATTCGTAAGAGCGTTCGGGAGACGCGGGCAGGGGCCGAACGAGTTTTCCCTCCCGTCGATGTTTTTTATTAAAAGCGATGAAATATTCGTATTGCAGGAGTTTGGCACCCAATTCAAAATCGTGAATCTTGAAGGGGACTTTGTTTCCACCAGGCTTGTTTCTTTCCAAAATCCGTTTAGATATTGTGCCGCGGGCGATGACGTCTATCTTTTTTCCGGAAACGTCGATCAGACATTCACCAAGCTGGAGTTCATCCTCAGAAGATTTGAGAGCGGTCGGTTTGATCAAGACAAGGTTTTACTGACCTATCCTTATCCGCCCGGGCTCGGCGGACCGAACTTTGATTTCACTTGGGCGAACTGGCTGCTGATATCCGACAGCGGAGAATTCTATTTTCCCGAAGACAATCTGAACAAATATTCCATTATCAAATACGATCGAGGCGGAAAGCCCGTGCTGATCTTCGACAGGACATATGAAATCCGGGAATACTCAAAAAAGGCCAGAGATCGATTTCATTCGGATTACCGCCGGTATGTCGAAGTGGGAGCGATGAAATACCCTCCGTCGCCGCCGGCTGTGAGAAAAATGTTTCAGGATCAGAAGAATAACATATGGGTGGTTTCGGGAGAAACGAGCGAAGACAATGAGGATCCGGACTATGAAAACACCATCGACATTTTCAGCGGGAAGGGGGAATGGCTGTATTCATTTAAGTCCAAATCTGTATCCAAGCATTGTTTATATCACGACGGGAAAATATACAGGATCGTGCTGGCTAATCCGGAAAATTATGAACTATCTATCGAGGTCTATGGCATCAAATACTGAAACATTCCTTCTTCGATGGAATTTAATGCCAGGCCGCTCTCCCTGTTCAGGAAATCCGGCATCCATGCGCTGAGCTCGGGTTTATCGATGGACAGGGCGCAGTCCGGCGCGAAACCTTGGTTCATTGCTTCCCTGCGGCCGTGAACATCGCCGGCCCCAGGACGCGTTTGCCCGCCTCCAAGTCAAGCAGGGCCTTCTTGCGCGGCAATCCGCCGCCGTAGCCGACGAGCGAGCCGCCGGCGCCGATGACGCGGTGACACGGCACGATGATCGAGATCCTGTTCTGGCCGTTGGCCCGGGCGACGGCGCGCACGGCCCGAGGCCGGCCGAGGGCGGCGGCCTGTCCCCCATAATGAACCGTTCGGCCGTAGGGAATATTCTTGAGCGCGCTCCATACGGCGCGCTGGAATTCGGTTCCGGGCGTGAGGAGCGGAATGTCGAATTCATATCGCTCGCCGGCGAAGTACTCGGCGAGCCGGCCTTCGACGATTTCATGGAGCGGCATGCGGCCGGGCCGAGCGGGCGCTTTAAGCAGGCGCTCGAGATCGCCGATCTCGGTTTCGAGCGCGCGGCGGTCGGCGAATTCGAGGAGGCAGAGGGCCTCGCCGAACACGCCCGCGAGCATGGGGCCGAGCGGCGTCGCGACGCGGCTGATCCAGATCGCGCCGGTGCGCGCCGCTTCGCTCGGACACGCTCCC
>Ga0316628_100005762_pt1 | contig 10012 bp, 6 predicted proteins | sample OWC_Aug_M2_C1_D5_FD_207648 | JGI IMG/M metagenome (GOLD analysis project Ga0316628, IMG submission 207648) | Wetland soil microbial communities from Old Woman Creek delta, Ohio, United States - OWC_Aug_M2_C1_D5_C | ecosystem: Environmental > Terrestrial > Soil > Wetlands | place: USA: Ohio... | reverse complement strand
TATACCTACCCTTTGCCCCTTCTCAAGGAGCTTAACATCGTCGATACTCCGGGCACGAATGCCATCATTCGCCGGCACGAGCGCCTGACGGATGAGTTCGTCCCTCGCAGCGACCTGGTGCTGTTCACCACCTCCGCCGACCACCCCATGACGGAAAGCGAGCGACAATTCCTCGAACGAATCCTTGCCTGGGGAAAGAAAGTGATATTCGTTGTTAACAAGTCGGACATCCTCGAAAACGAAGCCGCCCTCGGCGAGGTGCTGTCCTTCGTTCGCAAGCATGCCACCAACGTCTTGGGCGAGACGCCCGAAATATTCCCTGTCTCAGCCCGTTTGGCCGCTCGTGCCCTTTCTGAACCAGATCCCGGACAGCGCCAGGGATTGCGCCTGGCGAGCCGCCTCGACGACCTGGAGCACTTTATCGTCGCCACCCTGGATGACACGGCGCGGCTCCAGCTCAAGTTCAACAATCCGATCGGAGTGGCGGAGAACCTGGTCGGGAAGGCTGCGGAGACGGTTCAGCGCCAGTCCGAGGAGCTGAGCGAGGATAGGCAGACAGCCGACTCGCTGGAATCCACGGTCGCCCACTATGAGCATGACCTGCTGAACGAGCTTGGCCCGCGCCTGGCAGAGCTTGAGAATATCCTCTACGGGCTCGAGCAGCGCGGGCTTGATTTCTTCGACAACACCATGCGTCTCACGAACATCCAGGAGCTGGTCCGCGGGGACAAGGTAAGGGCCCGCTTTGAAAAGCAGGTCCTGGCGGATGTGCCCGGCCAGATCGAAGAACAGGTTCACCGGCTGATCGATTGGCTGGTCCAGAAGGACCTGCACGAATGGCAGCAGGTGATGACCTATGTGCAGCGGCGTCGCGCGCTCCACATGGATCACATCGTCGGCGAGAGCCTGGAGCCGCGTGAGGCGCGTCGCCGGGAACTGATCGATACCATGGGGAAGACCATCCAGCGCATCGTGGATACCTACGACCGCAACCGCGAAGCCAGCCAATTGGCATCCCAGGTGGAGGCCGCCGTGGCGCAGACCGCCCTGCTGGAAGTCGGCGCGGTCGGACTGGGCGCGCTGGTCACCACCGCCGTGCTCTCTTCCAGTCTGGACATTACCGGGATCGTGGCCGCAAGCACCCTGGCCATTCTGGGTTTCTTTGTGATCCCCTACAAGCGCAAACAGGCCAAGGACAACTTCAGGGCCAAGATGACGACCCTGCGCACCAATTTGATGGAGACCCTGACCACCCAATTCAAGAGCGAGTCAGAAGCTGCTGTTGCCCGCCTGAAGGATGGCGTGACCCCCTACGTCCGCTATGTCAGCACGGAACGTGAGCGGATCGAAAAAACTGCCAACATCCTGGCAGATGTTCGCAAGCGGCTCTCCGCCCTCCGCGCCCGCAGCCAGGCGGCCCTGCAAAATTAGCGCGATCAGTCCTGGCTCTTCAGCACAACGCTGCTGCGCGGGTTCAGCCTGATGTTCAGAGCCCTCTCAACGGATTCCACTTTTGCGCGTCCGAAAATTGAAAGGTAAGTTCCTCCGCCGAATGCCTCCAGCGGCACGGCCAGCCTCTGCGCCTGCCCTCCAGTATTGAACGCGACGATCAGCCGCTGGCCCTCAAGCCGCCGCCCGAAGACGTAGGCGTTCCCTTCGGACGCGAGGCGGTGGAAAGAGCCCCGGCGCAGCGCGGCGTGATCCCTGCGAAGTTTGACGCATGTTTTCGTGTAGGCGAGCAGGTCTTCATCCCAGCGCGAGTCGTCCCAGGGGAAAGACTTCCGGGAATCCGGGTCATGCCCGCCATCGATGCCGATCTCATCTCCGTAGTAGATGCAGGGCGCGCCGGGGTAGCTGTGAATGAAAAGCAGGGCGAGCCTGAGGGAAGCCTTATCTCTGCGCACGCACGACAGGAACCGCGGCATGTCGTGGCTGTCGAGCAGGTTCAGCTGGGCGGAATTGAACTCAGTCGCATACAGGCCAAGCAGCCGGTCGATCTCATCCCCGAACTGTGCTCCATCTTTGACGTGCACGCGGTTCATCAGCCCGCCCACCTGGTTGACCATGCCCATATCCAGGTAAGTCCCGCCGAAATAGGAGAGTGCTGCGGCGGTGAGAAGGTAATTCATCGTCGCGTCGAACTGGTCGCCCTGAAGCCAGCGCTGGGCCTCGTGCCAGATCTCGCCCACAATGTAGGCCTCCGGGTTAATCCTGCGCACCCGCCTTCGGAATTCCTGCCAGAACGCGTCGTCATTGATCTCGCCCGGCACGTCCAGGCGCCAGCCGTCTATGCCGAAGCGGATCCAGTATTCGCCCACCTCGAAAAGGAATTCGCGCACGGCCGGCGTTTCGGTCTTGAACTTGGGCAGAGCGGGCAAATCCCACCATCCCTGGTATCCGATCGCTTGAACGCTGCCTTCCTGGTGGATGGCATGAGCCTCGTGGGGGGTGGGATAGGCGCCCCAGTTCTTCCTGCCGCTCAGGCGCTCGGGATCGAAGTGGAACCAGTCCCGGTAGGGAGAGGCGGCGCCGGTCTCCAGGACGTGATGGAACTGCCAGAATCCCCGGCTTGCATGGTTGAAGACGCCATCCAGGATGATGCGCATCCCGCGTTTGTGGACCTCATCCACCAGAAGCCGCAGCGCCTCATTCCCGCCGAGCAGCGGGTCCACGTGATAATAGTCGTAAGTGTGGTACCGGTGGTTGGCGGCGGAGGCAAAGATCGGATTCAGGTAAAGCGCATTGACGCCGAGCTCCTGGAGGTAGTCAAGGTGCTCGACGATGCCGTACAGGTCACCGCCCTTGAACCCAAACGTGGTCGGAGGAGAATCCCACGGTTCAAATTGAAGCCCGCTCCTGGCGAGCCGTTCACTGCGCGCGAAGCGGTCAGGAAAGATCTGATAGAAGATGGCATCTTGCACCCAGTCAGGAACGGTCATGATTGAATACCTCGATGTAGGAATAGATTGGAAGTCCAGGGTCTTATCATCCCCGAATGGGGATATCATCCCCGTGGGGACCCGATCCTGGAAACCGGTGTCAACCTCTCCCGGTATTGGAGTCCAACGTCCCTTGGCGTTGGGCTGGAGCGGCACCTCTCACCCGACCGAGACCCCGATCAGCTTGCCCACGCCGAAGGTAAGCGCGGCTGCAGCCATTCCAAAGAGCACCTGCCGGAAGCCGGAAAAGAGGACGCTCTTGCCCGTCATGAGTGTAATGGCCGCGCCGATGATGAACAGACCCACCGCGCTCACGCCCAGGCTGATGTAGATCGCAGTCGTTCCGCCCCAGAAGACGTGGGGAAGAATTGGGAAGACCGCACCGAAGGCGAACAGCAAGAACGATGTCACCGCGGCTTCCCAGGCCGATCCTCCGAGTTCTCCTGGATCGATGCCCAGTTCTTCGCGCGCCAGGGTATCGAGCGTAATGCTGGAGTCGGACATGATCTGTGCGGCCAGTTCCTTTGCACGTGCTTCAGGGAGCCCCTTGGCCTGATAGATGAGTGCCAGCTCCTCCTGCTCCTCCTCAGGGGCACTCGCGATCTCCTCTTTCTCGATCGCGATCTGGTGCTCATAAAGCTCGCGCGAGCTCTGGACGGAAAGCCACTCGCCCATGGCCATCGAGCCCGCCCCCGCCAGCAGGCCGGCCAGGCCCGCAATGAGAACATCCTTGCTCGCCATATTGGCGCCGGCCACACCCATGACCAGGCTCAGGATGGAGACCAGGCCATCGTTGGCGCCCAGCACTGCGGCTCGCAGCGCGTTGCCGCCTGCGGTGCGATGCCGCCCTTCGACCATCGCAACTGCGCTTCCGGTGTTGCCGGTGCCAGCGCCGGTCACCCTTGCAAGCAGGCGCGCGTGGGATTTTTCGTCAGCAGCCATCGCGGCTGTCTCTGCTTCGGGCTGGCTGTCGTAGGAGCGGCTGTCGGCAGCCTCATTGCCGAGAATGGATGCCAGCACGAACTTTGGCCCGAACCAGCGTGTCAGGTTGCCCAGTGTCCGCGCTCGCCACGAGGCGCGTCGAGACGGGACGGGCTTTCCCGCCTCTTCCAGCTTGCCTTCCCAGACCGCAGCGTGCTTTTCCTCGGTATCCGCCAGGTGGCGGTAGACCTCAGCCAGCTTCTCGTCCTTCTCGGCATTTGCCAGGGCGCGGTATTGGAACGCGCCGTCGATCTCCTTTTGCCAGTTCTCGCGGTAGCGCGCGATATCCTTTGATGTTGCCATGTTCTCCCTTTTCTCCAAGTTCTGATCCGGGCCGGTCAGCCCGTAGTGTCACTTTCCCAGTTCGAGAATATAGGTCGCATACGGCGCGAGCGCCGGGATGATGCTGGAAGTCTTGAAGCCGCCGTTGGCATCCACCTCCAGGGTGGCGGGCCCGCCCGGGCCCATCAACGTCCTGGCTGTGTACTGCCCTGGCGACAAGGGCGACTTCGTCAGGGCCAGGCTGTAATCCGCGATCGGCAGTTTTCCAAGGTTCACGAGCACAAGAATCATATCACCGTTCTGGACGCGAAGGCTGGCATAGAGCGCAGGGTTCCCGGTTTCAACCAGCCAGAGACCGTTCGATCGCAGCGCGGGATGCGCCTCGCGCAGCGCCAGCAGTTCACGGTAATGTGACAGCAGCGACCCGGGGTCATTCGCCTCCGAAGCGACGTTCACCTGCGCAAATGCAGCGTCCGGTTTTCGCCACGGTTGGCCTGTTGTGAACCCGGCATTTTCCGCCGCTGACCATTGCATGGGCAGCCGGATGTCTTCATCCGGTTTCTTCCCCTGCATGCCGATCTCTTCGCCATAATAGATAAAGGGAGTGCCCGGCGACGTGAGCAGCAGTGAGGCTGCGACCTTCGCCCTGTCCGCGTTCCCATTCAGCACGCTCATCACGCGGTTCTGATCGTGGTTGGTCAGGAAGGTCGCGAAATCGAAACCCGGCATGTCTGCCAGCGCGAACTTCATCGCGCTGTTGACGCCGGTATTAGATCCCCCGGCCGCGCTGTTCACGAACCCGCTTGCCATTTCAAAGTTGAAGACCTGGTCGAGCTGGTCGCCCGTATAGGAACGGACCATCGTCGCTCCTGCGCCGTACACCTCGCCCACACTGTAGGCCTGCGGGTTGATCGCCTTGTAAACCGGGTAGAAGTTGGCCTTGTACCACGCGTGCGTCTCAGGGACGTTCTCGGTCTTGCTGCCCTCTTCGAACAGGTGCTTGGCCGCATCCACGCGGAACCCGTCCACGCCCACATCCTCGAGCCAGAAGCGGACCACGTTCTCCATCTGCGCGGTCACTTCGGGGTTTGCATAGTTCAGGTCCGGCATGCAATCGCAAAACAGCCCATAGTAATAGCGCGGCGGATCGCCTGCGACCTGGTGCCAGGTATTTCCGGCGCTTGTGTCCGACCAGATGTACCAGTTGTAGTATTTCGAACTTGGGCCGCGCAGTGCGTCCTGGAAGAAGGGATGCCGGCTGGATGTATGGTTGAGCACCAGGTCGAAGATAACGCGGATGCCCCGCTTGTGTGCCTCGCCCAGCAGGCGCTTGAAATCCGCCATGCTCCCGTACTGCGGGTTGACGGCGTAGTAGTTCGTTACATCGTAGCCATGATAGGAGGGGGAGGGATTGATTGGCATCAGCCAGATTCCGGTGATCCCCAGATCGTTTTTGGTGGCTGGATCGCCGTCGTTCAGGTAATCCAGTTTCTCGGTGATGCCGTTGAAGTCGCCGATGCCGTCCCCATTGCTGTCGTAAAACGAACGGACAAAGACCTCATAAAAGACCGCTTCGCGCCACCAGGGTGATTGCTCCACCTGCGCCGTGGGCGAAACGGTTGGAACAGGAGTTGGCCGGCCCGGCGCGGGTGCGCAGGCTGCCACGACAAGGACAAGCAGAATGAGTGCGATTCTTCGGGTCATTAAGAAAAATCAGGGGCGGCCCTGCGGCCGCCCCTGTTGGAGGCTCAGCCCTTCACACCGCCCGCGGTCAACCCGCTGACGATATTCTTTTGCAGCGCGATATATATGATGGCCACCGGCGCTGCCACAATGATCGCCATGGCCGCAAAGCGGTTCCATGGGATGCTGTTTGCGTACTGCCCGGTCATGTTATACAGCGTCATGGCCAGGGTGTAATCCCCTGGCTTGGTAAGGAACAACCATGGCAGTGCGAACTCCTGCCAGTGGCCGATGAAGCCAAGGAAGAATGTGACGGTGAGCTGCGGGATGGCGAGCGGGATCACGATCTTCCAGAAGATCTGGTTGGCATCGGCGCCGTCGATCATGGCCGCTTCCTCCAGCTCCTTCGGGATCGTATCCAGGTAGCCCTTTAGATTCCACACCGCGAAGGGCAGCGCGCCGGCGATCATGGCGACCCCCACGCCCAGCAGGGAATCGCGCAGGTTGAAAGTCACCTTTCCTGTGACGCCAGGGGTGCAGCTCGTGAAGGGATAGAAGGCAGTCACCCCCTTTCCGCAGTTCGCAACGCGGAAGTTGTTCATCAAGAGGTAGAGCGGCGCCGAGAGACCGATGGCGGGCATCAGCAGCGGCACGAACACCAGCACCATCAGCACCTGGCGCATCTTGAACTTGAAGCGCGAGAAGGCATAGGCCGCGGTCACTGCGATCAGCACCGCCGCCAGGCCTACGCCGAATGACAGCAGGAAGCTGTTGCGCAGCAGCTCCAGGAAGGAAACGGGGTTGGCAGTGGGATGATCCAGCACCTGCGCGTAGGCGCCGAGGGAAATCTCCTTTGGGAACAACTCCAGGGCGGATGGCCGCGTGGTCTTGGAGCTGAACGACAGCGTGATGATGTACATGATCGGGAACATCACCTCTGCCGCAATGAAGAGTGTCAGTAACTGGAGCAGGAGCTGCCTCCAGAGAGGCAGGTCACGGCCACCCACTTCCCCGGAGGTGTTCATGTTAAAGAAGCGGACGACCGGGTTCTTGCTCTTGGCGGATGATATGGTAGCCATCTCAGGCCTCCGTGTAGGATTCAGTGGCCCGCGTGAGGCGGTTGGTGATCAGGAAGAGCGTCAGCGCTACAAAGAACACAATGACTGCGAATGCCGCCGCCACGCCGTACAACCTGAGGTTGCGGATCAGGTCAAAGGCGAACGTGACCAGGATCTCCGTGGAGCGAGCAGGACCTCCGCCGGTCATGAAATAGACGAAGTTGAACAGATTGAAAGATAGCGTAAAGCCGTATATGGCTGCCGGGACCATGGCCGGCCGGAGCAGCGGGACCGTGATGTTCCAGAACTGCTGTGAGGGGGAGGCGCCGTCGATGGAGGCGGCCTCATACAGATCCTTGGGGATGCTCTGCAGCGCGCCGGTGGCCACCAGGGTCATGAACGGCCAACCAAGCCAGAAATTGGCGATCATCATCGCGTAGTAAGCCAGCGTCAACGGGCCGTTGGGGAGAAGCCAGGAAATCGGTGCGGCATAGTCGGTCAGCCAGCGGATGTGAACGGGACCGACCTGCCCAAGGAGATGAGCGACCGAGGTCAGGAACTGGTTCATGGCGCCATATTGCTCGTCGAAGATGTTGCGCCAGACGGTAGCGACCACGATCGGGGGAACGACAACCGGAAGAACGTAGAGGGCGCGGTAGATTTTCTTGGCCCACAGCCCTGGGATGTTGAGCAGGACGGCGATCAGCACACCTGCGGGGACGTGCACCATCACGTTGGTGATCGCCCACCAGAGGTTATAGGTAAGTATGCGGAAGAATTCAAAGTTCTGCACCGGCAGCCCGGCGGTGAAGATGTCAATGTAGTTCTGGAAGCCGACTGCATTCAGCTTGGGAGAGCGGAGCTGCAGCAGCAGGTCCTTGGTTTGGAAGTCGGTGAAGGAGATAATGACCTGGTAGATCAAGGGGTAGAACGTGATGACTGCCATCACTGCAAAGGCTGGCAGGAGATACATATACGGTAGGACTGCCCTGCGCAGCCGGGCCTGTTTCCCCGTTCGGGCCAAATCCATTGTTGTTGTGGCCATCTTCGTCACTCCTGGCTCAAAAGCGACCTCGCTGTAAGGGACAGAAGCGAACAGGGATTTCCCTGTTCGCTTCTGCATGTCTAAGAAAGCTTACTTGTTGGCGTTGGCGGTGTTGGTGGCAACCCAGTCGGCTGGCTTGACGCCCTTCTCGTAGACGTCACCGTCTCCGCAGAAGTTGCTCCAGTACAGGCCAAGCTGGGGGACCTGCGGGCGGATGTAGCCGTTCTGGAAGGCATCCAGCAGGCCCTGGATGAGCGGATCAGTCACGGTAACCGTGGTGTTGGCGGGCACGTGGCCGGCCTCGTTCATCATGGTTTCCTGAGCGCTCTTCCCGGTCAGGTAGAGTGCCACCTGGAGGGCGGCATCCTGCACCTGGCTGTTCGGGTTGAAGTAGAAGCCATCCACGCCAAGGAACGGGGTGGCGGGGCCGGCAGGACCGGCCGGCAGCGGGGCAACGCCGAGCTTGTCGCCCAGGGCGGTGCGGTAGTCACCCATGGCCCAGTTGCCATTGGTTACGGCCGCGATCGTGCCCTCGGTGAAGGGTGCCAGCTCGTCGGTGTCGGTCTTCGGCCAGCCGTTCTTCTTGTTGATCTGGTACAGGCTGTTCAGGTAGGTCATGGCATCCACGACGCCGGTACCCTGGTCAGCAACGATCTTCCAGTTCTCATCGAAGATCTTGCCGCCAAAGGCACTGAAGAATCCAAAGTCGTGGTAGCAGCCGAAGGCGATGCCGATGGGGGTGGTGCCGCTTTCCATGAGAGTCTTCAGCTCGTCAGTGGTGGCGGGCGGGGTGGGCAGCATGTCCTTGTTGTACCAGAAGACCACTGCCTTGAGCGATTCGGGGATACCGTACAGCTTGCCTTCGACCGTCATGCCGTCGATGGAGAGCTTTCCATAGTCGCCCAGTTTGCCGGCGGCCAGGTCGGTGATGTCCGCGATCAGGCCGTTGCGGGCGTCGTCGCCCAGGGAGTCGTTCGGGGCCACGAACAGGTCAGGGCCGCTGCCGGCAGCCACGTCGGTGCGATACTTGTTGAAGATATCGTTGAACGGGACCTGCAGGACGTTGATCTTGATATTCGGCATGTCGGTTGCGGCCTGCGCGAGCACCTTGCCCAGCGCGGTCTCTTCGGCCGAGCCGGTGCCATAAGCATGCCACAGTGTCACTTCGACCGGCTCAGCAGCCGGGGGCTCGGTCGCGGGCGGTTCGGTGGCGGCAGGCTCTGTCGCCGGGGGCTGCGTGGCGGGGACTTCAGTGGCGGCGGGCGTTCCGCACGCGCTCAATACGACACTCGCGACCAGCACGAGGCTGAGCACGATCCACAGTGATTTCTTCATTCTCTTTACTCCTCTTCAAAAGTGTACGTAGGTTAACTTGCTATCGATCATTGGTTGAAGTAGTCGGCTAAGTGAGTGCTGCAACCACCTCCTTTCGCGTGATGATTAACGGATGGCTTCCTCGGATGCGGCGTCGAAGATGTGGAAGTTGTCCATGTTGAACTTGACCTGTGCCTGCTGGCCAAAGCGCAGTTTGGAGCGCGGATCGACGCGCGCCACGAAAGAGTTCTTGCCGCTCACCAGGTACACAAGGATTTCGTTGCCCATCAGCTCGGTCACATCCACCTTGACCGGTACGCTCTCGGCATCGATGTTTGCGGGGACGAATTCGGAATCGTGGATGTTCTCGGGCCGGATCCCGAAGATGATGTCCTTCCCGGCCGAATTCACGTACGGAGCCGCCTTCGCGGCCGGGATGGCCACTGTGAAGTCGCCGGCGTCCACCAAGAGCCTGCCATCCTCCTTGCGGAGTTTGCCGGGGAAGAAGTTCATCGCGGGGGAGCCGATAAAACCGGCAACAAACAGGTTGCCGGGATGGTCGTACAGGGTTTGCGGGGTGTCGATCTGCTGCAGCTTCCCCTTGTTGATCACTGCGATGCGGGTCGCCATGGTCATGGCTTCCGTCTGGTCGTGCGTCACGTAGATGAAGGTGGTCTGCAGGCGCTGGTGCAGCTTGCTGATCTCCGCGC
>Ga0316628_100005761_pt1 | contig 10014 bp, 9 predicted proteins | sample OWC_Aug_M2_C1_D5_FD_207648 | JGI IMG/M metagenome (GOLD analysis project Ga0316628, IMG submission 207648) | Wetland soil microbial communities from Old Woman Creek delta, Ohio, United States - OWC_Aug_M2_C1_D5_C | ecosystem: Environmental > Terrestrial > Soil > Wetlands | place: USA: Ohio... | reverse complement strand
AGACCGGGTGCATCGTGATCACGAACTTCCCCGGCATGGCGATCAAGCCGGGCTCGATGGGCAAGCCGTTCCCGGGGATCACCGCCACGGTGCTCGATCCCAGGACCCACGCGCCCTGCACGAGCCCCGGCACCGTGGGGCTGATCGCGCTGCGTCCCGGCTGGCCGTCCATGATCCGCGGCTACTGGAACAACCCCGCCGGCTACGCTTCCAAGTTCGCCAACGGCTGGTACCTGTGCGGGGACCGCGCGAGCATCGACCCCGACGGCTACTACTGGTTCGTGGGACGCGATGACGACGTCATCAACACCGGGGGGCACCTCGTCGGCCCGTTCGAGATCGAGTCCGCGCTCCTGGAGCACCCGGCCGTGGCCGAGTCCGCCGCGGTGGCCACGCCCGATCCCGTCAACATGGAGGTCGTCAAGGCGTTCGTCACGCTCAAGCCGGGGTTCGCGGGCGGCCCCGACCTCGAGCTGGAGATCATGAACTACGTCCGCAAGAAACTCTCGCCGCTCGCGATGCCCCAGCAGATCGAGTTCGTCTCCACCCTTCCCAAGACCCGGAGCGGCAAGATCGTGCGCCGCATCCTGCGGGCGAAGGAGTTCGGCGAGCCGGTGGGCGACACCTCGACGCTGATGGACGAGTGATGGAAGAGAAACAAAGAGCACCGGGCAACGACGACAACACGACCGGATGGCAGCCGTTTGGAAGAAGCCATTGGAGGAGCGGAGGAACGAGATGGACGAGCTCAAGAAGGTGATCCTCGACTACGTCGCGAAGGAGTACCTTGAGGAGGGCGACGATCGCCAGATCGGCGAGGACACCCCGCTGATCACCGGCGGGATCGTGGATTCCTTCTCCATGGTCTCTCTCAAGCGCTTTCTGGAGCGGAGGTACAGCATCCAGATCCCGGACGCCGAGGCGACGCCCCAGGCGTTTGACACCGTCACAAGCATCGCCGAACTTGTGAAGAAGTTCACAAAAACGTAGGGGAGGAGCCATGGCGTACAGCACCAAGGCCCGTGAGTGGTACCAGGGCGAGCTCGTCAACCTGCGCGGCCAGGGGCTCTTCAAGGAGGAGCGCTTCATCCACGCCCCCCAGGGGGCGGACATCGAGGTGGAGTTCCCCGCCGGCAACCCCGTCAAGAAGGTCATCAACCTGTGCGCCAACAACTACCTCGGCCTCTCCAGCCACCCCGACGTTGTGGCCGCGGCGCACGCGGGCCTCGACCACCGCGGGTACGGGATGTCGTCCGTGCGATTCATCTGCGGCACCCAGGACATCCACCGCGAGCTCGAGCGCAAGCTCACCGACTTGCTGGGCACCGAGGACACGCTGCTGTTCCCGTCGTGCATGGACGCCAACGCCGGGGTCTTCGAGGCGGTGCTCTCCGAGCAGGACGTCATGATCGCCGACCGCCTGGTGCACGCGTCCATCGTGGACGGCATGCGCCTGTGCAAGGCGATGCAGGACACGTTCAAGCACTCGGACATGGGCCACCTCGAGGAGAAGCTCGCCGAGCACCAGGACAAGCGGTTCCGCATGGTGATCACCGACGGCGTGTTCTCGATGGACGGCGACATCGCCAGGCTGGACGAGATCGTGCGCCTGGCCGAGACGTACGACGCGATGGTCTTCCTGGACGACTCGCACGCTTCCGGTTTCATCGGCAAGACCGGCCGCGGCACCCAGGAGCACTGCGGCGTCCTCGGCAGGATCGACGTCATCACCACGACGCTCGGCAAGGCGCTGGGCGGGGCGTCGGGTGGTTGCGTGTCGGGCCGCCGCGAGCTCGTGGAGATGTGCCGCCAGCGCGCGCGCCCGTATCTCTTCTCCAACACTGTGGCACCGGTGATCGTCTCGGGCGCCCTCAAGGTGCTCGACCTCATCTCGATGACGACCGAGCGGCGCGACAAGCTGGAGGCCAACGCGAAGTACTGGCGAAAGCTCCTCACCGACGCCGGCTTCGACGTCAAGGCCGGGGAAAGCCCGATCGTCCCGGTCATGCTCTACAACGCCAAGCTCGCGCAGGACGTCGCCCGCGACCTCTTCACCGAGGGGATCTACGTCGTGGGCTTCTTCTTCCCGGTCGTGCCGAAGGGCCAGGCGCGGATCCGCACGCAGCTCTCCGCGGCGCACGAGAAGCATCACCTCGACACCGCGATCCGGGCGTTCGTGAAGGTCGGTGCGAAGCACGGGATCCTCGGCCTTTCGAAGAGCCAGATCATCGAGAAGTTCGGGATGTAGCGCTCCTGAAGGGGGGCCGGCCATGGCCAGAGCAGACACCATCGAGGTTCCGTTGCCCGAGGGCGTGCACCCCAGCAAGCTCGACCTCGAGCTGCTGAAGGCCACGTTTCAGGCGATCGTCACCCTGCGTACCGAGGGCGGCAAGGAGTGGGAGGAGGTCCTCTGCCAGCTCGAGCGCGACGGCTGGAGCGTGCGGTGGGGGCTGTGCTGGCACGCGGAGGCCAAGCGCGGGGAGGACTTCGAGAAGGCGAGCGGGAGGACGCTGGACGCGACGTTCGCCGAGCTCGCCCAGCTCGCCCGCCTCGACATGGTGGGCCACTGTCCCTGAGGCCGACGCCGTTCCGGCGCCCCCTGGCGCCCAGGAGTGGACAACGACGGCCGCGGTCGCCCCGCGGCCGTCGGCGTCGAAGCTCAGTCGATGGCGAGCTGCGTCACCTTAATCTCGTCCCCCTGCCGCTCCCCAGTCACCGTGACCCGGATCCCCGCGGTCTTCTTGGTGTCCTTGAGCGCCTTCAGGGCCTCGTCGTTGCCGCCCTTGTCGAACTTGAGCCAGGCCCCGTCGGAGGTCAGGATCCCGTACCCGCTGTCGGAGCACATGATCAGGCAGGTGGTCTTGTGCTTGTCGGGATCGGCCTTCACCTTGTTCACGCAGTCGTGGTCCACGAGCGGCACGTTCTTCCACGTCTCCGCGGCCGCGATGGCCGGCAGGACGAGCATCGCGAAGACTGCTGCGATCGACACCGTTCTGATGCGCATTCGCTGCACCTCCCTTTTGTCCACTGTCATTTCAACCGGGCGGCCCGGACGTCCCATTCCGCCGCCGAACGGCGCCGCGCCGGGGCCTCCATTCACAAAGTGCGCGCCATGTCACTCGCGCGTCGACCGGATGCCCGGCGTCCGGGCAGGGCCCCGATTGCTAGAATCCGGTGTTATGCACCGAGCCGCACGGCGCGGAGCCCGCGCAACCCTCTCCACCGCGATCGCTCGGGCAGGGTGGAGCCTCATCCTTCTGCTCGTGCCGGCGACCGCCCTGGCGCAGGGCGCGCCGGGCTCGGTCCAGGTGGGCGTCGAAGCCGGGCGGTTCGTGGGTGGGACGCTGGCCAAGGGCAGCAGCGAGCTGTTCGACGTCACGGTCGCGGTGGACCAGAACCCGACCGGCGGCTTCTGGCTGGCCGGCCAGATCAGCCGGGAGTGGGGCGTCGAGTTCTCCTACCGCCGCACGGCCACCGAGATCATCGGGGCCGGTTCCGGCCTCTTCGGCCACCAGAAGACGCTCGCCGGCCTGGACGTCGCATCGATCGAGGCGCTCGCGGTGCGCTCGTTCCGCTACGGCAACTTCGTCCCCTACCTGGGGGGCGGCGTCGGCCTCACGAACCTGGACCCCGACACCGACGACCCCTCCCAGCGGGACTCCAACCACGGCTGCCTCTCGCTGACCGGCGGCGCGCGCTTCTACGTCGCGCGCTGGGTCGGCATCCGCGTCGACGTTCGCGGGCGGGCGACCTACCTCGGCGTCCGCGGGCAGGGGGAGGACGGCGGCCTCTTCGACACCGGGCGGTGGTTCTTCGACACCGAGTTCCTGGGCGGCGTCTTCTTCTCGTTCGGCGGCACCTGACGGCAGGCCCCGGGCCGCCACGGTGCACCTCGAAAGAGCGACGGCCGCGGGGACCCCGCGGCCGTCGCGTGTGTCGTGCAGCGCCGGCCGTCCAGGCATCGGAGGCGCCGGCACCCCGAGGGCGGACCTACGAGTGCTGCCACCAGATCGTCAGCGAGCCCGGCGGCGGGAGCGGGCACGTGTCGTACAGGGTGTCCCCCTCGTGCCCGGAGATCAGCACAGCGGAGCCGTAGTTCCACCCGCCGCCGTGGTGGAACACGTTGTTGTTGCACTCGGTGAACCATGCGGAGAGGTTCTGCGCGCCGAACCCGAGGTCGGTCCCGAACGCCTTGCCGACCCCGTTCCAGATGTTCATCGTGGTGTGGTAGCCGTACGTCCCGCGCATCCCCTGGAACATGTTGAACCAGACGTCGAACGGGGAGGCCGGTGAAGAGTAAGCGCCGCCGTACGGGTCGCCCGGCGCGGGGATCACGTCGCACGACTGCCAGATCACGTAGTCCGTGATCTCCGCCGGGTTGTGGTACCCGCCGAACCCGGTGATCTGGGGCAGGTAGATCACGTCGCAACAGTTCTTCTCCGTGGTGATCAGCCACGGCGCCCCGTGACCCTCGATGAGCGCCATGTTGACGGAGCCCGGGAAGTAGGGGCTCTGGTCGGTCGCCGGGCTGCCGCTCGGCTGCCATAGCCACGGGTAGTTCCAGTAGTACTGGAAGTTGTTCACCGGCGGGATAGTCGGCACCCAGAACCGGAGGAACGAGTTGGCGGCATCGATGTTGGCGCCAAACCCCTGCGTGTCCACCAGCCACCCCTGGTCGTCGTCGCGCAGGATGTACCGGCCGTACTTGATGTCGGACGGCCGCTCGCACGCGAGGAACGGCAGGATCGTGGTCGGCTCGGCGAGCAGCGGCGACGGGCCCTCCTTGAACGGGTGGTTGATGATCGGCTCCGGGGTGCGCTGCACCGCCGGCACCAGCCAGTCCATGCCGGCGGCGGTCCCCAGCGGCCCGGTGATCAGGACCCTGAAGAGGTACGCCGGCTGGAGGTACTGCCCCCCCTGCTCGTAGTAGATCAGGCGCGTCGACTGGAGCGTCCCCTGAAGCCCCCCGGCTGCCGCAGCGCCCATGGTCGTGCCTGACCGCCCGCCGTCCTCGCCCTTCCCCTCTTCGTCGTCATCCCCGCCTTTCCCGATCGTGACCGGGTACGGGAACTCCGTGAGGAACTGCGTCGTGGCGTCGCTCTGGGAGATGATGTCCATCTTCGGGCCGGGCTTCCCGATCGGCCGCAGGTTGATCTCGCCGCCGTTCACGCCCCCCATCCCGACGTCCAGCGAAAGGATCGACGTCGGGCCGAACACGTCCAGGCCGTCCAGGGTACGGACGAACTCGACCGTGCGCAGCACGTCCATCGCCTGACCGGTCTGGACCGCCGGGAGCTGCGGCCCACCGGTCGGCCCCGGGGTCTGCCCCATCTGCGCCGGTTGCTCGGTGAGCGTCACGATCTCCCCCACCCGCAGTTTGCCCATCCCGCCCTGCATCCCGCCCTGCCCCTTGAGGAAGTCCAACGCCATCCGGAGCGCCCCCTCCCGCCCGGGAAGCCGGTTCGGGTTGGGCGGTTTCGTCAGGTCGGGGAAGATCTTGACGCTGCCGTCGCCGAACAGCATCCGGACGTGCCCGTTGGCGTCCTGAAACGCCAGCGGTCCTCCGGCTGTCCCCGGGGCGGCGCCGCCACCCACCGGGGTCAGGCCCAGCTTCCCCGCGATGGCGGCGGCATCCGCCGGCCCGAGCTGCGACGGTTGCATCTCGTAGATGGACAGCGGGCGGCGACCCCCGTCCCCTCCTTCGCCGCCACCGTTATCATCGGCCAGCGCGGTCCCGACCGGGACCGCGAGGACGCCCAGAAAGAGCACCGGAAACAACGCACGGACAAACCGCAAACGCTTTCGGTTCATTGTCGGTCTCCTTTCGACCCGGAAAACAGGCGGCTCCCCTCTAGGAGATTTCTGCAAACGCGACTCTGTCGCCTTTTTTGTGACTGTGCTCACAAGCCGTTCGCGCCATTGGGAAGTCGGATCCGCAGGCGGCCGCCGACGGCCCTCCCGCGGGCGAGGCGCAGCCTGCAGCCGCGACGCAGTTGCGAAGGATGCGCTGGAACCGCCGCTTGTCAAATTCGGAAATTTAGGTCATGATTTGCCCGTTGGGGGGACCGGGAGCCGAAGCAGTCGCCGGGAACGCCCCCCGAGGAGAGCCATGAAGATCACCGCGACCGAGGAGTACGGGATGCGCTGCATGCTGCAGCTCGCGCTGCGCAACGGCGAGACAGTCTCCCTCTCGGAGCTTGCAGTCGCCGAGGGGATCGCCGTGCCGTTCGCGGCCAAGGTGCTGCTGCGGCTTCGGCGGGCCGGCCTGGTGGCCGCGACCCGCGGCCGGAACGGCGGCTACACGCTGGCCGAGGCACCCGAGCGGATCACCGTGCTCCGGATCCTCAAGGCGCTCGGTAAGCCGCTGTACGACTCGAGCTTCTGCCGCGAGCACGGGAGCCCCGGAACGACCGATTGCTCGCGCCTCACCGACTGCTCGCTGCGCCCCGTATGGGCGCACCTGGACGCCCTGCTGCGCCGCTTCTTCGAGAACACCACGCTCGCCGACCTCGCCACCGGCGAGCGCCGAGCCGACAGACACCTGCAGGAGCGCTGGCCGCTCCTCGCACCCGCGACGTCGGGCGCGGCAGCCAGCGCCAAGAGAGGAACGCTATGAGCCACACCGCGAAGCCCGTGTTCTCGTGCACCGACGTGCACGTTTGGATCGCCGAGAAAGAGGTCGTGAAGGGTGTGGACCTGGCCGTCTCGGCCGGTGAGATCCACGCCATCATGGGTCCCAACGGCTCCGGCAAGTCCACGCTCGCCAACGCCCTGATGGGACACCCCGCGTACACCCTCGAGGGCGCCGTCGCGCTCGCGGGCGAGGACGTCACGCTCCTCTCCCCCGACGAGAAGGCGCGCAAGGGCATGTTCCTCGCCTTCCAATACCCGGTGGCCGTGCCCGGGGTGACCGTGGCCTCGTTCCTCCGGGCCGCCGTGTCCGCGGTGCGCGGCACGGAGGTGCCGGTCCGCGAGTTCCGCAAGGAGCTGCTGGGCCGGATGGAGGAGCTGGAGATGGATCCCGCCTTCGCGGGGAGGTACCTCAACGACGGTTTCTCGGGCGGCGAGAAGAAGCGCCTGGAGATCCTGCAGCTCCTCATGCTCAAGCCGCGATTCGCGCTGCTCGACGAAACCGACTCGGGGCTCGACATCGACGCGCTCAAGGTCGTGTCCGCCGGCATCAACGCGGCGGCGTCGCAGGAGGTGGGGATGGTGCTGGTGACCCACTATCAGCGTCTCCTCAACTACGTGCGCCCGCACGTGGTGCACGTCTTCATGAACGGCCGCATCGTGCGCACCGGAGGGCCGGATCTCGCCCTCGAGCTCGAGGAGCGCGGCTACGACTGGCTCGAGCCCGCCGCCGCCGCGGGAGGTGTGTGATGGCCTCGACACCGAAGGTCGCCGACATCGGGACCGACTACGGCCAGCGCTACGGCTTCCACGACCCCGAGGAGTACTTCATGCGCACGCCCAAGGGGCTCTCGCACGAGGTGGTGGAGGCGATCTCGCGCCTGAAGAAAGAGCCGGAGTGGATGCGCGAGTTCCGCCACAAGGCGCTCGACGTCTTCCTCGCGAAGCCGATGCCGACGTGGGGCGACACCGCGATGCTCTCCGAGATCAACTTCGACGACATCACCTACTACGTCCGCGCCACGGAGAAGCAGGAGACGAGCTGGGAGGACGTCCCCGAGAACGTCAAGCGCACGTTCGATCGGCTCGGCATCCCGGAGGCGGAGCGCAAGTTCCTCGCCGGGGTCTCCGCGCAGTACGAGTCCGAGGTGGTCTACCACTCGGTGAAGGAGGAGCTCACCAAGCAGGGCGTGATCTTCCTCGACATGGACTCCGGGCTGCGCGAGCACGAGGACCTCGTCCGCAAGCACTTCGCCACCGTGATCCCCGCCGCCGACAACAAGTTCTCGGCGCTCAACAGCGCGGTGTGGTCGGGCGGCTCGTTCATCTACGTGCCCAAGAACACCGAAGTGGCGATCCCGCTGCAGGCCTACTTCCGGATCAACGCCGAGCGCATGGGGCAGTTCGAGCGCACGCTCATCATTGCCGACGAGGGCGCCAAGGTGCACTACATCGAGGGGTGCACGGCACCGGTGTACTCGACGAACTCGCTGCACTCCGCGGTGGTCGAGCTGATCGCCATGAAGGGCGCCCGCATCCGCTACACGACGATCCAGAACTGGTCCAACAACATCTACAACCTGGTGACCAAGCGCGCGGTGGCCTGGGAGGACGCAGTGGTGGAGTGGGTGGACGGCAACATCGGCTCCAAGCTCACCATGAAGTACCCTGCCGTGATCCTGAGGGGCGAGCGCGCCCACGGCGAGGTGCTCTCGATCGCCTTCGCGGGACCCGGCCAGCATCAGGATGCCGGCGCCAAGATGACGCATCTGGCCCCCAACACGACCTCCAAGATCACATCCAAGTCCATCTCCAAGGGCACCGGGAGGGCCAGCTACCGCGGCCTCGTCAAGGTGCGCAAGGGCGCGCACGGCTGCAAGACCTCGGTCCAGTGCGACGCGCTCCTGATCGGCGACGCCGCCCGCACCGACACCTACCCGACCATGGAGATCGCCGAGGACCAGGTGCGGATCGAGCACGAGGCGCGCGTCTCCAAGATCGGCGACGAGCAGCTCTTCTACCTGCGCTCGCGCGGCCTCAAGGACGACCAGGCGCGCCTGATGATCGTCAACGGCTTCATCGAGCCGTTCGTCAAGGAGCTCCCGATGGAGTACGCCGTGGAGCTGAACCGCCTCATCGAGCTCGAGATGGAGGGCTCCGTTGGCTAGCCGCCCCTCGACCGAGGCGAGCGTGCCGGCGCTCGTGTTCGAGCACGTCGCGGAGCTGTCCCGCACCGCCGGCGAGGACCGCAGCCTGCTCGCGTTCCGCAACCAGGCGCGCGAGGCGCTCTCGCCCCTCGTGCTGCCGGACCGCGCGCGGCACCTCTGGCGCTACACGGACCCCGCCCGTTTCCTCCCCGGCAGCGACCCCAGCACCCTGGTGCCGACCGACGTCGGCCCCACCTGGCGGCTCGAGGAGCCACTGGCGGTGGCCGGCCTGCTCGCCGGCGGCGCGCTGCGCGTGGTCGAGGTCGACGCGCGGGCGCGCAAGGCCGGCGTCGTCGTGGAGGACCTGCACCGCGCTCACGTGGGCGAGCTCCTCGGGACGGCCGTTCCGGCGAGCCACGGCTTCGTCGAAGCCATCAACGCGGCGGCCTGGCGTGGCGGCGTGCTGGTGCGCGTGCCGGCCGGGGTCGAGCTCGAGCACCCGATCCGGCTGCGCGTGGTGGCCGGTCCGCTGACCCTCCCCCGCGTGCTCGTGCTCGCGGGAGAGGGAAGCTCGTTCGAGATCATCGAGGGGCACGTGGGCGGCGACCGGGACGGCGGCGAGGTCCTCGGCGTCACGGAGATCCTCCTCGGGAGCGGGGCGAACGTCCGCTACGGCCTCGTGCAACGCTGGGAGGCCGGCGTGGTCGGGCACCTCACCGCGCGCGCCCGAGTCGCCACGGGCGCCCGCTTTCAGATGTCGCTCGCCTCGTTCGGCGGCCGCACCTTCAAGGCGGACGTGGGTGCCGTCCTCACCGGGGACGGTGCCGACGTGGAGACTGCGGGCGTGGCAATGGGCGGCGACCAGCAGCACTTCGACCACCACACGGAGCACATCCACGAGGCACGGAAGACGACCTCCAACCTCGACTTCAAGGTGGCGCTGACCGGCGCCGCCCGCTCGGCCTACACGGGCATGATCCGAATCGCACCCCACGCGGGCGGCAGCCAGGCATACCAGGAGAACCGCAACCTCCTCCTCTCCCACGACGCCCGCGCCGAGTCCATACCCGAGCTGGAGATCCTCACCGACGATGTTCGCTGCTCGCACGGTGCAACGGTCGCGCCGCTCGACCCCGAGCAGCTCTTCTATCTCGCCAGCCGCGGGCTCCCCCGCCAGCAGGCGATGCGGGTGATCGTGTACGGGTTCCTGGACCAGACCTTGGCACGGCTGCCGGAG
>Ga0316628_100005760_pt1 | contig 10014 bp, 10 predicted proteins | sample OWC_Aug_M2_C1_D5_FD_207648 | JGI IMG/M metagenome (GOLD analysis project Ga0316628, IMG submission 207648) | Wetland soil microbial communities from Old Woman Creek delta, Ohio, United States - OWC_Aug_M2_C1_D5_C | ecosystem: Environmental > Terrestrial > Soil > Wetlands | place: USA: Ohio... | reverse complement strand
CGGGAATCGAGTATTCGCAGCCGCAGTAGTGCTGGCGGTAGAGGCCGAGCCGCCTCGACTCCTCGACGCTGCGCCGGAACCCGTCCTGCTTCTTCCAGTTTCCGGGCAGGAACTCGATGCCGCGAGCCGCGCACAGCTCGCGACCTATGGCGTCGATGACCGCGGCCCGCTTGCCCGGACCGATGGTGAGCGTGCTCGCCACGACCGGACAGCCGCTCTCCCCGGCGCGGCGGACCGCCGCCTCGAGACGCAGCCGGTAGCACCGTTCGCACCTCGCCCCGCCCTCGGGCTCGGACTCGAGCCCCCGGGCGACCGCCTGGAACCGGTCGTGGTCGTATTCACCGACGTCGACCGGCACGCTCAAGAGCGCGCCGAATCGCTGGACGGCGGCGAGCCGGCGGCGGTACTCGTCTTCGGGCGCGATGTTCGGGTTGTAGAAGAAGCCGACGACCTCGTAGTCCGCCTGCAGCCGCCGGACCACCTCGGTCGCGCACGGCCCGCAGCAGACGTGGAGCAGCAGCCTCGGCTTCACCGCCAGAGCCTAGCCGCCGCCCGGGCGACGTCAACCGGGTGCCGCTTGACCCCCGGGCATGGCGAGGTATCCTGCGCGCGATGCACCTCTGCCGCGACCTCGAGCCGGTCCGCAGGCTCCTGCTCCGGGAAGAGCCGGCCACCCGGTCGATCTACAACGTCATCTTCGGCCGGGCCGGCGGGAAGGCGACCTGGGTCCGGGTCGACGACCGGGACGACCCGAAGGTCGTCCTGTGCCGCGCGTGGTGGCTGACGATGTACGCGGCCAGCCGCGCGGCCGGCCGGCGCTGCCTGGACGAACTGCCCGACCGCTGGAGACTGAACTTCAGCTCGACGCCGTCCTGGGTGTGCGAGCACGTCGGCCGGACGCGCCGCGTCCGGTGGTCGACTCCCTGCTTCGGCTACGCCCTCACCGACCCGGCCCGGCTCGACATCCACCGCGTCCACCGCGTCGGCCGGCTCGTGCCCGGTGACTCGCGTACCGTCGCCCGCTACTGGCCCTACCACCACGGCCACGGCGATTCGATGTACATCAAGCGGCGGATCCGGTCCGGCCCGACCTGCGCCATCCGCCGGGACGGCAGGCTCGTCGCCTGGGCGCTGACCCACGGCGACGGCTCGCTCGGCTTCCTGCACGTCCTCGAGCCTTGGCGCGGAAGGGGGATGGCCCGGTCGATCGGGACGGCGCTGTCCCGGCAGGTGATGCGGCGGGGCTGGATGCCCTTCCTCTTCATCGAGAAGAAGAACCGCGCGTCCCAGCGACTGACCGAGAAGATGGGACTCGAGCGGGTCGGCAGCTACAGCTGGTTTTCTTCGGGACCGCGGAGACCGCGGGCCGGCCGGGCCTGAAGCCCGTCAGCCCATCGCCGCCACTTCGCGCAGCGCCCTGAGCTCGTTCACCAGTTGCGTGGCTTCCTGGACGGTCGCCGCGCGCAGCAGCAGGCAGCCCTTGTGCTCCTTGCGCGTGACGCGCGGCAGCGACCCGAGGAACTCCTCGATCTCCTGGGACGACAACCGCAGGAACCGGGCGAGGTGGTCGGACCCCATGTTGAGGACGACGATGACCTCGGTGGGTTCGGGCATCGGCCACCGCCCGGGGTCCACCGACACGACCATCGTGCCCTCCGCTTCGTCCCGGCTCTCCTCCCCGGGAACGAAGTACTCCAGCCCGACGCGTTTGAGCCCGAGGTCGTCCAGCCGCACGAGCTTCTCCAGTATGTCGCGCTGCTGCTGGGTGGCCCCGCTCGCGTCGAACGGCGGGTAGTCGGCGGCGGCCCGTTCCTCGACCACCGCGCCGACCGGCACGACCGGGGTGTACTCCTCGCGCCGTGCCTCCTGGCGCCGGGGTGCGGCCCCCGACTCGGGCGGCGGCCCGGATGCCGGCTTCTGCTCGGAGCCGAGTGCCCGGGGCGTCACGACCTCGACCCCGGCACCGCGCAGGTACTCGTAGCCGAGCGCGCGGACGTCGAGGTTCATGTTCTGAAGGTAGGCGAGCATGTCGACGATGGGCTTGTCCAGGGACGGCACGAGCACGACAATCGGGAATCGCCCCTGGCTGAGGCTCTTGCCGACCGCGGCGCGGAACGTCTCCGCCGACCACCCGCTGCCGCCCAGGGTACCGACCCAGTCTTCGAGCGACATCCCGAGGACTTCCTCGAACGGCCCGGCGAGCGCCTCGTAGGGCTGGTGCCAGAACCGGCCGCCGGTAGCGAGCAGGTCGCCGACCAGCGCTGCCAGCTCGGCCTCACCCCTGAGCTCGGGGCACGCGACGAGCGTCACCCTCCCCTGCTCGTCGACGGCCAGCACCACGCGTGCCGACGACGAGTTCGGCGCGACCATCGCCGCCCGGGGCATCGGCCCGCCGGGCTGGAGCATGCCGAGGAACTCGGGAGACTCCACCACGAGCTGCAGCACCTCGAGCGGCTCGTCTGTCGCCCGCGACTCGCAGAGCTGCCAGTTCTCCCCGAATCGCGTCGCGCGGATGCAGAACGGGATCATGCTACCCTCTCGGCCGGTTGCGCGCGCCCGGCGGCGGCCTGCGGCCGGACTGGACCCCGGGTTTCGTCCCCGCGTCGGTTCGCGGTTCGGCCTCTCCCGGCCCGCTCCGCCGTGAAAGCTCTTCGCGCACGGCCTGGCTCGTGCCGCGTGGCATTCCGGTCGCCGGACCGGCCGGGGGTCTGCCCTCGGGCCGCTGGACCGGAGTCGGCCGGGCCGGCTCAGGGGCGGCGGCCGGCGCCGGCTCGGGCCGCGCCCGGCCCCGGGTCGTGCCTCCGGGGACGACGACCTCGACCCCGTCGCTCTCGTACACCGAGAAGCCGACCGACTTCACCCTGATGTTCATCGACTGCAGGTACGTGAATGCCTGGGCGGCTTCGTCCTCGCCGCCGGCGCCGGCGACCAGCACCGGCACGTGTCCGCGCCTCAGGCTCGCCTCGATGCCCTCCCGGAACTCCTTGGCCAGCCAGCCCTCGCCCGACTTCTTGGCGATGTACTTCTCCAGCGGATCGCCGAGATAGGCCTCGAATTCGCCCACCAGCACCTCGTAGGGCCAATGCCACAGCCGGCCGCCCGTTGCCAGTATCCCGGCCACCATTTCGCGATACGAACCGGGGACCGACCGGTCGGGGCAGCCGACGATGGCGAGGCCGCCCCGGTCGTCGACCGCAACCAGGACGCGGCTCCCCGGGGCGGCCGCCGGCGCGGCCATCGCGGCCCGGTAGACCGGTTCGTTCGGGGCCGCGAGACTCAGCACCTCCGGAACGTCGAGCACGAGCCCCAGGAAGTCGATCTGGGCATTCGAGAGACCGGGTACGAAGGGTTGCCACCCCTCACGCTCGGTGCGTGCGCGGATGCAGAACCGGGTCGGCAGCCCTTCGGAGGGAGGCACGGCGTATGCTAACGGCTGCCCGAGCCCTGTCAAGTTTGCGCCCGGTCGACCGGGCTGCCCGCGCCTCGCCCCGGGGGACCGGCGCCCGGCAACCGGGGCGAAAGCGAGGGCCGGCCCGCAGGCCGGCCCTCGGACGTGCTCGGTTGGCTAGGGCGTGCAGAGCTTGTCCTGCTTGTTGTGGAGCAGCGACCACTTGGCGTCGATGTGGCGCTGCAGCTCGGCGATCACCGCCTTGCCCTCGGGACGGGTGAAGAGGTGCCGGAAGCGCCCCTGGGGCTTGAGGAACTCCTCGACCGGCAGCTTCTCCTTTGGCTCGTAGTTGACCTTGTAGCGTCCGTTCTCGAACTCGTAGACCGGCCAGAAGCAGGTGTCGGCGGCCAGCTTCGACACCGTGACGGTGGCCGCGCCCGGGTGTCCCCAGCCCAGCGGGCAGGGCACCAGCACGTTGAGGAACGCCGGACCGTCCACCGCCAGCGCCTTCTGCACCTTGGTCACCAGGTCGTTCCAGAGCGCGATCGTCGTCTGCCCGGCATAGGCGATGTCATGGGCGATCATGATCTCGACGATGTCCTTGCGATGCTGCCGCTTGCCCGGGATCTTCGAACCGGCCGGCGAGGTCGTCGTGTGAGCACCCATCGGCGTCGCCGAGGACCGCTGGATGCCGGTGTTCATGTAGCCCTCGTTGTCGGTGCAGACGTAGAGGAACCGGTGACCGCGCTCGACCGCGCCGGAGAGCGCCTGGAACCCGATGTCGTAGGTCCCGCCGTCTCCACCGAAGGCGATGAAGCGAAGGTCTTCCTTGATCCTGCCCATCTTCTTGTGGAACCGGTAGGCGCTTTCGACCCCGGATGCGGTCGATGCCGACGTCTCGAAGGCGGTGTGGATCATCGGTACCTGCCAGGCGCTGTGCGGGTAGATCGACGAGAAGATCTCCAGGCAACCGGTGGGCATGATCGCCACGACCTTCTGACCGCCGGTGGCAAGGAGGACCTGCCGGACCGCCAGCGCCTCGCCGCAGCCGGCGCAGGCACGGTGACCCCGCGAGAACAACTCCGAGTTCTGTGACAGCTTCTTGAGACTTGCCATCGCTACCTCACTCCCACGTAGGTCACCTGCTCGTCCTTCTTGCCTGCCAGGACCTGCTCGAGGATGCCGGCGGCGTCGTCCGGCGTGAACTCCTTGCCGCCCAGCCCGAAGACGTAGGAGAGCAGCGTTGGCTTCCTGGGCGCGTCGTAGAGCGAGGCCGCGACCTCGTTGTACAGCGGGCCGACAAAGGAGTTGACCGAGTCGGCCCGGTCCATGACGCCGACGCACTCGAAGCGTCCGAGCGCCGCCCGCAGCAGTCCGTGGGGCAGCGGCCGGAACACGCGCAGTTTGACCATCCCGACTTTCTTTCCCTGCTTGCGCAGCGCATCGACCGCCGCCCGGACATCGCCGCAGGCCGAGCCCATCAGCAGGACCACCGCCTTCGCGTCCTCGCAGCGGTACTCCTCGATGACGTCGTAGCTCCGGCCGAAGGCCTCCCGGAAGTCCTTCATGACTTCCTGGATGACCGGCAGCGCCCGGTTCATGCCCTCGATCTGGGAGCGCTTGAACTCGAAGTAGTAGTCCTGGAGCGTTGCCGGCCCGACCAGGATCGGCCGGTCGAGGTCGAGCAGGTTCCAGTTCGGCTTGTAGGGCCCGAGCCAGTCGCGCACCTTCCTGTCGTCGAAGACCTCGAGCCGCTCCATGCAGTGGGAGAGGATGAAGCCGTCGATCGCCACGATGGCGGGGAGGCTCGTGCGCTCCGCCATCTTCACCGCCTGGATGAGGGTGTCGTAGCCCTCCTCGACCGTCTCGCAGAAGAACTGCATCCAGCCCGAGTCGCGCGACGCCAGCGAGTCAGAGTGGTCGGCGTGGATGTTGAGCGGCGAGGACAGCGACCGTGATGCGATCGCCACGACGATCGGCAGCCGCAGCCCGCCGGCGATGAACAGCATCTCGTGCATCAGTGCCAGCCCCTGCGAGGCGGTGGCGGTCATCGTCCGGCAGCCGGATGCCGCCGAGCCGATGCAGGCCGCCATGGCGGAGTGTTCGCTCTCGACCGCCACGAACTCGGTGTCGACGAGCCCGTCATGGACGTAGTTGGAGAAGATCTGCACGATCTCGGTCGACGGCGTTATCGGATAGGCGGCGACGACATCGGGGTTGATCTGCCTCATCGCGTACGCCATCGCCTCGTTGCCGGTCTTGGCGAGGATCACTTCTCCTCCTTCACCATGTCGATGGCGTGCACCTTCTTGGGACAGACCTCGGCGCAGATCCCGCAGCCCTTGCAGTAGTCGTAGTCGATGCCCTGGTTCTTCCCGTCCTTCACGATGATCGCTCCCTCGGGGCAGTAGATCCAGCAAGTCAGGCAGCTGATGCACTTGTCGGCGTGCCATATCGGGCGCATCGCCCGCCATGCCCCGGTCTTGTTGTCCAGCACCGCCTTCAGGTCCTCGATGATGGCACCGCAGGGCAGGTCTTTCCAGCTCCTCTTCGCTTCCATTAGCCCTTGACCTCCTCGTACGCTCGACGCACGCTCTTCAGATTCCCCTCGATGAACTGCTCCTTGCCGCCGCGGAACTTCTCGGAGAGCTTGTGCTTGATCGATTCCATCACCGTCTCGAAGTCCAGTATCCCGGTGACCTTGACAAGTGCCCCGAGCATGGGCGTGTTCGGCACGTCCTTGCCGACCGTCTCGGTTGCGATCTTCGATGCGTCCACGGTATAGACCTTGATGCCGGGCGGGATCTTGAAGCGCCGGCGCAGGTCCTCCGGGCTGTCGACCGCGTTCACCAGCAGGACGCCGCCGTCCTTCAGGCCGTCGGTCACCCGGGCCGACACGATCAGCGACGGGTCGAGCACGACGACGATATCGGGTTGCTTGATGCCCGAATGGACCCGGATCCTGCTCTCGGACAGCCGGTTGAAGGCGGTCACCGGCGCGCCCATCCGTTCGGGCCCGTATTCGGGGAACGCCTGGATGAACTTGCCGGTGTCCAGCGCCGACTCACCGAAGAGCAGTGCGGCGGTCTTGGCGCCCTGGCCTCCGCGGCCGTGCCATCGTATCTCAAGTACTTCGGCCATAATACCTCCGCTTGGTTGCGGTCTTGTGGACGCCAACCGGCGTCGTGTCATACGGTTGTGGTCACTTACGCCTGGAATCAGCCCGGGGCTGACGTCGAGCCAGTATGAAATGTTACCACCGGGCGGCTGCTTGTCAATCGGCCGGCGCGACTCCCCTAGTCGAGTTCCTCCAGCAGCCGGACGGTGCCGGCGTCGAAGTCGCAGCCCGGCACGAGACCGCGGGAACGCTGGAACCTGCCCAGCGCCCGTCTGGTGTCGGGCCCGATGATCCCGTCCGGCTCGCGGTCGTAGAATCCCAGCCGCCTGAGCCTGCGCTGCACCGACCGGACCTCGCGGACCGACCGGCGTGCCACCATCGCGGCAAGGTCGCGCCGGCTGACTTCGCTGCCGACGATGTACACCGGCGTTCCCCGCCCGACCCGGCCCGGTCCGAACAGCTCGTCGATGTCCGGGTTCCGGAGCGCGATGCATCCGAAGGTCCAGTTGCTGCCGATTCCCTGCCCGTGGATCTGGATCTCGCCGCCGATCGGGGGACAGCCGGCGCCGGCGTCCTCGATGAGGCCCGCCTCCCGGGCGACATCGTAGCGTGCCCGGTCGGTGCGGTTCGGGTAGTCGAGGTCGAACGCCTTGTAGAAGGTCGCACGGGGCTGCGCGCCGACGATCCGGTAGACACCCTCGGGAGTCGAGGCGCGGTCCAGGCACAGCTTGCGGTTCCTGGGCCGGCCGCCCAGTGCGACCGGGTACCGCTTCCTCACCCCCCCGCCGTCACGCACCTCGAGGAAGTAGTGGATCTTGTCCACCAGCAGGCTCGGACCGGCGCCGGCGCCGATCGCCACGTCCGGCACGCGGACCGAGTCGACGTTGCTCCACACGTCCGCCAGCAGTCCCCGCCGCACCCGCGCCCGGTAGTAGTAGGTGACATTGTGCGCGACCATCGAGTCGACCAGCACGGCATCGGACTCATCGAGCGGGAAGCGCAGCACCGTCACCGGCATGGCGATCGTGTCGATCTCGCCGTCGAGCGGTGAGGTGCTGCGGTACAGCAGGATCGAATGCACCTTGAGCAGGCCGCGCCGCCGCACGGAGGCGGCGACGGAACCGGCGTCCTCGAGCGCGACCCCCAGCTCGACCTGCTCCCCGCAGGCGCCTGCCAGTACCGCCCCGGTGAGCAGGACGAGGATCCCGTCCCGGCATCTCGTCCTCACCGTCCGGCCTCCCGCCCGCGGTTGCGGAAATACTCCTCCCAGTACGCGACGTCCTGCGGCACCATCTCCGGCTTGTCCTCGGCCGGCGCCCGCGCCGGCTTCCGCGTCGTCTGCATCAGGGCGACGAACCGCTCCGAGCTCATCGTCCCGGCGCCGTAGTCACCGGCGTTCTCCTTCACCCAGCGGTCGGAGCTGACGACCGTCCAGGACCTGGGTTGCCGGCTGCGACGGACCAGCCGGACGATGCGCTCGTCCGCGCTCTCCGGGCCCGCGAAGAGCAGCTTGATGCCGAGCGCGTGGTCCGCCGGCGGGCTGCCCGCCGGCATCCGCCCGTCGAAGACGACCGTCAGCCGGATGCGCTTGCCGGACCTGAAGGCCGCGAGCATCCTGACCAGCCGGTCGCGGGCCGCCTCGACGTCGCGGCTCAGCAGCTGACCCAGTGCGGGGAAGCAGTGCAGCAGGTTGTAGCCGTCGATCAGGTACCCGGGGGCCATCACGACCAGCATAACCGATGCCGACCGGGCCCGTCAACCCGTGTCGGCGCCCCGCCTCCGGCGGAGCGACCCGGCGCTGCCGGCAGCGAGGCGACGACGGGCGCTAGTCCGGCGGGAGCAGGCTCTTCACCTGTTCCAGCTTCGCCAGGACGTCGTCACGCGTCTCGTTGATCTCGACTTCGTCGAGGCTGACGCGCATCTCGTCCAGGTCCTGTCTGATGGTGTTCAACAGGATGTAGACCTGGGCGAGTTCGTCGGCGGCGCCCGGGCCGAGCCGCTGCCGCAGGTTGTCGGTGCGCCGCTCGAGCTGGTCGACCCTGGGCATGACGGCCGCGGCGAACCGCTCGACCGTGGCCGGGGTGAGGTGCTGGTGGAGCGGCGAGCAGCCCCGGCTGACCAGGCCGATGAGGAAGACGACCAGCACCAGCGTGCTCACCGAACCGAGCAGGATGCCGGTCAGCGCCTTGAAGCGGCCCGGCAGCTGCTTCCTGACGACGTAGACACCGACCGCGATCGCGGGCAGGCCGAGCCCGAGCAGCCCCAGCACCAGGCTGGCGATGCCGAGTCCCTGGCGGGACGGCTGCTTCGGCCGGTCCTGCCGCACCGGCTCGGCGGGCTGCTCCGTGCCGTATCTGGGCAGGTCGGCGCGGGCGGACCCGGGCAGGCGCGCGTCGCATTCGACACAGAACCGGGCGTCCTCCGGGTTCTCCTTCCCGCACGCCGGGCAGTATTTCACGCCGCTGCTCCATCGGCCGGGCACCGCGCCCGGGCGGCGCATGCGGGTGCCGGGCGGAGACGGGGCTCAGTCATGCTCGAGGGCGGCGACGAGCGCCTCGGCGACGACGGGGATGTCTTCGCGGCGCAGCGTCCGGAAGTCCAGCAGGTAGCCGTCCTTCTCGACCCGGCCGAAGACCGGTGGGCGGTTGCGGCGCATCCGCCGGGCGAGTTCGTCGACCTTCACCCGCAGCGGCCGGATCGCGACCACCCGCGAGGGCAGGCTCTCGGCGGCGAGCGACCCGCCGCCGAACTCGGAAAGGGCGGGCTGGACACCCACCTCGGCCTTGCCGGCGAGCCTGGGCCTGACCCTCCGGACGAGACCCTGCGCCTCCCGCTGCATCTCCGCGACCGGCTTCAGCAGGATCCGGAACAGGCCGTGCTCCTCGAGGACCCGGGCCTCGTCGAGGAAGAGCTCGAGCGTCCGTTCGAGGACCGCGAGGCTGAGCTTGCCCGGCCGGAGCGCCCGGGACAGAGGGTGCTTCTTCATCCTGGCGACGTGCTCCCTGCCCCCGACGATGATCCCGGCCTGGCAGGCGCCGATCAGCTTGTCGCCCGAGAAGCAGGCCACGGCGGCCCCGGTCTGGATCGACTCCTGGACGAGCGGCTCCTTGGGCAGGCCGAGCTTCGAGAGGTCGATGAGCGCGCCGGAGCCCAGGTCGTCGATCACCGGGATGCTGCGCTCGTTGCCGAGCGCCACCAGCTCCGCGAGGCCCACCTCCTTGGTGAACCCCCTGATGACGTAGTTGGACATGTGCACCCTGAGCAGCGCCCCGGTGGCCGGGGTGATGGCATTGCGGTAGTCCCGCAGGTGGGTCCGGTTCGTCGTCCCGACTTCGACCATCCGGCAGCCGCTCTGGCTCATCACGTCCGGTATCCGGAACGCGCCCCCGATCTCGATGAGCTGCCCCCGGGAGACAATGACCTCCCGCCCGGCCGCCATCGAGGAGAGGACCAGGAGGGTCGCGGCGCAGTTGTTGTTGACGACGTGCGCTGCCTCGGCCCCGGTCAG
>Ga0316628_100005759_pt1 | contig 10015 bp, 7 predicted proteins | sample OWC_Aug_M2_C1_D5_FD_207648 | JGI IMG/M metagenome (GOLD analysis project Ga0316628, IMG submission 207648) | Wetland soil microbial communities from Old Woman Creek delta, Ohio, United States - OWC_Aug_M2_C1_D5_C | ecosystem: Environmental > Terrestrial > Soil > Wetlands | place: USA: Ohio... | reverse complement strand
GATTTTCACTCTGGCCGAAGACGAGATGGAGATGGGTATCGGCATCCACGGCGAGCCAGGCCGCAAACGCGTCAAAATGGCGAAGGCCAACGCAATTGTGGATGAACTGCTTGAGGCGGTTGCATCCGACCTGCCCTACAAATCGGGCGACGAGGTGGCGCTGATGATCAACGGTATGGGCGGCACCCCTATCTCTGAGCTCTACCTGCTGTACGGATATGCCCACGAGCAGGTCACGAAGCGCGGCATGAAGATCAAGCGCAACTATGTCGGTGAGTACTGCACCTCGCTCGAAATGGCGGGGTTCTCGCTTACTCTGGTCAAGCTCGATCCTGAGCTGGAGGGTCTGCTGGCGGCACCCGCTGAAATCGCTATACGCACTTTCTAAGATAGCGAGCGCGTATTATTTGGAAGGTCGCGCAAGTATTTAGATGAAGAAGCGGCGCACTGCACTTTGACAACCGTTCCGGTGAGATCTCGTCTTGAGGCGTGTGGATCGGCGCTTAAGAATTCTCCCGGAACGGTTCCGCTCAGTTGTTTGAGTTTGACCACCACGCATAACAGCCGATTTGTTGGTTCACCGACTCGATCCAGGAGGACTGTCAAAAGCGATCACTCAAGGGGGCAAGCTACCTAAACTCCCATACGCCTGGTTACAAAGAGAGGTGCTACATGAACGCCCAATCCCCATTGGTTCCGACGACCGTGCTGGATCGCCTGCTGAGCACCGCGCCGCGCCTTGAAATCTGGTGGGACTCTTCACCTCTGATCTATCAAAGCTGGATGGAGAAGCTCATCGCGAATGCCCCTCCAGACAAGCAGACTGTCCTGGCTGCACAACTCCTCCGCCTGTTTGACCCGCAAAACCCGCAGAAAACGCTGTTCACCGGAGTCACAACCAATCCGCCGCTTTCCCTGGCAGCAATCAATGACAACCCTAAGCGTTGGGCCGGCTGGATCAACGATCACGTCCGCACGCACCCGGACCAGGATGCCCGCCAGGTTTTCTGGGTGCTATATAAGGAGATCATCCGGCTGGGCGCCGAAACCTACCTGCCAGTTTTCGAGGCTTCTGACTTTGCTTACGGTCACCTGTCGGGCCAGGTGGACCCACATTATTTCTTCGATGCCGACACCATGCTGCCTCAGGCGGTGGAACTCAGTTCATTAGCGCCGAACATCGCGATCAAGATCCCGGGCACCCAACAGGGGATGCAGGTTATTCGCCAGCTTACCGCCCGCGGTATCTCGACCAACTGTACAGCCGCTTATACCGTCCCGCAATTCATTGCCGCCGCCGAGGCAGTTCAGGCCGGGCTGCTTGAAGCAAGGGCCAACGGGGTGAACCTGACGGGATGGCGATCGGTCGTTACGTACATGAGCGCCCGCTGGGAAAGCGCCCCGGAGTTCGACGAACAGGCCAAGGAGGCAGGCTTCCAGCTCAGCCTTGAAGATCGCCGCTGGGCGGCTGTGGCGATCTTTAAGCAGGCCTACCGCATATTCCGCCAGCGCGCCTATCCCAGCAAACTCCTGATCTGTTCCCTGCGTTTGGGGCCGGTTGTGGACGGGGTGATGCACTGCTGGCACATGGAAGAGACGGCGGGTGGCAATGTCATCTTTACCTTGCCGCCCCCCTTCCTGACTGAGCTGTTCACCCAGGGGGAGCACCTGGACTTCGAACCGCGCATCCGCAGAGACATTCCCCCCGAAGTGCTGGAACGCCTGCGGCGTGTGCCTTACTTCCGGGCCGCCTACGAGCCGGACGGCCTCTCGCCACAAGAGTTCAATACTCTGCCGCCTTTGTTGAGCACCCATAAGGAGTTTTCCGGGGCTACGGAGAAGATCATCGCTTTTGCCAATGCGCAGATGCAATCTATATAATGAGGATCATTCATGCGCAACCTGACCGAAGCCAACCTGACTGAAGCTGTCATCGCGGCGATGGCGAACGCGAAAGACGCGCGTACAAAAGAAATCTTGACCAGCCTGGTGCGGCATCTGCACGCCTTCATCCGCGAAGTGAACCTGACTGAGGCTGAGTGGCTGGCTGGCATTCAGTTCCTTACTGAGACCGGCTACATGTGCGACGACAAACGGCAAGAGTACATTCTGCTCTCAGACACGCTTGGTGCGACGACGATGAAGGACTTCGTCAACAACCGCAAGCCGCCAGGCATGACCGAGTATACCATCTTGGGGCCGTTCCATCGCACCGATGCGCCTGAGCTGCCACTCGGCAGCAACATTGCGGGTGATATAGCAGGCGAGCCTGTGGTCGTGAGGGGGCGTGTGCTGTCGCCAGATGGCACGCCCATTCAAAGCGCGATGCTTGACGTGTGGCAATCGGATGCCGAGGGACACTATGATCTGCAAATGCCCGATCTCGAAGGCACAGCGCTGCGTGCCATCTTTTATACCGATCCTGAGGGTCGGTTCGTCTTTCGCACGATCAAGCCGTCGTTTTATCCGATCCCCTATGACGGTCCTGTAGGCCAAATGCTAATCGCCATAGGGCGGCATCCCTATCGTCCAGCGCACATCCACTTCATCGTCTCGGCCGATGGCCACCGATCGGTGACCACCGAGCTGTTCGCCGAAGGTGATCCTTATCTCGATTCGGATGCGGTCTTCGGAGTACGCGGATCGCTGATCGTGCCGTTCGTGCGTCACGAGTCAGCCGCTGAAGCGGCCCGGCTCAACGTGTCCACGCCGTTCTACACGGTCGATTACGACTTCGTGCTTGAACCGATCTGACGCCCCTCTTCTTAAACTGCGTGATGTCACTCAAACAGTTGGCCGCATGTTCATTTTGAAGAGCAGACGTTTTCACCGGGAGAGTTTTGCTGATTGCGTCTCCTGAGATCGATGTGAGTTTGATCAGGTCGACTCGAATAAAGATTGGATGCGTCTGGAGCGAAAAGAGACGAGCTGCCTTGTGCCTCAGACTGATCCTCATTTCTATCTCTGAATTCCCCATAGTTGCACGATGCCGTTCGGGATGCCTATAGCCAACAGCGTACCGTCAGTGCTTCTTCATCATAAGTATTCTCTGGGTGACTGTGCCCTGTCGCGATCGCGGCGTCCAGAATTCCCATTTTCCTCAATGAGTCGAATATCCATATCGAGAATTGCGCATCGTTCTATCCAGATCAGAACACCGCACTGGGATATAAAAGTCTAATCGCCACAAGCATCACGGCAACCTGAGCAATCGCCGCTATCACGACCAGGACTAGATGAAGACTGAGTCGATACCTGTGTCTTCGATCTGCTGTCACGGCGGCCACAACCAATAACAGGGCTGCAGGCAGATACAGAAAACCGATCGACCATGCACCCATCACGACGAAGGCGAACAGCACGCCCACGCTAATCCACGCCATCATCGCACCAGACCGATCGTCGCGTATGATGCCCAACAGGCCGATGCAGCTCACGGCAATCATTTCAATCACATACAGGCCAGGCAACGGCCACATGGGCTGTTGATCGCCTACCACCTGCCAAACGCGCACGGAAACGATCAGGCAGACTGCCGCTCCGATCACTGCTAGAAATCGTTCAAGTCGCATTGCTTCTCCATCCCATCATTTGCGTAACGGGCCAACCCTCTGGGCCACTGCCGCCCACGACGCGCATAAGATGAACGCTAGGCGCAGCACCCGATCGGGGTGCGCACAGGGAATGTGTAATTTCGTAGCATGGGGTGATGCCGAAATGGGCATGATCTTCCCCATCGATCATGGATGACAAGATTATAACCGATCGAGAGTGTGGCACTCTTGTTTTTGCTCTTGTCAGCATTGCCATTTGCCATGTAACAATACCTTAGCCTGCACATTGGGCCTGTGGACAATCTTTCAGCTAGATTATAATTAGGCCGACGGCGGTGTCCGTACTCATCTGAAGTACGGCGCCAGCGGGAGGAAAAATGATGGAGCATCAGGCCAGGGAGAATGTCGAGCAAACATTCGCACAGGGACAAGGGTGGCGGAACTGGATGCGCAACCCGCGCGGTGGCGCGCTTATCGCCGCCCTGATTGTGCTGATTGTCCTGCTGCCTCTGTGGTATCTGGCGGTCGGTTGGTATCGCACTCAATTGCTGAGTGAAGAGCCACTTCAGCAGCCTCTCTTTGTGTTTGAATTGGGCGGGTTGGTTGTCCTTGCCCTGTTAGCCAGTCTGGCTTACCTCTCGATTAACCGCCAGGCGCGCCTGGCGCGGGCGGTGCAACGGCGCACGCTGGAACTTACCTGCATCAACCAACAGCTGCAAGTGGATATCGCGCGACGGAAACAGGTCGAAGAAGAACTGCGGCGGAGCGACGAGCGCTACCGCGCGCTGGCCCATAGTTTTCCGAACGGCGCTGTGTTCATGTTCGATCATGATCTCCGCTACACGCTTGCCGATGGCGCTGGGCTAGGCGAGGTCGGCTTGTCGAAAGAAATGCTGGAGGGCATGACAATTTGGGAAGTACTCCCGCCAGACACGGTTGACGTTATCGAGCCACATTATCGAGCGGCGCTGGCCGGCGAGGCTCACGCCTTTGAGGTGTCGTTCGGCGGGCAGATGTATCTCGCGCATGCATTGCCTCTCCGTAACGAGCAGGGCGCTATCTTTGCTGGCATGGTGGTGACACAGAATGTCACCGAACGCAAGCGCGCCGAAGAATCATTGGCGAAGTGGGCGCACATTTTTGAGCATGCCGAATGGGGTGTGGTCGTGGGCCGGGCCGATAGCCGGTTGGACACGATGAATCCCGCCTATGCCAGAATGCACGGCTTCACCGTTGAAGAGTTAGCAGGCCAGCCCATCGCCAGCGTCTTTGCACCCGACGCGGCCGATGAGTTGAGTGAACTCATTCGCATCGCGAACGAGACCGGTCACGCAGTTATCGAGTCCCGGCATGTCCACAAAGACGGTTCCATCTTCCCGGTGCTTGTCGATCTGACGGCGGTCAAAGATGACGCTGGCCGCTTGTTGTATCGTGTCGCGAACGTGCAGGACATCACCGAGCGCAAGCGAGCCGAGGAGGATCTGCTTACCAGTGAAGCCCGCTTCCGCAGTGCGTTTGATGACGCGGCGATCGGCATGGCGCTGGTCGCGCCCGACGGCGCGTACTTGCGCGTCAATCGCGCCTATTGCGAATTGATCGGCTACACGGAAGCCGAATTGTTGAACAACCATTTTCAGTCCATCACGCACCCCGACGATGTGGCTGCCGACGTTGACGGCCTTCTACGGCTGCTCGCCGGCGCGATCCACTATTATGAACTGGAGAAACGGTTTATTCATAAGAGGGGTCACATCGTGTGGGCGTTGTTGAGCGTATCGCTGGTGAAGGACGCGCGCGGCCAACCGTTGTATACGGTGTCGCAAACTCAGGACATCACGCAGCGCAAACAGGCCGAAGCGGCGTTGCGGGAAAAGGAAGCGCAATATCGCGCCGTGTTTGAAGCGACTACCGATGGACTCGTCATCCGCGACATGGCCGGATCGATCGTCGAAGCGAACCCGGCGTTTTGCCAGATGCACGGCTATACGCGTGAGGAACTGATCGGGCGGCAGATCACGACGGTGATCCATCCTGACCACCATCAAATCGTGCAAGACTCCGTGCAAGCCATCAGGCAAACGGGTTATTTCCATGCCCAATCGATGAGTCTGCGCAAAGATGGCAGCGCGTTCCATGTGGAGGCGCGCGGCAGTACGTTCACGTATAAAGGCCAGCCGCATGTTCTGGCCGTCGTGCGCGATGTCAGCACGCAAGTTGAAGCAGAGCAACTGCTGGAACAGCGCGTCGAGGAACGCACCCACGAGCTATCTACACTGCTCGACATCTCGCGCAACGTGGCCTCCACGCTGGAACTGACGCCGCTGCTGGGGCTGATTCTCGATCAAGTCAAGACGCTCATGGATTACGATGGGGCCGTACTCCTCAAATTGCAGGACAATGCGTTTGTCGTTCTGGACTACCGTGGCCCAATCCCGAAAGAGCAAGCCCTGCAAGGTCGCTTTCCGTTGGAGCGCTCACCGCTCGATCGGGAGATCGTTCGCCGGCGAGAACCGATCATCATTGGCGATATTCGAGATGATTCAGCCCTGGCTCAGTCCTTTCTCGAATCGGCCGGTGATTATATGCAACACTTCGGCCACATCCGGTCCTGGCTAGGCGTGCCCTTGCTGATCAAAGATGAGATGATCGGCATGCTGGCGCTCGATCACGGCCACCCTCAGCACTTCACCGAACAGCACGCCCGCTTAGCGATCGCGATCGCGAATCAAGCTGCCATTGCGATCGAGAACGCGCGGCTCTTCGCTGAGGCGCAGGGCAAAGCTATTCTGGAAGAACGCCAGCGCCTCGCGCGCGATCTGCACGATTCGGTCACGCAATCGTTGTACAGTTCGACCTTGTTAGCTGAAGCAGGGCGCCAGCTGGCTGAGACCGGCGACGTGCGGCAGGCCGGGATCTATTTGGGCGAGATCGTCGAGATCACACAACAATCGCTCAAGGAGATGCGCCTGCTGGTGTATCAACTTCGGCCCTTCGCGCTGGAGCGTGAGGGTTTGATCGGCGCGCTGCAGGGCCGGCTAGATTCGGTCGAGAAGCGAGCCGGTATCGACGCGCGTTTCGTCATTGACGGCGACGTTGGTCGATTGTCACCGACACTAGAAGAAGGTTTATTCCGCATCGCGCAGGAAGCGCTCAACAACGCCCTTAAGCATGCCGCCGCCCGATCGGTCCTCGTGCGTCTGCACGGCGACGATGAGTGCGTGACGCTCGAAATCTCCGACGATGGCCGCGGCTTCGATCGAGACACCGCCAGCGTGCACGGCGGCTTAGGCTTGATCGGCATAGAGGAACGCGTCACTCAGCTGCGCGGCATTCTGACGGTACGCTCATCGCCGGGCCGGGGCACTTACGTCAGCGTTCAAGCGCCCCGGCGCACATACTGAGCGGCGAATCGCATCGCGAAAGTGAGGCTAACATGACCGAACAAATCCGCATCTTGATTGCCGACGATCACGCTATTGTGAGGCACGGCCTGCGTGCCTTGTTCGCCACTCAACCTGATCTAGAACTGGTTGGCGAAGCGTCCGATGGAGTGGAAGCTGTGCAGCAGGCGGCCGCGCTGCAACCCGATGTGATCCTGCTCGATCTGGCGATGCCACGCAAGACCGGCCTGGAAGCGCTCGCCGACATCAAGCGTGCCGATCCAAATGCGCGCATTCTGATCCTGACCAGCTTTGCCGAAGACGATCAGGTATTTCCTGCGATCAAAGCGGGCGCGCTGGGCTACCTGTTGAAAGATACCTCTCCTCGCGAACTGCTGCAGGCGATCCGCGATGTCTATCGGGGTGAGGTCTCGCTGCATCCCATGATAGCGCGCAAATTAGTCGACGAACTGAAACGTCCCGCCGATCTACCGCCGACCGACGAGCCACTGACCGAGCGCGAGGCGCAGGTACTGGCGCTCGTGGCGCGCGGCCTGTCCAATCAAGAGATTGCCGACACACTGGTGATCAGTGAGCGCACTGTGCGCACGCACATCAGCAACATTCTGGGCAAACTGCACCTGGCCAATCGTCTTCAAGCGGCCCTCTACGCGCTGCGCGAAGGATTAGCCGACATCAACGCCTGACCGATCTCAATTGTAGTGAGGGCAACCTTATGCCCCCGCTGGATGCGCATCGCACGGGTTTCGCCATGATCGCATTCGTCGCTCATGCCGACTGCCTCTACGTCATTTGACTTAGTCGGACGGCGGCCCGTCGTACCCCGATCCCCTTTCAAAGTCGTCCGCCTGTCTTACTCCAAAATCGATCTCTTTGACGATGCGCTGCGATTCAAAGCGGCGTAAGATGTTGTCAATCATCGACTTGTATTGGCACAACTTACGCTATGACCACAGCCGCACTGGTATTGATCGCCATTCAACTTGAATCGCTGCGCCGCAGCCTGTTGGCGCTGCTCGCGATCTCACCGCTGTTCTCCGCCGTTCACAGTGTCGAAGACGCCCGATCGGCGGCGGCGGCGGCCGCGCAGCTGCAGCCCGTCCTCGTCGTGTTGGATGCCGATCTGCTGCGCGGTGAGGCGGTGAAAACGATCGAGCAGATCAAAGCCGCCGCGCCGCACACGCGCTGTATCGTGTTGGTCGACACGATTCAAGAGCAACGTGCGATGGAATCCACGCGCGCTGATCGGGTGCTGTTCAAAGGTTATCCGGCGGCAGAGTTGTTGACCATCGTCAAACATCTGTTAACGGAGGTCAGCTAGCGTAGCGGCAACGATCCAGCGTTCGGGCAGCACGACCGAATGAGCAAAGCTTTGAAAGCGGGGGAAAAGATGAATGCAGATAAATCATTCCATCGAGTTTGGCTGTTAGCGATAGTGTTCGCACTGGCTCTGATCGGCGCGGCGTGTGCGCCAAGCGCGACGCCGGTACCGATCATCACTTCAACGGCGATCGCCGAGCGGACAGCCACACCGGTATTAGTCAAGCAGCCATCCATCCTGGTGACGCCCGCAGAAGGCGGGCCGGGCACGATCGTCGCAATCACCGGCAGCGATTGGCGGCCCGACGACACCATCTTCATCCACCTGCAATCTCCGTTGGCGGCGACTACCCCGCCGATGTCGGACACGGTGCAGATCGCGGCCACCGTTGACAAGGCTGGTCGCTTCCTGACGGCTTTCGCCTTCCCGGCCAGCGTACAGTTGGCAAATCCCCCCAGCATCATCGTCACGGCTTATTCGCCAGCGACTGGTGACATTGCCTCAGTGGCTTTTCGCGTGATGATTGAGCCGACAGTGGTGGCAACCTCAACGCCGGTCACACCTACGCCTATCAGCGTGAGCTGTACCGATCGCGCCACTTTCGTCGACGATGTCACCATTCCCGATAAGACCAATCTCGCGCCGGGTACGTCTTTCGTCAAGACTTGGCGGCTGAGCAACAGCGGCACGTGCGCGTGGGGTGCTGGCTATTCGATAGTGTTTACAGGCGGCGACCTCATGAGCGGGCCGACCTCGGTGCCGCTGGCGGGCATCGTTCAGCCGGGCGGCACGATCGATCTATCAGTGCCGCTGATCGCTCCCACGCGCAGCGGCGTTTATCAGGGCAGCTGGCAGCTCCGCAACAGTCAAGGTGTGCTGTTCGGGATTGGCGACAACGCCGATCGGCCATTCTGGGTGCAGATCACGATCGGGCTGACGCCGACGCCCGTGATTGCTAGCTGGCGCGGTGAGTACTACACCAATCGCGATCTATCGGGCGCGCCGATAGTCGTGCGCGATGATGCGGATGTTAACTTCAGTTGGGGCGTGCTCTCGCCCGTGACAACACTGCCCGCCGATGGCTTCTCGGCACGCTGGACGCGCCGGCTGAATTTTTCCGCCGGGACGTATCGCTTCAACGTGCGCAGCGACGATGGGGTGCGCGTGTGGTTGGACAACGACGTGATCATCGATCAGTGGCACGACGCTGGTAGCACGATCTACTCAGCCGATCGCACGCTGAGTGCGGGCACGCACAGCCTGCGTGTTGAATACTACGAAAGCAAAGGCACTGCTCAGATCCAATTTTGGTGGGAGCGTGCCGGTGACTTTCCGCAATGGCGGGCCGAATATTTTTCCAACCTCAATCTCGCCGGTGCGGCGGCCGTCGTCCGCAATGATGCCGACGTCAACTTCGATTGGGGCGCGGGTTCACCGGCAGCCGGCCTGCCAGCCGATAACTTCTCGGCGCGCTGGACGGGCACACTGCCATTCGATGACAGCACCTATCGTTTCCATGCGAGGGTTGACGACGGCGTGCGCCTGTATGTCGATGGGGCATTGATCATCGACGAGTGGCGCGACGGCGGTCGACGCGAAGTCGCCGCCGACGAGCGATTGGCGAGCGGCAACCACAGCCTGCGGATCGAATACTACGAGCATACGCAAGGGGCATTGATCCAAGTCTGGTGGGAGAAGATCGGGGCGTCGTATCCCGATTGGAAGGGCGAATACTGGTC
>Ga0316628_100005758_pt1 | contig 10016 bp, 9 predicted proteins | sample OWC_Aug_M2_C1_D5_FD_207648 | JGI IMG/M metagenome (GOLD analysis project Ga0316628, IMG submission 207648) | Wetland soil microbial communities from Old Woman Creek delta, Ohio, United States - OWC_Aug_M2_C1_D5_C | ecosystem: Environmental > Terrestrial > Soil > Wetlands | place: USA: Ohio... | reverse complement strand
CCGCACCACGCCCCAGCTGCGCAGCTCTGCCAGGCTCATGGAGAGGAGCCCGGACGAGATGCCGAGGCGATCGCACAGCTCGGGGGCGGGCAGCGGACGATCCGACAGGAACAGGACCGCCCAGATCCGGCCCAGCTGGCGCCGGAACCCCCACAGCTCCATGAGCGCGCCCACCTGGTCGGCCACCGCCAGGTCGGCGCGCGCGAGCGCGTGCGAGCTGGGGTGGCGCGGCGGCTGGTGCGGCGGCTGGCTGCTGGTCTCGGGCATCTCTCCTCAGCTTCCCAGGAAGACGTCGGCCAGCGCGCAGACGGCGAAGGCGATCGACGCGAAGGCGTTGTAGTTGAAGAATGCGACGTTGATCCGCTCCGGCCGGAGCGATCCGCCGGGCGCGACGTACAGGTGCTCGGCGGCGAGCGTGGCCGCCAGGATGGCCGCTCCCGCGAACCAGCCGGGCCCGCGGCCGCCCAGCGCCCCGGCCGCCGCCACCGAGGCGACCGCCATGACGTGCATCCCGCGCGCCCAGGCCAGCGCCCCGCGGACGCCGAAGCGCACCGGGATCGAGCGCACGCCCGCGCCCCGGTCGAAGTCGAGGTCCTGCATGGCGTAGAAGACGTCGAAGCCGCCGATCCAGGCGCCCACGCCCACGCCCAGCAACGCGGCCGGGAGCTGGACGCCTCCGGTGAGCGCCAGCGAGACGCCCGGGGGCGCCAGCGCCTGGGCCACACCCAGCCACAGGTGGCAGGCCCAGGTGAAGCGCTTGGCGAACGAGTACCCGAGGAGCACCGCCAGCACCGGGAGGGCCAGGGCGCCGCACAGCGGCGAGAGGCCCAAGGCGGCGGCGGTGAACACCGCCGCGCTCCCCGCCAGGAGACCCCAGGCCGCGGGGGCCGAGACCTCGCCGGTGACCAGGCCGCGTCCCCTGGTGCGCGGGTTGCGGGCGTCGATGGCCCGGTCCGCGATCCGGTTCATGGTCATGGCCGCGGTCCTGGCGGCCACCACCGCCAGCGCCACCAGCGCGAGCCGCACCGGCAGCCGCTCCCTGGAGGCGGCCGGCAGCACCAGCGCCACCGCCGCCGCCGCGAAGGGGAGGGCGAAGAGCGAGTGCGGCAGCTTCACCAGCCGGGCCAGGGCTGCCGCCTTCGAAAGACCCGAAGCGGGAAGGAGGAGCGGGCCCGCGCCGTCGCTTAGGTGGGCGGGCTTCATGCGGCCTCCAGGGCGTTCGGCCGGATCCAGGTGAAGGGGCGCTCGTCGGCGCCGAACGAGCCGAGCAGGAACGCGAACGGATCGTCGGGGCGGGAGCCGGCCAGCGGCGCGGCCACCAGCCCCGGCGCCCTCCCGGGCGCGAGCCGGCCCACGTGCGGCGCCCCGACCGCCGGCCCGTTCCAGGTCATGGGAAGGAGCCGCGCCGGCGGGATGGCCGGGAACTCGCGGCGGAGCAGGGCCAGCTCGGCCAGCGGGGCCAGGGAGGGCGACGAGGCGAGCGAGTCGGTGCCCACCGCCAGCGGGACGCCGGCCTCGAGCAGCGCCGGCAGGCGCGGCAGCTGGCCCAGGATGTAGCGGTTCGAGCGCGGGCAGAGCACGGCGGTGGCGCCGGAGCGTGCCAGCAGCGCCACGTCCTCGTCGTCCAGGTCCACGCAGTGCACGGCCAGGTGATGGGGGCGGAGCAGAGGCGCGACCGCGGCCACCGGCGAGCGGCCGTGAACCCGCAGCCCGTCGATGTCGAGGCCGCCGCCCAGCGCCTCGTGCATGCGCCGGAACCCACCCGACCCGTCGCGGCAGAAGAGGCGCTCGGCGGGATCCTCGGCCAGGTGCAGCGAACCCGGGCCGGCCTGGAGCAGCGCCTCCAGCCCTTGCCGGTGGGTCGAGTACACCGCGTGCGGGCTCTCGCGGACGCGCAGCCCGCGGGGCGGCGCCCCGCGCCGGGCCCGCTCGGCCCGCGCCGCCAGGGCCAGGTTCTCGAGCCGCTCCGGCGAGAAGCCGAACACCTCGTGGTACACGGTCCCGCAGATCCCGACGCGGGACAGCGCGTCGAGCGAAGCGAGCGTGTTGGAGATGTCGCCCACCGCCGCCACGCCCGCGCGCCGGAGGTCCTCGGCCGCCATGGCCATGGCCTCCTCGGCCTCGCCCGGGCGCGTGGCCATGCGCGACCCGATGAAGAGGGCGAGCCAGGCGGGCAGACCTTCGCCGCCGGCCACCCGGCCCTTCATGTGCGAGAGCTCGAGGTGGATGTGTGCGTTGACGAGCGCGGGCAGCACGATGGCATCGATGCGCTCGCCGGCGCCGAAGCGGGTCTCGATCTCGGGGCGCTTGCCGACGCCGAGCACCGTGTCTCCCTCGAGCGCCACCGCGCCGTCGGCGATGGCGGTGGCGGGCGCGCCCGGCCCCTCGGGGCGGCCCGGCAGCACCCACGGCGCGCTGATCACACGGGTCGCCCGCTCACCCTGAGCCTGTCGAAGGGTCACGCGGGCCGTTCCTCCACCACCTGGTAGCGCATGTTCCGCCGCGCGGCGCGGAAGCCGGCATCGCGGATGTGCCGCTCCACCTCCTCCGAGTCCATCTTGAAGGTGGTGCCCGCGGCCGAGACCACGTTCTCCTCGATCATCACCTGGCCGAAGTCGTTGCAGCCCATGTGCAGCGCCGCCTGGGCCACGCCGCCGCCCATGGTCACCCAGGAGGCCTGCAGGTTCTCGACGTTGTCGAGGACCAGCCGCGAGACCGCGTTGGTGCGCAGGTAGGCGTGGGCGCTGCCGTCGCCGGGGGCGAGCCGGGTGTTGGCCGACTGGAACGGCCAGCAGATGAAGGCGGTGAACCCGCGGGTCTCGTCCTGCAGCTCGCGCAGGCGCATGAGGTGTGCCACCCGGTGGCGCGGCTCCTCGCCCACCCCGAACATCATGGTGGCGGTGCTGCGCAGCCCCTTCCGGTGGGCGGCCCGCATCACCATCAGCCACTCGTCGGTGGAGCACTTGAGCGGGGCGATGCGGCGGCGCACCTCGTCGTCCAGGATCTCGGCCCCGCCACCCGGGATGGAGTCCATCCCCGAGGCCACCAGGCGGTCGATGGTCTCCTCGAGCGAGAGCTGGCTGGTGCGGGCGATGTGCCAGATCTCCTCCGGCGAGAGGGCGTGCAGGCTGATGGTGGGCCAGGTCGCCTTCACCCAGCGGAACAGGTCCTCGTACCACTCGATGCCCAGGTCGGGGTGGAGCCCGCCCTGGAGCAGGATCTCGATGCCCCCCAGCGCCACCGTCTCGTCGATCTTCCGGGTCAGCTCCTCGCGCGAGAGGACGTAGGCGTCCTTGTGTCCGCGCGGGCGGTAGAAGGCGCAGAAGTGGCAGGCGGTGGTGCAGACGTTGGTGTAGTTGACGTTCCGCGAGACGATGTAGGTGACCAGATCGCCGGGGTGGAGCGCACGCCGGCGGGCGTCGGCGGCCAGCCCCAGCTCCAGGAGCGGCGCCTTCTCGTCCAGCAGCTCGGCCTCGTCGGCGTCGAGCCGCTCGCCCGCGGCGCCCTTGGAGAGGGCCGTGTCGAGCGAGACGGCGCGCCGGGCGCGGGAGCGGCGGACCACGTCGTCCACGAAGCGGAGCTTCATGGGCGGCAGGAATCCCCTCTGCGCGGCCCGGTCCAGGAAGGCCTCCAGCCCCTCCAGCTCGTACGGGCCCAGCCCGTAGCGGATGCGCTGGGTCAGGTAGCGCCGGTAGCGCTCCGGGTCGCCCCCCTTCTGCGCCGCGAAGCGCTGGGCCAGCTCGGTGCGGACGCCCAGGCCGTGCTGGGCCACCCGGGTCAGCTCCTGCACGTCCTCCGGGGTGACCACGCCGGGCCGGGCCAGCCACAGCGCGAAGATCATGGGGTGACCGGTGAGGTGGTTCCACTCCCGGCCCAGATCCAGAACGTGGTTGGCGCGGACGTCGAAGCCGCGGTCGCCGATCACCAGCGCCCCGTGCCGGCCGGTGGCCAGGGCCAGCCCGTCGGCCGCCGGCATGGGCGTGTACTTCGGGTGGACGTCCATGGCGTCCAGCACCAGCTTGGTGAGGACGTGCGAGGTCCGCGAGGCGGTGTCCAGGAAGACCTCGTCCCAGATGGCCGGCGACTGCTCGCCCGCCAGGAGCACCGTCTGCACCGGCCCGTCGGCGCCGATGGCGATGCCGGGGACGATCTCGTACTCGCCCTTCTCCAGCGCGGCCACCGACACCAGCGCCAGGTCCACCTGGCCGGCCTCGAGCAGCTCGGCGCAGCGCGACGGCTCGGCCCGCACCAGCTCGATGCGCTCGGACCTGTCCAGCCCCTCGATCAGCGGCCACGCATTGAGGAATGAGACTCCTGCGGCGCGAAGCTTGGGCATTCTTTCACTCCATGACGCAGGCCTCAGGCCTCAGACTTCAGGCCTCAGGCTACGCCCCGCATCTCCACTCCTGGTCTTGCTCGCACCAAGCGCAGCTTCTCCCGAGGCCTGAAGCCTGAGGCCCGAAGCCTCTCCGTCCTCTGCGTGAACACGCAGCACCCGGTACAGGCTATCCCGCTCGGCCGGGACCCGGCCCGCCGCCCGGATGAGCTGGTGCAGCGTCGCCTCGCTGAGCGCCTGCGGCACGGTGGCGCCGGCCATGTGATAGATGCGCTCCTCCAGCACCGTGCCGTCGAGGTCGTCGACCCCGAAGGAGAGCGCCGCCTGCGCCAGCCGCTCGCCCAGCGACACCCAGTAGGCCTTCACGTGATCGAAGTTGTCGAGGTAGAGCCGCGCCACCGCCAGGGTGCGGAGCGCGTCGTAGCCGGTGGGCTTGGGGAAGGCCTTCCCGATCATGTTGTGCTCGGGGTGGAAGGCGAGCGGGATGAAGACCTGGAACCCATGGGTCTCATCCTGCAGCTCGCGCAGCCGGCGCATGTGATCGACCCGCTCCTCCAGCCGCTCGATGTGTCCGTAGAGCATGGTCGAGTTGGTGCGGATCCCGAGCCGGTGGGCGGTGCGGTGCACCTCCAGCCACTGCTCGGCGGTGGCCTTGTCGTCGCAGATCTTCCGGCGCACCCGGGCGGCGAAGATCTCCGCGCCGCCGCCGGGCAGGGTGTCGAGGCCGGCCTCCGTGAGCCGGCGCAGCACCTGCTCGTAGCTCATGCCGAACTTCTCGGCGAAGAAGTGGATCTCGATGGCGGTGAAGGCCTTGATGGAGAGCTCGGGCCAGGCCTTCCGCAGCCGGGAGAGGAGCTCGGTGTAGTACTCGAAGGGCAGGTCGGGGTGGAGGCCGGAGACGATGTGGACCTCGCTGATGCCCAGCGGCCGCCGCGAGAGGACCTTCTCCACCGCCTCGTCCAGGGACATGGTGTAGCCGTCCGAGGCGCGCTGGTCGTCCTTGCGCGCGAACGAGCAGAACTTGCAGGAGGCGACGCAGACGTTGGTGGGGTTCAGGTGGACGTTGCGGTTGTAGAAGGCCAGGTCGCCGTGGCGCGCCTCGCGGACGTGGTTGGCGAGCGCGCCCAGCGCAGGCAGGTCCGCCGCCTGGAAGAGGCGGACCCCGTCGGCGTCGTCGATCCGCTGGCCGGCCAGCACCTTGTCGCGGATGGGCCCGAGGCCGTCGCGCTCCAGGGCGCGGTGTGCGAGGGTCGAGAGCATCGGCATCTCCCTATTCGTTCGGGTCCGGGCGTGGGGCCATCCCGTCCCACCGCTTCATGAGCTCGTTGGGGAGCCCGACCTTGTCGAGCACCCGGGAGACGACCGTGTCCACCAGCTCCTCGATGGTGCGCGGGCCGGAGTAGAAGGACGGCGCGGCAGGCAGCACCACCGCGCCCGCCTCGATGGCCTGGACCACCGCCCGCGCGTGCACCAGCGACATGGGCGTCTCGCGCAACACCAGCACCAGCCGGCGCCCCTCCTTGAGCATCACGTCGGCGGCCCGCCCCAGCAGGTCGACCGACATCCCGTAGGCGATCCGGGAGAGCGCCCCGGCCGAGCAGGGGATCACCACCATGCCGTCGTAGAGCGCCGAGCCGGAGGCGAAGGGGGCGGTGAAGTCCTGGCTCTTCCAGACCGGCCAGGGGTAGCGCGGCTCGGCGCCGATCTCCTGCTTCCAGACCTGCCGGCCGGTGGCGGTGAACACCAGGTCCACCGAGACGCCGTGGGAGGGGCCGTGCGCGGCCAGGAAGTCGAGCAGCCGTCGCGCGTAGGGCGCGCCGCTGGCGCCCGAGATGCCGATCACCAGCTTCATGCGCGCACCGCCGTGACCAGCCCGCACACGCCCGGGAAGAGCGTCCGCCCGCGCACGCCGCGGAAGCCGGCGCGCCGGGCGGCGGCCTCGAACTCCCCCCGCGAGGCGAAGCGCTCCATCGACTCGACCAGGTAGCGGTAGGCGCCGGGGTCGGGCGAGAGCAGCCGGCCCAGCACCGGCAGCGCCAGCCGGTTGTAGGCGCGGTGCACGAGGCGCGAGGCGCGGGTCTGCGAGCGGAAGAGCTCCAGCACCCCCAGCCGCCCCCCGGGCCGGAGCACCCGGGCCAGCTCGGCCAGGCCGCGCTCGTAGCTCTCGAGGTTCCGCATCCCGAAGGTCACGGTGGCGAGGTCGAAGGCCGCGGCCCCGAAGGGCAGGTCGAGCGCGTCGGCCTGCGCGGCCGGCAGGCCGGTCTTCTCGACGCCTCGCTGCAGCATGCGCAGCGAGAAGTCGGCGCCCACGATGCGGAGCCCGGGCACCCGCCGGCGGGCCAGGGCGGCGACGTCCATGGTCCCGGCGCACAGGTCGAGGAGGACCTCGCCGGGCCGGGGGGCGAGCTCGTCGAGCAGCCGCCCGCGCCAGGACTGATCCACCCGCAGCGTCATGACGCGGTTGAGCAGGTCGTACGAGGGGGCGACCCGGTCGAACATGGCCCGGACGGCGGCGCCGCGCGCCGTCTCGCCGGGGAGCGGCACCGCGTCGGAGGGGCCGGCGCCGGCCTCGGGCCGGTGGGCGGCGGCCGGGATCATGCCGCCCCCTTGCGCGGCGTCCAGGCGGCGGCGGGGGGCTCGGCGATGCGCGGCCGGTCCGGCGGCGGCGCGCCCGGCACCAGCCGCTGGTAGAGCGCGTCCATGCGAGCCAGGAGCTCGGGCGGATGAACGCAGGGCTCGGGCCACTCCCGCCCGCCCTCCTCCGCCCACTTGCGCGTCGCGTCCACGCCCAGCTTGGCGCCCAGCGCCAGCTGCGGCGCGGCATGGTCGAGGACGTCGACCGGTCCCTCGACCACCACCACGTCGCGCCGCGCGTCGACGTTGGCCAGGGCGCGCCAGGCGGCCTGCGACGCATCCTGCACGTCCACGTCCTCGTCGAAGACGACCAGGGTCTTGGTGCTGGCCATCTGCCCCGAGCCCCACAGGCCGTGCATGAGCTTCTTGGCGTGGCCGGGGAACTCCTTGCGCATGGAGACCAGGCACAGGTTGTGGAACACGCCCTCCGCCGGGAACGCCATGTCGACGATCTCGGGGAACACCATCTGCAGGAGCGGCAGGAAGATCCGGGCCGTGGCCGTCCCCATCCAGAAATCCTCCGCCGGCGGCGGGCTCACCACCGTGGCGGGGTAGACGGCCTCCCGGCGGTGGGTGACGGCCGCGACGTCCAGCGCCGGGTAGTCGTCGGCCAGCGAGTAGAAGCCGGTGTGGTCGCCGAAGGGGCCCTCGCGGACCAGCGGCGCGGCCGGGTCCACGAACCCCTCGATGACCAGGTCGGCGTCGGCGGGCACGTCCAGGTCGGTGGTCACTCCCTTCACCATTCGTACGGCCTCGCCGCGCAGGAACCCGGCGAACAGGTACTCGTCCACGCCGGGCGGGAGCGGCGCCGAGGCGCAGTAGGTGAGCGCCGGGTCGCCGCCCAGGGCGATGGCCACCGGCATGCGCTCGCCCCGGCGCTTGTAGGCGCGGTAGTGGGAGGTGGCGGTCTTGTGGAGCTGCCAGTGCATGGCCAGCCGGCGCGGGCCGAGCACCTGGAGCCGGTACATCCCCACGTTGCGCGCGCCGTTCTCCGGGTCGCGGGTGATGACCTGCGGGAGCGTCAGGAACGGGCCGCCGTCGTGGGGCCAGGTGGTGAGCACCGGCCACCGCGTCAGGTCGACCTCGCCCCCCTGCAGCACCACCTCGTGGCAGGCGCCGGAGGAGACGTGCCGGGGGGCCATGGAGGCGAGGCGGCCGAGCTTGGGGAGCAGCTTGAGCTTCTCCCACAGCGAGGCCGGCGGCGCGGTGCGGAGCAGGGAGCGCAGCTCGGAGGCGTGCTCCTCGAAGTCCTCGCAGGAGAGGGCCCAGCTGGTCCGGCGGCGCGTACCGAACAGGTTCATGGCCACCGGGAACGCCCCATCGCGGCCGGCCACGTTCTCGAAGAGCAGGGCGGGCCCCGCCTGCTTGGCGGCGCGGTCGGCCAGGGCGGCCATCTCCAGCACGGGATCCACCGGCTCCCGCACCCGGACGAGCTCGCCCGCCCGCTCCAGCCGGTCCAGGAACTCGCGCAGGGAGCGGTAGGCCATGGCGCGGGATCTGTACTCCTCCGGTCCGCTTGTTTCAACGATCGTTGAAGGGTAGAACTTGCCGCCATGCAGACCATCCGCGTGGCCCACAGCCCCGATTCGGACGACGCCTTCATGTACTTCGGCATCGCCAGCGGGGCGGTGCAGGCCGAGGGCGTCGCGTTCCAGCAGGGGCTCATGGACATCGAGTCGGCCAACCAGGCCGCGCGCCAGGGCCACTACGACGTCACAGCCATCTCGGCGGCCGCCTATCCCTACCTGGCCGATCGCTACCTGCTCCTCGACTCGGGCGCCTCGATGGGGGACGGGTACGGGCCGGTGGTGGTGGTGCCGGAGGGCTCGCGCATCCAGTCGCTGGGCGATCTCTCGGGAAAGAACATCGCCGTCCCCGGGCTGCGCACCAGCGCCGCGCTGGCGCTGGCGCTGGAGCTGCCGCGCTACACGCCGGTGCCCATGGACTTCAAGGCGGTGGGCGCGGCGGCGAGGGACGGCGAGGTGGACGCGGCGCTGGTGATCCACGAGGGCCAGCTCACCGCCGCCGCCGACGGCCTGCGGGTGGTGGCCGACCTGGGCCGGAGCTGGAAGGCGCGGACCGCGCTGCCGCTGCCGCTCGGCCTGAACGCCATCCGCCGGGATCTCCCCGAGCCGGTCCGCGCGTCGGTGGCGCGGGCCTGGGCCGACTCCATCGCCTACGGCCTCGACCACCGGCAGGACGCGCTCAGCTACGCGCTCAGCTTCGCGCGGGGGCTGGACCGCGACCAGGCCGACCGCTTCGTGGGGATGTACGTGAACGGCTGGACGCGGCAGCTCGGCCCGAAGGGGAGGGAGGCGGTGGCCGTCTTCCTGGGGGCGGCGTTCGACCGCGGGCTGCTCCCCCGCGTCCGGATCGAGTACCAGGAGCGCGGCTGAGCCCGCGCCGCGTTCCCTCCCCGGCCGAGCAGGATGCGAAACCCGGCCACTGGCTTGACGATGCGTGAAGCAGGGTTCCCCCGATGTGCGCCCGCAGGAACGTTCCCCGTCGTCGGGTCCTGATCTAGGCTACGCCCTCCATGGATCGCCGGGACCGTGCACGCGAGCTCATCCTGGTCGCCCTCACCGAGGTCGAGGCGGAGCGGCGCGCCCCGCGCTACCAGCTCTGCCCCGAGCAGCTCGACACCTGCCTCACCACCCTGCGCGGCTACCTGACGGCGCTGGACCGGGGAGACCTGCCCCCGCGGCGGCAGCGCTCGGAGGGCCTGGGTCGGCTGGTGCTGGATTCCTGGCCGTACGACGTCCCGCTCGCGAACGCGGTGCTCCAGGCGGAGCGCGCCTGGCGGAACGCCTGACGGCAGCTCGCGGCTCGTGATGCCCCCGTCTAGAACGCTCGCTCCGTGAGCGCCAGCGCCGCCTCGCGCAGCGCGCGCCGGTGCGGGCCCTCCGGCAGCGCCTCCAGCGCCTCCAGCGCCGCCTGGGTGTGCTGGCGCGCCATCTCCCGGGCGGCGTCGACGCCGCCGACCGCCTTGACCGCCTCGATGACCTCCGCCGCCACCTGGCGGGCCGCCACCACCCCGTCCGAGACG
>Ga0316628_100005757_pt1 | contig 10016 bp, 5 predicted proteins | sample OWC_Aug_M2_C1_D5_FD_207648 | JGI IMG/M metagenome (GOLD analysis project Ga0316628, IMG submission 207648) | Wetland soil microbial communities from Old Woman Creek delta, Ohio, United States - OWC_Aug_M2_C1_D5_C | ecosystem: Environmental > Terrestrial > Soil > Wetlands | place: USA: Ohio... | reverse complement strand
AGAAGCGGTTGGCTCGGGTTCTGCTTCTGCTTGCGCACTTGGGCAAGGATGGCAAGAAGGAGCCGGTGATCCCCAAAATCAGTCAAGAAACCCTGGCAGGAATGATCGGCACCACCCGCTCGAGAGTCAGCCACTTTATGAACAAATTCCGCAAGCTCGGATTCATCGATTATAACGGCGGCTTGCTGGTTCATAGTTCACTCTTCAACATCGTCCTCTATGACTAGAGTTCCCCCCTCGCGAATGCCTTAGGCGAATATAGGCCCGAGTTGAGTCCCGGCCATCATTTGAAATGTGAGCAATATTGACCAGATTTTCGTGCCCGGGCGTGCTATTCTCCAGCCGGGCTAGATTGGGGAAAAGGGCGAAACTCTGGTACGAGGTTTTGACCGGCAATGCTCCCTAGTCGAATGCCGTTCGCGGTGCATACCGTCTCAACTGCTTCTGAGACCAGCCCCGCCACTCAACTCCTTACACCGAGGTGGAAGGCAAATGAATATTCTGCTCTACAACCCGGACAATGAAATCACCAACAATTTCATGCCACACCTCTGGATGTTCCTCCTGAAGACGCTGACGCCTCCGGGCCACAAGGTGTTTTTGATTGATGGCAACGCGAAGCGGTTGAGCAAGGAGCAGCTTGTCGATTACGTCAGGGAACATCACATCGGTCTGGTCGGGATCGGTGCCATGACGCGCATGATCCGGAAGGCCTACCAGATGGCGGATGCCGTGCGGGCGGCGGGCGTTCCGGTGGTGATGGGGGGGCCGCATGTCACCGAGGTGCCGGACGAGCCGCTGGGACGCGATGGTGAGCCTCGTCACGCCGACGCCGTGGCTCTGGGCGAGGCCGACCAAACTTGGCCAACCATTGTTGCCGATGCCGAGCGCGGCACGCTGAAAGAAGTCTATGCCCCGGTGAATGGGGACGGCAAAGAGGTCAAACCTTCCCTGGACAACTACCCGGTGATTCGGTGGGACCGCATGGACCTTGATCAGTTCAACTTGGTCCAGCACTTCCCCAAGATGGCGCGCCGCCTCCTTTCGCTTTTCGGAATGACCTGGCAGAGTTTTCACCTCATGCCGATTGAGTCCGGGCGTGGCTGCCCCTACGGGTGCGAGTTCTGCACGGTGACGGGTTTCTTCGGGGACTCGATTCGCTTCCGTTCGAATGAGAGTGTCGTCAACGAGCTGCTGATGCTGAAGGCGCTGGAGAAGAAACAAAAAGGAAAGATCGCCGTTTTCTTCATCGACGACAACTTCGCGATCAACCCCCGGCGCACCAAGTCCCTTCTGCGGGAAATCATCGCCCGCGACGCGCAAGTTCCCTGGGTGGCGCAGATCAGCATGAATCTGCTGCGCGACGAGGAATTAGTCTCCCTGATTGCGCAGAGCGGTGGCAAATGGATCTTCATGGGCCTGGAGTCGATTGACCCGGAGAACCTCAAGAGCGTCAGCAAGGGGTTCAACAAACCGGATGAATACAAGGCGGTTCTGGAGCGCCTCGCTCGACACAATCTCTTTGCCATCACCTCATTCATTTTCGGGATGGATAGCGACCGCCCGGGCGTGGCCCAGCGCACTCTGGAGGTGATTCGCTCCTGGCCGCCCGGGCTGCCGGTGTTCGGGTTGCTGACGCCTTACCCGGCGACGCCGCTCTATGACCGGCTGGCTGCATCCGGCCGGCTCACGCGGCCGAAACACTGGTTGGAGTTCAAGCCCTTCACCATGGACTTTACACCTCTAGGGATTACCGCCGACCAGGCGGAGGCAGAGGTGCGGCAGGCCTGGGCGTCGTCTTACAGCCCCAAGACCATCGCCTCCGCCATCGGATGGTTGGCCTCGGGGTCTTTTCCCGATCGTCTCATCCACCTCCTCGGCCGTCTGGCCTTCCGGGGTATTTACTTCCCTCAGATGAAGCGGCGGGAATGGGTGCGGGTCTTATTCGAAAACCGAGGCCCCATCCTTCGCGTACTCGCTCAGGCGTTGGAGCTTAAGTTCAAGCCGCCGCCACGCGAGCCCTTCTCGCTCGATCCCCAACTACCGGTCGAGCGTACAGCCTGAGCATCCGAACAAACAGGCTGGACGTCGGCGTGGACAAAGACGTCCCGCCGGCGTTCGCGCCACACTCCAGCGGCTGCTGCCCCACTAGGCCCTGAATAGCCCCCGATACGGCTGTAGCGCCGGTCTGCGACCGGCGACTTTGATCGACTCCGCTCGCTGTAGCGCCGGTCTGTGACCGGCGTCGGCGCCGCTCAAAGAGCGGGGCCGTGGCTGGACTCCGACGGGCACATCTAGGTGTACGCGACTTCACGGCCGATTGGACCGCCGTCGTCAGAGGAGGAACCGCAAGGTCCCGGGATAGTTTTCGAGCCGGTGACTACATGGGCAGAACGGGGTGCTGGGCGCCCACACTGCAGCGGCGCCGGACAGGAGAAGTCCCTCGTGCGCTCCACCGTATACCCATTCTGGCCAAAGAAAAGTCATAATCAAGTGATTTGGGGCGGGCGGGAGTGCGAGATAGAAATTGACCGTGGTTGCCAGCTTGAAATAGAGTTTTGGCGGATCACGGAGGTTCCCTGCATGCAAACTCGCCCGCGATTCTTGCGACCTGGAAGCCTGCTCTTCAATAGCCCTGGTTTGAAGTTTCTCCTCTGGGTGTGGTTCGGCGGCCAGATAGCCTTGGCTGGCCACGTCGCCGGGCCGCTCACGGCCTCTGGTAGTTCCAACTATTTCACGGACGCTAACGGTTCCGTTCTTATCTTGAACGGATCGCAGACCTGGAACACTCTTCAGGATTGGGGTAGCAATGGCGCTGTGCAGACTTTAGATTTCAACGCTTACGTCAATTTCCTCACCGGGCACGGACACAATTTTACTTTGCTCTGGCGCACGGAATTGCCGAAATTCTGCGGTCTCCCCAGCACAGCGAGTTCTCCGCCGGATCTGACGGTTAGCCCGCATCCATGGCAGAGGACCGGTCCTGGGAAGGCAGCTGACGGCGGATTGAAATTCGATCTTACGAAGTTCGACCCAAGCTTTTTTAATCGCTTACGGGCGCGGGCGCAGGCTCTGGACAGGGCTGGCATGTATGCGGGCGTCTATCTGTTTACCGGGGAATGGCTCAACAGCTTCCGCTGCTCGAGCGACGGCTACCCTTTCACCGGGGCCAACAATATCAATGGCATCGACGACGGTTATGTCAGCGGATCCAAGGGGACGGCCTCGATCACGATGACCGCTCCCAACGCGATCACCGCGCTCCAGGACGCTTACGTGGAAAAGGCCATCGACACCTTGAATGATTTGCCCAACGTCCTGTGGATCGTTTCCGAGGAAGCTCCCAGCGATTCCCTCTGGTGGAACAACCACCAGATTTCGCACATTCGAGCCTATGAGTCCGGAAAGGCGCAGCAGCACCCCATTGGTTTCGCTGCCCTCGTCGGCTCCTCGGATGCAACGCTTTACAACTCGAATGCGGACTGGGTCGCGCCGGAGGAAAGGATTTCGCCCAACAGGTCGTGCGGAAGCGGGAACCCACCCTGCAAGGTCAACATCAATGACAGTGACCATTCTTACTGGGAGATGTGGAACCAGACGGCGCAACAGAACCGCAACTATGCGTGGGAAAACTTCATGACCGGCAATCAGGTGCTGTTCATGGACCCTTACGTGGTGTATTACCCGCGTCAGAGCCGAAACCTGTGTGCCTCTCCAACCAACGCCATATGCAGTGGACCGGACCCGCGTTGGGATAACTTCAGGGATAATCTTGGGTACATCTTGAGATACTCCCGCAGGGTGAATCTCGGCAGCATCACTCCCCGTAGCGCGCTCAGTTCGACAGGGTATTGTCTTGCCCAGACACCATCCGTCGGCGCGGAGTACCTGATTTACGCTCCTTCGGGCGGATCGTTCACGGTGGATCTTTCAGCGATGTCAGGCTCAAGAACATTGGCCGTAGAATGGTTCAACCCCTCGACCGGGGAAACAATCGTCGAACAGCCCATTCCTTCCGGTTCATCCTCTCAACCGTTCACCCCGCCGTTCAGCCACGACGCGGTGCTCTACCTGGTGGACACAGCGGGACATGCAGCCTCAGGCAGGCACTGACCTTGGGGCCATACGCCACAATGGCGTTCTGTGTACCCAAACCTTGCTACATCGCCTCGTGTTTACCGATTCCGCGGGGGTAATCCGGATTCTGGGCGAGTGACGGCGCATTGCGAAACAACTCACTTGGTCGCAGAACGCCCATAGTGGACTCTTGGATGCGGGCGCGAAGTCCGCATCTGGGAGATCGCTGGCGATCTCCAAACTGACCCACAGCCCGTGCCGGTTGCGCGATGCGATTCTCATGTTAAGATTGTTACAGGGGTAGCTCTGGAATGGTGCTTCGATGGTGGACCACGCCCGGACTCGCTTTTTCTCTGCCCTGCTTGCTCTGACCGCTCTGGGCGCCGGTGTTCTGATTTACCACCCGCGACCTCTACTCAAAGACGACCATACCCAGCTTTTCGAAGCGCTGCTCGCTCGCTGGCGGCGTGAGCCCATCCCGACCATTCCCTCTCCTCTGCCGGATTTGATTCCGCCGCGCCGGCTGTTCGCCGCCCGCTATGCCGAAGCACCTCCCGTCGTCATCCCCGATTTCTCCGGCGCGCTCGCGATCGTCCACACGGTGAAATCCGGCGAGAGCATCGGCGGCATCGCCTACCGTTATCTGGCCCAGACCGTCTTCATGACGAGCGGAGAGCTGGAAGCCGCCATCCGGCGGGCTAATCCCGCCTGGACCGGAAACCACCTCCGCCCCGGCCAGGAACTCATCATTCCCGGGATCGAGCCGCAGCCCATCGTCGAACATCCTGTCCCGTTCGCGAAGGGCACGGAGATTCGCGCCATCTATCTGACCGGGCTGATGGCCGGGTCGCCGCGCGGTCTCGAGATCATCACGCGCTGGAAGGCGCTGGGCGGGAACGCCATTGTCTTCGACGTAAAAGACGTGGACGGTATTGTCAGCATGGCGTTCGATAACCCGCGGGCGCCGAAGATTCGCCGGCCGTACATCGCCAGCCTGCCGAAGTTCACGCGCTTCCTGCACCGCATGGGCCTGCACGCCATCGCGCGCATCGCGCTCTTCCGCGACGAGTACATCGCCGAGCACCAAGCGGGACTCGCTGTGCGCTCGCGACGTACGGGACAGCCCTGGCGCGAGAACGGCAAACTGGTCTGGACCGATCCCTCGCGCCGCGAGGTGCAGGACTACAACCTCGCGCTCTCCAAGCAGGCGGTTACCTCAGGTGTGGATGAGATTCAATTTGATTACGTGCGCTTCCCCGCCGAGGGCGATCAGTCAGACGCCCAGTTCCACTTCCAGTCCGAGCAACCTGTGGTGACGCGCGCCCAGGTCATCACCGATTTCCTGAAGCGCGCCTACGCGGAGCTCCATCCTTTCGGCGTGCTGGTCTCGCTCGACGTCTTCGGCGTCATGGCCTGGCAGCGGCCCGTGGACCTTGCGCACACCGGCCAGGACATCACCGCGATGGCGCGCCATTGCGACGTGCTCTCGCCCATGGTCTACCCTTCGCACTTCTTCGGCATGGACGGCTTCGCGCGGCCGGGCGACGCGCCGGAGCACTTCATTTCGGCCTCCATGGAGCGTTTTCGGAAGATTACTGAAGGGACCGGCGTTGTGCTCCGCCCGTGGCTGCAGGCGTTCGCCTGGCGGACGAAGACCTATTCGCCGGGATATATTCTGACGCAGGTTAATATCTCAAGAGAATACGGTGGAGTCGGATACCTCTTCTGGAACGCCCGCAACGACTATTCCACACCCTTCATCGCCATGCGCGAGATGCGCAGCGCGGCAGAAACGCACCCCCCCAGCACCGAGAGCGGGCCCGCGGCCGCCGCGAACGTGCCCGTCATGGTCCCCACCACTGACATCCCCGAGCCCGCGAGCGCTGAGTCCGGATTGCGGCAAGGGGAGGAAGCGGATCTCTCGTCAAACGGTTTTCGTTAGGAAAAAGCCTCGAAGCCTTTTCAAAACCGGCTGCAATGCGTTGATTTCGCAATTGTTGCCCTTCCCTGGGAGGGGGGAAGAACCCCAGGGTGGAGGGCGGATGGCGCGATACGGTCCGCTGCTGACCATCGCGCAGAGAAGCACTCTGTGGGCGCTCCACGCCTCCCGGAGAAAGCTTTCGACTTGAGTTCAGAGTTGGCCGGACTGGGGGCCGGCGGCTCGCCGCGAGTCTTGGGATCAACTCGCCGCGCCTACACGCACGTGGGTCGTTTTATCCTCCTCAATCTTGACCTTTTCTTCAAGCTCCGTGGTTCCCACAAGGGAAACAACCTTCAAGGCATATTCGCCGGGGGTAATCTTCAGCCCTTGATAGGAATTGTTAAACTCATCAACGTGGCCCATGAATCTGCCGTTGAGGAATACACCGCTGTACTTCGTGGATCCGCCTTCAACGCGCAGGACGCCGTAGGGCGGGTGAGGAGGCGGTGCGAGTTGCAGAGAGTGTTTGAGAGTCGTCTTTTTGCCCGCCACGATGGTCACCTTGGTGGAGAAGTCCTCGCATCGCGGATCCCTTAAAGTTACTTCGTGTTCGCCCGCCGGGAGGGCGTACGAGAGCGACCAGCCATAGTCGTGGGCCGGCCCTATATATTTGCCATCTACGAACACTCCGGCTGAGTTGGGGTTGACTTTCAATTGCAGGCGTCCAAATCCGCTGTCTTGCGCTGGAAGAGAGAGGCTGCCCAGCAATATGATCAGGCAGGCTCCCACCATTGAGACGTATAAGCGTTCTGCTGCCGTTCTCATAGTGCCTCCGAGTGCATAAAGGTTGACTGATCTAGGTAACCCTAACGCAGTCTACTGCCAAAAGCAACGGAAATGCGGGTGCGGCGACACTTTGTCGAATGCTTGCCGGTAAAAGTTTGGGTGTACTCACCGGTGCGCCAGCGCGTGTCGCGCATACATGCCGCTTTTTGGCGTGTGTGCGAGCCGCCGAAGAAACACTCCGGGCACCTGCAAGGATAGCTCTCCTCCCGCCCTGTTCTCTTGTCGCTTTCCTCATCGCACACATTGAAAAGAACGCGATGTATGTGCCTCCCGGCGACCTGCCCATAGGGTAGCGGCCGCCCCCGCTCTTTTCAACTCCTTCAGCCCAAAAGCCCACGGGACAAAAACCGCTCCCGTGGCCTTTACAGCCAAGAGAGAATCTACTCGCTGAAGGCCCTTGGGAGTATCGTTCGGCGTGATGGGCGGCACGGCTGAAGCCGTGCCCTTCCGCCGAGAGCGGGTGTCTCGCCGATTTCCGCAGCCCGGCACTACACGTGATTCCGTAACATCAATTCCCTGGGATGCGGCTCGAGATAAATCTGGCCGCGCAAATACGAGACGTCGAAGCGGCGCGCGTAATGCCGGAGGAGCGTGATGGGAACAACAAGCGGCACCAGGCTGCGGCGGTAGTCATCGATGATGGAAAGCAGTTCGCGGCGGGAGTCCGCGTCGAGCTTCTCGCGAAAATACCCGACGACGTGCAGCAGCACGTTCGCGTGGCGTTTGGGCGTGGCAATCTGCCTAAGCGCCTGCATGAATTCCGCTTCGTATCGCTCGCGCAACACGGCGCGCGGGGCCTTCTTTGCCTCCGCGACCAGCCGGCCGAGACTCGCATAGGCTTGCGGCGAGTGCGCCATCAGGAGCAGCTTGTGCGAGGTGTGAAAGGCCACGAGATTGCCCACTGTCCAGCGTGCCGCAAAGAGCGTGCGCAAACGACGATAAGCGAAAACGCGCTCGATGAAGTTCTCGCGCAGACGCGGATCAGAAAGCCGCCCTTCTTCCTCGACGGGCAGATTCGGGAAGTGGCGGAGCAGCGCTTCGGCAAAGAGCCCTCGCCCCGACTTCGCCGGAACGCCGTGGGCATCAAACACGCGCACGCGCTCCATGCCGCAGCTCGGAGAATCCTTCTTCAGGATGTAGCCACACAGATCTTCCTTCTCAAGTTCGCGCACACGCTTCTGCGCAAAGGCGCGCATGCCCTCCGTGTGATCCTGGCCGGTCTTGGGCATGACCATCCGAACGTCTTCGCCGATGCGCACCAGGCGCAGCGTCTCGCGCGGCGTGCCGAGGCCGAGTTCCACTTCCGGGCAAACCGGAACCCACTCGACGTAGCGGCTGAGGGTTTCGACAAGATACAGGTCGCGCTTGTGCTCCCCGTCGTAACGGACGGGCTCGCCGAGCAGGCAGGCGGAAATCCCGATACGAATCTGAACGGCGGAAGGCTCATTCAAGTTTTGCCTCCCGCTGAGCGAGTGACTTCACGGTCGCGATGGACGCCTGAGTGAGGACGCGTTGCAAGGCCACCGCGCGTCATCGGTTCCCTCGGAGAATGCTGATGCCGGCTGCACGGATCGGTCATCAATTCTTCGGGCTTCATTCCTCACCGCCGTCCCACCCACCGCAGGCGCTAACGCGTAACGACGAAGACCGCACTGGCTGTCTGGTGAGAGTACGGCTCGCGCGCCGTCACCCGCCAAGCGCCGGGTACGTCATTGAGCGCGAGAGGAATCGTGAAGTCGCCCGCGCCATTCACGAGCACTAGATTAGCGCCGTAATAGTCCACCACTTTTCCGGCTGGATTGCGCACCTCGGCGTGGATTGACGCAGGTGGAGCTTTGCCGTCTGTTTGCTCCGCCGCTTGGCGGGAGGAACCCGCGGGGCGCGAGCGGGGCGCGAATCGGATCGAGAAGCGCACTGTATCGCCGGCCCGGGCCTGTGCAGCGCCCCGCGCTCCGCCGGCGGGCTGAATACTCAAACGTCCTACCGGCGCGGGAAGCAGCGCCAGGACCAGAGGCTCGCCGGGTGACACGCGCCCGCCGACCTGGGTCACGCGGCCCAATGCACGATGCGCCCGCAAATCGTACACATGCTGGGGCGAGGTCAGATGGACTGTAATCATTCCCGCGTCGGCGCAATCCTGCTTGGGTAAGATGGCCAGAAACTTCGCAGACCCCTTGCGGAATTCCTCCACCTCAGAACACGGGAGTCGCCCGCCACCGGGCTTGCGGAGATCCGCCACGGGCTGCGTTCCGGCGAGCGAGAGGTAATCGTGCAGCAGCGCCAGCCAGGCGTCCTGCGCCGCGGTTTTTTGCAAGCGCAGGTATTCACTCATCCAGAAATTCAGGGTGATGGCGCGACCGGCGCCATAGTGATTGGAAATTAGAAACAGGGGCTCGCTCGCGCCGCCGGCTTCGGAGCCAGGGCCACCCGCCGCGCCGGGGCGGCCCGTAGTGAGCCGAAGATTGGGATTGGCGGTATGGACCTCGAGCTCCGCGGTTCCACCACTGAGCGCCACACGGAATCTTGATGGCGATGTCTCATCCGGCGCGGAGCGCACCAGCAGGCGCTGCACGCCCAGAACGTCATCGAGCCGCCCGGCAGCCTGCCAGCGCGCGTGGCCGTCCATCAGGCCGGTTTCGGCGTCGGTCAGCAGCAGCCCGCCGCGCTCGACGAACTTCCGGATGGCGTCGGCCTCCGCATCCGAAAGCGCGATCGAATCCGGCAGCACCAGCACGCGGTAATCTGCGAGCTTGCCGGCATCGATCTGCTCCGTGGTAATGAAATCGAACTGATAGCCAGCGTCCCCGAGCGCTTGGAGCCAAGCGTGACGGTTCTGGTCGAAGCGATGCAGGTGCGCGGAAGTCCGGTCGCCGCTGGAAAGCTCGTGCGGGACGATGTGGCCGTCGGTGACCCACTGCCCGCGCACGGAATAGAGCGAATAGTGCACGGCGATGCCGCAATTATTGCGCTCCGCGCCGCGCAGAAGTTGCGCGAGGCCTTCGTCGCGGAATTCACCGATCGTCTCGGCAAGGTCGTGCCCCTGCTCGGTGAGGGTCAGGTCGGCGTTGAGCGCTGTGTAGTGCCAAAAAAGCGAGGCGCCGATGTGGCCGTGGAACAAGCGGCGCCAGAGCTCGTGACGCAGCTCCTGGCCGTGACGCTCGTAGCCGGTGAA
>Ga0316628_100005756_pt1 | contig 10016 bp, 5 predicted proteins | sample OWC_Aug_M2_C1_D5_FD_207648 | JGI IMG/M metagenome (GOLD analysis project Ga0316628, IMG submission 207648) | Wetland soil microbial communities from Old Woman Creek delta, Ohio, United States - OWC_Aug_M2_C1_D5_C | ecosystem: Environmental > Terrestrial > Soil > Wetlands | place: USA: Ohio... | reverse complement strand
CGTGGTCTTCTTATAATCGTGACATTCCCCGCATAAGGGTTGAATAGCTTGATTCATTAAAGAAGACTCGGCTGAGAAATGGGGTTTATGGCACCTCTCGCAATCCCTCGCAGCCGGTTGATGCGCCTTCTCCTTTTCCATCTTAGTCTTCAGGTCTTTATGGCAAGTCAGACAAAGGTCGGGACTTTTCGCCAAAAGAAGATTGTCCAATTTTGCCTTGTGGGGACTATGGCACTTTGTACATTGATCCGTTAATAAGGGCTTGTGCCGGCTTTTTGCAGCCTTGAGCCCTTTGCTCACATCATCGTGGCAAGAGAAGCAGAGTGTACTTTCTTTGCTCACGGTCATCCCTTTAATATTGCTCCCGTGAGCATCGTGACAGGTGAGACATTCCCCTTCTGCAAAAGGGCTATGGTTCGTGCCGCTCGTTTCCGCCTTCATGAGATCCCCATGACAAGAGGCACACATTTTTGCGCCGGCAACTTTCAGTATGTTTTTGTCATTCGACCCGTGCGAACTATGGCAAGAATCACACTTAGCCTCCATCACTGGACGATGCGTGTAAGTTTTTAAAAACTTCCCTTCCGCATCGGGATGGCAAGAATAACAAAGCCTATCCATTCTATCCTTAATCATATTTTTAAGACCCGAACCGTGGGGGTTATGGCACGAGTTGCATTCTCCCCCAGCAAAAGGAGAATGGGAAACCTTAGGTTTTTCTCCCTTCGTTTTCGTATGGCAGGAAAAACAGAGCTCTTCACTCTTCATATTCAAAAGATTCTTGTTCTTGGCTGCATGAGGTGGATGGCAGGAAAGGCATCCCTTCGAACTGGTCATCGGAGCATGCTTGAATCCCACGTTCTCGCTTTGCTCTTTATGGCAATCAAAACAGAGATTGTTCATCCTTTTCAGCTCAAGCTTCGGGTTCTCGGAAGTATGGGGGTTGTGGCAGGTCAAACATTCCCCCTCTTTAAAAGGGCTATGCTCCACAGTCCCGCCGGCTTTCAACTTTGAAGCATCGTGGCAATTATAGCAAAGCTTACTTCCTGTTTCAGTCGTCGCAAAAGGTTTTGGATCCGAAGGTGATTTATGACAGGCGTCACATTGAGCCGACGCCATGGGTTCGTGAGTACTTGTTTTCAAAAGTTTCGCCTGCAATGATGAATGTGGATTGTGGCAGACGGAGCACGAAGCCTGATTGACGGGGTAATTCTCATGGGCCTTCTTAAAGGGAGCTTTGCCGCTGTCGTGGCAGCCAAGGCAAAGTGGAGTTTCTGCCTTCACTAAGAGGTTTTTCTGGTTGGAACTGTGGGCAAGGTGGCATGTCGTACACCCTTTTGCTCCCACCTTATGGAGTACTTTCTTTTCATAATTCTCTTTCTTATGGCATTGAAAGCAAGCTTCGTTACCCTCTGCTTTCAACAAGCGGTTGGATTGAGAAGCATGGGGATTGTGACATTGGATGCATTTTCCTCTCTTTAGAGCTGTGTGGACACTGGCCTTGTTTAGCCCTATCTTGTCTTTAGTATGGCAGGGATAACAGATTTCATTTCCCTCTTTCTTTAGAAGCAGTTTGGGCACGAGACCGTGACGGAGATGACAATCCTCGCATTTTTTTTCCTTCACAGGGGCATGTATGTCTTTCATCCCCAGATACTTATCTGCAAACTTCTTGTGACAGTCGAGGCAATTCTTGCTTACAAACTTCTTCCCTGTCGTTCCAGAACCCCCCAACGTCCTTTTTTGTTGGGCTTCAACATAAGTGTATAAAAGGACGAGCCCCACAACGAAAAATATTCCCAAGAGGATGGCTTTGTGTCTCAAGTCAAACCGTGGCATGTCTTCTCCCTTTTATTTAGAGCAGAGGGCAGAGAGCTTAGGGCATAGAATTATTAAACCCTATGCCCTTTGCCCTATGCCCTCTGTTTATTAGCTATCTTTAAGGTAAATCTTTACATCTGAAACAGCTCTCAGTTTCTCTGCCCACTCCTCCACTGATTTTTTGAGCTTGTCATCAAAGATAATCTTGGCGATTTTCTTTCTTGTCTCCTCAAAAGACTGAGGTTTTGCTGGAACCACATCCTGTATGGCTAAAACATAGAAATAGCCCTCCGGACTTTCATATAACCTAAAATTCCCTGGTTTAGCCCCTAAAATCGACTTGCGAACTCCCTCAGGTAAATTTTTTGTAGTAAGAAGTTTCCCTTCAAAGTTCAAGAGGTCTTTACTATTACTCTTATCGATTTGGCCTTCTGCATTTTCCGCCAGCCACTGAAAGTCTGTACCTTTCCTGAGTCTCTCGAGCGCTTTCTCCGCAAATTCTCTCTTCGCAAAAACGAGGCTGTTTATCTTCATCATCTCGGGGAAGGTATATTCTTTAATGTGATCACTGTAATACGTTCTAAGCTCTTCCTCGTTAAGTTTGATATCCGGGACGACCGCTTTCTGAATAAATGCTCCAAAGATCACAGAATTCTCATACTCTTTAACCCTGTTTTTATAAACCTCCGTTTTATCGATTCCAAGCCTGAGTGCTTCTTTCCTGAACACTCTTTTGTATAGCATCTCGTCTAAGATAGGAATCTTTCTTTCATTCAATTTTTTGCTTTCGATTGCCCTTTCGACCCCGTGATAAAGCTGCTGTCTGAGACTATCGGTCAACTCTCCCACCGTGATAGGCTTTTCTCCTTGTATCTCTGCGATGACCCGTCTATCCTCAAGAAGTTTCTGGAACCCCGGTTCCTTTGCCTCAAAGTCAATCTTGTCAAGAACCTTCTCATTCAATTTCACATATTTCTTGATCAGACCATTGTTATAACTCTTTAAGACTTCCTCCTTTTTCAAAGCCAGCGCTTCCCGTTTTGCTATTTCCCTTGCCTCTTGGCTTTCAGAATACCGAACGTCTTCAACTTTTAAGATTGCAAAACCAGACCCAACCGGAATGATCGAGCTTACAGAACCTACCTCCATCTTCGAAACCGCTTCAACAACCTGCGGTAGTAACCCTTTTCGGTTCAAATAACTGCCTTCTTCCCCTCCCTTTGCAGTTCCATCCGAAACGGCCTTTTGGGCCACTTCATCGAAACTCTTGCCTCCCTTGATCTCTTCCTCCATTTTCTTTGCGGCATCTTCCTTTTCGAACATCACGGATTTGATCTTCCATTCCTTCACTAACTCCTTATAAATCTTTTCAACCTCTTTGGGGTCAGCCTTGACATTCTTCACCTGCCTTTCCGCCAAGAGTTCCCTGAGTGTTACGCGAGAGAACACATCCACCATATTTCTCACTTCCTGGAGTTGGTCTAACCCTATCCTTTCTGCCTCCTGTATGATGAGCCTTGTATTAACGAGGCGCTTGAGGAGCTCCAGACGATTTTCCTCCCCAACTTTATTCTGCTCTGCTACACTTCGATGCAATGCCGTAAGCTCTCGGTTAAATTCATCCAGGGTAATAGGATCGCCATTTACCACTGCGACCACCCTCTTTCCAGCAATAATGGGCAGCTTTTGATTGGATGCAGATCCGGCTGTTATGGCAAGCAAAGAAACGACAAGAATAATTTCGAGTACTAAAGAAAAATATCTCATTTCACTCCTCGATCTTAGAATAAACCGCATAGCACAGAGCGCATAGAGCATAGCGATTTTTGTACTTTCAACTTTGAGCCTTGAGCTTTCAGCAATTCACATCACTTGGCCATCATTTTCCCTATGGACCGGACCATTTGGGAAGCCATGGCATGAGCGGTGTTGACCCTCCCCCAATCAAAAAAGAGGACGCCATCATCCCCTTGATTGTAGCTTGTGGAACTCCAGACAACCTCTCTGCTTTTCCTTTCAATCACCTCTGCGGTAAAATCAACTTTCGGTTTTCCGAAACTGCCCTGGTAATCCTGGTAGTCAAGGACCTGTCCGGTCACGACAAGATCGACATCCAACATCGCAAAAATAACTTCGGCGTCAGCCAAGGAAACTCCTTCATCCATGATAATCCTCAACGTGAGAAACTGCTGCCTCACAACGCCTGGCTCAATGACATCAAACTCCTCGAATTCTTTCAAATGCCTGACAAAATGGAGGGACATGATTTCCGCTCCATATTTCCTGTCGCTCCTGTTGAAAAACGGGATAACGGCCACGGTATATTTTCTCTTTCCTTCTATCACCGGCGAGCGGAAAGATATTTTCGGCCCAAATTTCCTTTTCACCACCAACTCCTTGCCCTCCTTCTGGCTGGTAAGGCTTCGCCCCAGAGAGTCCAGCAAGCGGTTCAGCGCCTTTTTTTGAAGCGCCTTAAAGTCTTTGATTAAACCCAACTCAAGAATGCCCGGTGAATCATCACCGGCCAATCCTACCCCATCGATCCAAAGGATGCCTGGATTGTCCCCTGTGGAAACGAGCCTGGAGGTCAACGCAATCTTGGGCGGATTCATTTCATTATAGAGTTCTAACGACGTGATGAGCACACCTTGACAGTTAATCTCGTCTTTGAATTCTTTTGCCGTAAACTTGTCTAAACCCCCTGTGTAGCGAATGCGATGTTTTGCCATGAACCTCTCAAGTGCGTCATCCTGAAGCACATGCATTCCCCTCACCTTTAAACCCTCGATGATAGCTCCTCTTATTTCTCTAAGAGGCGCCGCAGTTCCACTGAGGTTCTCCATTGGCAAGACGGCAATTTGAAATGCCCGTTGATCGCGTTGAAGATCTATCTTCACCGTCTTGTTTGTATCTGCACACCCTGAAAGGAAGGCAAGAATCATACAAAAGAGAAGCATCGCGCCTTTTCTTTCCGCCAATCCTGCGAGCATCTGGATTAGGGAAGACAAAAGCCTGGTCTTCTCAGTAAATCCTGTGCCCCTAATGTAACTCTTCTTTGTGAACTCTATGATCTTGTGGTCTATGCGTATCATAAGAAATATTACGGGTGTTTTTCCTCAGGGGCTGCTCCTTTAGAGGTTTTTCCTTTAGGAGCTTTCTCTTCCTTAGAAGGTGCTTCTTTAGGCGCTGTTTCCTCAGGGGCCGCCCCCTGACCTGAAAAAAGTTTGTTAATGAGATCATCGATAGCCTTGTCAGTAATGTCGTTCATCGGCCTGCCGCCCCCGCCGAAGAGGCGATCCCAGATGCTGATCCCACCTTTGGTGGTAGACGCAGTCCATACTACCTTTCCTGTCGTCCCCTCGATCATCTGGAGACTCATGGAAATGATGTTGTCCGCAGCGGTGCCTGACCTCACCTCGCCATACTCTTTAACCACACCCGTCATAGCAGCCTGGGCTTTGATAAGTCCCGCCAGTTTTACGACCTCTTCTTGGGATGGAGCAGCAGGATTCTGGATCTCTGCCCTCGCGATTCCTCTGGCAACCTCGCCAATGGGGAGTACATATACCGCTCCAGTAGATAATAGCTTGTTGATAAAGACGTCTCTTACCCTCTCGCCGGCAATATTATCTCTCGTAAGGTTTAGAAAAGGCATGACGGCAATGGTCTGTATTGCTCCAAAATCCATGTTTGGATCACGGTATATATCAGTGCTTGTAGCACAAGCTGATAAAAGAAAAGGAACCAAAAAAAACAGAATTTTTAGTAGATTGAAAGGTTTCTTCATAGAACGACGGAATCCCCCCTTCCAGAATTATCTAAAATGTGTGAAAATTGTCACCAAAAATAAATATCAAATACTCTTGATAAGTTGTCAACAAGTCGCATCATAAAAATATCCTCAAATTAGCGCTCACACCGTTCGAATCCGACTTCTCCAATTTCGATGAACTATGAATATACTGATACGACAAGTCTAAGTAGGACCGGCTCGTTATATTCCATCTCACACTCGGGGTTATGAGTCTGCTTTTCTGGTTATTTTCGGACAATATGCTCTCATTGTAGGAAAAATTAAATTGAAACGTCCCTTCTGGAAAAGGTGACCAGTTGATCCCGTAATTCTGGGTAGTCTGAATCTTCTGACCTTTTTGCGCCAATATTTCCCATGAGGTAAAGATATATAGCGTTTCAAAAGGACGGTAGGCCACACTCAGGTCTCCCCTCCTTGTAGAAGTAGAAGAGGACGGCAGACCACCGCCGGATTGGTCTGTCGTCGTATCGGAATACATTAGGTTTATTGTCATAGTTCTGTGGGGAACGACACTTGCGCCGAAATTGATGACAGTGTTCCGCTGGTCTTGACCTGTCTCCAAAGTTGCAAAATTAAACCCCCCACCGAGATTAACATCGATCCCTTTATACAATGTTGCAGTGTTTTGCATGAAGATTGAATTATTCTTGGTTGATTGCTTACCAATCTCTTCTATGCGTCCACTATAGACGAGATTGTTTCGAAGGGTTGTCAAAGGGGTGGCAACGATTGAGGCATTGTATACGTAGGCCCACCTTTTCTTCCCTTCTTCGGTGCCGTCCTCTCTTGCTACCCTCGCGCTCCCTGAAAAGATGGGATTAAACCGATGATTGACTGAGAACCCGTTTGAAACAGTGTACGTCGTCTGACCAGGGTCTGTTTTGTCGAGGAAATAAGAGAACTCATAAAAAAGCATGGGGATATCCAATATCCTTGTTCTTGAATCGATATTAAGAATATGCGTAAGTCTCGTGATTTTCCCCTTCACCTCCTGCGCAGGCTTCTTTATGAATGCCTGCAGCTCTGTGATGAATATGTTCGGAAAACTTGTTGCCCCGCTGACAACATTTTGAAGGGGCAGGGTCAGCACCTTTATATACCTTGTGGTGACACCGGCAAGTGGAAGATTGATTTCAAAACGGTTTTGGAATTGTCCTTGAGAAACGGTAGAGCCTACAACTTGCGTCCAATTCAGGTTGTCTGAACTTGTCCAGACTTGGATATTTGCAAAAAAGAAATTCAAAATGTTGGTTGCTGAAGAAAGGTCCCTGTCAACCCATAGGAAAAGTTGATTCACCTGAGTTGGAACCAAAAAATCGAGACCTACCTGCCTCAGGCTTGTCGTGTCTCCACCAAGAGGCGGAAGTCCAATATTAATGCCTGCGCTTGTAGTAGTATTTCCGTCTATAAGAGCTGGATTGGAATCAAGGGTTATGGGATTAGCCACAATGTTAACAATGGAAAGCCCTGCAAAGGGAGAAATTTGGGAGCTTACCGTCCCTCCAATGCCTGCTGCAGTCGTATTGGTTTCTTCATAAGAAATGTTGTAGCTCCCATTAAAAGAAACTCGGTTGTTAAAAAACATATCCGAGTAAGTAATTCTTCCGGTGTGGAGGTAATCTTTCGTCTCCACTTCGTTCAATTTGTCTTTTGTATCGGTATACGTGCCTTGATATCTGACATCGAGGTTTTTGTACACATACCTGGCGCTCAATAGACCATAGTCAGTAGTCATATCCTGAATGTCATGTTTTTGGTCAAAGAGATTGGTTCTGGTAAACCGCGCATCGATGATTGGTAGCCCCTCTGGCCTCCAGCCTAAAATGACATTGTAATCCTCGTTGATAGTGGTAACACCGGGCGAACCGGAAGCTTTCACTGTCTCTTGCCTTCTGTCATAACCGATTCCAGCCGTGTACAGGGGAGTTTCGAGGGTAAGGTTGATATAGGGACGCAGGTCGGTAATATCCGATTTCGTGCTGATTCTGTCAGTTTTAAACCATGAAATATTTTTTTCGACGATAACACCTGCATCCAATTTTAAATTAGGAAAGATATTTGTGTTTACGGTAAGGGTCACCCGAGGGTTGAAATTATTTGTCGTTGTTTTGGTAGTGTTCCCGGTTGCATCTGTTGTTTTCGTAGACAAAAAACTATAATTCAGCTCCATGATTCCGCTTACGCCTTGAAGCAGCCCCTGCGCACTCGCCCCAACAGGCACCAACAACAGGATCGCGCAGAATGCATAGAGTCCATAAACAAAAAAACGCATCCCCCTCACTCTTCCCCTCTCCCCCATGGGGAGAGGGTGGGGGTGAGGGGTTCTCCGCTCTCGAAATCTGAACTCAGTCATTGTTTGTGTTATCTTGCCTGATGTCTTCTGTTCATCGCTTTGCGCTATGCGCTCTGCGCCTTGCTTCTTTATCTTTCTCCCATCATCGTCACCCAGTACGGGCTCTCTCCCACATCAATGATGAAGACCATCTTTTTACTGATGAGATTGGAGCCCATCAAAGCCTTCATTCCAGGACTGACCATACAGAGGTTATTCACTTCACCGTCGATGGTCATATAGCTTATGCCTCCACCCGTATTGATAAAATCCACAGGGACAAATGAAAAAGGGTCATAAGCCTCCACCACTGTATCGTTTTTTCTTCCGAGGTAGACCAGATCCGTGTTCGTATCGACCTTTATAGACTCCATCCCCATCCTCACTTGAAACCTTCTTGCCACCGAGAGAGAAAGAGGATCGATAACGCTCACGTAGGAAGACCATTCATGGATGACATAGATCTTGTCGCCATTTCTGTTAAACTGACCCCTCAAAGGACTTGGATCTGTTCCTATTGTAGTCAAAAGCATTTTGTTCGGAATATCGATAACAGAGACAGTGCTGGCCATGGTATTGAAGACGTAAGCTCTCCTCCCAGTAGAATCTATCAAAACCGAATTTGGCCCGTTTCCAACTTTGATTCTGTTTACCTCCAATCGAGAAGTGGTATCGATGAAACTCAAAGTATTTGATCCTGGATTCACAGTTAGAAGAAGTCTGTTATCAGGGGTAAGAGCCAGTTCCTGAGGATGGTCTCCGGTATTAAGCCGAATCCTGTCGATAATATCTTCTGCAACCACATCCACTATATCAATTGCATCATCCCCTGAGAGTGCAACATAAGCTCTCCTCAATCTTTGATCAAGAGCCATTCCCATGGGTTTTCTCCCCGTTGCAATGATGGCTAAAGCGAGCCCCGCCTGTTTGTCAAAAACTGTGATATTGCTGGAACCGGGATTCGTCACGTACCCTGCGACATTTGAGAGAGGCTTGCCAGGAATATATATGGAAAATACGGGGCTAAAGCTAAAGCCACCTCTTATAGACTCGGGGTATTTGAAATTCACTGAGATAAGGTATGCCTTCTTTCTCGCCACATTGAAAGGGAAGTCAATTTTTACCGGCTCTTCAGGAGATCGAAGCGTAGCTTCTCCCTCTTCCACTTTTAAAACAGCATTCTTAACCTGAAAAGAAAGCCCACTATATGAGCCAGGAGGCACCCTGCCTGAAGCGAGAAGTCGCTGCCTCTTCATATCAGGGCCTTTCAACTCGTGCACGTAAACATCAATTGCAAATTCCCTCCCATCGCTACCCACAGCAAAAATCTTCTCTACGGTAAACCTTAGCCTATTGGCCTCTTGGGGGAGAGGCTGGATATAAAGGTAGATTTCTCCCTCTTCTTCAAGGGGTGGCCTTACCGTGGAGATTACTGCCTGACAACCCACCATTCCAAGAACCAGCATAGCGCAAAGAGCATAGCGCATAGCGCCCCTCACCCTTCCCCTCTCTCCTGAGGGGAGAGGGAGGGCGTGAAGGGGCGAAGGGGATAGAGCATAGAGTAGCTTACTACGCCCCAGACACCGAGGCTTCGAAGACCGGGCAGCGGATAGCGTTTTATTAATCATTTTTTAGATCTCCTTCTTTTAGAGACTACGGCTGAAAGAATGACAATGCATAGGGCAAAACAAAAAAGAAGCTCAAAGGTCAAAGATGAAAGTTCAAAGCTAAGAGTCAAAACTCAATAGGGCATGGCGAAGAAGTCACCTTTTCTTCTTCTCGTTGGACCTTCGTCTCTCGTCATTTCTCGCTCCGGAGACGCTATCTTTATGAACGCTGAAATACCCCCACAAGTAAATAGGGTGAATTGTGTATTTTTTAAAGGGAAATCATGTATTTGGAAATCGGTTGTTAGTATTGGTAACGTGATTTTGCCTTCTTAATCATAACTCACGCAATTCTTCGACCGGATCCGTTCTACGAATTCGAAGAGGATACTCTGCATGACTCCATGCAATTTATTCATCAGGCACCCTCATTTGATTCAAC
>Ga0316628_100005755_pt1 | contig 10016 bp, 7 predicted proteins | sample OWC_Aug_M2_C1_D5_FD_207648 | JGI IMG/M metagenome (GOLD analysis project Ga0316628, IMG submission 207648) | Wetland soil microbial communities from Old Woman Creek delta, Ohio, United States - OWC_Aug_M2_C1_D5_C | ecosystem: Environmental > Terrestrial > Soil > Wetlands | place: USA: Ohio... | reverse complement strand
CTCGCCGATCGGCACGCTCTCCGTGCCGATGTCGCCGTCGCGTACCCCGCGCTGCCCGTTGACGCCGCCGTAGGCCCAGGCGAGTTCGACGCCGGCCGCGACCTCGTGAGCCTCTGCCCGCACGATCAGGCCCTCGGTCAGGTGCAACGCGACCGCAGCCAGTTCCAGGACGCCATCGCGGCCGAGCAACGGGTCACGGACTTCGTACAGCATCTCGCCGGGCCGGTAGCGCGCCACGACGTGGGCCGCCTCGTGCAGCCATTTCGCCCCGCCGGCCGAACGCAGGCCCAGCCGCAGGTTGCCGCCGCGGCCCGGCAGGTAGAGCGAGAACTCCGGGCGGTCGCCCGCGTCGACGCGGAAAGCCGTGTTGCCGCCGTAGAGCGGCCGGTTGAAGTACTCCGCGCCGTTCTCGATCACGAAATCGCCGCCGTCGGGCCGATAGCGCAGCGGTTGATCGAGCCGACCCGCCACGTTCGGCGCCGGGCTCGACGCACCAGGCACCTGCGCGACCAGGCTGCAGGCGACGGCAGCCAGAACGAACGCGACGGCGAAGGCCGTGGTTGTGGGCTGTCTGGGCATGACCAGCGGTGTACAGCGCTGATTATCGCCGCCGCGATCGGCGGGTCAAGCAATGAGCGACGGCGGGCGGGGAGACTGGCAGCGCCTATTTCTTTCGCGCGAGCGCCTGGCAGTAGATCGTCACGTAGTCGATTTCCTGCGGACTGAGGGTGTGACCGTAGGGCGGCGAGAGTGGCGAACGGCCGACCGCGGCGCTGCCTTCGGCAATGACGCGGCGTACGTAGGCCTCGTCGACCAAGTTCTTCGACGTGGTGAAATCGGGTGGCGGCGGCACGAGGTTGTACGCGTTCTGACCGTCGCCCTTGCCGGCGTCGCCGTGGCATGTGGCGCAGTACTGCGCGAACACCGGCTTCCCGAGCGACGCGGAATAGGTCAACCCGCCTTCCTTCTCTTCGGCGCGCAACGCGTCGGCCATCGGCTCGCCTGGCGGAGGTACCGTCCGGCGGCAGCCTGTCCAGATCGCCATCAGCAGCAGTGCGAGCACGAGCCTCGTCGTCATCGTCCGCCTCCAGCGCCTTTCGAAGCTCCGGCCTGCGGATTACCCGGCTGCGTTGACGCCCGAAGCTGGGACAAGTAAGCCGTCAGCGCGCGCACGTCGCTTGGCGACAGCGCGTAGTTGGGATCCATCGTCCCCGGTTTGGCACGCTGCGGGTTGGAGAGCCACGTCGCAATCCATCCGGGTTTGAGCCGACTGCCGGTGTTCGTCAGATCTGGTCCGACGTAACCGCCTTTCGTGTTGATCTGGTGACAGCCGACGCATCCGAGAGCGGCGTACAACTGCTCGCCGCGCTGCACCTCCGACGGCGTGAAGCGCGCGTCGTACCCGTCGATCGCGTCGTCGACGAACACCGTCGTCGCGTAATCTGCGATGGTCTCCGCTTCCGCGCGCAGCATGTGGAAGACGGGCATGCGCGCTTCCACGCTCACCCTGACAGCGCCCGGATTCTGCAGGTAGGCCACCAGGTAGTCGCGCTGCAACTGGCTGCCGATGCGATCGAGCGGAACGGTGGAGAGATCGCCGCCGGAACCGCGTATGCGGTGGCAACTCATGCACCGGTATCGGGTGACGAGCTCGCCGAAGGCCCCCTGCGGTCGATAGGGAACGGCCGGCGGGTGCCACACGACGCGCGAGGCCGGCAAGTCGGTCTTGCGCAGGCTTGCCAGTGCGAGCGCAATGGTGGCCGCCGCCGATGGCGTGAAACCGAAGGTCGGCATGAGCGACGGCGAGCCGCCGGCGGCAGGATTGAGCAGCTTCAGGTAGAGGTAGTTGTCGGTCGTGTGCCTGACGTTGCCGGTGCCGTACGTCAGTTGGTCGGGATCGTGGTCAGCAACCCCGGCGAGGCTGGGCCCGATCTTGCCGGTCACCGAGACGCCGGGCAGTCGGTGACAGCTGTAGCACCCGCGTTTGACAAAGACCGCGCGGCCCTGCGCGACGGCGCGGGCGTCCTGGAACGGCGCGGCCGGCGTCTCGGGAGCCGCCTCCCCGCCGCGCAATTCCTGGTAGAGATACGCCGCCAGGTCGCGCACCTGGTCGTCGGTCAGGCGGTACTGCAGCATCGCAGTGTCCGGCTGGTCCCGGTGCGGATCCTTGAGAAAACTGAGCAGCCAGTCGCGACGGACCTTGTCACCCACCCTCGTCAGCTCGGGTCCCATCGTGCCGCCGCGCCCGTTGATCGCGTGACAGCTCGTGCACCGCAGTTCACCGAACAGCGCCTTGCCGTCGTCCGAATTGGCCTTTGACCAATCCACACCAACGGCAGGCAGCGGTGCCTGCTGCCGCTGCGAGAGCAGGAACGCCTGCAGCGCGCTCATTTCCTCGCGCGTCAGCCGGAAGTTGCCCATCTTCGATCGAGTCAGGTACGCCTTCGGGTCCTGCAGCCACGCGACCAGCCACTCGGCGCGCACCTTGTAGCCCTCGTTGTCGAGAGCGGGGCCGGCGAAGGTGACGCCCTCGAACCCCGGGATGTCGTGGCAACTGACGCAACCCGAATCGACGATCAGTTGGCGACCCGCCGCAAGCCGAGGCGCAGCTGGCGGGTCGAGCGACCGATGACAGGTGCCGCAGTTGGCCTCGATGGTCTCGAGCGGGCGCATCGATCGCTCGACGAAAGGAATCGGGTGGTGGGCGGCGCCGTGGTAGTCGGTGGCCTGTCCCTGCCCATCGTGGCACGCCGTGCATCCGAAGCGATCATCCGGATGCGTCGCGAGCCAGCCGCCCGGGTGCGTCCGGAAGGGCTGGGGGGCGCGGCTGTACGCGGGATCGTCGATGCCGAGATGACACGTGGTGCAGCGGTCCACGCGGTCCAGGTCGGAGAGCCAGATCTGGCGCAACCCGGCCACGCTGGCCGCCTCGGCCAGTTGGTGCGGGTTCTTGAGACCGACCTGCAGCGTCTCGAATTGCGCCTGTGTACGGCGCCACTCGGCGCCCTGCTCACCGAGGTAGATGCGCGAGAAGACGGCCAGGAACACCAGGCCGAGGATCGCGAAGGCGACGTGGACGCCGAAGGGCGCCTGCTGCGGCTCACGCATGCGAGGCCGCCTCCGCGGCTGCGTGCTTTACTTCCACGGCCACACCCACGCCCAGCTGGGACCGCGGAAGAAGGTGCCGATCACGGTCAGCAGCGCCAGGAGGATCACGGCGACCGTGAACACCGTGTTGGCCACGCGGCGCTCGCGCGCGAACCAGACGCCGCTGCCCGACGGGTCCGTGTCGACGTAGGGCACCAGAAGCAGCGCGGCCACCAGCAGCGTCGGCACGAGCACGCCGCCGATGAGCGCCGAATAATGCACGAGCTCCTGCAGGCCCAGGAAGTACCAGGGCGCTTTGGCCGGATTCGGCGTCCGCGTGGGATCGGCCATTTCCTCCAGCGGCGCGGCGAAGGCTAGCGCCACCAGGTGCATGACGATGACCACGCCGAGGGCGACGAGCAGCTCGCGGTAGAGCAGGTGCGGCCACGCGAATACTTCGTCGGTGACGTCGCGCGCCTCAACGGACGCCGAGGGGCGTCTGGTCATGGCCATCAGGCCCCAGGTCTTCGTCGAGGCCGGAAATGCCCCGGCAGTTTCGCTGACGGCGTCGAGTGTCATCGGGGCGCCGCTCAAGCCGTCCTTGCGGACGCGCCACACGTGCAGGGCGAGCAGCGCGAGGATCGCGAGCGGCAGGATGACGCAGTGGAGGACGTAGAACCGCAGGAGCGTCATCGGTCCGATCACGTGGCCCGCGAGCAGGAGAAACTTGAGACGGCCGCCGACGACCGGGGCGTAGGCCGCGATGTTGCTGCCGACGGTAATGGCCCAGAACGCGAGCTGGTCCCACGGCAGCAGGTAGCCGGTGAACGACAGCCCGAGCGTGAGCAGGAGCAGAGCCACCCCGACAACCCAATTGAACTGGCGCGGAGTCTTGTACGAGCCGGTCCAGAACACGCGGCACATGTGCAGGAACACGGTGAACACCATCGCGTGGGCCGACCAGCGGTGCAGGTTCCGCAGCACGACGCCGTAGGTGACGACGAACTGCAAGTCCTTCATGCTGCGGTACGCCTCCGTGGGGTACGGGACGTAGTTCAGCATCAGGGCCAGGCCGGTCAGCGTCAGGATGCCGAGCAGCACCGCCGAGATCAGCCCGAGGCCGAACGTATAGGTCGCCTTCAGGCTGTGACGTGACACGCGAGCGGAGTGGATGTGCAGGAAGAAGCTCGAGATCATCACGGCCGCGCGGTCCTTGTCGGTCCGCGGCCAGCCGATCCGCCAGGCGGACTTCCAGGTCGATGTCAACCAACCGGTGACGCGGTGCGCGATCGGGGTCCTCACGCGTGCCTCTGTGGCCGTCGGCTTGCCTGCGAGTGTCGGGTGCGGCCGGTTCTGCTCACGCCCGCAACCGGAAGTCGGGCGCGACCTGTCGATCGAGATCGATCACCAGCTCGTCGCGCGGTGAAAGACTCAGCGCATACCAGGCGAGGGGCGCGGGCGCGGGGCCGCGGCTCACCCGCCCGTTGGCGTCGAAGCGGCTGCCGTGGCACGGGCAGTCGAACCCGGTGGCGCTGCGCTTCACCGTGCAGCCCAGGTGCGTGCACACCGCCGAGATCGCGTAGAAGCCGTCGGGGCTGTTGAACACGAAGAGGCGGCGATCCTCCAAGAACGTGATCGAGTCCGGCGGAAACGCTGACGACAGCCCGATGGCGAACCGCGAGGGCGGCTCGTAGAGCACGTTCGGCACGAGGAAGCGAAACGTGCTGACGAGAAAGCCGACCGTGGCGGAAGCAATCGCGGCGCATCCCAGCCAGAAGAACGCGCGGCGGTCCATTTTCACGGTGACGTCGGCGATCTTCATCGGCGGACCTCGCCCATGCGCTCGGAATACAGCCCGAGCGCGGTCGCCGGCGACTCGTCGATCTCGAGCATCTCCATCGTGATGGCGCGCGTCGGGCAGCGATCGGCGCACAGCCCGCAACGGATGCACCGTTCCTCGTCCTTGAGAATCGCGCCCGCGTCGGCGTCCGTCCCGAGTGCCTCTCGCACAGCGTCGAGTTCGGGCGTGCCCCGCAGGCGCGAGACGGGCACGAGCGCGAGGCAGGCTTCAGGACAAATCTCGACGCAAGCGCTGCACAGGATGCAGCGCTCCGAGTCGAAGACGGTCTCGACGTGGCACCACAGGCATCGGGCGGCCTCGACCCGTGCCTGTTCTTCGTCGAATCCCGCTTCAACCTCGCGGAATCCCGTTCGACGCGTGACCGGGACGGTCGGCACCGCCTGGCGGGGCGTGCGGTCGTAGTGATCGCCGGCCCGGTGGATGACGATCTCGCGGAATCGCGCACGGGCGCGCTGCACGGGAGCGCCGTTCAACTGCTGGTGGATGGCCAGCGCCGCGCGCTTGCCGTCGGCCACTGCGTCAATCACGATGCGGGGCCCGAACGCCAGGTCGCCGCCGCAGTACACCGAGGACATTGTCGTCGCGAGCGTCTGTGGGTCCACCTCGACGAGCCCGCGGGGCGTCACGTGAATTTCCGAATCGGCCGCGAGACAGCTGACGTCTGGCTGCTGGCCTACCGCGAGGATGATCGTGTCGGTCGGGATCTGCTTCTCCGTCCCGGGTTCGAACCTCGGGTTGAAACGGCCCCGCTCATCGAACACCGAGGCGACGTCGAGCGTTTCGAGCGCGCGCACGCGGCCCTGCTCGCCGAGGATGGCCTTGGGGCCGCGCCGCGGCAGCAGCGTGATCCCTTCCTCCTCGGCCTCGCGGACCTCCTCTGGGTGCGCGGGCATCTCCTCGCGCGATTCGAGCGACACCAGGTGCACCTTGCGCGCGCCCAGCCGCAACGCCGTGCGCGCCGCATCGACGAACTGGTTGTCGTACCCCCAGGCGTGCAGCAGCTCCTGGGCCCCTTCCGCCAGTTCCTCTGTCTTCTCGCCACCCGAGTAGCGCAGCACCGTGCGCGCGACATCGATCGCCACGTTGCCGCCGCCCACCACGACGACGTGTTCGCCTACCGCCACGTGGTAGCCCAGATTCGCGTTGAGCAGGAAGTCGACGGCGTTGATTACGCCGTCCAGATCGGCGCCGGGAATGCCGAGCGATCGACCGCGCGCCGCGCCCAGCGCGAGGAACACCGCCGCGAAATCGTTTCGCAGCAGGTCGCCAACGGTGAAATCGCGGCCGAGCTTCCAGTTCTGTCGCAACTCCACGCCGAGCGACAGCACTTGGTCGATTTCCGCCCGAATGAGGTCGCGCGGCAGGCGGTACTCGGGCACACCCTGGTTCAGCATGCCCCCGGGCAGCGGCGCCGCGTCGAGCAGCGTGACTCGGTAGCCGAGCAGCGCGAGGTCGTGCGCGCAACTCACGCCGGCCGGGCCGGCGCCGACGATGGCGACGCGCGGCGCAACGCCGCCGGGTCCGGTCAACCGCGCCAGGTCGAGCGGCACCATCTTCAACGGATCGGCCCGTCCCGGACCGGCCTCCACGCCGTGCCGCTCTGTCACCACCCGCTTGAGCGCGCGAATTGAAATCGGCTGATCGATGAGCCCCCGACGGCACTTGCTCTCGCACGGGTGCGCGCAGATGCGTCCGCACACCGAGGCAAACGGGTTTGGCGCCCGCGCGATGGCGTAGGCCAGCGCCGTGTCACCCTCGGCAATGGCTCGAACGTACCCGCCGGCGTTGGTTCGCACGGGACAGCCGGTACGACACGGAACGAGGTCCAGGAAGTACTGGAACGTCGGGACAACCGTTGAATAGACGCGGTCGGCCATGGGATTCCCCGGCAGCATCGAGCCGCGGCATCTACTTCCCGAGCGTGAAGTCGACGGTGGCAGGTTTGCCCGCTTCTACGGTGACGGGCTTGGGCTGGGCCTTCAGCTTCGGGTGCCAGACGCCGAGCGAATACTTGCCCGGCGGCACGCCGGCAATCTCGTAGCGCCCCTGCCGATCGCTCACGCCGAACATCGCGTTCTGCAGGACCACCACGAAGCCCTCCATCTCGGGGTGAACGCGACAGAGTTGCGTGTAGGCGCACGGGAACTTGGCACACTTGGCGAACGTGTAGGATTTGCTCTGGCCGGTCGGCCACGTACCCAGGTTGTACTTCTCGTAATCGGGCGAAAAGACGTTGTGCGGCGTCGGATCGCTGTTCCGGAAGTTCACCGTCGTCCCCACCACCACCGGCAACACGTGAGGCACGAACTGCATCTTGACCTGATCCATGAGCGCCGGCGCCGCTGGCGGCGTTCCCGACACACCTGCGACGTACACGACGGCATCCGCATTCGAACTGAGACCGCTCGCGGTCACCGTTCCAACGATGCTGGCGGCCGGCGCGCCACCGAGCGCGAGCAAGAACAGACCGGCCAGGACGACGAGCACGGTTGCTGCCGCATCACGACGTTTCATCGCACGTTCCTCTCTGCTAGAACGCGAACCGCACCAGCACGTTGGCCGAGTGGTTCTCGCCCTGGCGCAAATCGCGCTGGTATTCGAACATCGCCTTGACGTTCGCCCGGATGAGGGCGCTCACGTCGAATGTGCCCGTGCGCAGGCTCGACACGCTCTTGTCGCCGGGCGCGACCGTCTCGTATCGCGCGCTGCCCTGCAGCCACGGGTAGATCAGGTAGTCGGCCTGGGCGAACCAGCTGTAGTAGGTCGGTGCCACCTGCCCCAGCAGGACGGAGCTGAGCGGGTCGAACTGCTGCAGCGTGTCGGAGCCGTGAACCAACGCGGTGAAGACGTTCAGGTTGCCGACGAACACGCTCCCGTAGAAGCCCGTCCGCAGGAAGTGCTGGTCCCGCACGTTGACCGTACTGCCGTCGGCGGCAGCCAGCGGGAAATCGATGTTGCTGCCGTCTCCGCGATAGATGAACGCGCCGAGGCGCAGCGAGTCGTCGCGCCAGTTTTCGTCGGGCACCGGCTTTCCTCCGGTGTCGCCGTCCAGCCCCATGCCGCCGATCTTGTAGTCGAACCGCGCGTAGTAGTCCTTGGCGCTGTTGCCGTCGAACGAGCCGTTCGCGCCCGGCGAGATGCCGTTGACCAGCCCCGCCACCCAGAGCGCGCGGTGCTTGATGATCCCGTAGCCTTCGATGCCTCGCACGCGGTCAGGAAACGCGATGGGCGCCGGTGAAAGGTCGCCGGCGAGGCCCGTCCCGCCGGCCAGACCGACTGGGTTGTACGCGAACGTCGTGTCGATGGCCGCATCCGTCGAGATCCACATCTCCTGGAATCCGTCCACGATGTTCGGCGCGAACTTCCCGATGCGGATGTGCAGCAGGTCCTCGGGTCCGAACGGGGAATCGAAGTCGAATCGCGCATGTTCCAGCTCGACCGACACCGAGCCGTCTGGGTTCTCGCCGAAGGTCACCTCGGTCAGGTACGACAGGTGGTCGCCCAGCGTGCCCGCACCGAAGATGTTCGCCTCCTGGGGGAATTGCAGGTCGTTCTTCACGCTGGTCACGGTTCCGTCCGGATTGAGCGCGGACGTGTTGACGTCGGCGAACTTGATGTTGACGGCCAGCGGCACGGAGCTCGGCACCTCCCCTGGCCACACGGCCTTTGGCCACAAGCGCTTGTAGGCCGGCGCGCCCAGGCTGACCGGCTTCTCCTTGACCATCTCCTCGGTCTCGCGGGGCATCCTGTAGCCACGCAGGCGGAACGCTTCGCCAAACGCGTTCAGCTTCGGAAAGACGATATGGCACGTCTGGCAACTCGTCTGGTACTTGCGGGCGAAGGCGGGCACGGCTTCCGCAACCGTCGCGCTGACAGAAACCAGGACAAGGACGGCGAGGACCTGGACGATCGGGTGACGCTGACGCACGTTCACAGCTGCGACGCTGGGCATGGCAGAGTCCTTTGAAGAGTCCGGTTCAGACGAGGGGCGTCCACGCGGAACGCAACAAGCAGGCCGGCGGTCAGGAACCGACCGGCAGGCGCGTACAGCGGCCTATATTGGCGCGTGCAGGAGAGAGGGCATCCGCGACGAACAGCGAGGCAGTGCAGGTTGGTGTCCGACACTCTGACACCAAATGCGTCTCTTCGATGGATGTCTCAGCGTTACCCGGCTGTCGGACAATCGGACATGTCAGAGAATGACGACGAGCCAGGACAGTCCGCACGCGCAAGAGGCGGAGAATCGACGATCCGGTTCAGCGATGCCCGCGGCGCGGAGCGGCGGCCGAAACCAATTCGATCAGATCGCTCGAATCCTGCCGCCGCCCACTTTGGGCGATCTCCTGCAGCTTGCGATAGAGCGTGTCGCGGGAGATGCCCAGAAGAAGTGCGGCCTGCCGCTTGTTGCCGTGGGTACGCCGCAGCGCCTCGGCGACGGCCCAGGCCTCGAGGCGCTCGAGGCGCAGGGGGACCGCCGCCTCGCTGACGGGTGCCGCGGTCAGGGCCCGATTCCCGAGCCATCCTCGCACGTCGAGCGCGCCAATCGTGGTGCGCCCGGCCGGCAGCATCACCGCGACGCCCTCGATGAGGTTCTCGAGCTCGCGCACGTTGCCCGGAAATGCATATTCGGACAGCAGCGCAATGGCGTCGTCGTCCATCGAGTCGACGGCGAACCCGCGTTCGCGCAGGTGTGCGAGGAAGGCACGAACGAGCAGCGGTACGTCGTCGAGCCGCGCACGCAGCGGCGGGAGGTCGATGACGACGACCGACAGTCGAAAGAAGAGGTCCTGTCGGAGGACGCCCTGGCGGATGGCGTCGAGCGTCTGGTTGGTGGCCGCGATCACCCGGACGTCCACCTTGCGGCTGTCGAGCCCACCGACTGGCCGGACCTCGCCGTCCTGCAACACGCGCAGCAGCTTCGGCTGCGCCTCGGCGGGCAGCTCGCCGATCTCGTCGAGGAACAGCGTGCCGCTGTGCGCGGCCACGAACAACCCCGCATAGTCGGCGTGGGCCCCCGAGAAGGCGCCACGTTTGTGGCCGAAGAGCTCGCTCTCGAGCAGGTCGCGCG
>Ga0316628_100005754_pt1 | contig 10016 bp, 9 predicted proteins | sample OWC_Aug_M2_C1_D5_FD_207648 | JGI IMG/M metagenome (GOLD analysis project Ga0316628, IMG submission 207648) | Wetland soil microbial communities from Old Woman Creek delta, Ohio, United States - OWC_Aug_M2_C1_D5_C | ecosystem: Environmental > Terrestrial > Soil > Wetlands | place: USA: Ohio... | reverse complement strand
GCTCTACGACAAGTACAAGGCCGGGGGCCTCGTGGTCCTCGGCGTACCGTCGAACGACTTCGGCGGCCAGGAGCCCGGCAGCGAGTCAGAGATCAAGGCCTTCTGCTCGACCAGCTACAAGGTCAGTTTTCCGATGACTGCCAAGAACAAGGTGATCGGGGGCGACGCGCATCCACTTTACAAATGGGCGGTGGCGGAGGCCGGCGAGGCGGCGGCGCCGAAATGGAACTTCCACAAGTATCTCGTCGGCAAGGACGGCGCGCTCGCCGGTACGTTCGGATCGAGGGTTGCGCCGGACGCATCCGAGCTGGTCTCGGCGATCGAGGACGCGCTGAAATAGAATCGCGACGCAAGATCGCTGCGATTTGATCTTTTCCCGCGAAGGTACGATACGGGGAAGCGCAGCGCGCGAGCGCAACGGGAACAGCGATGAACCGCTTTCTTTCGTCCAGCCTGGGTATCGTCAACGCCGTCCTGGCGGTCGTCATTATCGGCGGCGGCGTACTGGGCGGATTGCGCGAAGGCGCCTTGACGGGCCGTGAGGTGTTGAGCGCCGTCATCGGCGGCCTGCTGGGCATCGTCGTCGCGACGCTATTGTGCGGGCTGGTCGCGACATTCGTCGAAATGCGTGAAATGCTGCGCGAGATTCTCGAAGAGCTGCGGCGGCGAAGTAATTAGCGATTCCGGACGGATGCGCGCCGGGAGGACGGACTGATATGGAAAAGAAGCACCAGATCAACCTCGTCTATTTTCTGATCGCCATGCTGGTCCTCCTCGCCTTCCAGGGCTGGTGGGCGGAGCAGCAGGCGTTCGAGCCGATCCCCTACAGCGAATTCCAGGGCCTGTTGAAGGAGGGCAAGGTCGCCGACATCCAGATCGGCGAGAACATGATCCGCGGCACCTTCAAGGACAGCAGCGGCGCGGGGCCGCGCGGCTTCGTCACCACCCGCGTCGATCCGGAGCTCGCCGCCGACCTCGCCAAGTACAACGTCAAGTTCTCCGGCGTTATCGAGAGCCATCTCCTGAGCAATCTGCTGTCGTGGATCGTGCCGGTGGTGCTGTTTTTCGGCATCTGGATGTTCTTCATCCGCAAGATGGCCGAGAAACAGGGGATGGGCGGACTGATGTCGATCGGCAAGAGCAAGGCCAAGGTCTATGTCGAAACCGACACCAAGGTCACGTTCGACGACGTCGCCGGCGTCGACGAGGCCAAGGACGAGCTGAAGGAGATCGTCGAGTTCCTCAAGAACCCGGACCAGTACGGCCGGCTCGGCGCGCGGATTCCGAAGGGCATCCTGCTGGTCGGTCCGCCCGGCACCGGCAAGACGCTGCTCGCGCGCGCCGTCGCGGGCGAGGCCGGCGTGCCGTTCTATTCGATCAGCGGCTCGGAATTCGTCGAGCTGTTCGTCGGGCTGGGTGCGGCGCGGGTGCGCGACCTGTTCGAACAGGCGCGCAAGCACAAGCCGTGCATCATCTTCATCGACGAGCTGGATGCGCTGGGGCGCGCGCGCTCGATGGGCGGCCCGTTCGGCGGCCACGACGAGAAGGAGCAGACGCTGAATCAGCTGCTGGCCGAGCTCGATGGCTTCGATCCGCGCGAAGGGGTCGTGCTGCTCGCCGCCACCAACCGTCCGGAAATCCTCGATCCCGCGCTGTTGCGCGCCGGGCGCTTCGACCGCCAAGTGCTGGTGGACCGGCCGGATAAGCCGGGCCGGATCGCGATCCTGAAGGTACACACGAAGAAGGTGAAGCTGGCCGCGGACGTCGATCCCGAAAAGGTGGCGGGGCTCACGCCGGGATTTTCCGGTGCCGATCTTGCGAACCTGGTCAACGAAGCCGCGATCGTCGCGACGCGGCGCAATGCCGACCGCGTATCGATGGACGATTTCACCGCCGCCGTGGAGCGCATCGTCGCCGGGCTCGAGAAGCGCAGCCGGGTGCTCAATCCGCATGAGCGCGAAGTCGTTGCCTATCACGAGATGGGTCACGCGCTGGTCGCGCTGGCGCTGCCGGGAGTCGATCCGGTTCATAAGATCTCAATCATCCCGCGCGGCATCGGTGCGCTCGGCTACACCATCCAGCGGCCGACTGAGGACCGCTTCATCATCACGCAGGAGGAGCTCGCCAATCGCGTCGCCGTGCTGCTTGGCGGGCGGGCGTCGGAAAGCCTGGTGTTCGGCGAGATTTCCACCGGCGCCGGCGATGACCTCGCCAAGGCGACGGAAATCGCGCGCAACATGGTGACGCGGTACGGCATGGACAAGAAGCTCGGCCAGATGACCTACGAGCCGGAACGGCACCATTTCCTCGGTGAGGCGGCGCAGATGGGCTGGGAGCCGCGGGAGTTCAGCGAAGAAACCGCGCGCGAGATCGACTGCGCGGTGCGCGACCTGGTCGACCAGGCGTTCAACACGGCAAAGTCGATCCTGACCGAGGAGCGCGCGACCCTGGAGAAGGGCGCGCAATTGCTGCTCGAAAAGGAAAAGCTCAACGCCGACGAGATCCCGAAGCCGCGCCGGCGCGAACACGTCCAGCGCAAGGCCGTGGCGGAGTAGCGTCGCAGCTATCGTCCGAACCGCGCCTGCTCGTTTCACATGATTCGCCCCAACGTTCCGGGAAGGCGATAGACTGGCCGTGTGCTTCATAAGCGGTAGTGTCATAAGCATAAGCGGTAGTGTCATAAGAAAGTAATCATACGGGTGTAGCGGATTGACGCGTTGGGCCGTACCGGTGCGTTGAGATTGTTGCGTAATCGCGATCCCATAGCTTCGTCACCGCCGCTCGTCCGCGGTTCGCCGGCTCGACGCCCCGACCGCCTGCGAGCTGCCGTTCGTTCCAGCCCTGTCGTTGCGCCCGACCCCGGTCGGGCGTTTGTCGTTTCGCCTGTCTTCACAGACGGAGGAATCCTTCGTGGGTAAACGTACCGTTCGCAAGGCTGCCCGTACCGAGGCCATGGTGCATGCCTTGTTTCCCGCGCGTAGCGCCTGGGACCCGCTGGTCGCCGACGAACGCGACCAGCATCACCGCTATGTCCGCAACATCCAGCCGAAGAGCGAAAACCAGCGTCGCCTGGTCGAGGCGCTGGACAGCCTGAACATCGTCCTGGCGCTCGGCCCCGCCGGCACCGGCAAGACCTTCCTCGCCGTCGCCAAGGCGGTCGAGGCGCTGGACGGCGGCCGGGTGCAGCGCATCATCCTGTGCCGCCCCGCGGTCGAGGCCGGCGAGAGTCTCGGCTTCCTGCCGGGCGATCTCGAGGCCAAGCTGGCGCCGTATCTGCGTCCGCTCTACGACGCCCTCAACGAGCGGCTCGGCGGCAAGCGGCTGAAGGCGCTGGTCGCGGAAGGGACGATCGAGATCGCGCCGGTCGCCTACATGCGCGGGCGGACCCTGAACAACGCCTTCATCGTGATCGACGAGGCGCAGAACTGCACTTACGGCCAGATCAAGATGCTGCTCACCCGGCTGGGGTGGAACGCGACCATGGTGCTGACCGGCGATCCCGACCAGACCGATCTGCTGCCCGGCCTTTCGGGGCTCACGGAAGCGGCGGGGCGCCTGGAACGGCTCGACAAGATAGGGGTGATCCGGCTCGACGACGACGACGTGGTACGCCATCCGCTGGTCGCCCGGATGCTGAGCGTGCTGTGACGGATCGGGCTATTCGAGCAGCCCCTTTCGGACGCTGGCGAAGACGGTGCGGAACATGGTTTCGGTGAGCCGGCCGGTGTTGGTGTTGTAGCGCGAGCAGTGATAGCTGTCGGCGAGCAGAGGGCCGTCGGCGATCTTGTGCAATGCGCCATGCGCGAAGCGGAAGGCCGATACGCGCTGGCCGAGCGCGGCGAGGACGGCGTTGTGCGCTACCGCCCCGAGAGCCAGTACGCAACGCAGCTTCGGCATCGCAGCGATCTCGTCGCGCAGGAAGCGGCGGCAGGCGGTCGCCTCCGCCCCGGTCGGCTTGTTCTCGGGCGGCACGCAGCGCACTGCGTTGGTGATGCGGCAATCGACCAAGGTCAGGCTATCGTCGGCCCGCTGAGCGTATGTTCCCTTGGCGAAGCCGAAGCGCATCAGGGTGTCGTAGAGCAGGTCGCCGGCGTAGTCGCCGGTGAACGGCCGGCCGGTGCGGTTGGCGCCCTTCAAGCCGGGCGCGAGCCCCACCACCAGCAGGCGTGCATCGAGGCGCCCGAACGACGGCACCGGGGCATTGAACCAGCCGGGCTCGGCGGCGCGATTGGCGCCGCGGAAGGCTGCAAGCCGCGGGCAGAGCGCGCAGTCGCGACCCGGCGCGGCGGCGTCCACCACCGAGGTCACGCGTCCTGGTAGGCCGAACCCGGAAGCGGCTGGGCGGGCGTCGGTACGTGCGCCTCGGTCGGGCGTGGCTGGCGCATGATCTGCGGTGCAAGCTCGCTCAACTCGACGAACACGTCGGCCTGCCGGCGAAGCTCGTCGGCCACCATCGGCGGCTGCGAGCGGAAGGTGCTCACCACCGTCACCCGGACGCCGCGGCGCTGCACGGCCTCGACCAGGCGGCGGAAATCGCCGTCGCCGGAAAACAGCACGATATGGTCGAGATGCTCGGCCATCTCCATCACGTCGATGGCGAGCTCCATGTCCATGTTGCCCTTGATCTTGCGCCGGCCCATGGAGTCGGTGAACTCCTTGGTCGGCTTGGTGACCATGGTGTAGCCGTTGTAGTCCAGCCAGTCGACGAGCGGCCGGATCGGCAGGTACTCCTGGTCCTCCATCAACGCGGTGTAATAGTAGGCGCGGATCAGCTGGCCCTTGGAGGAGAACAGCGCGTACAGGCTCTTGTAGTCGATATCGAAGCCCAGCGCGCGGGCGGCGGCATACAGGTTCGCCCCGTCGATGAACAAGGCAATGCGCTCCTGCGGATAAAATTTCATTTCAAATGTCCTTGATGCATAAATCGACTGAAGGGTACGCCAATTCTGCTGGCGCGAGCTGCGGACGCGGCGACGCGACAGTATCGTCAACACATATGATGCGGCGCCGGCCGGCGCAACCCTGCGCGAGCCGGATAGCGAAGGAATAACATGATCTTTGTCGGTCTTGGGGCGAATCTGCCGGGTCCCGGCGGCCGGTCGCCGAAGGCCTCGCTCGAGGCCGCTCTGGCTGCGCTCGGTGGCCGGGGCGTGACGGTTCGGCGCCGCTCGCGCTGGTGGTGCAGCGCGCCGGTGCCAGCGGGCGACCAGCCCTGGTTCGTCAACGCCGTGGCTGAAGTGGAGACCGTGCTCGATCCGGCGGCGCTGCTCGCCGTCCTGCATGAGGTCGAGGCCGCCTTCAGCCGGGTGCGCGGCGCGCCGAATGCCGCCCGGACCTGCGACCTCGACCTGCTCGATTACGATGGCCGGATCGCGGCGGGCGGCGCTCCCGGTGCCGGCCCGGTCCTGCCTCATCCCCGGCTGGGCGAACGCCTGTTTGTTCTCCGGCCGCTTGCCGAGCTCGCCCCTGGCTGGGTGCATCCGGTGACCGGCCGGACGGTCGAGGCGCTGATCGAGGCCGCGCCGGGCGACCAGCGATGCGTCCCGCTGGAGGATTGCCGCCCGGCCTCTTGAAACTCGCGCAAACCATTACAATTTCTTGCTTTTACCGCGCTTCACCCCGTATAGTGCACGCGCATCCGTATATTGGGAGTCCGCCTGATGGCCCGCGTTACCGTCGAAGACTGCGTCGTCAAGATTCCGAACCGGTTCAAGCTCGTCATGCTCGCCGCCCAGCGCGCGCGCGACCTCTCGGTCGGCGCGCAGCTGACCGTGGACCGCGACAACGACAAGAACCCGGTGGTGGCGCTGCGCGAGATCGCGGACGAGACGGTGCCGATCCCCGATCTCGAAGAAGGGCTGATCAAGGGGCTGCAGAAGCACGCCGACACCGACGAGCCGGGCGAGGAGCCCGAGATGCTGGCGATCGAGGAAGAGCTCGCATCGGCGGCGTCCGAGAATATTTCCCTCGAAGACGCCGAGGGGAAGTTCGAGGACATCGATGAGGAGGACGAGGCGGACGAGGGCGAAGAAGAGGAACCCGAGTCGGAGAAACCCGCCGACGCGGACTGATCGCAGCCGCCGCCCGGTGCCGGAGACGGGTGGCGCGGACCGGTACCGGTCGGGTCGCGGACGCAACTCCGCAAGCGCGTAGGCCGCCATGATCCGCCAGTACGAACTCGTCGACCGCGTCAGGGCTTACGACACCGGATTCAACGAAGACGCGCTCAACCGCGCCTACGTCTTCTCGATGAAGGCGCACGGATCGCAGACGCGCGCCTCCGGCGATCCGTATTTCTCGCATCCGCTCGAAGTCGCCGGCATCCTCACCGAGCTGAAGCTCGACAGCGACACCATCGTCACCGGGCTCCTGCACGACACGGTCGAGGACACTGTCGCCACGCTCGGCGAGATCGAGCGGCTGTTCGGCCAGAACATTGCGCACCTGGTCGACGGCGTCACCAAGCTATCGAAGCTCGAGCAGCAGACCCCCGGCGCCCGGCAGGCGGAGAATTTCCGCAAGCTGCTGCTCGCCACGTCCCAGGACATCCGCGTCCTGCTGGTCAAGCTTGCCGACCGGCTGCACAACATGCGGACGCTGCGGTATATCCGCAATCCGGAGAAGCGGGCACGCATCGCCCGCGAGACGATGGAGATTTATGCGCCGCTCGCCGAGCGGATCGGCATGCAGCGGATGAAAGACGAGCTCGAGGACCTCGCGTTCGCCGAGCTCTATCCGGACGCCCACCGCACCATCGTCGCGCGGCTCGATTTCCTGCGCACCGACGGCGCCGAAGACGATCTGGTCGCGCGCGTGGTCGCCGAATTGCGCCAGACGCTCGCCCAGAAAGGTGTCGAGGCAGAGGTGTCGGGGCGCGAGAAACGGCCCTATTCGATCTGGCGCAAGATGCAGCGCCAGAGCGTCGAATTCGCGCAGCTTTCCGACATCATGGCGTTCCGCATCATCCTCGACCGGCCGGAAGACTGCTACCGCGCGCTCGGCATCATTCATGCGCGCTATCCATGCGTGCCCGGGCGCTTCAAGGACTACATCTCGACGCCGAAGCGCAACGGCTACCGCTCGATCCATACCGGCGTGATCGGGCCCGAGCAGCGCCGCATCGAGGTCCAGATCCGGACGCGCGAGATGCACGAGGTGGCGGAATACGGCGTCGCCGCGCACTGGCAATTCAAGCAGGGTGCCACCGCGCAGGACGGGCCGGAATACCGCTGGATACGCGAATTGCTGGAAATCCTCGAGCACGCGTCGAGTCCCGACGAGTTCCTCGAGCATACCAAGCTCGACCTGTTCCAGGACCAGGTCTTCTGCTTCACGCCCAAGGGCGAGCTGATCGCGCTGCCGAGGGGGGCGACGCCGGTCGATTTCGCCTACGCGGTGCACTCCGAGGTCGGCGACGCCTGCGTCGGCGCACGGGTGAACGGCCGCATCGTGCCACTGCGCACCGAGCTCCGCCACGGCGATCAGGTGGAGATCATCACCTCGGGCCCCGGCGCGCCGTCGCCGGAGTGGGAGCAGTTCGTCGTCACCGGCAAGGCGCGGGCCCGGATCCGCCGCTTCGTCCGCTCCAAGCAGCGCGCGGAATACATCCGGCTCGGCGAGGCGATCCTGCAGAAGTCGTTTCACGAGGCCGGCTACGAGGCGCCCGCCTCGGTGCTTGCCGGTGTCCTCGGCAAGCTGAACGTGAAGACGCTCGACGAGCTCTATGCCGCCGTCGGCCAGGGGCTGCAGACCGGCAGCGACGTACTCAATGTCGTGATCGGCACCGGCGGCGGCGAGCGCCCGGCGCGTCCGAAGAAGAGCGATGCGGCGAAGTCGGGCAACGGCGCGGCCAGCTCGGGGATTCCCATCCGCGGGCTGATTCCCGGCATGGCGGTTCATTACGCCAATTGCTGCCACCCGCTCCCGGGCGACCGCATCGTCGGCATCGTGACGCCGGGCAAGGGTATAGCCATCCACACCACCGATTGCGAAACGCTGGAAAGCTTCCTGCAGTCGCCCGAGCGCTGGGTCGAAGTGTCGTGGGATCTCGGTCTCGGCGCGGAGGCGGAGTCTCATGTCGGCCGGCTTCAGCTTACGGTCGCGAACGAGCGCGGCACGCTCGGGAATCTCGCCAGCGTGGTCGGGCGCAATCTTGGCAATATCAACAATCTGAAGATCACCAATCGCACGCCGCAATTCTTCGACATGCAGCTCGATATCGAGGTGCGTGACGTGCAGCATCTCAATGACATCATTGCGGCGCTGCGTGGTATACCGGCGGTAAATTCGGTCGAACGCGCGTGGAACAACTGACCATGGCACCGGCCGGGACGGGGAGGATACGATGGGAGCGATCGACGCGGACGCGCATGTGCTGGAATCGCCGGCGACGTGGGGCTACCTCCGCGACAACGAGCGCGCATTCCTGCCGATGATCGTCACCCAGACCTTCGGCAACGAGATTCGCGCCAATGACGGCCGGGCGACGCAGCAGAACTACTGGGTCGTCGGCAGCCGGATCATGGGCAAGGACCGCAATGTCGGCCAGGAGATGACGCGCGAGATCCGCGAGATGGAAGACATCCCCGGCCGGCTGCGCCACATGGACGAACTCGGCGTCGATATCCAGGTGCTCTATCCGACCATGTTCCTCCGCCCGGTCACGCAGGATTTCCGGGTCGAGTATGCGCTGACGCGCAGCTACAACCGCTGGCTCGCCGACATCTGGAAGCAGGCCGGCGGGCGGCTGCGCTGGACGGTTATGCCGCCGCTGCGATCGCCCGACCGGCTGCGGGAGGAGATCGTCTTCGGCAAGGAGCACGGCGCCTGCGGCATCTTCATGCGCGGGCTGGAATGCGAGAAGGCGCTCGGCGATCCGTTCTTCTATCCGCTGTACGAGCTGGCGCAGGAGCTGGACCTGCCGATCTGCATCCATTCGGCGTCGGGCAGCGCGATCGTGCACGATTTCTTCGAGACCGACACGACGTTCACCAAGTTCAAGCTGGCCGTGGTCGGCGCCTTCCACTCGCTGGTCGAGAAGGGCGTGCCGACGCGCTTCCCGAAGGTGCGCTGGGGCTTCGTCGAGGTCAGCGCGCAATGGGTGCCCTACGTGCTCAACGACCTGGAAGACCGCTTCCGCCGCAACGGCAAGAAGTGGTTTGCCGATCCGCTGAGAGACAACCATATGTACGTCGCCTGCGAGGTGACGGACGACCTGCCTTACGTGCTGCGTCATTCCGGGCCCGACAACATCGTGATCGGTACCGACTACGGCCATCACGATCCATCGAGCGAGATCAACGCCATCCGGCTGCTGCGTCAGGACAGCCGGATCGACGGCGCCGTTGCCGAGCGGATTCTGGACCGCAACGCGCGCGCCCTCTACGGCATCCATTGAGGGCGCGAGGGAACTGCCGAAGGTGACACGTCCGCTTCGTCTCGGGGTCAACATCGACCACGTCGCGACCGTGCGCAATGCGCGCGGTGGCACGCATCCGGATCCGCTTCGTGCGGCGCACGCCGCCATCGCCGGCGGCGCCGACGGGATTACCGCGCATCTGCGCGAGGACCGGCGCCATATCGTCGACGACGATATCCGCCGGCTCATCGACGAGATCGAGGTGCCGCTGAACCTGGAGATGGCGGCGACCGAGGAGATGCTGACGATTGCGCTCCGGCTGCGGCCGCGCGCCTGCTGCCTGGTGCCGGAGAAGCGCGCCGAGCGCACGACCGAGGGCGGGCTCGACGTGGCCGCGCAGCGCGACGCGCTGGCACCGATGATCCGGGCGTTGCGGGACGGCGGCATTCGCGTATCGCTGTTCGTCGAGCCGGCGAAGCGTCAGCTCGACGCGGCGCGCTCGATCGGCGCGCCGGTGGTGGAGCTGCACACCGGCGCCTATTGCGAGGCGGAAGGCGCGGCACGGCGCGAGCAGCTGCGGCGGTTGCAGGAGGCGGCCGCACAGGCGGAGGCGCTAGGCCTGGAATGCCACGCCGGTCATGGGCTCGATTACGAAACC
>Ga0316628_100005753_pt1 | contig 10017 bp, 7 predicted proteins | sample OWC_Aug_M2_C1_D5_FD_207648 | JGI IMG/M metagenome (GOLD analysis project Ga0316628, IMG submission 207648) | Wetland soil microbial communities from Old Woman Creek delta, Ohio, United States - OWC_Aug_M2_C1_D5_C | ecosystem: Environmental > Terrestrial > Soil > Wetlands | place: USA: Ohio... | reverse complement strand
CGGGGCCCTTTCCCAGAAACGGGGACGTTTTGAGCGGGCCGATCAGGGGACCCTCTTTCTGGATGAGATCGGGGAACTGCCTCCGCAGGCCCAGGTCAGGATGCTGCGAGTGCTGCAATATAAAGAAATCGAGCGCGTGGGAGGCACGAAACCCATCTCCGTGGATATCCGGCTCATTGCCGCAACGAACCGCAACCTGGAAGAGATGGTCAAGGCCAAGCAGTTCCGTGAAGATTTATGGTTTCGCCTCAATGTCTTTCCCATTCGCATTCCCCCTTTGAGAGAGAGGAAGGAGGATATCCCCGCTTTGGTAAGCCATTTTTTGCGCCGTAAATCTCGGGAGCTGAATCTGCCCGAACCGCCTGCGCTTGCGCATGGGGTGATCGACCGGCTGGTGGTTTATCCTTGGCCGGGGAATGTGAGGGAGATGGAAAATGTGATTGAGCGTGCGCTGATTGTAAGCCAAGGGGCGCCCCTTGTTTTCGATGATTTGACGGGGGGGGAACTCACCAAGACCTCCTTAGTCCCCAACGGAACGCAGGATGCGCCGTTGAAACTTGACGAGGTCATGTCCCGGCACATTCGCCAAGTACTGGAAATGACCAAAGGAAAAATTCATGGAAAAGGCGGAGCCGCCGAGGTTCTGGGAATCAATCCCAGCACCCTACGGAACCGCATGAACCAGCTGAGAATTCGTTATGGGAGGAAGGCGGTTCTTGCGGGGGTAAACCCTGCTCCATGATGGCCAATGCTGTTGACATTACCAGATGGGTTTCGGTATCGTCTGGTCAAGAGGGGGATCTTCCCGCGGTTCCAGGAGAAACTGCCCAAGATTCCCCTCAAACCCAAGAAGCATAACGGTTTCTGAATTGCGGCATCTTTCATTTAAATCCTAAACAGGAGAAGGCAGAAAAATGGAAATCGCCGAAAGAATAAAGAGGATCCAGGGATCGGAACGTTCTCAGCGGAAAATTGCGATCCCCAAGGGAGCCATCCGCATGGACCAGGGGGACCCGGATTTTCCCACGCCCCCGCACATCCAGGAGGCGGCCCTGAAAGCCATGAGGGACAATTTGACCCATTACGGGAACGCCTTCGGGGAAGAGGACCTGCGGGAGGCGATCTGCGCCGGCCTGGCGAGGGATTCCGGCGTCAAGAGGACCCCCGAGAACGTCCTGGTGACCGTGGGCGGGCTTGAGGCGATCAATGTCATCTGTGCCACCTATCTCAACCCGGGGGACGAGGCGCTGGTCTTTGACCCGGGCTATTCCGCCTACGCGGTCTCCGTCACCCTGTTCGGCGGCCGGCCGGTATCGGTACCGCTGAAGGATGATTTTCACATCGATTTTGAGCTTTTGCGGGCTAAGATCGCGGAGCGGACCAAGATCATATTCATGGCCAATCCCAGTAATCCCACCGCCGCCCTCCTGCGGGAAGATGAAATTCGGGGGCTGGCCCGGGTGGCGCTGGAGCACAATCTCTTGATCGTCATGGACGAGGTGTACCACAAATTGTTATACGGCGGGCTCCGGCATTTTTCCATCTGCCAGGTTGAAGAGGCGAAAGACCGGTCCATCCTCCTGAACAGCTTTTCCAAGACCTACGCCATGACCGGCTGGAGGGTGGGGTATGTGGTTGCGGGGGTTGAAGTCATCAAGAGCCTGGTCCATTTTCACCGGGCCATGGTGACCTGCGTCAGCGTCCCGTTGCAGAAAGCCTGCCTGGCCGCGCTTCAGGGGCCCCAGGAATGCGTGGCCCAGATGGTTTCCGAGTTCGACCGGAGGAGAAAGGTGGTCGACCAGGCACTGCAGAAGATCGAGGGGATCATCCCCCGGCCTTGCGAAGGGGCCTTTTACTTCTTCCCCCGGTATACCCATTCCATAAGCAGCAAAGAACTCACCCATTATCTGGCTGAAAGAGGCTTGCTGGTGCGGAGCGGGACGGAGTTCGGAGAAAAAGGGCAGAACCACATCCGCCTGGCTTTCGCCACGTCGGTGGAGGAGATCGAAGAAGGGATGAGGAGGCTGAAAAAGGCCCTGGATGACTTGAAATAGCCGGCCGTCTTTTCCCCTGGCCCCCGTGTTTCAGCTGCGTCGGGACTTCCCGGGTCACCGGGGAGCAATACGGTATATCTTATCGTCCCCCGGTCGGGGATTCCCCCTCCCGTCCCGGTTGCTGGTCAGAAAATAGAGCGCCCCATCGGGACCTTCCACCACGTCCCTGAGCCTTCCGAATTTTCCCTGGTCATAATCCTTGGCGAACCATCTTTCAATCAGCAGGACTCGATACCCTTCCTTCTCCCTTTGCAGATCGATCCGGATCAGGGCTTGACTCTTCAGCGTGGCCACGAAGAGGCTGTTCTTGAGGGCGGAGAGCAATCTCCCGTCGTGAAAGGTGATTCCCGAAGGGGGAGTTGTCTTCTTCCAGACAATCAACGGGTCCAGGTAGGGTTTGCGCCCCGGCGCACCCACCGCCTCCGGCCAGCCGTAGTTTCCGCCCTTGACGATCACGTTGATTTCATCATTGGCGAAAGTGAGGTACTCGCCGGAAGGGCCATGCTCAGACTCAAAGAGGGCCCGGGTTTCGGGATGCCAGCAGAGGCCCTGGGGATTCCGGTGGCCGTAGGAGTATATGGGCGACCCGGAAAAGGGGTTGTCCCGGGGGATCTCTCCTTCGGGGGTGATCCTCAATATTTTTCCCCCCAGGGATTTCAAATCCTGGGCCAGATTTCCTTCAAATGTTTCCCCCGCGGTAATGTAGAGCATACGATCCGGGCCAAAGGCGATCCTTCCTCCGTTGTGAAACCTGCCCCCCGGAATCTGATCGAAGATCACCCGATCAAAATTCCCTTTCGCTCCAAGATCTTTGAACCGGATGACCCGGTTGTAAAGCTGGCCGGCCCGGGAATAGGTGTGCATGGCGTAGATAAAAGGCATTCCGGGAAAATCAGGGTGCCGGGCAAGGCCCAGCAGCCCCCCCTCACCCACGTGCGCCACCTCCACGGTTAGGTAGGGAACCTCCCGGAGCTTCCCGTCTTGAACCAGCCGGATTCTTCCCGGCCTTTCGCTCACCAGGGCTCTTCCACCGGGAAGGAACAGGAGGGACCAAGGGATCTCCAGCCCTTCTACCCAGACCTCCACCCCGAAATTCTTGCCCTCGGGAAGGAATTGATCGCTCACCTCCTGGGGCGCCCTGCCGATCGTAGGAAAACAAAAACCCCGCCCGGGCAGCAACAAAAAAATGATGAGCGGAGCCAGAAGGAATAAGCTTTTCCCGTTTCTCCCCGCGGCGGGCAAGAAACCCCGTTCTGTCTCCTTCCTCGGGGATCCTGGGAGTCTGGCCCATTTCATGACCTGGGTTTCCTTTCAGGTCCGTGCCTCTATTTTATCCCGATTCGGGAATCAGGGTGCGGAGAATGTCTTCTTTCCCTACAACACCGACCAGCTTGCCTTTTTCTACTACCGGAAGCGTGTGGATATTTTTCTTGACCATCAAGGTGGCAATTTCCTCCAGGGGAGTCTCGGGACTTACGGTAACGGGATCAGGGGTCATGGCCTGGCCCACGGTAATGGCGGCCATCTTCTGGATCTCCTTTTCCAGATGTTTGGAGGAAGTCAGCGGGATGATTCCGTCGAGGATGGTGAAAACCGAAGGGAGAGGGAATTTCTTCTGTTGGACAATGAGGTCATCTTGACAGATAATTCCCTTCAGGCGCCCTTCCGGGTCCACCACGGGAAGACCGTTGAAATGATTCTCCAGGAGCAATTTCCCCGCGAGGTCGATCTTGGTTTCCGGAGAAACGGTAACAACTTTTTTCGTCATGATATCTTTGGCTTTGAGCATCTTTTTTCTCCCTCCTTTTCCCTTGCCGCCCTTTCCCTTTCCTTAATGTCAAAAATAGCAGATATCCGATGCGAGGGCAATGGGAAGGCCGACCTTGCCCCTTCCACTTTTCGCCAAGTGAGCTTGGGCTCTTTTGAATTTCAGGAATTGCCCGGCCCGGAAGTAAGGACTTTGCGCGAAAAAACCATAAGGCACGCTTCACTTCCTAGACCGGTCGGGCAAGCCGTTCTTTCCCCAAGAAAACGGTTATTCCATTGCAGGGGTGCCCGCCAGGCGCCCGATAGGCCCGCTTTCAAATTGCAGATTGTAGATTGCGGAATGGGGATTGAAAAAGAAGAATCAAAAAATCCGAAATCCGCAATCCGAAATAGCTGGGCCGATGCTTTTTCCGCGCAAAGTCCTTACTTCCAGGCCACAACCTTGTTTTTCCGCAGAAAAGAATAAAATAAAGGGAAGAGCGGGAAGGAATTTGTGGAACGGCAGGGGTCAGTTCTTTTTCATCAGGTGGCGGACGGCTTTCTCCAGGCCGTCCAGGGTGAGCTCGAACATGGGGAAGATCATGCGGATGGTCTGGAGGGTGCGGACGTAATGCCACTCCAGCTCCACCCGGGGGTTGAGCCAGGCGGTGTGCCGGAAGGAATCGGCCAGGAAGCGGAGGCGGTCGATGGAGGAGATCAGGTTCCGCTCCTCGATGTGGATGGAGCCGTCCGTGGCCATGAGTTCGTAGGGGGCCATACTCGCGTCCCCCAGGATGACCAGGCGGGTTTCGGGGTCCAGGCGGGCGAAATCTTCCAGCTTGTGGGGCTTGCGCCGGCGCGGCGGGTCGGCCCAGACATAATCATATATGGTGTTATGGAAATAGTAGGTCTTCAGATCTTTGAATTGATTGCGGGCATAATCGAAGAGGACCTGGACCACCTCCACGTAGGGGTCCATGGACCATCCGCCGTTGTCGATCATCAAAACGACTTTGAGGCGGTCCCGCAGGCTGCGGTCGAAGATGATCTCGATCTCCCCCGCGTTGCGCATGGTCTGATAGATGGTTTCATCGACGTTGACCCGGTCCTTGGGTCCGAAGGGAACCATGTGGCGCAGCCGTTTCAGCGCTTCCCCGATCTGGGATTGGGTGAGCAGTCCCTGCATGGAATAGTCGCGGTAGCGCCGGTCCATGGCCACCTTGACCGCGCTCTTGTTCATCGACGCTCCCCCCACGCGCATCCCCCCGGGGTGGTTTCCGGAGTGGCCGACGGGAGAGGTGCCGCGGGTCCCGATCCACTTGTTGCCCCCATGGTGGGCTTCGGTCTGGTCCTTCAGCCGTTTCAGGAAATATTCGATAAGCTCCTGGGGGCTCAGTTTCAGCAGTTCCTCCGGGTCCACACCCAGGGCTTGGGCGACCCCTTCGGGGTCCCGGAGCCATTGCTCCAGGAGCATACGGGCCGCTTCGTCCAGGTCGATCCCTTCCGGGTCAGGAAGGTCCATCCCCTTGAAGTAGTGAGCGAAGACCTGGTCGTAGAGATCGAAGTACCGCTCGCTCTTGACAAGGATGGCGCGGGCGGAAGTATAAAAATCCTCGAGCGAGGTAATCAGGCCCAGGCACATGGCCTTCTGCAGGCGGAGGAAGGAAGTAGGGGTAGCCGGGATTCCTACCTCACGGAGTTTGTAGAAAAAATTGACAAACAAGTGAAACCCTCAATAAATCCGAATATCGAAATCCGAAACAAATTTGAAATCCAAATGTTCAAAAAATCCAAGCAAAAAAAGGATTTTTGGAAAGGGAAATTCCCTTCCTTCAGGAACGCCTTGCCATAAAGACTCAGCTACGGATTCCTCTGGCCAGATGCTGAGTCGCCACGGTGAAATCCATGCTCTTCTTGTACAGCACTCCCAGGTAAGGGACTTCTCCCTTGCCCAGCCTGGCCGGTTTGAAATCCGGGTCGCAGCGCAGGGCCCGGATCCAGTTGATCAACTCCCGGGTGGCCGGCTTCTTCTCGATTCCCGCAATTTCCCTTAAACGGTAAAAAGCATCGATGCAGGCCTTAGACAGGTCTTGTTCCAGCCCGGGGAAGTGAACCTCGATGATCTCCCGCATCAGCTCCGGCGTGGGGAAGGCGATGTGATGGAAGTTGCAGCGCCCGAGGAAGGGGTCGGAGAGGTCCTTCTTGGCATTGCTGGTGATGACGATGACCGGCCGGTTCTTAGCCTTGATGGTCTTGTCGACCTCCACGATGTCGAAGCTCATCTGGTCCAGGACGTCGAGCATGTCGTCCTGGAAGTCGGTGTCGGCCTTGTCGATCTCGTCGATGAGCAGGACCACCCGGATGCCCGAAACGAAGGCCTGCCCGATCTTTCCCATCTTGATATACTCTTCGATGTTGCTCACGTTCCGCTTGGAGTCGCCGAAACGGCTGTCGTTGAGCCGGGTCAGCGTGTCATACTGGTAGAGGGCGTCCACGAGCTTCATGCTGGACTTCACGTTGAGAACGATGAGAGGCATATCCAATGCCTCGGCAATGGCGTAGGCCAGCATGGTTTTGCCCGTTCCGGGCTCCCCCTTCAGCAGGAGGGGCATCTCCAGGGCCATGGATATGTTTACGATCTTAGCCAATTCAGCGTCGAGGACGTATTTGGACGCGCCCGTAAAGCGCATCCCTTCCGCTTTTCCGTTCATCCACTTTTACCTTTCCGCCGTAGATTTGAAATTTTCCAAAATCATTTAAATCATTTTACCTTCTCCGGCGGGGAAGTTCAACTTTATCTTTTCCAGCGTGGCCGAATTGATCCTGGCTGAAGAGGGCAGAAAATAGTGATGACCTCCGACAGACCCGGGGGACATGATTTCTGTTCCTTCCGGGGGGGGGATTTTTTTCTTGACAACTTACCTATTAGTAAGTAAAATCCGACTATGACCAGCTCAAAAGATACCAAGACTGAAATTCTTGACCTCGCCGAAAACCTTTTGCTCGACCGAGGATTCAACGGATTCAGTTATGCCGATATCTCCTCCGTCCTGGGGATAAAGAATGCCGCCGTTCATTATTATTTCCCCACCAAATCGGATTTGGGGATCGCCATCATTCAGCGCGCAAAGGAGAGGTTTACGGGCTGGACCCGGGGTGAACGGATGGCCGGAAGGTCGGCCGCCGAAAAACTCGAGGCTTTTTTCCGCTTGTATTTGAGGTTCCTGGAGGCCGGGCAGCAGGTGTGTCTGGGGGGGGCTCTGGAAACAGACTTCAAGACTCTGCCAGCCAAAATGCAGGTTGAAACGCAGAAATTTGCCTCTGCCTTTTTGGTATGGATGGAGGGAGTTCTTGAAGAAGGGAGGGAGAAACGCATCTTCTCCTTCCCGGGAGAGGCAAAGGATCAGGCGATTTTGATCCTTTCCAGTCTGCAGGGGGCTTTGCAAATGACCAGGGCGGCAGGACCTTCCTGCCTCCACTTGACGATGGCTCAGATCAGGCGGCTGGTGAGCAGGAAGTAATTTTTTTGCACGGAGCATTTACTTATAAATAAGTAAGAAGCAATCGATGAAGGGCGCTGCCAAAGGAAAAGACTGATAACGCCCAAGGAGAAAGACCTTTTTATAGGAGACGACCGATATGGAAGAGCCAAAGTCATCAGCCCATCCGCCCAAAGAATATCGCACCACCTGTAATCGGGATTGCCCCGATTCATGCGCGGTTATCGCCACGGTGAAGGACGGGAAGATCATCAAGCACAAGGGAGACCCGGAACATGGAGTCACCCGCGGCTTCCTCTGCTCCCGCGGCAATGACTACCTGAAGCGGTTCTATGATCCCCAGCGCCTCCTTTATCCTCTGCGGCGAAAGAGGAATGGCTGGCAGCGGATTTCCTGGGGGGAAGCCTTAGACCTGATTGCTGACAAGTTGAGATATTACCGTGATGCTTACGGCCCTCGTTCAGTTCTCGTGGTCAATTACTCGGCCATTCACAGCTGGATCCCAAGGGTCCTGGGCCGGCTGTTCTGGTCGCATTTCGGCGGCGCCACTTTCGCCTCCGGAGGCCTGAGCGTAGAGGCCGCCCATGCAGCCCAACAACTTGACTTCGGCGGGGATTGCACCCACGAACCGGAAGACCTTGTCCACAGCAGCGCCTTTGTCATTTGGGGCAAGAATGTGGCGATAACCCGTCAGCACTGGATGCCTTTTATCAATCAGGCGCGCAGGAATGGGGCGGTTCTTGCGGTGATCGACCCAATCTACAATGAGATAGCCAGGAAGGCGGACCGGTTCTACCAGATCCGCCCCGGAAGCGACGGCCTCCTGGCCATCGGCCTAAGCCGCCTCCTCCTAGAACGAAAGGCCGTGGACGAAGGATTCATCGCGGATCATACCCATGGATTCGAGGCCTATCGTCAATTGATCTTTTCTTACCGGTTGGAGGATATCGCCAAAGCGGTTGACCTCTCCCTGGACCAGATCAAAGAAATTGCCGATTGGTATGCAACCAGGAAGCCACTGGCAACCTTCACGGGGCTGGGTCCTGCTTACTGGAGTAATGGAGGGGCCATGATCCGTCTGGTGGATGCTCTGGCGGCGGTCAGCGGGAATATCGGCATTTCGGGGGGCGGGATGAGCACGGATATCGAAGGGGCCAAGGGCCTGAACCTCTCCATGCTTCGCGGAGCCCCGAAAGGCCAGAGCCGGCGTATCCTTTTACCCCGTCTCGGTGAGGAGATTCTGAAAACCAAGGACCCGGCCCTTAAGATAGGCTGGATTGCCGGAGCCAACCCGGCGAGTTCGGCGCCGGATACCGGGCGGGTTCAGGAGGGATTAAGTTCCTTGGAGTTCCTGGTCGTGGTCGAGCAGTTCATGTCCGCTACGGCGGAGTTGGCCCATTTGGTTCTGCCATGCACAACCTACCTGGAGATGGACGACCTGGTGACCGCTTATGGGCACAATTGGATCGGGTTAACGAATCGGGTGGTGCCTCCCCTGGGGGAGACGAAGACGGACGGGGAAATTTTTCAACTTCTAGCCGAGAGGCTGGGATTCGGACAGGCACTGGCCGGCGAGCCGGGTGCCTGGATTCAAAAATTCCTGGAGCCCATGGCTGCCGAAGGATTAACCCTGGAGCGCCTCAAGGAGAAGGCGTACCGCAATCCCAACGCGGCTTCCGTCCCTTTTGCCGATCGAAAATTCCGAACGGCTTCGGGTAAGTTTGAGTTTATCACCCAGTTTACCCCGGGCCCGAGCCCGGGAAACGGGGGCTTGCATCTTGTGGCCACCAAAACTCTACGGATGCTGAACTCCCAGGTCCTGCCTGAAGATGTGCCCGAAGAACCCGTAGCACAGGTAAACCCGGCGGTCCTTTCCGAAAGGGGATTCAGCGAAGGGCAAAAAGTGTGGGTCATCAGCAAAGCGGGGAAAGTCAAGGCGCGGCTTGCCGCCGATGAAAAGGCACGCCGGGATGTCCTTCTGCTGAACCCCGCCCTTTGGAAGGGGGACTTGAACGGGGTCAATCAACTTCGGGAATCTTTCCTGACCGATATTGGCGATGGGGCGGCAATGCACCAGACGATGGTTACGTTGATGGCCGAATAGATCTACCCTGGTATAGCCGGAACCAAAAAGGTCTTAGTGGGTTTCCCTATGCAGGGGCGACCAGTCACGCGCTTCGCCTGATTGTCCAGGAGGCCATTGGGCGAATCGGGAGATGGCCGGGATGGAAGACGCAAGTCGCAAGTCGCGAGAGCGCAAGTCGAGAGAGCAAAAATGATTTTAGGAGGAGAGAATGAATGATTCGAGTGGGACCCTAGGGAAGAGACAATTTTCCGTGGCTGACTTGAAAAAGGTCTGTCTTGAATTGGGTGCGGATGATGTGGGCTTCGTCGATATCGATCGGGAGGCGCTGCAGAAAGAACGGGAGGGGATTCTCAAGGTCTATCCCCTCACCCGGAGCATCGTCTCCGTCATCAAGGTCATGAATCGGGAAAACCTTCAAAGCTCCGCCCGCTATGTCTCCAGTGATGAATATCACAGCGTGGGCGACGAATTTGCGGGGATCGGCCGGCGAATCCTTCGCCGGCTCAATCAGCTGGGCATCCGGGGAGTCGTTCCGACGAAGTCCTGGCCCATGGACCTGAACCGGTGGCCAGGCAAGATCTGGGACATCAGCCACAAAATCCTGGCCACCGAGGCAGGCCTCGGCCAGATG
>Ga0316628_100005752_pt1 | contig 10019 bp, 11 predicted proteins | sample OWC_Aug_M2_C1_D5_FD_207648 | JGI IMG/M metagenome (GOLD analysis project Ga0316628, IMG submission 207648) | Wetland soil microbial communities from Old Woman Creek delta, Ohio, United States - OWC_Aug_M2_C1_D5_C | ecosystem: Environmental > Terrestrial > Soil > Wetlands | place: USA: Ohio... | reverse complement strand
GTCGGCGAGGTCCTTCGCCGCCTGCCACACCGAGAGATCCACCCGCTTGGTCATCGAGGTGAGCATCGCCTCCGGCGCGAGGTGCGACTGGTCCGAGTCCACGCCGATGGCGAACACGTTCTTCCCCGCGGCCTTCGCCTCCTTCACCGCCTGGATCGCGCCCAGCCCGTCGCTGCCGGCGGCCTGGAAGATGACCTCCGCGCCCTTGGCGATCAGGTCCTGCGCGGCCTGCTTGCCGGCGCTGACGTTGTCGAAGCTGCCGGTGTATTGCACCAGCACGGTGGCCTTGGGGTTGGTGGTCTTCACGCCCGCGCGGTAGCCGCACTCGAACTTCTTGATCAGCGGGATCTCCATGCCGCCCACGAAGCCGACCTTCTCCTTCGCCACCAGGCCGGCGAGGGCGCCGACGAGGTAGCTGCCCTCCTCCTCGCGGAACACCACGGTGCGCACGTTGGGCAGCGACTGCGGCGTGCCCTTCGCGTCCATGATCGGGCTGTCGATGAGCAGGAACTTCGCGGTCGGGTTGGCCTTCGCCACCGCCTCCACCGCGTTCTCGAGCATGAAGCCCACGCCCACCGTGAGGTCCGCGCCCTGGTCCACCAGCAGCTGCAGGTTGGGCTGGTAGTCCTCCTGCGCCTTGGACTGCACCACCAGCGGCTTGAGCTCGAGGGTCGTCACGCGGCCCTTGAGGTCGGAGGGAATCGTGGCCTCGCGCTCCGCGGCGGGCAGCGGCTCGTAGCTGCCGTTCTTGAAGCGCGCGCCGGCGGCCCAGGTCTCGAGCCCGCGCAACGCGGAGTCGTTGAACGACTGATCGCCGCGGCCGCCGACGTCGGTGACCAGCCCGACGGTGAGCGCCTTCCGGGCCGGCTTCTCGGGGGCTGCGCCGCCGCCGCCCTGGTCCTTCTTGCAGCCGGCGGCGAGCAGCATCCCTGCGCCCAGGAGGGCCAATGCGCGTGAGCTCATGGGCGGTGCCTACCAGCCTTTGGGGCCCCACGGAACGACGTGAAATTGCAGGTGAATCCTTCAAGAGGGGTGTGACACCTCTCGGCGGTGTGGGTCGGTTGATCACTTCGGGGTCCCACCGGCAACCAGAATGAAAAGGCGTCGCGTCCGTCTGAGCGACTGAGGCCACCATGTTGCTCGCCGTGACGATGTCCCTGCTGCTCTCCGCCTCGCCTGACGATGGCTTCTCGTCGCCTCCGTTGATCGTCGCCGAGCCGGTTCCGGCGGTGGCCCAGCCCTCCGCGGAGACGCCTCCGCCGCTGGTGCCCGCTCCCGCGCCTCAGCCCGAGCCGGCCGCTGCGCCGCCGCTGGTGTCAGCCGACGTCGGCCTTTCCGCGCCGCCCCTCGTGCCGTCGGCGAGCGCGCAGGTGACCGTCACCGCGCCGGTCCCCGCCGCGAGCGCGCCTCCCGCTCCACCGCTGGTCGCTGTGCCGATGGATCCGCCGAGCACCGGAACGCGGCCGTTCGTCATCGCGAATCCGCCGCTCGATGACGCGCCTGCCACCGCGCCCGTTGCCCAGCAGCAGCAGGCCGCTCAGCCGCAGCCCGCGTACAACCAGCCCGCGTACAACCAGCCCGCGTACAACCAGCCCGCGTACTACGGGCCGTACAACCAGCCGGGAAGCCAGCCCGCGCCGACCGTCGCCGCGACGCCCGAGCCGCAGCCGAAGCCCGATGACATCCCCGCCTTCTCGATGCGCGCGCTGGGGACCGGCAGCTACTCGCTGACCAGCGGCACCTTCAACGTGGGGGCGCGGGCCGAGCTGGACATCTACCGCATCGCGCTGAACCTCTCCTACGACCAGCCGCTCTTCTCGGAGCTGGGGACCGCCGACGCGCAGCAGTTCACCGGCCTGATCGGCATCGCGCCGATCGCCAACCGCAACCTGCGCCTGCGCGTGCTCGGCGGCGCCGACGTGCGCCTCACGCCGTCCTCGCTGGCCGTCGGTCCCTCCTTCGGCGTCAACGGCCGGGTGGGCATCAGCTTCATCGCCCTCGACGCACAGGCGATCATCACCCCGCTGCCGTTCCGCCGCCTCGAGGCGCGCGCGGCGCTGGTGCTCAAGGCCGGCCCCGTCGAGTTCCAGGGCGGCTACCAGGTGCGGCTGCTCGACACGACCACCGGCGGCACGCTGGCGACGATGTTCAGCTCGATGCCCGAGGCCGGCCCGTACGCCGCGCTCGGCATCTCGCTCTGACCGGCCCCTCCGGAGAGGGGCCGAGCTGGCGCGGCGCACGGCGCGAGCCAACCGCGACGCTGTCCTTCCCGCCTCACGCTGTGAGCGCCGTGCCGGGAGCCGGGAGCCTGGAGCCGGGAGCCCACTGCTGATCCCCGCTGCGACTTCCGGCACACTCCCCCCATGCCGAGACCGAGGGCGCCCGAGCTGGACCTGCGTTCGGTCGACCCGGCGCTGGCGCTCTCGCAGCGCCGCTTCTTCGACGAGCAGCTGCCGCGCGGCGCGAAGGCCGCCGACTTCAGCGCCTTCAAGCCGGCCCGCTACGACGCGGCGACGATCCGCTGGGGGCTGCGCGCCTGGCAGGCCCGCACGCTCGACGAGTACCGCTCGCAGGTGGCCTTCACCGAGCTGCTCCTCGAGCTCTCGGAGCTCGGCTGCAGCTTCGACATCCTCACCGCCGGCGTGCGGCTGGTGCGCGACGAGGCGCGCCACGTCGAGGTGTGCCGAAGGCTGACGCTCGCGCTGGGCGGCGACGGCATCATCCCCGGGCGGCCGTCGTTCGTGCGCAGCGACCCTCGCCGCCCGCACTTCGAGCGCGTGATGCGCAGCGTGATGGGCAGCCTGTGCCTGGGCGAGACGCTCTCCGCCGCGCTGCTCGCCGCGACGCTGAAGGTCACCTCCGATCCGCTGGTGCGCGCGGTGCTCACGGTGCTCACCAGCGACGAGTCCTTCCACGGGCAGCTGGGGTGGAAGCTGCTGGCGCTGCTCTGGCCCCTCGCCACGCCGCCGCAGCGCAAGCGCCTCGAGCGGCAGCTGGCCGACGATCTGGCCTTCGTGCAGCAGGCCGCCTTCGCCAACTGCGAAGACGACGCCGGCCGGAAGCGCAACCCGCTGGGCGACCTCAAGACCGCCGAGCGCCGCCAGGTCTACGATCGCGCGCTCGCGAAGGTGCGCGCCCGCTTCACCGCGCAGGGCGTGACGCTGCCGCGGCCAGCGCGCACCTGACGCCGGCCAACGCGCGCCGTGGGCCCTCGCATCCGCCGTCGGTCCGTGCGAGCCTTGGGACGCGATGGACGACTCCTTCAAGAGCCTGTGCGTCCGGCTCATCCAGAGCATGGGGCACTCCGTCGACATCGAGTGGTTCTCCGAGGACGACGCCTGGGCCTTCGTCGGCGAGCTGGTGCAGGTGGCCCGCAGCGACAAGCCGGTCTCGCCGGCGACGCAGGCGATCCTCCTCGACTTCGGCAGCACCATGGGGCTCAAGCCCGGAGCGCCGGAGGGCCACTTCCGCGCCGCGCTCGAGGCGCAGCTGGGCCCCTCGCCGCTCGACGAGCCGACCCTCACCGAGCTGGTGCGCTTCGTCCGCGCGCAGGCCAACGGACAGTTCGAGCAGGCCAAGGACCCGGCCGAGCGCGCCAGGCTGTCGGGTGGGGAGCCGGCCGGGCCCCACCACCCGTACAAGAACCTCGACTACGGCAGCGACTGAATCAGCGCGGCATCACCGGGTTCATGATCGGCCCCAGATCCTTCGGCAGCGCCTGCCACGACACCGGCCCGAAGTAGTGCGGCGCCGAGCTGCCGCCCTTCTCGAAGTACACCTTGGTCGGGTCGCTCTTCAGCACGTGCGCGACGATCGAGTTGCCCGTCATCGGCCGCTTCGGCGGCGCCTGCACGGTGATGTCCTTCAGCACCGCGCCCGCCGGCCTCTTGGTGCTCCAGGTGAGCTGGTGGTTGGGCGAGTGGAACTCCCAGGTGCCGAGCACGTTCTTCAGCGTCTTCGCGCTGGGCAGCTTCACCTTGTCCGGCGCGGGAGGGGGGGCCGGGTTCATGATCGGACGCACTGACTTGACTGCCATGGGAGAGCTCCTTGGGTGGGTGGTGGAGGTGATCGACGACTGGGAAAAGGACACCCGACCTCCTCCACGAGCGCAAGTCCGGACCCGCGGAAGATCACCTGACCGGCGGTTTCTCAGCGCTCGAGAAGTCTGGTCCGCCACTTGACCCTCGAGGCCGCCCCGGCCCAGCGCCCTTGAGCCTCCGGCCCGGGTCCGGCATGAAGGCGTGGTGAGCGAGAAGCGCGTCGAGATCTTCACCGACGGGGCCTGCAAGGGGAACCCGGGGCCGGGCGGCTGGGGCGCGCTGTTGCGCTGGGGCACCACCGAGCGGGAGCTGTGCGGCGGCGAGAGCGCCACCACCAACAACCGCATGGAGCTCACCGCGGTCATCGAGGCGCTCAAGGCGCTCACCCGGCCGGTGAAGGTGCGGCTGCACACCGACTCCACCTACGTGCACCAGGGCATCTCGAAGTGGATCCACGGGTGGAAGAAGAACGGCTGGCGCACCGCCGACAAGAAGCCGGTGAAGAACGTCGACCTGTGGCAGGCGCTCGACGCGGCGCTGGGCGAGCACGACATCGAGTGGCGCTGGGTGAAGGGCCACGCGGGCCACGACGGCAACGAGCGCGCCGACGCGCTGGCCAACCGCGGCATCGAGCTGCTCGCGCGCACCGGGTGATTTCTTGCCCTCGCTGGCGCGCCGCGGGGTCAGTCAGGCACCCCGAAGTCGGAGACCACCCATGCGCACCCTGTTCGCCGTCGCCGTGCTGTTGTTCGCCACCACCGCCCTCGCGGACATCGAGATCCGCAAGAACGGCTCCAGCTGGGCGGTCGTGGAGAACGACGGCACCATCCGCATCAACGGCAGCTCGGTCGGCAAGTTCGAGAGCGACGGCACGGTGCGCAAGTCCGGCAGCTCCATCGGCCAGGTGGAGAACGACGGCACCATCCGCAAGTCCGGCAGCTCGATCGGGAAGATCGAGAACGACGGCACGGTGCGCAAGTCGGGCAGCTCCATCGGCACCATCGAGTCCGGCGGCACCATTCGCAAGAACGGCTCGAGCTGGGGCAGCGCCTCGAACTGCTGCGGCGATCACGGCAGCAAGCGCGCGGTGGCGGCGGTGCTGGTGTTCTTCGCCGACGATTACTTCTGACCGCCGCTCGCTGGTGTAGCTTGGGACCGCATGCGTCCCTACGAGCTCATCAAGGCCAAGCGCGACGGCGGCCGCCTCGCGCCTGACGACATCCGCGCGTTCATCGACGGCTTCACCAGGGGCTCGGTGGCCGACTACCAGATGTCGGCGATGTGCATGGCGGTGTTCTTCAAGGGGCTCGACGACGTCGAGCTCGGCGCCTGGACGCGCGCGATGCTGGAGAGCGGCGAGGTGCTGGACCTCTCCGAGACGAAGGGCGTGAAGGTCGACAAGCACTCCACCGGCGGCGTGGGGGACAAGGTCTCGCTGTCGCTGGCGCCGCTGGCGGCGGCGTGCGGCGTGCCGGTGCCGATGATCAGCGGGCGGGGGCTGGGCCACACCGGCGGCACGCTGGACAAGCTGGAGTCGATTCCCGGCTTCAGGGTGGACCTGAGCGTGGCCGAGTACCGGCGGCTGGTGCGCGAGGTGGGCGCCTGCCTGATCGGCCAGACCGCCACCCTGGCGCCGGCGGACAAGAAGCTCTACGCGCTGCGCGACGTCACCGCGACGGTGGACTGCATCCCGCTGATCGCCTCGTCGATCATGTCCAAGAAGCTGGCCGAGGGTATCGACGCGCTGGTGCTGGACGTGAAGGTGGGCAGCGGCGCGTTCATGAAGACCCAGGCCGACGCGCGCACCCTGGCCAGGACGATGATCGGCATCGGCCGCGAGATGGGGAAGAAGGTCGTCGCGCTGCTCACCGACATGGACCAGCCGCTGGGCCGCGCGGTGGGCAACGCGCTCGAGGTGGTGGAGGCGGTGGAGATGCTCCGCGGCCGGGCGCCGGCCGACTACACCGAGGTCACGCTGGCGCTGACCGCCGAGATGCTGGTGCTGGGCGGCCAGGCGAAGGACGAGGCGGCGGCGCGGGCGCGGCTGGCGGCGGTGATGAAGGACGGTTCGGCGGAGGCGAAGCTGTGCGAGCTGGTGAAGGCGCAGGGCGGTGACCCGGCCGCGATCCGCGATCTGTCGAAGCTGCCGCGGGCGAAGCAGACGGTGGCCGTCGGTGCGCCGCGGGCGGGCTTCGTGGCGGCCATCGACTCCGAGGCGGTGGGCCTGGCGGCGATGGCGCTGGGCGCCGGCCGCGAGAGGTCGACCGACGCCATCGACCCCGCGGTGGGCTTCATGATCGAGAAGAAGGTCGGCGACGCGGTGAAGGCCGGCGAGCCGCTGGTGACGGTGCACTACAACGACGCGAAGCGCCTCGACGACGTCAAGGCGCGGCTGCTGCGCGCCTGGCGCATCGACGACAAGGTGCCTGCGAAGCGGCCGCTGGTCATCGAGAAGCTCAACTAAACTGGTGGCGCACGAAAGCTGACGGGCAAGGAGGAGGCGCTCCTGGTGGCGACTGCCTGCGCGATACCATCGAAAGGGCGGTCGCGGTGGACACTCGAGTTGCTCGCGGTCGAGTTGGTCAAGCTCACGGGAGCATTGCATCCCGCGCGTCGACACCCAGTACGTCGCACGGATGGAGGACGTGCTCGACCTCTACGCGGAGGCGTCGTGCTACTGACTGACTGGCGGCAAACCCACGCCCATTGTGGTTTTGCCGCCACTCAACGTCGCCGGCGGGTTCGCTAGGCTGGGGCCATGTGCCGCGCGTGCTGGGCAGCGCTCTTCGTCTCCCTCGTCGGTTGTGCGCCGGTGCTGGTCCTGACACCGATCCTCATCTGCGACGACCACCAGAGGTCGTGCACCGCGGTCGACCCCGAGTACGCACCCGCCGTCGGCATGGTCCGCCTTGACGTCGACGAGCGGATCAGGCGCGAGGGGCCTCCGCTCGGCGTCGACAACGAGTGCACCCGGAACATCATGAACTACCGGACGCGCATGATCCTGATGCCCGACATGATCGAGGTGACCATCAAGGACACGTGCCGGCCTGTCGCGGCGAACGGCGAGTTCACCCTCGCCGACATGTTCGAGGGCGACCGGTTCCTCACCTATCACCTGCGCTATGTGCGCCGCGGCGAGTTCAAGATCGTGGACCGGTGGGTCGGCGCTTGCCCGTTCCGCCACGCGTCGCCGCCCTGAGGTGTCACCACGTCTCGAAGGCGTGCGGCACTCCGCGTTCCTTGAGCCAGGCCTTGAAGTCGGCCGCGGCGTTGGCGGTGCCGAACGCGTGGGCCACCAGGTCCAGCAGCAGGCGCTCGCGGTGCTCGGCGGGCACGCGCAGGGTGTACTCGAAGTCCCGCTCGCCGGCCGCGGCGCCCGGGGCGTGGCTGAGGTCGTGCCCGCGCAGCAGCAGATCGCCGTTGGAGTTGATCTCGGCGTGGATCTTCACCGAGGTCGTGCCGGTGTCCTGCGAGAAGACGAGTCGACGAGGCGTGGCCACGGCGTCCTTCTACACCTGAGTCAGCTCACCGTGACCTTCTTCACACCCTTCTTGGTCAGCCACTTCGCCGCGCGCTCGCGCTGGTCGCCCTGCAGCACCAGCGCCACGCCCTCGACGGCGCCGCCGCAGCCCAGCGAGACCTTGAGCTCGGTGAGCCACGCGTCGCGCTCGGCCACCTGCAGCTCGAGGTGCTCGATCACGGTGACCTCCTTGCCCTTGCGGCCGGTGCGCTCGATGCGCACCACCGCCCGCGCCGGGGCCTTCTTGTCCTTCTGAGCCTTCGTCGGCCCCTGGGGCAGCGCCTCGCGCAGCCCGCCCAGCGCACCGAACGGGTTGTTGAACGGCTTCTTCTCGTCGCTCATTCTCGCGCGGGCGGCGGCAGCGTGAGGAAGAACGGCGCGTTCACGTCGCCCTTGCTGAGCGCCATGGCGAGGATGAACGCCGGCGACGGGGGAATGTCGCGGCCGTTCAGCAGCACCAGCGGCGTGCCCTCGATGTTGTAGAGCATGGCGTAGATGATGTCGTCGTTGAGCTTCTTCTGCGTCTCCGGCGACTGCACGCAGGCCAGCAGTTGCTCGCGCGTCAGCGTGCCCTTCGCCACCGCGATGTCGACGATCTTGTCTTTGGTGAGCTCGTTCTGCTTCTCGAACAGCTCGCCGCGCACGTCCCAGTAGGCCGGCGACTGCTCCAGGCACAGCTGCACCTTGGCGCCCATGCAGCGCACGCCGTCGCCGTGCTTGGTGGGGATCTGCGGGTTGCACTCGCCGTCCAGCGGGAAGTAGCGCGGCTCCACCGACAGCGTGCCCTCCGGCGCGATCTGCCGCAGCTGCGTCGTCACCTGCTCGAAGGCCCGGCAGTGCCCGCAGAGGATGTCGGTGAAGTCCACCAGCCGCGCCGGCGCCATCGGCGAGCCCCACACCAGCCGGGCGGGGTACGCCGAGCTGTCCCGCACCTGGCCCTTGGTGTACGCCAGCCGCGCGAGGCTGGTGTAGCGCGCGTCGCGCTCGGGCATCGCCTTGAGGGTGGCGAGCAGCTCCTCCTCGCTCTGCTTCGCGGGGCCGGCGAAGGCCTGTGCGCCCTGGAGCGGCCTGGTCTGCAGGGCCGGGTAGAGCAGGGCGAGGAAGGAGGCGGCCGTCACCACCGCCGCCCACACCGCGCCGCTGAACAGCCCCGGGCCGGTCGGCCAGGTGGGCTTGGGCAGCATCACCAGCGCGCCGAGCGCGTACACCGCCACCAGCAGGTAGGTGCCCAGGCAGGTGAGGCAGATCGCCTTGGCGGCGATGCTCGCGGTGAGGAAGGTGACGCAGGACAGCGCGCCCACGGTGGCCACCACCTTCACCGCGCCGCGGAAGGTGTCGGTGTCCTTGCCCAGGCGCACGCGCACCGCCAGCACCGCCGCGAGCAGCGTGGCGGCCAGGCCCCACACCAGGCCCAGCGCGGCCACCGGCATGCCGGTGACCTTCTGCACGTTCTGGGCGAACTCCGAGCTCCACACCGCGGTGCAGTTGAGCGTGTCGTTGATGGCGCAGGAGGGCTTGCCCCCCTGCAGCACGAAGAGCAGCTCCAGCCACTGGTAGACGGCGAGGCCGCTCATCGCGAGGCCGCTGGCGAGCAGCACGGCGAGCGAGGCGGAGGACGGGGTGTTGGGCTTCGATGGCGTAGACACGACGGCGCCTTATATACGAGGCCCATGGCCGTGCCGTCTCCACAAACGAACGAATATCGCGCCGCGCGAGAGGCGGTCGCCTGGGCCGATCTCTCGGCGCGCGAGCAGCTCGAGGTGACCGGCCCGGACCGGGTCAGCTACCTGCAGGGCATGGTCACCAACGACGTGGAGAAGCTCGCCGTGGGCGGCAGTTGCTACGCCGCGGTGCTGACGCCCAAGGGCGCGATGGTGGGTGACGTGCGCGTGCTGAAGCTGGCCGAGTCGCTGGTGGTGGACACCGGCCCCGGCTTCGGCGAGCCGCTGGCTGCCTTCCTCAACAAGTACCTGATCAGCGAGGAGGCCGAGGTGGTGCCGGCGCCCCGCTACGCAGTGGTGGCGCTGGTGGGGCCCCAGGCGGCGGCGTTGCAGGCGACGCTGCCGGGCGGCGCGGTGGTGGGCACGCTGCAGCCGCTGGGCGCGCCGGGGCTCGACGCGGTGGTGCTGCGCGAGCAGCTCGACGCGGTGAGGGCGGCGCTGGCGGCGGTGCCGAAGCTGAACGACGAGACGCTGGAGGTGCTGCGCGTGGAGTCCGGCGCGCCGCGCTTCGGCCGCGACATGACCGAGCACACCATTCCGCTCGAGGCCAACCTCGAGCACGCCATCAACTATCAGAAGGGCTGCTACATCGGTCAGGAGGTCATCGCACGCGGCACCTACCGCGGGCAGATGAACAAGCGGCTGGTGGGGCTGCTGCTCGGCGACGCGACGCCGGAGCCGGGCGTCGAGCTGCGCAAGGCGGACAAGAAGGTCGGCTGGCTCACCTCGGTGGTG
>Ga0316628_100005751_pt1 | contig 10020 bp, 5 predicted proteins | sample OWC_Aug_M2_C1_D5_FD_207648 | JGI IMG/M metagenome (GOLD analysis project Ga0316628, IMG submission 207648) | Wetland soil microbial communities from Old Woman Creek delta, Ohio, United States - OWC_Aug_M2_C1_D5_C | ecosystem: Environmental > Terrestrial > Soil > Wetlands | place: USA: Ohio... | reverse complement strand
TCAAAAACCGTACAAGCATGCATATATAAACCGGCGGCAGAATGGATGCCCCGCAAGACGGGACGCCGTCGACGCGAGGTGGACGACCTGAGGACCAGGGGTCGGTTGGTGGCAGTTGCCCTCGCCGCAGCAGCCCTGATGCTGCTGCTCGCCCCTGCAGGTACCTCCGCGGCCGTCATGCCGGAGCCCGGGCCCGCCCCCTGGGTCATGTTCACCCCCGACGGGGGCGACGACACGGCCCCCTCGCTCTTCATCACGCCCGACCACGCGCCCGTCGCGGTATGGACCGGCCCCGACGGGCTGCTGCGCATGTCGCGCCTGCCGCTCGCGGGCGACCCCGACGGTGGCGCGGTGCTGGAGGGCGTGCCCCCCGCCGCCCTCGGCGCGCTGGCCGACGGGGCGGACCGCGTCGCGATGGACTCGGGGGGCCGCGTCCACGTGGTCTGGGACGACGGCGCGGGCGGCGTGTGGCACAGGGCGTTCGACGCCAGCGGCGCGCCTGAGGGGCCCGCGCACCTGCTGAGCGCGGTCGACTCCGATTCCTCCGCGCCCGCGGTCGTCGCGGCCGAGCCCGGCGGTGAGGCGGCCGCATGGGTCGCATGGGTCGAGGCGCGCGGCGCGCTCGGCGTGCACGTGCGCCTCGTGGCCATCGATGGGCAGGGGACCATCGTGTCCTCCCGGCTGGTGGACCCCTACGCCGCATCGCTCCTCCCGCAGGGCTGCGACGTCGCGGTCGACGGGCAGGGGCGCCCACACACGACCATCAAGGGCGCGCTCGCCACCTACTGGGCGCTGCCCCCTGACATGGGCGGGACCATCCTGGAGGTCGGCACGGCCGAGGGCTCGGCGCCCCTCGTGCTCGACCTGGGCGGCGCGGGCACCTGGGCCGCGTGGCGGGAGGGCGGCGCCGTCGTCGCGCGCCAGCTGCAGGAGAGCGCCGGCGCCCTCGGCGACCCCGTCGTGCTCGTGGACGCCGCATCGTCGCCGGGGCTACCGCGTGCCACCGACCCCGCGACCGCCGCCGCGCTCGGCCCCGCGGCGGTGCTGTTCGCGCAGGGCGCCCTCATGGCCGTCGGCACGACCGACGGCGCGTCCCCGGCCACTTGGACCGTCCTCCCCTTCACGGGCGAGCCGGCCTCGCCCACCTACGCCCGAGACGGCCGCGGCCAGTCCTACGTCGCCTGGGCCGAGCGCGTCGATGCGTCCGCCGAGTGCTACTTCCAGGTCCTGGACAGGCGCTCCGACGTGGTGCTGCACGGCCCGCTCGCGCTCGAGCTGGGCATGTCCGTGCCCCTGCGGCAGGGCTCGCAGCTCGATGTGACGGTCGATGTCCAGAGCGTCGTGGGCTACCGCTCGCCCGTCGAGCTGGAGGTCGTGCGCCTGTCGGGCGGCCAATCGCTGTCGGCGCTCATCGCGAGCGCCTCCGGCCTCCTCATCGACCCGATGTCCACCGAGGCGGTGATCCTTCGCCTCGCCGCGGGCACGGACGTCGCGCCCGGCTCCGAGGCCGTCTTCGAGCTCGTCGCCCACCCGCCCGGCCACGAGGCCGCCGCGGCCCGCCTCGCCGTGGTCGCCGAGGTCCCATCGGACGCCCCGTTCGCCATCCGCACGTCGGGCCGCGCGGTGCAGGTGCTGCCAGGCGAGGCCATCGAGCTCACGGTCGCCATCGAGAGCTGGTCATCGCGCGACGAGGTGGTCCAGCTCCACGTCACGACCCCCTCGGGATGGCACTCCGAGGCCCCCCCCGAGGTCGAGCTGGGTGCGGGCGAGACGGTGGAGGTCACCTTGGCCATCGCGGCCCCCGTGGCGGCCCGCGCGGGCATCACGGGCGTCATCGGCATCGACGGGTCCACCGCCGAGGGCGGTCGCGGGGCGGGCACCGTCGTCGCCGCGGTCGTCCAGTCCCACGCGGGGCTGTCGCTGGAGACCGGCACGGACAGCCTGGCGGTCGCGCCAGGCGCGACGGTGCGGCTCGAGGCGCGCGTCCGCAGCACGGGCAACCTCCCGCTGGACCTCGCGCTCGTCGCCGAGGCCGCGAGCGAGGCCTGGACCGCCTCGGTCGCACCCGCGGCGATGCGCCTCTCGCCAGGGTCGGAGGCGTCCGTCCTCCTGGAGGTCTCCGCGCCCGCGGACGCGACCTACCCCTCGGTGTGCGCCGTGGTGCTGAGCGCCGAGGACCCAGCATTGCAGCTGTTCATGAGCGCGGTCGTGCGCGCATCCGTCACGCGGGTCGTGTCGTACTCCATCGAGCCCGCCCCCGCCTCGGTCCCCCTAATCGCTGGCGTCGCCGAGCTCGGGATGCGCGCGACCAACCTCGGCAACTCGCCCGAGGTCTTCGCCGTCACGTCCATCGTGGGCCTGCCAACGGGCTGGTCCGTCAGCTCCACCGACCACACGCGCCCCCGCACGCTCTACCCCGGCGAGTCCGTGAGCCTCGTGGTACGGCTCGTCGCGCCCGCGGGCGCGACCGCGGGGACGGTCCAGCTGATGGCGGTCCTCGAGGGCCCGGCCGCGCCCGCCTTCGCTCCGTTCGAGGTCGTGGTGCCGCGGGAGTTCAGGGTCTCGCTCGACACGCCCCAGGCCGTCGCCACCCTCACGCCGCCGGGGTTCGCCTACTTCCCCATCGGGCTCGCGGCCGTCGGCAACATCGGCGGAGTCGCGCGCCTCTCGGTCGAGGGCGTGCCCCCGGACTGGGACTACTCATTCCGCACGCCCGGGGGCCAGACCGCGACGGCCTTCGAGGTCGCCGCGCTCGGTGGGGCCGAGGCCGCCCTCGCGGTCCGCGTCCCGTCGAGCGCCTCGGGGGACACGTTCCCCCTGACGGTCGTGTGCCGGGACGAGCTCGGCTCGGTGCTGGCGCGCGCCTCCCTCTTCCTCAGGCTGAGGTTCCCCGACCTCGCCCTGGGAGAGCCCTACTTCGTGCCCGCGACGCCCAGGGCGGGCGAGCCGGCCACGCTGCACGTGCGCGTGCTCAACCAGGGCGGGGCCGACGCCGAGGACGCCGTCGTGCTGCTGCGTGACGGGGATCGCGTGCTCGACCGCGACTCCATCTCGCTCGTGCCCATGGGCTCCTACCGGGAGGCCGTGCTCTACTTCGTGCCCTCCGAGGGCAGGCGCACGCTCATCGTCATCGTCGATCCGTCAGGGTCCGTCCCCGACGCGTCGCGCGCCAACAACATGCTCGTGAGGAGGCTGGACGTGGCCGAGGCCGAGGAGGACCCGGTCCTCACCACGACCGTGGTCGTGGCCTCGGTCGGCATCGCCGTCACCGCCTCCATCATCGGCCTCCTGGGCGGGACCGAGGTGGGGCGCTACGCCCTGTTCGCGGGCCTGCTCATCCCGCTTTACACCAAGCTCATGAAGGACCAGGTGCTCGACCATTACCTCCGCGGCAAAATCCACGGTTACATCATCGCCAACCCCGGCGAGCACTACAACGCCATCAAGGAGCAGCTCGACGTGACCAACGGCGCCCTGTCGTACCATCTGCGCGTGCTGGAGCGGGAGGGCTACATCCGGAGCCGCTTCGACGGCATGTACAAGCGGTTCTACCCCTCCGAGATGAAGCTCCCTAGGTCGTCCCGGCAGATCTCCTCGTTCCAGGAGGTCATCCTCACCATCGTGAAGAACAACCAGGGCCTGTCGCAGAAGGAGATCGCCAAGCGCATCGGTGTCTCCTCCCAGGTCATCAACTACCACGTCAAGCTCCTCGAGGACTCGGGCCTGATCAAGGTCGACCGCACCCGCCGCAAGAGCCGCGTCTACGCCACCGACACGCCCGCGGGGCTCATCGACGCGGCCGATGCGGTCGAGCGGGCATGAGCGAGGCGGGCGGGCGTGCCCGGGCTTCCCCGGGGCCAGCGAGCTCGCCCGTCACGTGAGGTGGGCTATGCCCAGGGCTTCGAGCGACTCGCGCGTGGGCACGCCATCGCGGTCGTAGCCGCGCGCGTCGTAGTAGCTGTCGAGCATCATGTCCAGCTGCGCCTGGTCCACGAGGTTGCCCTTCGACGGGCCGTCCGCGATGGGCTCGCGCATCACGCGCGGGGGCAGCGTGTCGTCGGCACGCGTGAGCCCCTCGCGCACGTTGAAGAGCCGGCGCACGACCGTCGTCCTCGCCCCCGCGTCGAGCAGCTGCCGTTCCGTGAGCTCGAGCCCCGTCATCGTCCTGAGCGGCGCGAGCAGGCCCTCGACTCCGTAGATGCGGCGCGCGAACTTGCAGACGCCCAGGCAGTCGTACACCGCCATCAGGTCCTCGAGGTCGCGGCAGATGGGGCCGCGGCCCTCCGGGGAGAGCCGGTCGACGCCCTCGAAGTGCCAGAACTTGCCGAAGAGGTCGACCAGGTACGTGCCCGACTTGAGGTGGTCGGCCCCGCGGCTGCTGACGGCGTAGCCGAGCGCGAGCGTCTTCATGGCGCGCACGTCGTAGCCCGGTGGCTCGGAGCCCTTGACGTGGACCGCGAACGCGTCCGAGCCCTGCCCGACGATGTCGGACGCGCGCCTCACGCCCTCCGCGAGCAGGTCGCCGATGCCCTCGCGGTGCGCGATGCGGCGCAGGAGCTCGACGGCGCACCCGGGGTTGTGGAACCCCACGTCGAGCCCCCCGAGGTCGTACGCGTCGAGCATCCCGCGCTCGGCGGCCTCCATCGTCCAGCCGATGACGACGCCCGCCGAGATCGTGTCGAGGCCCCAGACGTCGCAAAGCTCGTTGAGGTGGATGAGCTGCTCGGCCTCGGGGTTGGCTATCTCGGACCCGAGCGAGTAGATGGTCTCGTACTCGACCCCGTCGACCATGGCGCCCGCGTGCTCGCCGTCGCGCACCGCAAGGACGCGCCCGCAGGGCTTCATGCACCCCCAGCACGCCTTGCTCCGCACCATGTGGAGGGGCGACCAGTGCTGGGGCGTGATTCGCGCGCGGTCCTCGTAGACCGAGCGCTGCCAGTTCCGTGTCGGGAACACGCCGCGCTCGATGTTCAGCCAGTCCGTGAAGCTGCCGGTCCCGTGCTTGCGGTCCCCGTCCCAGCTTTTGTACTCCCGCAGCAGCTTGTCGTTGTCGGCCATCAACCTCGGGAGCTCGTCCTCGCGCGCGAGCTCGACCCTGCGCCCTCCCCTCACGGCGATGGCCTTGAGCCGCTTCGAGCCCATCACGGCGCCGAGGCCGCCCCTGCCGGCCTGCCGGTCGTCGCAGTCGATGAGCGCGAACCTCACAAGCCTCTCGCCCGCGACGCCTATGCACGCTACCGCGAACTCGTGGCCCACCTCGGCGCGCAGCGCCTCCGAGGCCGCGCGCGTGTCCAGCCCCCAGAGGTCGCGGGATGGACGCAGCCGGACATCTCCGTCGTCGACCAGCACGGACACGGGCTCGCTGGACGCGCCCGCTATGACGATGGCGTCGTAGCCCGCGTGCCTTGCGGCCGCGCCGATCCGGCCGCCCATCGAGGCGTCGCCGAGCGTGCCCGTGAGAGGGGACAGCGCCGTGAAGAAGCACTTGCCCGGGGTGATGAAGGGCGCGCCGTTGAGGAGGCCAGGGGTCAGGATGACCTTGTTCCCGGGGCCGAGCGGGTCTGTTCGCGCCGCGATGCGCTGGTACGCGAGAAGCGCGCCCAGGCCCGCGCCGCCGATGAAGAGGCGCGCAGCCTCCTCGGGCGTGGGCTCGGCCCGGCGCTCGCCCGTGCCCACGTCTACCGTGAGGATGGAGCCGCCGTAGCCCTTCACGGTCCCGTCCCCCCGAGCGAGCGCACGCGCGCGAAGTCCGCGTCCGTCGCCTCCCTGTGCTCGATGGCCTGGAGCAGGCAGTACCAGGCGCAGTGCGGGTCGCCGCCGCACAGGTCGCACTTGAGCGCCTTGCCCTCGCCATCGTACCTGATGACGTGGTAGGGGCACGCCCCGTTGCACGCGCCGCACGCGGTGCAGAGCCCCCGGTCCACGACCACGGCGCCGGCGGCCCCCCTGGCGATGGCGCCCGCGGGGCAGGCCCCCGCGCACTCCAGGTCGCAGCCCGCGCCGTGCGTGCACACCACGACCAGGTCCAGGTCGAGCCGCCTCTTCTCGAGCCGGAGCCGCCACCGCGAGGGGTCGAGGCCGTCGCCGTGCGAGACGTTGCAGGCCGTGAGGCACACCCCGCAGCCGGAGCATCTGTCCGGGACGGGGACAATCACCTTGGCCGTGCGACCACCCCCGGCAGGATGGCCGCGGGGGGCATTAATCCTTCCTTCCCGGCCGGAAGGCTGGATGGCTGGATGGCCGTATGGCCGGTCTTCGATGGCCCTGCCCGCAAGAAGGTGGCAATAGAAGGAAACGGGGGCATGAGGGGCGCAGGGGGGAGGGGAAAAGAACGGAGGGATCGTTCCAATCCTCATGGGAGGGATCGAAGTTCCTTCGCCTCCGCATGCCACCCGATTTCCATTGCCGGGACATAGGATGTCGATCGCCCTTTATAAGGTGCTTCAGATTGTTCAGGAAAAGGTGAACGGTTCGACCTTGCCAGCGCGTGCGCATCAAGCTTATTAGTCCCAGGGCCCATCCGGCGGCGATGGCGCAGCCGGAGGGGGGCCAGCAGGGGACCGTCGACGAGCGCCTGAGGACGGACGCCAAGGAGGTCGCGGGCCCCGCCGCGGAGGCCACCATGTGGGACCTCGACCTGGAGGGCCGCATCCACAAGCTCACCTGGTGGTGGTGGTGGTGGCTGTTCTTCCTCAAGGACCCGGCCAACCCGGGGCGCACGCGCCAGCTCATGATCCTCTGGTCGACCAAGGACACGGACTGGATCAAGGTCAACGACTACCTGTGGCGCCCCCGCAAGGACATCACGCGCGTCGTGGGCGACGACGAGGGGCTGCTCGAGTTCGACGGCATGACCGCCGCCTGGTGGTACGACGGCGCGCGCATGCACGAGCCGCTGCTGCTCGAGCACGACGAGTTCGAGGTCCACCGCTCCGGGTCCGAGGGCGAGCTGGACCCGATGTCGCCCCACGACCTGAGGCTCGCGGGCGGCCCCGCGCGCTACCGCCTGGACATCTCCATCCCCGAGATGCGCACGGCCTTCCACCTCGAGATGACGCCGTGGACGCCCTTCATGGGGCTGCACCGCTACCGCGCCAACCGCTACACGCGGCGGTGGTCGTACAACATCATGCGCATCTACGGCACCCGCGTCGCGGGGCGCTACCTCGTGGACGGGGTCGAGCACGACGCCGCCGGGAGCACGGCCTACTTCCAGAAGGTGCGCGTCAACGCGCCCGCGGCGCCATGGTACTGGTGCGTGATGCACACCGAGCGCGGGGACTACATGGACTACTTCATGCCCCACGTGGGCCTCGACGCCCTGCGGGCCACCGACCGGCCCCGGACATGGCTCGACCGCGACGGAGTGTTCCTCAACCGCAGCCTCCAGTTCTGGGACGAGGGCGCGCAGCGGCTGCACAAGTTCAGGCGCGTGCGCGTCCGCAAGACGTTCACGGGGCAGGACCTGCCCGTCTTCCACGTCGACGGCAGGAACGAGCACGGCACGGTCCACCTGGAGCTCGAGGCCTACTCCCGCGCGTACTGGCGGTTCGAGCAGCCGAGGCGCATGGGGCTGCTGCGGTCCGTGCTGTACTACAACGAGTACCCCACCGAGGTCAAATCCTTCGAGCTCGTCGCCGACGGCAGGCGGACCACGCTCGCGGACCTCGGATGGACCACGGCGAACTGCGAGCATACCTGGGGCAAGCTGCTGTGACGCGTCCGCCCCTCCGGGGCACGGGCTGAGTGGTAGGCATCCGCGCGCCGCGCCTCCGGGCCGCTCATTCCTTCTTGAACGACTCGAGGACCTTCCTCGCGAGCTCCTCGTCGAAGCCCTCGACCTTGGCGAGGTCCTCCACGGGCATCGCGCGCAGCTCGTCGACGGACCGCAGGCCCGCGTCGAACAGCGCCTTGGCCCTCACGGTGCCGATGACAGGGAGGGCCTCGAACGCCGCCAGGATGGCCTTGACGGTCTCGGGGTCGACCTCGGACTCCTCCTCGGCCGCGGGGGCGATGGCCTCGACCACCGGGGCGGGCGCTCCCTCCACGACGGCGGGGGCCGCCTCGGCCGGCGCGCCCTCCGCGGCCGGCGCGCCCTCGGGCGGCGCGGGCGGCGCGAAGATGTTCGCCGACGACGCGGCGAGCGGCTCCGTGGGGACGAAGTCCCTCGTGACGACCTCGCTCTTGCGTATCTCGATGCGCTTGATGGGGTAGACGGGCTTGCACTTGCGGAAGATGCCCTTGGACATCTCGCCGGAGATCATTGCCTTGATGAGCTCGGGCAGCGTGGACTTGCTGCCGAACTCGGTGATGGTGGCCTGCATGGCCTGGCGGATGGCCTCCTGCTGCGAGGTCTTGATGCGCCGCTCGGTGATGGCCATGGGCTTGACCCGGACGCGCCACCCGTCGAGGGTGGTCACGTCGTACACGCCGTCCATCTTCGAGTGCTTCCTGCGCGTGAGCCGGCGGACGTAGTCCGACGTGAGGTCATGGCCGATGAACCTCGTGTGGGCGTCGTTGCCGACGATGCGGTCCACCTTGAAGTTGAGCTTCACGTGCATCTGCGAGAAGTCGCCCGTGATGTCCTGGAGCGTTATCTGCGTGATGCGGCCCTCGAGCTTGCCTGGCTCGTCACACAGCGTCTCGCCTATGATGCCTTGCCCGAAGTAGTCGGGCGCGTAGACGTTGAACCACGCCTTCGCCTTCCAGCGGTCCTTCACCTTGCGGGCATCAACGCGGGCTGGCTTCTTCTCGGCCACTCATCCACCGTCCATTGAGGTGGACCGATAATGGGGGACCCCTTCTTAAGCTTTACGCGCCGTGGGCCCGGACCAGCAGGACCGGCCCTCCGCGCTCACATGAAGGTTATGCCCCTGGGCAGCTCGCTCAGGTAGCGCCTGAAGCCGGCGGGCCATCCGTCTGGCTCCAGCCCGTGCTGGGCCAGGAACACGGCGGACCATCGCTCGAGCCCGATGCCGGTGCAGCCCGACCAGAGCGTGGTGCCCCTCTGCGACTTGATGTTGAAGGCGTCCGTGTAGTGGTCGCCCAGGACCGACAGGTTCTGGAACTCGAGCCACTCCGAGCTCTCGCGCGGCCCCCTGTAGGGGAGGTAGGCCTCGAAGTCGATGGTGCCCTGGGCGCGGGGGTCGACCGAGCCCCTCGGGGGCGCGCCCCCGCCGCCCTCGCCGGGCGTGGCCGCGTCGCCGCCCCTGCCCTCCTGCTGGAGGTAGAACGGCGACACCCAGGCCATGCGCCACTCGAGGTCGAGCACCTCGTCGAAGACGTGCCTGTATCGCCCGATGAGGCCCTCGCGCAGCGCGCCCAGCTGCTCGGCGGTGCCGATGTAGACGGGCTCGATGCGGTGGAACTCGTCCACGCGCTCGATGCCGTGGCGGCCGCCGCTCTCGTTGCGGAAGGACACGGCCGTGCGGTCGAAGACCCTCACGGGCAGCTCGTCCTCGGCGATGGTCCTGCCCTGGAAGGACCAGTAGATGTTGGGGCACTGCGCGTACGTGAGCCCCGAGCGCGGGGGGTCGAGCAGGCGCACGAGCTCCTCCGTGGGGACCTGCCTGGTGACCTTCACCTGGTCCTTGAGGTCCTGCCAGGCTGCCTCGTCCCGCGTGGAGGGGGTGACCACGTAGTAGATCTCGTTGGCGACGCCCTGGAGGTGGCCCGTCCTGAGCCACGTCTCGAAGGGCACGAGGGTCACGCTCACGACCTCCTGGAATCCCAGCGGGCGCAGCACCTCCTCGACGGCGATGCGCTCCATCGCGCCCATGATGGCGGCCGACTGCGGGCGGTGGAACCACCTGCCCTTGCCGGGGCCCTGCACGACCCAGCCCCTCGCGCTCATCTCCTCGGTCGGGTCCCTGTCGAACGAGTGCGCCTTGGGCGGCGAGGCCCAGATGAGGTCCCAGGCCTCGGATTTGCCCGCGTAGCGCTGGGCCGCGACCTTCTCGCGCACGAGCGCGACGAGGCGGTCGACGTAGTTGCGCGTGAGGTGGTCCTCGGGCACGTCGC
>Ga0316628_100005750_pt1 | contig 10021 bp, 6 predicted proteins | sample OWC_Aug_M2_C1_D5_FD_207648 | JGI IMG/M metagenome (GOLD analysis project Ga0316628, IMG submission 207648) | Wetland soil microbial communities from Old Woman Creek delta, Ohio, United States - OWC_Aug_M2_C1_D5_C | ecosystem: Environmental > Terrestrial > Soil > Wetlands | place: USA: Ohio... | reverse complement strand
CGTAGACGAGGCCGAGCGCTGCCCACACGCCCCACGCCGAGTAGCTCCAGAGGAAGAAGTAGTCGCGGTCGCGCACCTCGTGCGGCACAGGCGACGCCGGATCCTGCGACGCGCCGAGCTTGAAGTTCAGGTAGTAGATCAGCAGCATCGTCATGGTGAACATGAGCGTGCCGAAATACCAGAAGCTGTCTCGGTCGCGCGCGTAGTGCACCCAAGCGCCCACGAGCCCGAGCACCAGGAAGGTCGCCGCGAGGAGCGACTGCAGGAACGCGTGCTGCTCACCTGCATCGCGCAGCCACTGCCAGCGGAAATACAGCCACCACATGCCGAGCTGGTCACCGAACGACGCCTGCCGGTCGGAGAGCGACGGTTTGCCGTACTGGCCTCGGTTGAAGTTGTACATGAACGCGTCGTACGTGCCTTTCGAGAACGTGCACGACAGCTCGAGCTTCGTTTGGCAGGCGGTGGGCTCGCCCTCGTTCAACGCTGGGAAGTAAGCGGCGCGAATCGGTTGTGTGGCGAACGGCGTGATTCCCAACGCCATGACGCCGAGACAGGCGAGCACCAATCGCCAGCGGAGCACCGTCGCCGGGCGCCGCACGATCACCGCGACGCCGATCGCCAGCGCCGGCAGCATGCCCGCCATGTGGTTGGCGTAGCCAAGCCCGCAGAGATACGCCGCCATCACCAGCCGGCGGTCGGCATGCGTGTCCGACGGACTCGCCGACCAGCGCACCACGAGCCACGACACGATCGCGATGCCGGCGAGCGACACGGTGTAGACCTTCTCGTTCACCACCGACTGATTCCAGACCGTGAACGCGGTCGCGCCGACGAGCGCGGCGATCGACGCGCCCGCGAGCCGCACCCAGGCGCGCGACACCCAACCGCGGAGCGAGTGCTCGGCGATGAGAAACCACGCGCCGGCGGCGGCCGCGCTGCACAGCGCCGCGAGCACGTTGATGCGCGCCGCGACGCTTCGCGCGACCGGCAGCAGCGAGAACACGCGGCCGATGATCACGAACAACGGATTGCCCGGCGGATGCGGCAGCCCGAAGGTATAGGCGGCGGCGATGTACTCGCTGGTGTCCCACATCGCGGTGGACGGCGCCATCGTCACGAGGTAGAGCGCGAGGACGGCGAGCGCCACGACCGCCGCCGCGCGGTACGAGGGCGCATCGCCGGCGTCGCGCGCCGGAGCCGCTCCGCTCCAGATGGCCGCGGGCACGAGCACGCAGTAGGCGGCGGCAAGCAGGAGCGCGGAGACGGTGATTCCGCCGCGCGCGAGGTCGGCGTATCCGCCGGCGAGGACGGCCGCGGCGGCGATCCATAGAGAAGTTCTTATCTTCTGGGCGCGGTCCGCGAGCATGGTCGGCTCCGAGAGGGCGTGCTATTGGTCGCGCGTGATTGGCAGGAGCGCCGGCAGCCCGTTCTGCTGATCGAGCGCGTAGCGCGCCCAGGCGCGAACGCGCGGGCTCGGGTCGAGCTCCGCCGCGCTGCGTGCCACCGCCACCGAGTCCGCGCGCTGCGCGAGGCCGAGCACCGCGTACGCGCGCGACTCCCACTGGCTGTCGAGCATCAACCGGGTGAGCACGCCGCGCGTCGGCGCGAGTTGCACGACGCCGATCGGCGCGCTCGCCGCCACCGAAGCCACGAGCGCCGCGGCCGCCCAGCCGCGGGCGAGCGGACGCACGGCGTGGCGAGCGTCGAGCACAGCGGCCAGCCGAGCACGCAGACCGCTTCGCGTCGACAGCGCGAGCGCCGCGCCCGGCAACCCGGCCGCGGCGTGCATGAGAAGCTCGGCGTAGTCGCTCCGGCGAGCGCCGGCGGCGATCACGCGATCGTCGCACGCGCGCTCGCGCTCCTCGCGCAGCGCGCGGACCAGGTACCACACACCCGGATGGAACCACAACAGCGCGGAGGCCACACGGCCGGCGACGTCGAACAGCCAATCGGCGGCGCGGACGTGCGCGAGCTCGTGCATGATCGCCATGCGCTGCTGTTCCGTGGTCCACGTGTCGAACGCCGATGGCAGCACGATCACGGGTCGCAGCCAACCCCACGTCATCGGGACGATGGCCGCGGGCGATACGTAGAGGCGGGCGCGACGACCGCAGCGCAGTGTTTGGCGGGCGTCGTGGACGACGGCCGCGTACGAGGCATCGACGCGTCGCCCGCCGCGCAGGTGTGCGCCGAGCCGCAGCGAGGCGAGCAGCGTTCTCGCACCGGCCAGCAGAACGCCGCCCACGTAGATGGCGAGGAGCAGCGACGCCGTGGTCGCGGCCGCGGTCGCCGCGGCGGCGTCACGCACGAATCCAACCGCCTGCGCGGAGTCCGCCGTGACCTGCACACGTCCCAACGCCACGAACGGGGCCGCGAAGAACGACGGGACGATCCACGCGACCCACTGGACGGGCAGCTCCCGCCCGGCGATGACGACGAGCACGGCGACGATCGCCGCGCGCCACACCGCGGCGCGTGCCTCCGCGCTCGACCGGCGGAGGAGCCCGGCGGCGACGGCGGCGACGGCCATCGGCGCGACGACGAGCAGCGACGTGGCATACACACCCGCCACGAGTCGCGCGCTCTCGACGTGCACGCTGTCGAGCACCCCCGCGGCCGCGGTCATCATGCTATTTGCCTTCGGCGCGCAGACGCCGGATGGCACTCGTGATCTGCTCGCGTTCCTCGGCCGACAGCGGCCGATCCGACTCGTCGAGCAGCGCCGCGACGGCGGCCGCGCGCGAACCGTTGAAGAACGTGCCGATCAGGTGCCGCACGGCCGAGCGCTGCGCCACGCTGCGCGGGGTCGTGGGAAAGTAGATGTGCCGCGGCCCGTCCTTCTCGTGACGCAGGTGTCCCTTGTCCTCGAGAATGCGAAGCTGCGTGCGCACCGCCGCGGCGCACGGCGGATCGGGGAGATTCGCGTGAATCTCGGCGGCCGTCGCGCTGCCGCGCCGGTAGACGACGTCCATGATCTGGCGCTCGCGGCGGCTGAGATGAGTGGAGGAAGCAGGCACAGGCGACAGAGACCGGATGTTCTGCGATAGAAATTTGTCTCCAACAGACAATATTTTATCTGTCGGCGTCTGTCAATACCGAAAAGGACGAGATTGGGATGCGGCCTGTCCCATCGCGCCCCGCCGGGCATCGACGCACCTCACCGCGCCGCGATTCGGCTGGCAACGCAAAGGACACGAATCACGGCGACGAACACCAACAATCCAACCGATGCCACTCTGGATTCCTCGCCGCCAAGAGAAGGCTTGGATTTTGTACGTTGGATTGCTGTCAGATCGCCGTGATTCGTGTCCTCATGGTTCAACCCTGAAGTGGCGCGAGCCTGCGACCGAGGTCAGCCCGGGCTCCCTCGTCCCTCCTCTCGCAACTCCTCGCGCAGGCTCTCCTCGTCGCGGAACAGCGTCGCCAGCGCGCCGAGCTTTCCGTCGAGCATGAGCCGAACCGCCACATCGTGCTTCGCCGCGTCGCCGCTCACGTCCTCGCGTGTCCACCGTTCCGCGTGGCCCACGTAGTTGATGCTCACGTCGTAGTGCGCGCTCCAGAAGAATGGCACCTGCGCGAACCGCTCGCGGGCGCCGAGCATGTTGCGCGCGGCCGTCTGGCCCTGCCGCTGCGCGACGACCCAATGCTCCACCCGAATTCGCTCGCCGCTGTGCACGTCGGGCCAGCGCGCGATGTCACCGGCCGCCCAGATGCCCGGGACGCTCGTCTCCAGATACTCGTTCACCGACACGCCCCGGTCGATCGCCAGGCCGGCCTGCTCGGCAAGCTCGAGCCTTGGTCGGACCCCAACCCCCATCACGACGAGGTCGCTCGCCAACCGCGTTCCATCGTCGAGCACCACCGCGTCGCGCTCGATCCGCTGCGGCTTTCTCCCGAGATGAAATACCACGCCGTGCGACTCGTGGAAGTCGCGAATGAAAGTGCCGAGGTGGTCGCCGAGCACGCGGCCCAGCGGGATCGCCTCGGGCGCGACGACGTGAACCTCGAGGGCGCGGGCGCGAAGCGACGCCGCCACCTCCAGACCGATGAAGCTCGAGCCCACCACCACGGCGCGTTTGGCCTGCCCGGCCGCGGCGATGATCGAGCGGCTGTCGGCCAGCGTGCGCAGATAGTGGACGTGCGGCAACTCGGCGCCGGGGAGCGGCAGCCGCGTCGGCTCGGCGCCGAGCGCCAGCAGCAGCGCGTCGTAGGGCAGCGGGTCCAGTCCTTCCAGCTGCACCAGGTGGTCAGCGGCGGCGAGCCGCGTGGCGCGCGCGCGCACGAGCTCGACGCCGTGTTCGGCGTAGAAGCCCTCGGGTCGCAGCGGAATCCACTCTTCCGGCGCGTTTCCGGCGAGGTAATCCTTCGAGAGGTTCGGGCGGTCGTAGGGGGCGTCCACGTCGGCGTCGATCATCGCGATCCGGCCGGCGTAGCCGCAGCGGCGCAGCATCTCGGCCGCGGCGCTCCCGGCCGCGCCCGCGCCCACGATCACGACGTTCCCCGGATGCGTCGCGCGGCCGGTCCGCGCCGGATACGTCGGCGCCAGCGGGTCGCGTTCCGTCTTTTCGGTGACGACGACCTTCTGTTCGCGGCGCTCCACGCCCCAGCACGCCACGGGAGACAGCGCGGGCGCGCGCAGCGCCTCTCCGGTGCGCAGGCTGAAGCACGCGTGGTGCCAGGGACAGCGCACGGTGTCGCCATCGGCCACGCCCTCGGCGAGCGGGCCGCCGTAATGGGTGCACGTCGCGCCGATCGCCATGAACTCGTCGCCGACGCGCGCCAGGAGCACGGCCTCGCCGCCGGCGTGGCCGAGCAGCATGGCGCCGGGCTCGAGGCTGCTCGCGTCAACGCCCGCCGCCAGATCGGGTCCCTTCAACTCCGCCTGTCCGGCCATCTTCGCCCTCCTCTTCATGCGCCCGATTACGAGATTTCATTCGACCAGTGCCGGGCGAGTTCGTAAACTTGCCTGGTCCCCCAACCCCTTCCGCCAGGGAACACTCGTGAGCGACGATCTGAGATATCCCACGGGACGCTGTCCGAATCCCGACAAGTTCTCCCCCGATGAGCGGCGCGCGGCGATCGACGCCATCGCCGCCGCGCCGGCGAGTCTTCGCGCCGCCGTGCGCGGACTCACCGAGACCCAGCTCGACACGCCCTACCGGCCCGGCGGCTGGACGGTGCGCCAGGTGCTGCACCACGTGCCCGACAGTCACATGAACGCCTACACGCGGTTCAAGCTCGCGCTCACCGAGGACCATCCCACGATCAAGCCGTACGACGAGAAGGCGTGGTCCACGCTCGACGACGTGCGCGCCACACCCATCGAGACGTCGCTCGTGCTGCTCGAGGCGCTGCACGACCGTTGGGTGCGCCTCCTGCGGTCGATCACGCCGCAGGAGTTCGCGCGCACCCTCGATCATCCCGAGAATGGGCTGATGAACCTCGATCAACTGCTCGCGACGTACGCCTGGCACGGGGCGCACCACGTGGCGCAGGTCACGGGGCTTCGGGCGCGAAACGGGTGGACGTGACGCGCGTCACCCGCGCAAGGTGCGTCATCTCCGTTCTTTAACACTCGCCCCCAACGCTCGTCCTCCTCGGTGAACGGCGCGCCGCACCGGCGCGCGACGTCAACCGAACGATGGCAACAGCCACGGGAGTGGGAGGATCGTATGAACAGCGTGAGAATGGCGGTGCTCGGAGCGGTGATCGCGGTGGTGTCGAGCGCCGGGGCGACGGACGCGAGCGCGCAGGCCACGCCGGCCACGCCGGCCACGCCGGCCACGCCGGCCACCAAGCACGAAGTCCGGGACCTGCGCCGCGACCGCCGCGATCTGAAGCGCGACGCGCGCGACGTGAAGACGGACACGCACGACCTGCGCGCCGACAAGCGCGACGCGCGCCAGGACCTGCGCGCCGGTGACAAGGTCGAGGCGCGGCACGATGCGCGCGACGTCAGGTCGGACCGCAAGGATGTCCGGCAGGACAAGCACGACGTCGTCCGCGACAGGAAGGACATCCGACACGACCGCCGTCAGTTGCGCGACTCCATCGGCGGCTGAGCGTCGGGCGCCGTCTTGGCCCAGCATCTGAGCACCTCCGCCACGCTCCACGCCTGCGCGATGCAGCCGCGGGGCGTGTACGGGGGCTCGGCGTCGAAGATCTCGCCGATCGTCCCCAGCCCGAACGGGCCCATCGCGGCCACGAGCCCGTCGAGGAACCGGCGCGCGCCGGCGCGATCGCCGGGATGCAGGTTGAGCCACGCGTCGATCCACGGACCGATGAGCCAGGCCCACACCGTGCCCTGGTGGTACGCGGCGTCGCGCGCGCGCAGATCGCCGAAGTAGCGCGCCTTGAACCCCGGCTCCCCCGGGGCGAGCGAGCGGAGCCCGACCGGCGTCAGCAGCCGCTCCCGCACCACGCGCAGCACCGAGTCCCAGCGCGCGCGCTCCAGCACCGGATGGTCGAGCGAGATGGCCAGCACCTGGTTGGGCCGGCAGAGCCGGCTGTCGCCGTCCTCGCCGTCCACGACGTCGTACAGATAGCCCGCGTCCGCGATCCAGAAACGCTCATTGAATGACTCGTACACACGCTCGGCGCGCTCGCGCACCGGTGCCGCCGCCGCGGCGCCCCGCACGCCGCGGAGCCAGCCCTCGAGCAGCCGGAGCGCGTTGTACCAGAGCGCGTTGATCTCCACCGCCTTGCCGCGGCGCGGCGTCACCACCCAGTCGTCCACCTTCGCGTCCATCCAGGTCAGCTGGTAGCCCTCGGCGCCCTGCCGCAACAGGCCATCGGCGGGATCGACCCCGATGCCGAACGTCGTGCCTGCCACGTGATGGTTCACGATGTCCAGCATCGTCGGAAGCAGGTGGAGCAACGCGACCTCGTCGCCGCTCCGCCGCACGTACGCCTCCACCGCATGGAAGTACCAGAGCGACGCGTCCGCCGTATGGTAGAGGCCCTCGTTGCTTCCGTCGGGGAACAAGTTCGGGATCAGCCCCTGCCGCACGTAGTGCGCGAACGTGCGCAGGATGAAGCTGGCCTCGCGTTCCCGTCCCGTGGTGAGCGCGAGCCCCTCGAGGCTGATCATCGTGTCGCGCCCCCAGTCCGTGAACCAGTGGTAGCCGGCGATCACCGTCCGGACCTCGTTGCCCAGCGCCGCCGCGCGCGTCGCGTCCACGACGCGGCCCTCGGGCACGATGATGAACTGGTCCGCGGCGAGCACGAGCTCGGCGCCCGTCTCGTCCTGCGTGGGCGGCAGGGCCGCATCGATCAGCCGCCGGCGCCGTTCGTGCTCGAACATCGCCGCGTCGTCGGGCGAGAGCGCCAGCATCACGCCTTCCTCTTCCGCCGACGCCACGAGAGTGGCGCACGCTCCGCGCTTCAGGCACAGCGTGAAATGGCCGGGCGTCCAGAGCGTGCCCCGGAACTCGTACCCGCGCCTTTCCTCCACCGGGTAGACGTAGTCGCTGGTCACGCGCTCGTCCGAGACGAATCGACTCTCGCCCGGACCGACGATCCGCAGGCGCAGCGGCGGAATCGCGGTTTCGCCCTCGAGGTGAAGCCGGTACACGCCGTCGCTCATGGACATCAGGTACCGCGCGGTCGAAGGCGCGTTGCCCGGCGTGTCCACCCGGTCTCCGTAGCCGCGGAAATGCACCGCCGGCCTCAGCTCGAGCGTCGCCGTCTCGGGACCGTCGAGCAGTCGATACGTCACGTGCACCGTGTTCTGCCGGTGCGGCATGAGAATTCGCTTCTCGATCCGCGCGCCGTCGAAAACGTAGCGCCACACGGGGAGCCCGGCCTCGAGCCGGACCTCCTCCACACGCGCGGCCGCGGCGGCGTCCACCGGTCCCGCCAACCACCGTTCGCTGTTGAGCGGCACGGACGTGGCGCCGACACGCAGTTCCTCGCCGAGGTGGTTCAGCATCACGGTACGGCCGAGCGGGTTCGGCAGCGCCGCCACGAGCAGGCCGTGATACCGCCGCGTGATCACGCCGGCGGCGGTCGACGACGCGTAGCCGCCGAGCCCGTTCGTGACGAGCCATTCCGTGTCGAGCAGCGCGCGAGCGCGCGCGTCGGCCGCGTCGGGCAGCGGCAGCGTGCGAACGATTCTATCGAGAAGACGTCGAGGCATCGAGCGGAGCGAGGAGGACCGCTGCTTCGCCGGGGATCCACCAGCCGCCGTCCTGGGGCTCCGGCGGCGCGGCCCCCCAACCGCCGTAGTCCGGGGAATCGGTCGAGAAGATGGTGCGCCACCGCAGCCGAGCTCCGTCTGCCCGGCGGGCCGGTGGCGCCATCAACGGCTCCGCCAACGGGTCGGCGAAGAACCGCGTTCCGAGATTCACCACCAGCAGACGGTCGTCGCCGCCGGTGCCGAAGAACCGCAGCGCGAAGGCGCGATCGCGGAGCACCGCGCCGTCGACGCCCCGTGGACGCTGCGCCGAGATCACCGGGTCGGCGCGTCTGAGCCGCAGCAGGTCACGGTGCAGCGCGACGTGGGCGCCGTTTCGTTGTCGCTCGGACCAGTCGAGCTTGCAGCAGACGAACGTCCGCGGATCCGCCGGATCCGCGACGCGCGCGGCGTCCGGCTGCGCGAGCGCCGGGAACTGCGCGAGAAACCTCGCGCGTCCCTCCCGAATCTGCTCCGCCAGCGGCGGCGCGTGATCGGCGAAGAACCGAAACGGAGCCGACGCCCCGAGCTCCTGCCCCTGAAACAGCATCGGGGTCTGCGGCAAGAGCAGCAAGAGCGCCGTGAGCGCGCGATACCGGCCAGGGCTCGTCTGTTGGTGCAGGCGCGCCCCGGTGGCGGAATTCGCGATCTGATCGTGATTCTGCAGGAAGTTGACGAACCGCGCCGGCGCCGCGGTGAGCGCGGGCGTGCCGCGACGCTGCTTCTGCCAGGCGTACCACTCGCCCTGATACAGAAATCCATATTTCGCGCTGGACACGAACTCCTGCGCCGTGCCACGGTAGCCGCTGTAGTACGCCTCCGCGCGCCCCGTCGCGGCCACGAGCGCCGCGTGGTGAAAGTCGTCGTTCCAGAGTGCGTCGAGCCCGCAGCCGCCCTCGTTGATCTCCGCGATGAGGCGAACGTCCTGAGGTTCGTTCTCCGCCACGACGAACGTTCCGCGCCCACCGGCGGCACGGCGAACGGCGGCCGCGACGTCGGCCACGATGTGACGCGGCGAGTCGTCGAATATCTGCTGCGTGGCGTCGAGTCGCAGGCCGTCCAGATGGAATTCGTCGATCCAGTAGCGCGCGTTGCTGACGACAAACTCGCGCACGGGCGCGGCGTCCGGTCCGTCGAAGTTGATCGCGTCGCCCCATTCGGTTCGCCGCTCGGCGAAATACCGCGGCGAGAATTGCGCGAGGTAGTTCCCGCTCGGACCGACGTGGTTGTAGACCACGTCGAGAATCATCCCGAGCTCGAGCCGGTGCGCCGCGTCGACGAGCGCCCGCAGGTCGTCGGGCGTGCCGTAGAGCCGGGAAGGCGCGAACAGGTTCACGCCGTCGTACCCCCAGCCGAATCGGCCCGCGAAGTCCGCCACGGGCATCAGCTCGACGATCGTGACGCCAATGTCCGCGAGGTCCGGGAGCCGCTCGATGGCGCCACGAAACGTGCCGCTCTCGGTGAACGTCCCGACGTGGATCTCGTAGACGACCTGCCCTTTTGGCGACACCCCGCGCCAATCCGCATCGCCCCATTCGTACAGAGCCGGGTCCACGACCTCCGACGGCCCGTCCGGGCCATCAGGCTGCCAGCGCGAAGCGGGATCGGGGAAGACTTCCCCGCCGTCGAGCCGAAAACGGTAGCGGCCGCCTGGGTCTAGCCCGTCCACAAACGCGGCGTGGTAGCCATTGCCCTCCGGCAAAAGGAGATAGGCACCGCCACCTCCGTCGCGGACGAGCTCGACGGCTCGGCGAGCCGGAGCCCAGACCCGGGCGTGAATTCGCGCCAATCCGGCGCGATCGCGGAGAACTTCGACCCCAATGGGGTATCGACGTGGAGCCGATA
>Ga0316628_100005749_pt1 | contig 10023 bp, 7 predicted proteins | sample OWC_Aug_M2_C1_D5_FD_207648 | JGI IMG/M metagenome (GOLD analysis project Ga0316628, IMG submission 207648) | Wetland soil microbial communities from Old Woman Creek delta, Ohio, United States - OWC_Aug_M2_C1_D5_C | ecosystem: Environmental > Terrestrial > Soil > Wetlands | place: USA: Ohio... | reverse complement strand
CAGGACGTTCTGCACCGCGGTTTCGGCCGTTGTGCCGGGGATCCGCAGTTCCAGCCGGTAGGGGCCGCCCGCGGGGATATTCGCCAGTTCGCCGGACCACGCGCCCCCTTCGACCTTGCCGATGGTAGCCCAATCGAAACCGGCGAGCGGAAGGAACCGGCGGAGCAACCGCGCCTCCACCGCCCGTCCGCCGGCCCCTTGCGCGCTGCCGCGGAGGCGCAGACCGGCGGTGGCGGACGGGCCTTGCTGCAAGACCTGGTCGTCGGTCAGGCCGCCGGTAACACGCAGTTCCTGGGGGAGGGCGGCCGGTCCGCAAAGGACGATCGCCAGCAAAATGCGACGCATCTTCTGGACCCTATCCGAATGCCGGGCAAAATGCAACCGCCCGCGGCCATACCGGCGCTGTCCCATGGCCGTCTCATTTTAGGTAAGCTGTTCCCCGGAGGATCAATTTGCGCAAACTTTGTCTTGCCCTTCTCCTTGCATCCGCGGCGGCCGCCGCTCCCCCGGGTGATTTCCGGCTGGTTATCCTGGACCCGGGCCACTTCCATGCCTCCCTCATTCAAAAGGATTCTTATCCGGACATCTCGCCGCGCGTGGCCGTGTACGCGCCGCTCGGCCCGGGGCTGCTCGACTACATGAGCCGCGTCGCGCTGTTCAACGACCGCGCCGAAAGCCCCACCCGCTGGGAGCTCGACGTCCACACCGGCCCGGATTTTCTGGCCCGCATGCTGCGCGAGCGCCCGGGCAACGTGGCGGTCTTCGCCGGCCGCAACCGCGCCAAGATCGGGCGCATCCTCCAGTGCCTCGAAGCTGGCTACCACATCTTCGCCGACAAGCCGTGGATCATCGTGCCGGAAGACCTGCCCAAACTGGCCTCGGCGCTGGACACGGCCGAGCGGAAGAACCTGGCCGCGTACGACATCATGACCGAGCGCTACGAGATCACGTCCATCCTGCAGAAAGAAATCGTCAACGCGCCGGAGGTGTTCGGGACGCTCGAGCCGGGCACGCCGTCCGAGCCGGGGGTTAAAGCCCGCAGCGTCCACCAGATCATGAAGCTGGTGGCTGGAGTGCCGCTGCGCCGCCCGGCGTGGTTCTTCGACGTGGAGGACCAGGGCGAGGGACTCTCCGACGTGGGCACCCACGTGGTGGACCTCGTCCAGTGGACGGTGTTCCCCACCCGCGCCCTCGACTACCACCGTGACGTGCGCATGCTGGGCGCCAGGCACTGGCCCATTCAGATCGACGAGGCGCAGTTCCGGCAGGTGACCGGCGAGGGTTTCCCGCGCGAGTTGGCAGGAGTGGTGAAGAACGGCAAGCTGGATTACTACTGCAACAACATGGTGCGCTACGCCGTGGCCGGTGTACACGTGGAACTCGAAATCCTATGGAACTGGGAGGCGCGCGAGGGCGGCGATATCTACGAAGCGACCTTTCGCGGCACCAGGGCCAACACCCAGATCCGGCAGGGCGCGCCCGAGAAGTTCCGGCCGGAGCTGTACATCGTGCCCAGCCCGGGTGCCGACGCCGAGGTGATGGCGGCGCTGCGGAAGAAGATCGATTCGTGGCAGAGCACGTTTCCCGGCGTCGGCATGGAGATGCGCGGCAATGCCGCCCACATTACCGTTCCGGAAAAGCTCCGGGTGAGCCACGAGGCGCACTTCGCCCAGGTGGCCAACCGCTACCTCACATACCTGCGCAACCCAAAATCGATGCCGGCGTGGGAGAAGAGCAACATGCTGGTCAAGTACTACATCTCGACCAAAGGGGTGGACATGAGCCGCAGCCGCTGAGCCGGCCGGGCCCGCCGCCCGCTACAGCCGCATGGCTCGCAGGTTGGCCGCCGGGGTGCCGCGCGGCACCTCGCAGCCCGCCCCGGCGATGAAGGCCGGACCGGCCATGCGCGCGCAGTACTCCATCGCGGCCCGCACGCTCTCCGGCGAGCCGTCGTGCAGCACCCGCACCGGATCGATGTTGCCCAGCAGCACCTGCTTCGGCCCCATCGCCGCGCGCGCGTCCGCCAGGCTGACCATCGAATCGATATCGACGATGTCGCAGCCCAGCCGGCCCATACTCCCGAGGATGCGGCGGGTGTTGCCGCAGATGTGCAGCCGCACGCGCGCACCGGCCTCCCGCAGCCCGTCGGCCAGTTTCTTCTCATACGGCCACACGAAGGTCTCGTAAATGCGCGGGCCCACGAGCGATGCCGCCGGGTCCCCGATCCCCACTACGTCCGCCCCGGCCTCCACCTGCGCGCGCCCGAAACGGATGCCCAGATCCACCACGAAATCGAAGAGCCGGCGCACGAACTCCGGGTCGTCATGGAAATCGACCATCAGGGTATTGATGCCGCGCAGGTCGGCGCCGGCGCCGCAAGCGCCCTCCACCCAGCCCTCCACGATGCGATCGCCGCCGGCCCGCGCTTTCAGCTCGGCGAGCGCACGCAGGCGGTCACTCATGTGCGGGGCGGTGTAAGGGTCGGGGGACGCCAGCGTGTCCAGCGCGGACTTGTAGCCCAATACCGCGTGGCCCTCGTCCATGGCGTACGGCTGATCATCGAAGTACCGGACGGCGGCCCCGCAGTCGGGCGCCTCGCGGGTTTCGGTGATCGCCGAAACGTGGTCGAAGTCGAAGGCCTTGGCGGTCCGGAGCTGGGATTCCACCAATACGCGATGGTCGAGCGCATACCGGCCGTAAGGCAGCCCGGCCTGGTCCGCCGCGAACAGCATGGTGATCGGCATGAGAGGGGCGCGGTCCACCGGACGCCCCTCGAGTAGAGCGAAAACGCGTTCGCGCCCGGTCATGCCGCTATTGTAGCGGGGCGCGTGCGCACGGGCTACAGTTTCACCAGACTGTCGATCTTCACCGGCACGCCGCCGCGCTCGATGCTACGGTACGCCGCGATGCCGATGAGGCTCGAACGCGCCCCGGCATACAGGTCCGCGCGCAGGCCCAGCGGGTCCGGCCCGTCCTGATTGCGGAAGATGAGCTCCTGGATGGCCGTATCGGCACCGCCGTGGCCGCCCCGGCGCCGCTCCCGCTCGATCTGCACCACCTCGGACTTGCCGAAGCTGCGGGTCAGCCGCACCTCGCGATTCATAAAGCCGCCGCCGCCGAAAGCGATGCCGTCCAACCGTCCGAGCGTGCCGTTAAACGAGATCGACTGGCCTTCATACGGCAGGTACGTGTTCGCCGTGTACGTCATGAGCACGCCGTTCTCGTACTTCACCCGTACCGACATGGTGTCGTAGATGTTGGTGTTCTCGCGCCACACGCACGCGTCGCGCAGGTAGCCGTCCTCGGATTCGCACTCCACGTAGAGCTTCACGTACTGCGGCACGCGGGTCACATCCCACTGGAACTTGCAGTCCTGGCGGAACGGGCAGTTCCGGCAATGCGTGCCGCGGAACTTGTTGTTCCGGCCGTAGAACTTCAGCTCCCCGTAAGCCGAAACCTCCACCGGCTTGGAATCGATCCACCAGTTGGCTTGGTCGAAGTGATGCGAGGCCTTGTGGCACAGCAGCGTGCCTGAGTTCTCCTTCAAATGGTGCCAGCGGCGGAAGTAGTCCGCGCCGTGGGACGTATCCAGGTATTCGTGGAAGTCCACCGACACCACATCACCGACGGCCTTCTCCATCAGGAGTTGCTTGATCTTCTTGGCGTCCGGGGAGTGGCGCGCGTTGAAGGTCACGGTGACCTTCCGGCCGGTGCGCTTCTGCGCATCCAGGATGGCCTGGCACTGCGACTCCTCCGTGCACATGGGCTTCTCGGTGATTGCGTCGCAGCCTAACTCCAGCGCACGGATCACGTAGCGGTAGTGTGTGGCATCGACCGTGGTGACCATCACGGCGTCCGGTTTGATCTCCCGGATCATGCGATCGAAGTCCGTGAAGACCGGCGCGGGGATCCCCATGATAGCCTGCGAGGCCTTCACGCGCTTGCCGTTGAGATCGCACAGGCCGACGATTTCGACCACGTCGCTGAAGCCCGCCACCACGGGCTTGCCCCAGGTGTGGGTGCCGCGGTCGCCGGTGCCGACGATAGCCAGTCTCAAGCGCTTCGGTCCCTGCGCCGTCACGGCCGCGCTGCCAACGAGCGCACCACCGCTTGCGATCAGAAAATTACGCCTCGATACATCCGACATCAGAACCCTCCAATCCGGTAAAGCTTGCCCGCCTGGCGCGGGCCTGCCAAGCGCGCCTCAGGTATTCACGCCCGAAGCCAGGTATCCGCCATCCACCGTGATGCACTGGCCCGTGATAAAGCTGGCGGCATCGGAGGCCAGCAGGGCCACCGCGCCGATCAACTCCTCGGGCCGCCCGAAGCGCTGCATGGGCGTGCGCATCAGCAACTCTCGGCCGCGCTCGGTGCCGTCGAGCAGCGCCGCGTTCAGCGCCGTGCGAAAGATGCCCGGCGCGATGGCGTTTATCGAGATGCCGTCCTTGGCCCATTCGATGGCCAGGCTGCGGGTCAGCGACAGCGCCGCCGCCTTCGAGGCCGAGTACGCGGCCACCTCGAAAAACGCCACGAACGAGCTCAGCGACGCGATGTTGATCACCCGGCCGCGGCCGCTGGCCTTCAGGGGAGCGTAGAATGACTGGCAAGCGCGCAGGATACCCGTCAGGTTCGTATCCATGGTCTCTTCCCACTCCACCTGGGCCAGCTCCAGGGTGGGCTTCTTGAGTGTGCGGCCGGCCGCATTGACCAGGATATCGACACCATGAAACTCGGCCACCACGGCGTCGCGCAGCCCGTCGATGGAGGCCCGGTCGGCCACGTCGACCGGATGCCGCAGCGTGCGCCGGCCGCGGCCTTCGATGGCTTGCGCCACCGTCTCCACCAGGTCCTCGCGGCGGCCCGAAGCCACCACGTACGCGCCGGCCCCGGCCAGGCCGGTAGCGATTACACGGCCCAGTCCGGAAGTGCCGCCGATCACCACCGCTACGCGGTCCGTGACATCTACAGGGTTCGCCATATACCGGTGATTTACGATGATATCATTTCCGTGCTTAAGGTCTGAAACGCCGGGATACGAAACGTGTTGGCGTGGGCTTCTGCGGTACGGGCGATCCGGCCCTCGGCCGGGAGGGCTGAGCGATTCCGGGGAAACTCCTGCTTCAAATAGCCGGCCACCGTCTCCGTAAGATTTACAAGGAATACGAGCGGACTGACGAGGCGGTTGGAGACGGCTTCTGGACGAGGCCCAAAGCGGACAGGAGTCTGGCAGACTGAATTGTATATGAAACCTGTGTGGATGGCCTCGCTCGCCGCACTGTCTCTTTTGCCCGGGCAGACGATGGCGCCCGGGCCCGACCCGTTTTTGCTCTGGCTCGACAGGATGGCGCAGCAGCAACTGGATCAAAGGGAACGTGCTATCGCCGGGATCCGTGATAAAGCGGGCGCGGATCGGCGGAAAGAGTTCGTGCGGGCGAAACTGCTCGAAATTCTAGGCGGCCTTCCTGCCTACGCCGGGCCGCTAAACGCTCGCCTGGCCGGAAAGATCCCGAGCGACGGCTACACGATTGAAAAGATCCTCTTTGAGAGCCTGCCAGGTTTCTATGTCACGGGCAACCTATACCGGCCCAACCAGGCCGGAAGGTATCCGGGGGTGCTGATCCCCGTCGGCCATACACAGGAGGGCAAGCCCGAAACGCAGATCCTGGCCGCGAATCTGGCGAAGAAGGGATTCGTCGCCTTTACCTACGATCCCATCGGGCAGGGCGAACGGGAGCAGACCTACCTCCCGCAACTCGGTAGACCGCTCTCGGGAGGCGGCGGCAATGAGCATCTTGAATTGGGCGCACGCAGCCTGCTGGTGGGGCAGAGCGTCGCGCGCTACTTCATCCACGACGCGCGGCGCGCCCTCGACTACCTGGCGAGCCGACCGGACGTCGACCCCGAACGGCTCGGGGTGACGGGCTGCTCCGGCGGGGGCTGCATCACCACCTATCTCGCGGCGCTTGACCCGCGCATCAAGGCCGCCGCGCCGACATGCTACATTAACACATTTCGCAAGCTGTTCCCCGGTCCGACCGCCGATTCCGAGATGAGTCTGCCGGCGTTTCTCGCAAGTGGCCTGGACATAGCGGATCTGGTGGAACTGCCGGCGCCTTTGCCGTGGCTGCTCCTGGCGACCACTGAGGATTACTTCACTCCCGCGGGAGCGCGGCCCGTCTACGAAGAGGCGCGGCGGTGGTATCGCCTTTACGGGGCGGAGGAGAGGATCCAATTCTTCGTGGGTCAGGGGCCGCACGGCACGCCGAAAGAGTCGCGGGAGGCGATCTATGCGTGGATGATCCGCTGGCTCAAGGGCGGCCACGGCGAACCGGCGGACGAAGCCGTCAAACTTCTTACTAACCGCGAACTCCGGGTCACCCGGAGTGGCAATGTCGAGGAGGAGCCCGACAGCCGGAAGTTGTACCAGATCATCCGCGAAGAGATGCGGGCGCGGGTGCAGCCGCGTTCGGTGGCCGAGTTGCAGGCTGAGTTGCGGCGTTTGGAGGTGCCGTCGACCGGTGCGGCCCCGGCTGTGCAGGTCCGGGAGGAATCGAACGGCCCGGGCTACCGTGTGCAACGGCTTGGTTTCGAGAGCGAACCCGGGGTGGAGATCGCGGCGAAGCTGTATCTTCCCAGCAGGCCGGGACGAAGGCCGGCCGTGGTGGTTGTGGAGGAGAAACGTCTGCCGGTGCCGCTGCACGTGACCCGCAGCCAATCCACTGCGGCTCTGGCCGAAGCGATGGTGCGTGCCGGGAGCGTGGTGTTGGAGTTGGAGCCGCGGGACTCGCCCGCGGCGAATGACGGACGGCCGTTTCTGGGCAACTGGCTTACGAACGAACGCGTTGACTTGGTCGGGTGCAATCTGGCGGCGATGCGAGCTCATGACATTCTGCGGGGCGTGGACGTACTGGCAGCGCGGCCGGAGGTGGACCCTGCCCTGATCCGGGGATACGCACGGGGCGTGAAGGGGTTCTGGCTGCTGCTCGCGGCGGCCATGGATCCAAGGCTGACGCGGCTGTGGCTCGACCGGACACCGTGGAGCCTGCGGGCCGCGTTCGAAGCCCCGATGACCAACAACCTGTTCGAAGCGATGATTCCGGGCTTTGCGCGGCACTGGGATTTCCCGGAACTTCTGAAGACAATGGGGGAGCGGACAGTGTTGTGGACGGACCCGACTAACTGGATGAACCAGGTCGTGGAGGCGGGGCCGAGGTTTCGGTACCGGTATGTCGGAGAACCGGACGGCGGGTATGTGGAGGAGTTTTTGCGGTGACGAGTTAGACTCGACCAGAGGGAAAGTTCGACGCCAATGCGGAAGGCTGTCGTTATTGGATGAGACATCCGCCGCGGCTTGGCCATGAGTACGTCACCTATTACAGGAGGACCGAAAGCACATGGAGGTCAATAGGGAGACGTCGGACGATCCTCCGATCGAGTCGCGCCCCATGCCAGCAAGCAAGGCTTTGGCATTGCCTCGAATAGGCGGTCTCCAGCATCGGTACACCTGTCCTAAAACAGACTGAACGGCGGATCGCTTCGAACTGAGTGATCCGGGTGCTGCTGGACCTCGGCGGGGTATGCGAAACCGCGGGTGTGCGGGTAAACGGCGCCGCGGCCGGCGTCACGTGAATGCGGCCCTACGAACTGGACATCACCCGCTGGCTCCGCCCAGGTCGCAACCCCCGACGCGTGGACGTGACCAATCTGCTCATCAACAAGCTGCTGGGTAACAGGCCGCCGGATTACTCCGCGGTCTACGCGAAGTACGGCAACCGCTTCTGGCCCGGTAACGAATGGGAGACCGTGCGGGAGCCGCTCATCTCCGCGTCGCGAGAGGCTAAGTTCGAATCTTCGGATCATAGGGGAACGGTACCCGCCGTCTGCCCGCACCGTCCCTACGGAACCGCACTTGCCGCGAGTTGAACGCTACGTAATATCACTCCGCGCTGCGGTTCCAATTCTGACTACGGACAGATCCACCACCTTCGGCCACTTCGAGCGGCTCCAGGCACTTATGACCAACGCCCGCGTCAAGCTCAATTACGCCTTCCGCTTCTGACGCGTCACGTGCCGGAATAGAACTCCCGCCGGTGGCGCTCCGCGTATCCCTGGAGCCGGGCGGCTACCTCGGGGTGTTTCCCGATTATGTTAGTGGTCTCGTATGGATCCTCCTCCATATCGAACAGCGAGAGCCCGATCTGCGCCTGCCGGTATTTGCCTGGCTTGCCGTCGTTGCCCGCTTCCACCAGCGTGCGGTACGCGTGCGGCAGGTGCAGTTTCCATCGCCCGTCGGCGCTGAAGACGCCCTCGAAAACGCGCCCCGTCGAAAATGGGTAGTAATCGTGCGGGTTCTTGGTGCCTGCTTTTCCGCGCAGCAGGTCCCAGACGTCCCTCCCGTCGATGGGGTTCTTGGGCAGCGCGAGCCCCCCGAGCCGCGCGATAGTGGGCAGCAGATCCACCGTGCACCACATGGCCTTCGACGAGGACCCCGCCGCGATCTGCCCGGGGTATCGCACGGTGCACGCACTGCGCGTGCCGCCGTCGAACCCGGTGGCCTTGGCTTCCCGGAACGGCGTCTTGCCGGCGTGGTTCCCGTAGGAGATCCACGGGCCGTTGTCCGAGGTGAGCAGCACCATGGTGTTGTCCGCCACCCCTGCCGCCTCCAGCGCCTTGGAGATCTCCCCCACCGACCAGTCGATCTCCATCATCACGTCGCCGTACACCCCCGCCCCGGACTTGCCTTTGAACTTCTCGCTACGGAACAGCGGCACGTGCGGCATGGAATGGGGGACGTACAACAGAAACGGGTTGCTCTTGTTATGCCGGATGAAAGCGACGGCGTGCTCGGTGTACCACGTGGTCAGCATGGGCTGTTCCTCCGGCGTCACGCGCTCGATCTTGACGCGGCCGTTCTCCCAGAAATGCAACGGGAACTTGCGGTAGGCGTCCGGATTCTCCGGGTGGAACTCCCACATGTCGTTGGAGTACATCAGGCCGCACGACTCGTCGAAACCCCGCGCCGGCGGGCGCGTGTCCGGCTGGTCGCCGATGTGCCACTTCCCGAACACCGCCGTGCGGTAGCCGCCTGCCTTGCATACCTGCCCCAGGGTGGCGTACTTCGGATCGAGCCCCCGGGCGCCCGGAGGATGTGCTCCCGTCACACCGGTCCTGCCGGGATAACATCCGCTCAGCAGCGCCGAGCGCGATGCCGAGCAGATCGCCTGCGGCACGTGAAAGTTGGTGAACGTGCAGCCCTCCCGCGCCAGCCGTTCGACGTTGGGGGTCGCATAGGCGGGCCTGCCGAACGGGCGGAAGTCGGCATAGCCGGAGTCGTCGAGAAAGATAATGACGAAATTCGGCCTCCCCGCGGAGCCGGCCGCCCGCAGCGTGCCGGAGATTCCCCCGGCAGCCGCTCCCAGGCCGCCCGCTGACCTCAAGAAGTCCCGCCGGTTCATCGTCATCGCGCCTCTCCCTTCCGTGTCGTAGCAACCGCTGGAATTGCGAGTATACCCCGATCCGCCCAGCCACGTTCATCGCTGAGTGGTGGCGGGGTGCACGGCACCAAAGTTGAAGCCCCCGTCCTCCTTGCGTTCGTGAGCCCGCCGCAGCAAACCCGGTTGCCCCTGTGCCTCCGATCCCGAAGCAGGCCACGGCTTTTATTACAGTCTCACTTGCGCTGTCGCCGGCCAGGCCTGCGTAGACCCATTCCTCGATGTGGCCGAGCATGCAGTGGCTGGGAGGAGAGCGCGGCGGCATCCCGCGCTTCCGTGAGAGAGGTGGCGCCATCCTCGAGTTGATGGCCGTAGCTCGCAGCGCCGGCCCGCGTGCACATGTCGAACAGCACATCGGAGCGGCCGCCGGCCATCAGCGGCCGGATCACATCCGCAGGGAGCTTCGAGGGCCTGGCGGTGGCCCCCGCCTTCCCGCGCTGCCAGCGCATCCAGCCGGGTACGAGCCAAGTACCGTGACCGATTCTGCCGGGTTGGAAGCCACCGCCGCCGAGAGGCAATGAACGGCGCCGCC
>Ga0316628_100005748_pt1 | contig 10024 bp, 1 predicted proteins | sample OWC_Aug_M2_C1_D5_FD_207648 | JGI IMG/M metagenome (GOLD analysis project Ga0316628, IMG submission 207648) | Wetland soil microbial communities from Old Woman Creek delta, Ohio, United States - OWC_Aug_M2_C1_D5_C | ecosystem: Environmental > Terrestrial > Soil > Wetlands | place: USA: Ohio... | reverse complement strand
TTTGCCTTCGGCGACCAGGGGCTTTTTTTGAAAAAACCGCCCCTGGACCGTGAAGCATCGCAAAAACTTTTGTTTAATTTCATGGCCTTCGGGTGAGGCTCTGCATCATGACTGACTGGCACGAATGACACCTTAAAAGCTATATTTCACCACTAACATTAACTCCTCAAGATTATTCAACTGCGCAGGAGCAACCGACAAAGCAAACGCCGTCTCCAGGTCGATGTCCGCGCTATTTCCCCGGCAGAGCTTCCATTCATCGATCCTGGAAAGATTAACCGGGTTGGCATCGATTTTGATTGAAAAACTTGCCGGGTTATTCTTAACTTTAGCGATGAATATCACATTTTCTATTGCAGCGGCAATGGTTTGTGCCAGGTAGGGCAGCCCGGATTTATCGATTGTCATATCGATGGTGCCGTTTTTCTTCAATAAATGCCATTCATTGGGACGATCATGTTTCAGGTTTATGGCAATATGCAGCCCGGTTTGATTAAGCTGCTGCTTGATTTCCAGCAGCCGGTCTTTTAAAGACGCTTCTGCCAGGCTTCTCAGCGTTGACCCGCCTTCCCTGGCGGTATATTTGATATGTAAGACCACATCGGCTGTGGTTTCATAATCAAACTGCCGCACTTCTTTGGGCAATTCCAACCGCCAACTGCTGATGGCGCCTGTGCCTTCAAAAGGCAAATAGCGCTCATCCCGGAAATTTAATTCGAACATGCCGGCATCGTTTTGCGAGTTACTGGCGGCAATGGATTGAATGGCGCCTAGATTATAAATAAACCGTTCATCATTGCCCGGGTCTTCGGTATACCCGGTGGTGGCAATATTATCAGGGTTGGTATTCTTTCTATACCTGTTACTGACCAGGGACAGCTTTGCACTGATGGAAGTGTAGGGGCCAGCAATACAGGGCAAGCTCATACTCACGGATTTGATTCTCCTGAAATAATGTCCCGCATGGTCCATGTCATACAAGGCTTCAGGTATATCGAAATCACATACCCCGGCGGCGCGCAGCTTTATTAAAGCCAATGGGTCCAACATCGCCAGCGAAACATGCTTGGTCAATTCATATTCCCGTTTGTTTTTGTCGAGATAACCGGTTTCCATGCGTTTGATGTCGTGAAGGAGATGATCCGCGCTTTGCAGACCTTTTTTCATACTATCCCAATAACCGTACTGGATAAAGGTATCATCATTGCCTAATTCATAGCGATAGCTTCTTTCGGCTTTTTTGGCAAAATCATGGGCCAACTGGTATGCCCGGAAATACACCGAGCTAATTTGCCCGATCATCCAATCGTAGAGTTCTTTGTTGGTGAATTTGGAGCGCATAAATTCATCGGTTTTTTTGGCGTTCTCGATTTGCAGTTTGTGATTTTTTAAGTCGGTTTCGGCGATTTCTTTGCGGATTTCAGCAGCGGCGATTTGTTTGTCTATTTGGGCCAATTCTTTTTTGGCTAAACGTTCTTGCAGCTTCCAGTCTTCAAAACGACGGTCATAACCACCCATTATCGAGGCTCGATTTCCTTCGTAAGATGCGATGGCGCTAAAAATAGACAATGTTTTGCCTATGGCATCGGTACTATGTGCCAATAAGCTTCCACCGAATTTCGCGGCTCCATGGGGTGAACCGCCAAACCCGGATGCACCCAATGCCAGGTCCGGGATTAAGGCTAAACCAGCTCCAAGAGCATATGTAATATTAGCGGCTGTTTGCCAACCAATCGCCTGATCCAGCTTATCTAAATTCAACTGCTCATTGGCAATTATTTTTTTGATATTGGTGTAATATTTATCCCGCTCTTCAGTGACGGCCCTGGTTTTTTTGAGAACCTCGATTTGCTCTTTGGCTTCTTTTACCTGGAGCTGTTTCATATCTGTGACGGCATTGAGTAGTTTTATTTCCAACTCGCTGCGCAGCAGCGACAGGGCTTCGGCATCCTTCTTTTCCAGGGCTTGCAGCAGTGAAGAGCCTAAACCCCTTACCTCCTGGGCCAATTCCGCGGCCTTTTGCGATAATACATTAAACCGGTAATAAGGCAGCGGTGCGTTTATGCCGGCCAGGATGGCAGAAATATCCAGGCCCGCTGCCGCCGCACGTACCAACATGCCCGGATCGATGGGCGGTGCAAACAAAGCCAGGCTGCGTTCCACCCCGTCTATATTCTGGCAGTGTCGTATCTTAAACAACCGATCAGCTATCCGGTCCCAATATTCCAGCATTTTGTCGTTCTGGGGAATACAGAAATAAAGCATGGACAGGGTTACCGGGGCAGGGGGCAATTCGGCACCGCCTTCGGGCAGTGCCGTTAAATCCGGTAAAATATTTTCCAGGTCGATCATGGCATTGCCAAAGGCATCCAGTTTGGCTTCCACCTGGTTATAGGTTTCGTAGGGTGCTTTAATGACCGGGGGAATGATCCGCGGTTTAGGTCCCAATAATTTATCCGCCAGGATATACATCTGGGTCGCTTGCACAACGGATTCCATGGTGTCTTGCCGGAATAAATAATCTCCCCATTCGGTCAGGTTGTCGATATATTTCATCAGCAGTGCCTTTTGATAGGCCACCGGTCTAAACCGGGCAATGACATGCGGTTTGAAGGGTTTATCTCGCCATTGCTCTATGGCAAATTCAAGTTCTGCTTTCCCGGGGGTAGTGGGATCGGCAATGTTGTAGAGCAGGGTATCGATACGCTGCTCGATATAGTCGCCCTGTTGGGTCAGGTAAAAGGGTTTGGTTACCCAGTACTTTTGCGGTACGGTTCCTGCTAACGCACCCGTGGGGTTAAACATGTAGTGAAACCAGGCCAGGGCTTCTTCAAAACGTTGATTCCTGGTCAAGCGGGTAGCCAATAAAAACGGGACGTGGAAGAATAATTCCCAATTATAGCCGCTGTAACTGCCATCGCTGTTGAAGTCGATATCTTCAAATGGAAGGGGCAAGGGAACGACGGCCCCCGGCTGATAGTGCGTGTTAAAGTTGAATGTGGTGGTTTGTAATTGGGTTTCCCGTCTCATCAATCCCGGTATGCCATCTTTGTACAGGGTTTTTCGCAGCGCACAGACCAGGGGATGGTACAGGTTCTTAAACTGCTCGCCATAACGCAGACCGCCATACACTTTGAGTTCGCTGACAATTTCCTGGTAATCGTTATCCGCTGCCAACTCCTGGAGTAAGGCATCGATATCCTGCCCGGGGTCAGCCTGGTATTTGGCCATATATTTGTTGATTAAGGCGATAATATCCTCGATTAATTGCATGACATCCGAACCTGTTCTTTTTACAGCAACCGATTTACCAGTCTCAGGGTCTCTTTCCGAATGATAAAAGCCCGGTATTATGACATAGGCATGATAACTGTCTTCTTTAAAATAGGGGAGTAAAGTTCCTAAGGGAAGTTTTAAGGCACGTTTCCTGTCGTAGCTAACGGAGTATCGATGGTTTCCATAAGCATAAACCAGTAAATATTGAAAAAGCAGGGCCACCAGGTCGATGATGGTAAATTGATGAGGATAGGTTAACCTGAAAGTTCCCGGGGTTTTTGCCAATATTTCATAAAAACTGAAAAGGGAAAGCGCATTTCTTACCGATAAGTCATCAGGATTTATATTCAATTCGTTGTACCGCTGCGATGTTAATAAGGTATCTTTAAAATCCGGGTAGAAGTCCGGGAAATACTGGTCGCCTTCAAACAAGAGTTCCGGGTATCCTTTGCAGCCGGCAATATCAAATATGCCGTTTAATCGATGAATTTCCTGGTCATGCGAATACCCCGTACTAAATAACCACACCTGGTCTCCCATCTCAAAATACAGCATATTGTACTTATCCCTGGGCAGATCTTGCGCAACATAATTAGCCGGTGTCAGTATTCCTTGTTTTGAAATCTTTTTGGGCTGCCATTTTTTATTGGCTAACTGGCTGATGGCCAGTTGAATTTTAAGTTTTTTTCTTGGTTTATCAACAGGCTGTTCGGTGGTTTTACTTTGATCCGGAAGGGCTGCGCCCTGGTTGGGATCAGGCTCCTCACTAAAAACCGGCCAGGCCAGGTTTAAACGATTGTTCCGTACGAAGGCCAGCAGGTGGTCGCCGGTAATATCCAATTCCACTTTTTCCCAGGGGGTCCAATAGCGTTCCTGTTCAAATTCCCGGTAATAATATATGGCCGGGTCACCCCCTTTGGTCCTGGCAAACACATGCATGGTTTTAATGTCCGACTGGTACCAGGTGGCCACGACTTCCAGGAAAGCGATATCGTCCAGTTTTTCAAGGTACTTGATTAACGCTTCTTCGGCGGTGAATTCGGTAAGCTCGTTTTGCAGCAGTTCATTTTCCAGTTCGGTAAATAAGAAGGACTTATCATCCCTGAGTTCGGCTTCGATCCAGTTTTCAGGGTAGAGGAATACTTTGCGGTTGGCTTCCCACACCCGGTAATTTTTCATCCATTTCCACTGTTCCCAGTTTTTATCATGATCGACATCGGCGGCTGCTTTGGATTCCAATCCCATGAGGCAGCGCTGCACGAAGAGCTGGATGGTGCCGTGTGCCTGGACGATCCGGGATGAAGGCATGCAGGCTTCCATTTCCACATCCACCAGGAAGTGGTCGTACAGGTCATTCTCGTCTTTTATCCCCGGGTTGACGGCTAACAGGTAGGCCACCAATGCATTTCTTTTTTGGGGGCGAATGGCGTCCATGACTTCTTTTAGCGTGCTCAGCCAGGTATCTTCATCGTAACGGGCTTTTAAGGCCATGCGCAGGAGATGGGTATCCGGACCCGTCAATACCGGCTTGATCCATTCTTTGACCTGCAAAACCGTGCTGCCCAGTTTTCTTAAATGTTCGACGCAGGTTTCTAGCGATTTCCAGGTTTCCACATCCCGGTAAGCGTTCAGATTGAAGACAGGGAACAGATGGGCATCGACAGCATCCGCATCTTCTTTTGAGAAGCCGGTGAGCAGCGAAAATTTTTCTATAAATTCAGCCCGTGTGGCTGTACTCCCGGGCAGCAGCATCTCTGCCACCGACAGGAAAGTAATGGGATTCTCCGCATCGGCCGGGTTGGGTACGGGTGTCAGTTGTTTTGCCTTTGCCAGCATTTCTGCGAAGGCCGCATATTTTTGATAATCCACGGCAATTTGACCGGTTTGATAAGGAATGCCGTCCCAGGCAAACCAGGTTAAATCGAAATTATTTTTTAAGAACCATCCGGTTTCCGGGTTTTCTAATTTAAAGGAGTTAATCAAGGGAAGCAGTTTGTGCAGCAGTCGTAAAGACTGGTATTGCTTCGCAAATGCAATACTATTTATCCCAGGCAAAATAGGTACAGGGTGGGTAATGTCCGTATCGATCAATGTAGCGGAGAGCAGTAAATCGTTGACCAGATCCGTTCCGGGTGCAGGCTGTTTAAGCTTAACGTAGGTAAGAATGACTTTTATTTGATCGCTGTTTGACTTGAAGGCGGCGGCCAGGTACTGCTCAAGTAGGCCTTGTTGATCGACTTTGAACCGGTAGGCTGCGATGGTATCTGCAAATGCTTTGACCAGGTCTTTTTGCTCGGCACTGATATCAGGTCCGGGGGCGGCGGCTAAAGTATCGATTTTGGTATCGATGAGGGTTTCGTCAAACAATACCCCCAGTTTGTTGGTCACGAATGTTTTGGCATCATTGGCCGAAGTCCAATCGCGGTGAATAAACCCGATAAAGGTTTTTACATCTTCTTCGCCTATGCCGCTTAATTTTGACAGCAGGTTTTGTAATGATTCCGTTTGTTCATCTGCGGATAAGCCGGGATCAAAAGGAGAACGGTTGGCATCAAAAGCCTTTTGGTAATCTTTTTGCAGGTTCTCCAGCATTTGCGTGATTTTTTCATCTTTCAATTCCCTGTCGGCCAGGTTTGCCGCTTCATGCCTGAGCATAAATTGAATATCGACCGGCTTTATAGGAAATGATTTTGAAGCCTCGACCGCTTTTACAAATTCCAGTGTTTTTCCAGGAGACGCCTGGATGTTAATTCCCGTGAGTTTGACCAGGATGATAAAATCATCGGCTTTCAGTTTTAGTTTTCGCATCAACCGGGAGGCGGCAAACAAATAACTGAGGTTGGCAAAGGTCAAATCCCCGTTGGGAAGCACAGGCAGCAATTTAGCAAAATCCTGTTGGGATATTTGCAGGGATACAGAAATGGCGGTTTTACAGTTGTTTAACAACTGGGAACCATCGACCTTCTCCGGCAGCAGGTTTTCATCTATGAATCCATTCCGGGCCTTATTCAGGAATACTTGATGATACAGCGGTGTTGGGGCATCATCAGTCGATACCCGGTGCGGGATTTCGCCGAAAAAGCCGATTAAATCGTCGAGTTTAATTCCGGCTGCTCCTGATAGTTTTACTAAGTCCGCGGCCTTGATTAAACAGGCGTCATCCAATTGGCCATTTCCCAGTTTAGCCTGGGTAATAATGGCATCGAGAATTTCGAATTTCCAGCCGGTTTTCTTTTGCCAGCGCAGGAAGCGGTGAATACGGTCCAGGGCGGTATCGTCGAGACTGGCGATTTCTTTCTGCCCGGTATCGCAGGAAAGATCGAGGTGCTTGATAAAAAGTTTTTTGTCCGGGTCGATGAACTCCAGGGACAATAATAGGTTGAGTTCTTTGTAAGCAAGGCCGGATTTGTTAAGGAAGGTATCCACTGTTTTCAGCTCATCGGAGGCAGCGGCACTGGTGGTATTCCAGTATTTCTGCTGGTTGGCGGTGTCCGGGTTTACGATCAATTTTCTTTCCGCGTCGGTCAATCCCAATTTCTCCGCAGCTATGGCTTCGGCAGCCGGGTTTCCCGCTAATTGGAAATCCGCCATCAGCTCGGCCCGGGAAATATCAAAGCGGGAGAAATAGGCCCTGGCTTCGGTGTGATTTAAATCAAAGGGAAGTTTGAACGCATAGGAATTGTCTCGCAGCGCGGTATAAGCATCCTGGTTCACATATTCGGGGGCAGCGGCCAATTCTTCGGCTGATGACAGGGTTTGCCGCAGCCGGGACACGGTATAATTATTTCCTCCATTATGGATGATTTTACAGACTGCTTTTTTGTCCCGCAAATAATGGGGTAAGGCGGCTGAGGAGCCCGAGGCGGTTTCTGTGGCAAATATTTGCGCCTGGTCGGTGACCGGCATACCGGCAGCCTGGAGTGTTGATAACAGCGCATTTGAAATTTTACCTGTTAACGGGTCCGCGCCGTCGGAAAGTACCCCGGTATAGGAAATACCGGGATCCGGAGCCACCGCGTCTTCCAATAATTCACATACCAGGTCGATGTAGGGTACGGGTGTATTGGCATTTTCACAGCTCAAATCGATTTCTCCCAAATCGGGCCTGCGCTCAAACAATACATCTTTGGCCAGATGACCGGTGGTGGCTGGCGCGGCGGTAAGGTCGGTTACGCTTCTCTTATCCAGGAACTGCAGGATTTCTACCAGGTAGGCGGCCGGGCTGTATACCGAACGGCAGTGTTCACAGGCACAGGTATCGGTAAGCTTGAACAGGGACTTGAGGTTGGGAAAATCTTTGCTGACGGCTTCCAGTTTCAATGCCAGGGATTTCATTTCCAGGGCAGGGATCTCCATGGCCCGCATCGTATCTTGCAGTTCACCGGCAATGAGCATGGCGGCCGTATGGGTTTGTTGGGCCTTCCTGGAAATTTCCCTGGCTTCCTTTGTGTTTATCCCGGCTTTGGGTGCTATTTCCTTGACAAAACGGGTCTCACCCAGGGCAGTTATAGATTGGGAGGAATGAATACCCTGTTTAAGCAGGGCATTGGTTTTGCTGTAATGAGGAACCAGTTTAAAAATACGCTGAACAGATTTTAATTCTTCCCGCAGGGCTGCGTGTTTGTCTGCGGCCAGTTTTTTCTCTTTAAAAAAGAGATCGATGCTGCTGTGCTGCAGGTCAAAATCATCATGTTTGTTAAAAAATGCCCTGATGGCTTCCTGGTTTTTATAAAGGGTTTTTTTCTCCCGGTCCAATTGGGCCTTAAAAGCCGTGAAGGGAAATTCCTTTTCCATTTTGCGTACCAACGAAGAGGCATGCAAATCCAGCAGTTTTTTATCCAGGGGTTTGCCGGCGACAGCTATTTTGTCTGCGGCTTTAGTAAGCACTTCTTTCCAGCCGGCTTTGTTCAATGCCGCCAATTTTTTTACATCTCCCGGTTTTTCGATTTTTTGGGATTCTTTAACCTGGGAAATGATGATCTCATCAAAGCCCAACAATTCACCTAAAGCCAGTGATGTTTTGGCCTGTGCTGCGTTTTCATCGCTTTTGAAAAAAGAGTCGTCCGTGATTTTTTGCAGGAAGCCCAGTGGGTCGTTCTTGTTTTCCTGGAAGAGTTTCTCCATTTCAGCGATCCTGTTTTCCAGCACAAAGCGGCTGATCAGGTCCAGTACTTTTCGCGGCTGTTGGTTTTTGTAGTATTCTTCGGCTTGCGGTCGATAGCGCTGCAGTTGTTCCGCGTTTTTCTTCCACTCCCTGGCAGCCCGGGCCGGGACGATCATTTCCTTTACGGCAGATGCGATATCCTTTTGGATGGTTTTGACATCCGTTAAAGCCGCATCATATAATAAAGGCAGTATTTCCGTATCGATATCGATAGTCAACCTGGCGTGAAAGGATTTTACAAAGTCGTTTTTAAGCAGGGTGTTTTTGCGCAGCAGTGCGTAGAAGAACGCGGCATCGATTTCCGATTCGGCTTGCAAGCGTTGGGCCGCCACCAGGTGTTCGATTTTTTCTGCCGGTATTTCGGCTTCTTTGGATAGAAAGGTGATATCCCGGTGTTCTTTATTTTCCTGCAAATCGGTAACAGCCACTTTATCGGCTAAAAAACCGACTTCTTTTAAAATAAAATCATATTCCACTACTTCCGGTTGAATAGTTGTTTCTATAGTAATATTGATCTCTTCTCGTTCCGAGGCATTGAACCTGACCGAATCCAGATCCGGGGCATAGAGCAGGGTTTTCTTCTCCCTGGTGTATACTTCCAGGGAAAGATCGGCTGTTTTTTTCTCCCGGCCGCTTAGCTGGCTGTTCGACCAGGTTATTTGGTATTCCCCGTTTTTATCGGTGATGGCTTCGCCCAGGAGTTCTTGCGAGCGCATATCGCGGTCGTAAGCCTGCACAATAAAATTTGCCAAAGGACGGTTGAGCTTGTCAACCACCCGTCCGAGAATGATATTTTCTTTTTTATTTTCTACAATTTGATCTGCCATGATGTTCCTCCTTTAGAACTTTTAAACTTTTAAAATTTATATTGTAGGGTGCGTTTCACGCACCAAAAACGTTTCATCAAAATCACGCATTTGTGTTATCAACCATGTTTTGTTGCCAATACCAATGTTGTTAATGGTGCATGTTTCAAAATGGTGCATGGAATGTCCTACTTGTCTTATTTTTCCTAGACCTGATCCTTATCTTTCCTCAAGGAGAAAATTAGTCTCCTAAATCTACCCATCGCAATCTCCTCAGAAAAGCAGCGCGGCGAGCTGGATCTCCAGAATTCCAGTCATTGTTCGGATCCAAGGCACCTCCAGGACCATGACATTGAGCGCAAAATGGATTACGCCCCTCTCGGCTAGCTCTTTCTGCTAATACCGGATCATAGGCCACAATACCTCTAGGTCTGCCGACTTCGTACACGATTATGGGAACGGCAATGACGGCTCCTACGCCAGATAGCGCCGCTCCGGTGGAAGTAGCACCTGCGCTCAATGTGAATGCGCCGTAAATCTCCAATCCCCCACCCACAACACTGGCGCCTCCGCTGGTTATTTTTCCCGCCGTGAGGAGTCCGGGATCTCGTCTGGTGTCGATGCTGGCAAGCATCAGCGCGCCGCCTCCAACATTCAAGGCGCCCATTCCGGCACCGAACCAGCGCGCTGTCGGGATTTCGATTCTCGCCTGAATACTTTCCGGTGGTATGGTTCCGGGAGCATTTGCAGTCGTAACACCAACACCGCTGATAGCCGC
>Ga0316628_100005747_pt1 | contig 10025 bp, 6 predicted proteins | sample OWC_Aug_M2_C1_D5_FD_207648 | JGI IMG/M metagenome (GOLD analysis project Ga0316628, IMG submission 207648) | Wetland soil microbial communities from Old Woman Creek delta, Ohio, United States - OWC_Aug_M2_C1_D5_C | ecosystem: Environmental > Terrestrial > Soil > Wetlands | place: USA: Ohio... | reverse complement strand
GCCGCGAGGGCGAAACGCTCATCTTCGAGGAGAATGCCAGCCGCCAAATTCTGTTTGCGGTTGCCGGTCCCGATGTGGAAATCACCTCGCACGCCACAAAGCGAGACCTGCCGCAGGCAGATGCCAAGAAGCCGGCGTACTGGCTCCAATTCGACGCTGTGCTGACCCTTAAGCTAAGTGCAAATGCGAGCAAGGAGCTCATCGTCAAGTTTCCATCGCCGATGGCATCGCCCCAGGACCAAGACAAACTGATCAAATTGGACTACGACGCGTGCCGCCGGGACACGCTGAAGTTCTGGAACGACTACGCTGCACGAGGAGCACAATTCCGCGTCCCCGAAAAGGTGGTCAACGACTTATTTCTCGCAAATCTCTGGCATGCTTTGCGACTTGCCCGGCGTCACGGCGGCAGCGAGCAAGATGTGAAGATCGACCTGCCGTATTCAAACTTTGCCTACGACCAGCGCGGCACTCCCTGGCCGGTCAACCAGGCGGTCTATGTGGACTACATGATCTACGGCCTGCGGGGATATGGTGACCTTGCGACGGAAGAGTTGGCGACGATATACCGCAACAACCAGCAGGCGGACGGCCGCGTGGCCGGCTTCGCAAATTGGGGCGTCTATACGCCATCGATGATCTATACGGCGGCCAAGAACTTCCGGCTCTCCGGTAACCGCGACCAGTTCGAGCAATTGCTGCCCTGCACGCTCAAGGCACTTGATTGGTGCCTCGGCCAGATTCGTAGCGCCCGTGAAAATCAAAGCCAGACGGCGGGCCTGATAAGGTCGCCTTTGAACGACCTGACGGGCGAAGGTGTTTGGGCCTTTACGCAGGCGTACGTTTATGCGGCACTTGAGACGCTGGGCAAAGCCCTCGAGTCAATCGAACATCCCCGCGCAAAAGAGTGCCTCGAAGCCGCCGCCGACTTCCGCCAGTCTGTGCAGCGGGCCTTTGCCGCCGCATCGGTCCGTTCGCCCCTGGTGCAGCTTCGAGACCAGACCTGGACGCCTTACGTGCCCTGCGAAGCGATGTCGTCGGGCCGTCTGTTTGCGCAGTGGTATCCGACGGATGTGGACACCGGGGCGACGCACCTGCTGCGGCTGCGGGCGCTGCCAGCCGACGGGGCACTGGCCGACTGCCTCCTGAACGACCACGAGGACAATCTCTATCTGCACGGCTGGGGCATGGCTAATGAGCCGGTGTACAATCCGCAGGCGACGGCATACCTGCTGCGGGACGAGCCCGAGGCGGCCATCAGGGCGTTCTACAGCTACATGGCCTGTGCGTTCAGCCATTCGGTGCTTGAGCCCGTGGAGCACCGCTGGGGCTGGGGGCAGTACTTCGGCCCGCCGAGCACCGACGGTGCCTGGTTCGAGCTCTACCGGCACATGCTGATTCACGAGCTCGACGATGGCACTCTGTTGCTTCTGCAGGCGACCCCGCGCCAGTGGCTGGAAGACGGCAAGAGAATCGAAATCGAGCGAGCGCCGACTTACTATGGCCAGTTGTCCGTGACTATCGAAAGCAAAGCGGCAACAGACCGGCTGATTGCTGAGATACAGATGCCTCAGCGTCGCACGCCTGGTCAGCTCATTGTTCGATTCCGCCATGCGCAAAACAAACCGATACAAGCCGTCAGCGTCAACGGAGAAAGCTGGACCAATTATGACACTCAAAAAGAATGGGTCGTGATCCCGGAGCCGCGAGAGGAACGCTATACTATTATTGTCCATTATTGATACACGGAAGATTCTATGAGACTAACCACTACGCTGTTCTTTGTTACGCTCGTCCTGTCTGTTCGTAGTGACCCCGTCAGGGGTTCCTCCGAAGATGCCCTCACGGGCACACTACAAACGGTAACTGTATCGCTGGAAGAACGCTTGGGACCGATGCAGATCGATCAGATGGCGCTGGGCCAGGGCGGTCTGTCCGCCGAGCCTATGTGGGACAGCCGCATTGCGGAGATTCGCGCCTTGCAGCCGAGCATGATTCGTTTGTTCATCCAGGAGTGTTTCGACCTGCTGCCTGAAGCGGGCCGCTATCATTTCGACGTGCTGGATCGTTCGGTGGATACGATCCTCAAGGCCGGCGCAGAGCCGCTTATGTGCATCTGTTTCAAGCCGCGCGTGCTGTTTCCGCAGATTAACCAGGACATCGTCGAACCGAACGATTACGACCGCTGGGAGAAACTCATCTTCAATCTCGTTCGTCACTATAAGGAGAAAAATGGGGGAATTCGGTACTGGGAGGTCGCCAACGAGCCGGACATCGGCGAAGATGGCGGCTGCCCCTATCGCTTCAAGCCCGAAAGCTATGTCCGCTACTACAAGCATACAGTAGATGCCATCCTGCGAGCGGATCCTGATGCCCGCGTTGGAGGCCCGGCCCTCGCCAACGTCCGCTCGCCCATTCTGCCGGCCCTTCTGGAATTCTGCGAGGCGCAGAAAGTGCCGCTGCACTTTGTCTCATGGCATATCTACAGCAGCAGTCCGAAGCAGATTCGTGGAACGATCGACTACGCCAATGAGCTGCTCAAGAAGCATCCGAGCACGAATGTAGAAACCATCCTTGATGAGTGGAATATGGACCTGTCCAATCCACCGACGGATGCGCGCTTCCAGCCCTGTTTCGTTGCAGAAGTGATCTGGCAGATGAAGGAAGCCGATCTTGATTACTCGTGCTATTACCATATCCGGGATTACCACGTTTTGTTCGAGCCTTTTGCCAGGTTCATGTCACCGGGCGGGACAGCTTTCATGTACAAGTGGTGGAATCGCAGGCCACAGTATGACGGCCTGTTCGACTACCAGAACACGGTCAGGCCGACGTACTTCACTTTCAAGCTGCTGTCGCGCCTCACCGGCGAGCGTTTGCGTCTGACCTCCAGCAGCGAGACGGTTCGCGGATTGGCAAGCTGGGACCAGAAGCTGCAATTGTACAACGTGCTTGTCTGGAATTTCTCGCCATCGGCCGCCGGAGTGAAGATAAGCTTCGGCGAAGTTGCCTCTCGCCTTGTGGCCAGGCCGATTGTGTTGGATGCGGCCTCAAGCAGCTCTGACGAGAACTCCCGGCTCAGGATCGAGCGTCCCGTGGAACTGGGGGCTGGCGGAGCAAGCATTGAAGCTCAGTTTGAGCCTTACGGAGTCAGATTCTGGTCTATCGAGCGAAAGAGCTGACTTGGAAATAATTCCAACTAAGGTGCAGCACCAAGGAGTTTCAAAGTGTTCAGCAAAGCAACGATTTCTCGCGAGTTCAGGCGTCGGACGATGGCATTTGTCTCCACCATTTTGCTCATGGCTGTTCTGGCCGTGGATAAAGCAGATGCCGGGCCAGCACCCGTCAGCGAAGATGTTGCGGTCAGGCGTCTGGCCTCAGAGGTGCACGACAAGGGCTGGATTGTGTTCTGCGCCCGCTCTGACCAGGGCGATTGGGACTTGTTTCTGTGCAGGCCCGACGGGGAGGCTCTGCGCAACATCACAAGAACTCCCGAACATAACGAAGCAGCACCCCAGTTCTCACGCGATGGCCACAGGCTGCTCTTTCGGCGTCTGCCTCGCGATGAGCAAATTGACGGCAATCGTTACGGCACCCAGGGCGCGCTGGTCATGGCCGATAGCGACGGGACCGGTGCGGAAGTCGTCGGCAAGGACGGCGAGTATCCCTGGGCAAGCTGGAGTCCCGACGGCAAGCAGATCGCCTGCCTGTCCATAGAAGGAATCTCGTTTGTCGATGTTGCGAGCCGGCAAGTGGTCCGGCGTCTGCCTCGCCAAGGCTTCTTCCAACAATTGATCTGGTCGCCTGACGGCAAATGGCTGTGCGGGGTGGCCAATTCGTTCGACACAGGCTGGTCTGTCGCCAGGATGGACGCTCTCACGGGCCAGGCCAATGCGGTCAGCCGCGAAAACTGTTGCACGCCCGATTGGTTTGCCGATGGGAAGCATTTGATCTTCTCCAACCGCCCTCTTGGCCAGAAAGCCAATAAGGGGTATGGCTGGACGCAGTTGTGGATGGCCGATGCCGAGGGGAAGGAGCGAAAGCTGGTTTACGCTGAAGAAGGCCGGCACGTTTATGGCGGGTATGTTTCGCCGGACAGTAGCTACGTGATCTTCACGGGCAACATACAGGAGAACGGCGATACCGGCAACGTCGGGGCGCCCATGGCTCTTATGCGGCTCGCGGATATGCCAATCGTCGCAGGGCCGGACGGCGAAGCTCGCTCGATGTATCCGGGCGCAAAAACCGGCCCCGTGCTCAAACTGCCTGTCGGCTGGGAGCCTTGCTGGACGTCCGTTGAGATTAAGGCGGATCCCGGCACCGCCCAGCAGAACCCGCAAGTGATTACGCTCGCAGAGGAGTTGCACGACAAAGGCTGGATCGTCTTCAGTGCGGCGACCGGCAAGGGTGACTGGGATCTCTTCCTTGTGCACCCCGATGGCTCGGACCGGCGGCGGATAACCGACACTCGCAGCTACAATGAAGCCGGGGCACGGTTCTCGCCCGATGGAACAAGGTTGCTTTACTATCGGCTGCCCGCCGCCGAACAGATTGACAACAATACGTACGGCACGTATGAGCTGGTCATCGCCGAATCCAACGGCGACAATCCGGTGGCCTATGGGAACCGATTCAAATGGGCATCATGGGGACCGGACGGCAGCCAAATAGCATGTCTGGACGCGGGCGGCATACAGATCATCGACCTTGCGACGCGGCAAGTCATTAAAGAACTGCCCCGCAAGGGCGTGGTTCAGCAGCTTACCTGGTCGCCCAATGGAAAGTGGTTTGCCGGCACGGCCAATGGCCTGGGAGTCGCCTGGACCATCGGCAGACTCGACGCCGGCACCGGGCAAATCAATGCAGTGAGCGAAACGGATCGCTACAACTGTACGCCGGACTGGCTGGGTGACTCCGAACATATCATTTACTCGCGAGGAATCGTGCCAAATTCTGCGGGCTGGGCACAGTTGTGGGTCGCTGCCGGCGGTGGAGGCCAGAGGCGCACGCTCTATGCCGAAGATGGTCGCCATATCTATGGCGGCTGTGTTTCTCCCGATGGGGCATACGTGCTGTTCACGCGCAGCAAAGAAGACCTCGGCAGGGTGGACAATTCGCAAACGACCATGGCGATCATCCGATGGAAAGACACACCCATGATCGGCGGAGGCAGTGAATCTCTGCATACAGATTATCCGGATGCACGAAGGGGGCCGCTGCTGGATTTGTCAGCGGGCTGGGAGCCGCACTGGACCTACAATCAGATGGCTCCGGCGGCCAAATAAATCTCGATACAGACCTGAACACCAACCAGAAGGGAAAGGCGTTGAATCATGAGCAGAAGTATCGCGGTGAACTTCGTATTTGCGGCGATTGTTTTGAATGGCTTGATTTTTCTATCCTGCAAAAAACAGTCCGGTCCGACGGCTGCACGAGGCGAAGACCCGAACGTCACAACCATGGGAAGCATTGAGGTGACCGCCCGCCTGACCGAAATACCTGAGGGCGCGATCTTCAAGCGGGAACTGTACAACTACGCGACTGTCCTGAAATACGACGTCCTCGAAGTGCACAGGGGGCAAGTGGCAGCAAAGACCATCTACGTCGGCCATTACAATCCCTTCAAGCCTCGCAGCGAGGCCGCCGATAAGCAAGTCCCGGGCATAGGCGGAAGTCTCACGAACTTCAGAGCAGGCCAGATCCACCGAATGGCGCTGCAGGTGCCGATCGATGACTACTTCATGGGCGGAATCATAAACAAGTATTTCGGAAAACTTGACGGGCCCATCTACTGGGCGGTCTGGACCAACGAAGTCTCGAAATAACACTCGATGAGCTTCACGTCGCACATATTCGTGTTCTATTTTCTGCCGCTGGTTCTGCTGGGCCATGCGCTGATACCGAAAAATTCCCGGTTCCTGCGCACGGCCTTTCTGCTCGTCGTTAGCTACATCTTCTATGGCTGGCTGAATCCCTGGTTCGTGGTGATTATATTTGGGACGACCTGCTTCAACTACATTCTGTCGCAATGGATGGCGCGATCCGAAAGCAAGAATTCCCGTCGCGCATGGATCACGATCGCGGTAACAGTCAACCTCGGCCTGCTTGCGCTTTTCAAGTATGCTGTCTTTCTTCAGGACAATTTCAACCACGTCCTGAGACTGTGTGGTTCAGGCGCCGTGTCCGTGCTGGAGGTAGTATTGCCGGTAGGAATCTCGTTCTATACGTTTAGAGTTCTGGGCTACGCCATCGATGTCTATCGCGGCCATCGGCCGGCCCGTTCCTTTCTCGACTTTGCCTGCTACGTTGCCTTCTTTCCCCAATTGCTTTCGGGGCCTATACAGCGTCACGGAACCATCGACGCCAAATCGCAGATGTCACCCACTTTTGCCGATCAGCTTGCCGCCCCAGCGACGAGCCTGTCGAAGTTCTCCTACGGTGCAGCGCTCTTTATCTTGGGTTTTGCCAAGAAAGTGCTCCTGGCCGACGTGGCGGGGCAGGTGGCCGACGCGGTATTTGCCGCTGAATCGCCCGGGACTCTGGACGCCTGGTTTGGGGCGGCGGCGTACACGTTCCAGTTGTATTTTGATTTCTCCGCCTATTCGGAGATGGCCATCGGCCTGGGAGCCATGCTTGGCTTTGAATGTCCCCGAAACTTCAATGCTCCCTATCGGGCCATCAGCATAACCGACTTCTGGAGGCGCTGGCACATTTCACTTTCGAGCTGGTTCAGAGACTACCTGTACATACCGCTGGGGGGCAATCGAAAAGGAGTCGCCAGATCGTACTTCAATCTTGTGGCGGTGTTTCTATTGTGCGGCCTGTGGCATGGCGCGAGCTGGACGTTTATCGTCTGGGGCGCCTATCACGGCGTTTTTCTCGTACTCGAACGCTTACTGGGCAAGAGAAGTGTTTATTCTTTCCTGCCTCGGCCTCTGCAAACAGGCGCTACTTTTGCTATTGTCATGGTAGGTTGGGTCCTGTTTCGCTCGCCGGACATAACCGGTGCTTGGAGACTTCTTGAGGTGATGTTCACGCCCACGTCACCCCAAGGCGGCTCTGTTCTGTTAGGCGCTGCGATATACACCCGGCAGTATTTGCTGACGTTTGCTGTTTGCTCGCTCCTGGCGTTCCAGCCCGTGCAGGCCTTTGACTGGGCAACGCGACTGACGTGGTTACGAGTGGTGCTCTTGGTCGGGCTGTTCGGCCTGTCGCTGATGGTCATGTTTGCCCACACCTTCAGCTCGTTCTTGTACTTCAAGTTTTAGGAGATAAATGTGTCTGAGAATCGGCGCATACGCATATTTCTGACCGTGGTTTTTCTGGCTCTGATTTGCGGCACCGGTCTGATTCAGACAGCCACGGATTTGCGCGAGGGGCGGGCTCCGCGAGCAGCCGAGCTCTTTGTCCGGCTGCCTACGCGGGCGAACCTGAGGGCATTTGAGACGGATCTCCAGGACAACTGCTGGCTGGCCCAAAGGCTCAGGCCGTTTGTGCAGTATGCTCAATTCGCGGCCTTGCGGGAACTCGGGGACAAAGCCGTTGTCGGCGAAAGTGGCTGGCTTTTCTACAAGCCTGCCGTGCAGTACCTTATCGAGCCTTGGCAGATGAAAAGCGATCAGGGTGACGTCATATCTGCAATTGTCTCCTTCAAAGATGAATTGGCCCAGAAGGGCATACACCTGCTGGTTGTGCCCGCGCCCAACAAGGCAAGCGTTTATCCTGACATGCTGACCGGGCGTGCAACAGACAGCGACAAGCTCGTCAACGCCAAGACGATTGAGTTCATGCGCCGGCTACGAGAGGCTGGGCTGGAAGTCGTCGATCTGTTCTCGCTAATCAAACAGGCGCGCACTGATTCGCCTGTCGGTGAACCGACGAAATACTATCTGGCGCAGGATAGCCATTGGTCGCCACAGGGCGTGCAGCTCGCGGCGAAGGCCGTTGCTCGCAGACTAATTGACTTGGGCTGGGTGCAGAAGGGACAGACTAAGTATGCACTGAAGTCTGCGACAATCGAGCGGCGAGGGGACATCCTGCAGATGGTCCAGGTTCCTCAGATTGAAAGGCGATTTGAGCCGGAGCAAGTCGCTTGCACGCAGGTAGTCAACTCGGCTACCGGCCAGCCTTACCAAAACGATCCAAACTCGCAAGTCCTTGTCCTGGGGGACAGCTTCCTTCGCATCTACAGTCGGGATGAACCAGGCGCCGCCGGTTTTGTCGAGCACCTTGCGTGCGAGCTTGGCTTTGCACTCACTGCGGTCGTCAACGATGGAGGAGCCTCCACGCTTGTCAGACAACAGCTCAGCCGCAATCCGAAGCTGCTGGCCAACAAGAAAGTGGTCGTCTATGAATTCGTGGAACGGGACATTCGTTTCGGCACCGAAGGATGGCAGATAGTTCCCTTGCCGTGACCTCCAGATTGGTTATTGGTAACTGGTTATTGGTAATTGCGCCTCGCCACTCATTCACCAATCACCGTTCACTGTTCACCAGCCGGGCATCCGGCCTGCGTGCTGGCAGCTAAGATCACTGCGAACGCTTATCTTCTTTTCCTCTTCTGAGGGCGTCGGGTCCGAATCTGTCTCTGATCTTGTCAAATGCCTCATCGAGCCTTTTCTGCTTTTGCTGGTCAGGCTCCTCAAACAGACGGCGCTGGCCGGTTCCGGCCTTCTGCAGGCTGGAGACGCCGAACCCCAACAATCTTAGGGGGCCCGCTGACTGCCGGCACCATTGCCGCAATACGTCTTGAGCTTCCTCCCAGAGCAATTGGGTTGTGTTGGTGGGATGATCAAACGTGCGGCTCCTTGTAATTGTTCGGAAATCCTCATAGCGCAGCTTCAGGGTAATCGTCTTTGCCTCCAGGCCGTTGAGCCTGAGCCTTTGCGCAACATCTTCGACCTGATGGAGCAGCACATTGAGCAGAATCTCCTTGTCGCTGATGTCGATGGCGAAGGTCTGTTCACTGGAGATGCTCTTGGCTTCTCTGCTGGATTCCACGGGCCTGTCGTCCATGCCCTGAGCCAGCCGCAGTGCATGAGGCGTCTGATCGCCGAAGATGCTCTTGAGGATTTCGGGCCGAGCCTCTCGGAGCTGTTTTATAGTATTGATCCCCGCGGACTTCAGGGCTTTCTCCGTCACCTTGCCCACGCCCCATATCTTCGACACCGGCAGGGGGTCAAGAATCCTCTGTTTGTTTTCTTCAGTGATGATGACAAATCCGTCCGGCTTGTTCAAATCGGAGGCGATCTTCGCCAGAAATTTGTTGGGCGCTATGCCAACGGAGGCTATCAGGCCCAGCTTTTCTCTGATTTGATCTTTGATGGCTCTGCCAATTTTCTCTGCGTCGCCGAACAGCCGAAGGCTTCCAGTGACATCCAGAAATGCCTCGTCGAGGGATATCGGCTCTATCTGCGGCGTAAACCTCTCGAATATGGTGTGAATCTGCTGCGAAAGCTCGGCGTATCGTTCCATCCGTACAGGCAGCACAATCGCTTCGGGACACAGCCTGATTGCCTGAGACATGGGCATCGCGCTGTGAACGCCAAACTTGCGGGATTCGTAAGAGGCCGCACTGACTACGCCCCGTTTATTGGGATCACCGCCGACGATCACGGGCTTTCCAGCCAGGTCGGGGTTATCAAGCTGCTCGACCGAGGCATAGAAGGCATCCATATCCACATGAATGATGTGCCGACTTTCACCCATTTAGTGCTGGTCCTTTCACAGGCGCGAGCCGTTGGCCACAGTGATTATATCTCCGCATGAACGGAAAAGAAGCATGGAATGATGAGTCCGGCCCTTAGCCGGCACGTCGCGATAGGAAGCATTGGAGCCAATGGGATTCGAACCCACGACCTCTTGCATGCCATGCAAGCGCTCTCCCATCTGAGCTATGGCCCCGGACGCACACTATCCTACCATATATCCCCGACGGGGGCAAACAAATTTTTGACCCCGGCAAAACTTGATTTATGAGCTGGATTCTGGATACTGGATTCTCGTAGGCTATCAATTATCAAGCA
>Ga0316628_100005746_pt1 | contig 10025 bp, 7 predicted proteins | sample OWC_Aug_M2_C1_D5_FD_207648 | JGI IMG/M metagenome (GOLD analysis project Ga0316628, IMG submission 207648) | Wetland soil microbial communities from Old Woman Creek delta, Ohio, United States - OWC_Aug_M2_C1_D5_C | ecosystem: Environmental > Terrestrial > Soil > Wetlands | place: USA: Ohio... | reverse complement strand
CCCAAGGTGGTCGAAGGGCTGGATGGACTGAAAGCGGCAGGCTTCAGGCTGGGCTGCATCACCAACAAGGTGGCGCGCTATACCAAGCCGCTGCTGCAGGGCTTGGGCCTGGCGCATTATTTCGACCTCGTGCTGTCCGGCGATTCGTTGCCGGAGAAGAAGCCGCACCCGCTGCCGCTGCTGCATTCGGCGCAGTTCTTCGGCGCGCCCATCGAGAGGCTGCTGCTGATCGGCGATTCCCTGAACGATGCGGTCGCCGCGCGCGCCGCAGGCTGTCCGGTGTTTTGCGTGCCTTATGGTTATAATCACGGAGAACCGGTGGATGGTTTGGACTCTGACGCCATAATCGACAGCCTGTCCGGGGCATTGAAGCTGATTAAACGCATCTGAATTTTTATGACACAAAACGACCTCTCTTCGAAGACGAACTGTTGGCGATGGTGATTCCGTATCACCGGACGCCGCGTCCGCCCATCGTCGTCGAAAAACACTAGAGAGGTCTAATATGCTGTCCCCCATCACTGAACAGGAATTCGAGTCCCTTGCCCGGCAAGGCTACAACCGCATCCCGCTGGTCGCCGAAACATTTGCCGACCTCGACACACCGCTATCGCTGTATCTCAAACTCGCTAACCGGCCTTTTTCATATTTATTGGAATCGGTGCAGGGCGGCGAGCGTTTCGGTCGCTATTCCTTCATCGGCCTGCCCGCCGAAACGCGCATCACGGTGCGCGGCAGGAAGATCACGCTGACGCACAAAGGCAGTGAGACGACGCACGAAGTTGACAACCCGCTCGATGCCATCAGCGAATACCGGTCACGCTTCAAGGTCGCGCCGCTGTCCGGCCTGCCGCGCTTCACCGGTGGACTGGCCGGCTACTTCGGCTACGACACCGTGCGTTACATCGAGCCGCGTCTCGCCAGCGTCGAAAAAAAGGACACCATCGGCACGCCCGACATCCTGTTGATGCTTACCGAGCAGCTCGCGGTGATCGACAACCTGTCGGGCAAACTCACTTTTATCGTGTATGCCGATCCGGCGCAGAACGACGCCTATGCGCTGGCGCGCGAACGCCTGCGCGAGCTCATCGGCCTGCTGCGCCGGCCGGTGCAAATCCCCGATGCGCCACAGATGAGCCGCCATGAGGCCAAATCCGAATTTGGCGAGGCCGCGTTCAAGGCGGCGGTGGAGAGATCCAAGCAATATATCTTCAACGGCGACATCATGCAGGTGGTGCTGTCGCAACGCATGGCGCAGCCTTTCCCGGCTTCGCCGCTGTCGCTGTATCGCGCGCTGCGCAGCATCAACCCTTCGCCCTACATGTTCTACTACGACATGGGCGACCATCACGTAGTCGGCTCTTCGCCTGAGATACTGGTGCGCCTCGAAGGCGACACCGTCACCGTGCGCCCCATTGCCGGCACCCGCCCGCGCGGCAAGACGCCGCAGCAGGACGCCGATCTCGCGCAGGAGCTGCTGGCCGATCCGAAGGAGCTCGCCGAGCACCTGATGCTGATCGACCTCGGCCGCAACGACATCGGGCGCGTGGCCGAACATGGAAGCGTGAAACTCACCGACAAGATGGTGATCGAGCGCTACTCGCATGTGATGCATATCGTCTCCAATGTCGAAGCCAGACTTAAGCCAGGCCTCGGCGCAATGGACGTGCTCAAGGCGACCTTCCCCGCCGGCACCGTGAGCGGTGCGGCCAAGGTGCGCGCGATGGAGATCATCGACGAACTGGAGCCAACCAAGCGCGGCATCTACGCGGGCGCCGTCGGCTACCTCGGTTTCAACGGCGACATGGACGTCGCCATCGCGCTGCGCACCGCCGTGGTGAAGGATAAGACGCTGTACGTGCAGGCCGGTGCCGGCATCGTCGCCGACTCGGTGCCGGACAGCGAATGGAAGGAAACGCAGAACAAGGCTCGCGCCGTGCTGCGCGCGGCGGAGATGGCGCTCGACGGACTCGACGCCCAGACCCACCGCTAGGAGGAACGCACATGTTATTGATGATCGACAATTACGATTCCTTCACCTACAACCTGGTGCAGTATTTCGCCGAGCTCGGCGCGGACGTGGAGGTCAAGCGCAACGACGAAGTCACGGTGGAGCAGATCGAGAAGATGAATCCGCAGCAGATCGTCATCTCGCCCGGCCCGTGCACGCCGAACGAAGCCGGGGTCTCGGTTGCCGCGATCCAGCACTTTGCCGGCAAGATTCCGCTGCTTGGCGTGTGCCTCGGCCACCAGAGCATCGGCCAGGCTTTCGGCGGCAGGATCGTCCATGCCAAAACGCTGATGCACGGTAAGACCTCGCTGATCCATCACCACGGCAACAGCGTGTTCACCGGCTTGCCCGACCCGTTCACCGCAACACGTTATCATTCGCTGGTGATCGAGCGCGAGACACTGCCCGACTGCCTTGAGATCACCGCGTGGACCGACGACGGCGAGATCATGGGCGTGCGCCACAAGACACTGGCGGTGCATGGCGTACAGTTCCATCCCGAATCGATTCTGACCGAGCACGGCCATGACCTTCTGCGCAACTTCCTGAACGGAGCGAAATGATGAGCTACGCACAAACGCTTACCCAATTGCTGGAACGCCGCGACCTCACGCACGTGGACATGCTGGAGCTGATGCACCAGATCATGGGCGGGCAGCTCACGCCGGCACAGATCGCCGGCGTGCTGGTCGCGTTGCGGGTGAAAGGCGAGACCGTGACTGAAATCGCCGCTGCAGCCCAGGTAATGCGCGAGCTTTCGACCAAGGTGGACGTGCAGGACGAAAGGCACTTGATCGACACCTGCGGCACCGGCGGCGACGGTGCGCAGACCTTCAACATTTCGACTGCCTCCGCCATCGTTGCGGCCGCGGCGGGAGCCAAGGTTGCCAAGCACGGCGGCCGCTCGGTCTCCAGCAGGTGCGGCAGCGCGGACATTCTGGAAAAACTCGGCGCCAACGTAAACCTCACGCCGGAAAAAGTGGCGCGCAGCGTGGAGAGTATCGGCGTCGCCTTCATGTTCGCACCCAACCATCACAGCGCGATGAAATATGCCGCCCCGGTGCGCAAGGAGCTTGGCGTGCGTACCCTGTTCAACCTGCTGGGGCCGCTGACCAATCCAGCTGGCGCAAAGAACCAGGTTATCGGCGTGTTCCTGCGTGACCTCACGGCAAAGCTCGCCCACGTGCTGCAGCAGCTCGGCAGCCGGCATGTACTAGTAGTGCATGGTTCCGACGGCATGGACGAAATCTCGATCAGCGCCCCGACCTTCATTGCCGAACTGAAGGACGGCAGGATCAGCGAGTACACCGTGACCCCGGAAGAATTCGGCCTCAAGTCTGCGCCGGTGAATGCAATCCAGGTGAGCGATGCCGACACCGCGAAGCGGATGCTCTTGAGCGTGCTCAACAACGAGCCGGGCGCCCCGCGCGACATCGTGCTGCTGAACGCAGGCGCGGCGATCTATGTGGCGGGCTTGGCCGACACGTTGGCGCATGGCGTAAGAAGGGCCGGCGAAATCATCGCCTCCGGTGCGGCGAAGGACAAGCTGGAGCAGTTGATCCAGGCCAGCAATAGCTGATCGCCAGCGCCATGAACAACCTTCCCGGCAAGCACCCTCTGCGCAATGCGGCATGGTTGCTGGGCGGGCTTGCCGTGTTGTTCCTGCTGGTGTGGCTGGCGCCCCCCCACCACGGGCTCGAGGGCGTGTCCAAATACCAGAGCGTTCATTTGCCGATGGAGACGCTCTCCATCGTCGTCTCCATGCTGGTGTTCGGCGTAGCGTGGAACGCCTACAGCAGCGAGCGGGCCGCAAACACCCTCATTCTTGCCTGCGCATTGCTGGCCGTCGGCCTCATCGACTTTGCGCACATGATGTCGTTCGCCGGCATGCCGGTGTGGGTTACCCCCTCCGGCCCGGAGAAGGCCATCAACTTCTGGCTGGCCGCGCGCTTCCTCTTCGCCGTAGCGCTGCTGGCCGTGGCCCTGCGTCCGTGGACGCCGCTGAGCCGGCCGCACGCGCGCTATGCGCTGCTGTTCGGCGCACTCGGCATCAGCGCGCTGGTGTACTGGATCGGTCTGTACCACGAGGACAGTCTGCCCCGCACGTTCATCGAAGGGCACGGCCTGACTCCACTCAAGGTCGCCGCGGAGTACGTCATCGTGGCCATTCTGGCCGCCGCTGCGGTGATTCTCTTGCCGCAGGCGCGACGGGGCGAACCACCGGAAGCAAGAGGGCTGTTCGTCGCGGCCGTCATCACTGTCTTCAGTGAATTGAGTTTTACGCTGTATGCCGACGTAACCGATGCGTTCAACCTGCTCGGCCATATCTACAAGGTCTTCGCTTACATCATCATCTACCGCACTGTGTTCGTCGGCAGCGTGCAAGAACCCTTCCACCGTGTCCTCGATGCCGAGACTTCCCTGGAGCATGCAAACCGGGCACTCAGGACGTTGAGCAGCGGCAACCGTGCGCTGGTTCATGCCCAAGACGAAGCGGCGCTGCTTGATAAGATGTGCCGCGCCGCCGTCGAGAATGGCGGCTATCTGCTGGCCTGGGTGGGCTATGCGGAACCAAGCAAGGAAAAGCGCATTCAGGTGATGGCTACGCACGCGGTACAGCCCGGCTATGTCGAGTCGCTGCATTTGACCTGGAACGATGATGCAGCGGGCAGCAGCCCGGCAGGGCGCGCAATCCGCAGCGGCCAGACGCAGATTTGCCAGGATATCGCCACTGACCCTCAGTTCGCTCCCTGGCGCGAACTGGCGTCGCAATACGGCTATCGCGCCGGCATCGCCATGCCGCTACGCGACGCCGGCACGCCATTTGGTGTGATCGTTCTCTATGGAGCAACGCCGCAGGCATTCACCGCTGGCGAAGTCGCACTGCTTTCCGAGATGGCGGATGATCTCGCCTATGGCATCCTCGCCTTGCGCATGCGCGGCGAGCGTGACCGCGCACTCGCCGAACGGCAACGCTATGCCGACCGGCTGCAGGATGGCCTGCAGGACACGGTGCTGGCGATCTCGGCCACCGTGGAAAAGCGCGACCCCTACACCGCAGGGCACCAGCGCCATGTCGCGGATCTTGCGGCGGGCATCGCCGGCGAGATGAAGCTGCCCCATGAACAAATCTATGCCATCCATCTGGCGGGCGTCGTGCACGACTTGGGCAAGATCGCCATCCCGTCGGAAATTCTGAGCAAGCCGACGCGGCTAAGCGAGGTCGAGTATTCGCTCATGAAGACTCATCCGCAGGCGGGTTTCGATATTCTCAAGGACATCGATTTCCCGTGGCCCATCGCGCAGATGGTGTTGCAGCATCACGAACGGGTGGACGGCACCGGCTATCCGCAAGGATTGAAAGGCGATGCCGTCCTGCTGGAAGCGCGTATTCTCGCCGTGGCGGACGTGATCGAGGCAATGGCCTCGCACCGCCCCTATCGTCCCGGCCTGGGCATGGAATCGGCGCTGGACGAGGTCCTTGCCCACCGCGGAACCCGCTACGATACGGCGGTGGTGGATGCCGCGCTGCGCCTGATCCGCGAGCGTGGTTACCGGCTCAGCCATTAGGCACGCCGCATGGTCTCCGTCCAGCATCAGATCCCTCCCCTCACCGGACAGGACAGCGCCGACATCCAGCGCTGGCTTGCAGCGCTCTCGGAAGTTTTCAACCCGGCAGAACTCGACGTGGTCCGCCAGGCGTGCGAGTTCGCGGCGCCGCTATATCACGACAAGAATGTGATCACGGGCACTCCCCTGTTGCAGCACGCGCTTGGCTCAGCCTCCATCCTGGTCGGGCTGCACATGGATCACGAGACGATCGCCGCGACCGCGCTGCATGCCGTTCCGGCCTATCTGGATGGCTGGAAAGAAGTCCTGACCGAGCGCTTCGGGCGCAACGTGACGGTGCTGGTGGAAGGCATCTCGCGCATGGAGCAGATTCGCCAATTCAGCGAAATGCGCGGCCCCGCCGGCAAAAACAAGGAGGCAGCGGCAGAGCAAATCGAAAGCCTGCGCAAGATGCTGCTCGCGATGGTGGAGGATATCCGCGTGGTGCTCATCAAGCTCGCCGAGCGCACGCAGACCTTGCGTGATCTTTCCGGCGCGGAGCAGGAACAGCAAAAGCAGATTGCGCAGGAGACGCAGGGAATTTTCGCACCGCTGGCCAACCGCCTCGGCGTCTGGCAAATCAAGTGGGAACTGGAAGACCTGTCCACGCGCTATCTGGAGCCTGTGCTCTACAAGAAGATCGCGAAACTGCTCGACGAGCGCCGCGTGGACCGAGAGCGTTATATCGCCGATGTGATCGCGCAGTTGCAGCAGACGCTTGCACTCGCGGGTATCGAGGCCGAAGTGACGGGGCGACCCAAACACATCTACAGCATCATCAACAAGATGAAGCGCAAGCATCTCGACTTCGAACAGCTTTACGATGTGCGCGCGGTGAGAATTCTCGTGGAGAATGTGGAGCAGTGCTACGCGGCGCTCTCCGTAGTGCACGAGCTGTGGCAACCGATCCAGAGCGAGTTCGACGACTACATCGCACGTCCCAAGCCCAACGGCTACCGCTCGCTGCACACCGCCGTGAGTGGGCCGCGCGGCCTGTCAGTGGAGGTGCAGATACGCACCCGGCACATGCATCACGATTCCGAGCTCGGCGTGGCCGCGCACTGGCGCTACAAGGAGAACAGGAAATCTGAGAGCGGCGTGGACGAGAAGATCGCCTGGCTGCGCCAGATCCTGGCGTGGAAAGCCGAACTGGCCGACAGCGGCGAACTGCAGGAACAGTTCAAGAACGAACTGCTGCAAGAACGGGTGTATGTGCTGACCCCGCAAGGCAAGGTGATCGACCTGCCCAAGGGGGCCACCCCGGTGGACTTCGCCTATGTGCTGCACACCGACCTCGGCCACCGCACGCGCGGCGCGAAGGTGGATGGCAACATCGTGCCGCTCACCTACAAGCTGCAGAACGGGCAGCGCGTCGAGATACTCACCACCAAAGTGGGCGCGCCCAGCCGCGACTGGCTCTCGCCACAGCTCGGCTACCTGAAAAGTCCGCGCGCACGCGCCAAGGTGCGCCACTGGTTCTCCGAACAAAATCTGGACGACAGCATCGCCGAAGGCCGCACCCTGCTCGACCGCGAACTGCACCGCCTGGGTGTCACCGATATCAATCAGGAAAAGCTCGCGCAACGACTGCACTTCAGCAAACTGGATGACCTTCTCGCCGCACTGGGACGCAGCGAGGTCACCCCGCGTCGCATCGTGCTCGCCATCCAGCAGGAACTGCCGACCAAAGTCGTCATCCCCAAACCCGCGCCGCAGAAGATCGCCGCGCCGCGCACCTCATCAACCGGTGTGCTGATCGAGGGCGTGGGCGGCCTGACCGTGCGCATGGCGAAATGCTGCAAGCCGGAATCACCCGACCGCATCGTCGGCTACACCACCCGCCTCGGCATCACCATCCACCGCGAGGACTGCAGCTTCATGCAGCGCGTGCCCCAGGACAAGCGAGACCGCTTGCTGGAGGCTGCGTGGGCGGCGAAGAAAGCTTGAAGGCGGGAAGACGGTAACGGCTATCACCTCAGTACGTGTGAGGCCGGCAATCGATCAATGGGGTCACCCACGGCCGATGTCGCAATGCAAGACCGGACCCCATCACGCCGGTCCATCGACCCGATGAAGATCATTACCATGATCCAGAGCAAACGGCATATCAAGATGGCGGGGCCGGACAAGCTGAGGATCGTGTTGAAGTATGGGGATTTGCAGCAGAGGGTATTGGCGATCAGGAATTTCTTTGGGGAGTTGAAGTAATAATTCGTGGAGGCTGTCAGGCCGTTCGCCCTGAGCCTGTCGAAGGGTCGCCGCAAAGCGGCGGGTACTCGGTGATCTACACAAACGTCAAAATCAACACCGCCGGGGGTTGCCCGGCAGCAAGTTACCTTTCTTGTCTTGCCAAGAAAGGTAACCCAAAGAAGGCGCCCCCGGTTTGCGGCCGCTGCGCGGTCCCCTGCGTTGCTCGACTGGTCAGGCGGCTGCGGAACTCGCGCTACGCGCTCAGACAGTCCTCGCCGAAATCCCCTGACCAGTCTGCGCTACTCGGCGGCGCACAGGGGAAGAAAAGTGGAACTTCAAAACCTTAAAAATCGGAGGGGGGCACGTTATGCCCACCCTACCGGGCTGAGGTGAATAGGCAATACAATTAACATCGGTACGTTTCATTCGCAGGGTGCAACTCATGAAGTGGAAAAACGAAGCGTCTTGGCAGCACTTTATTCCGCAAGTAGAACAACGTTTCAACGCCATCAATCCGCTTTTACCTCTTAAGGATCAAAAGATATATCCCTTTGAGATCGTTAATCGAGAAACCCTTGAACTTCGGCTTGTGAAACATCGAGGTCAACGCATTCAAAAAGCTCTCGCATATCATGATTTATTCAGCTTCGATGTGGAACAGGATAAAAAATTTCGGAACAATTTCGAGAGTGCCTTCTATCGATATGAGAGTAACGTCAAGGCGCACACCGAAAGCCTTCTTCACAAACTTAATGCGGGAAAAAAGGACGTGAATGAGGAGGTCGTCAATCTCTTCTCTGCGAAGCTCCTCAATTTCACACGTAACCCATTTTCCATTCATAAGGTGCTCAACACCTTCGGTACACTGACAAACTATGTGCCCGTAAAGCCAGAACACCAATTTACATTTGAGCGAATCTTGAATGGACGAAAACCTCATCAAGCGCATCTTTGTGAGGAACTTGGTATTACTGATGCGGAATACGAAAAGTGGTTGCGAATGTTGTTTATGTTGTTCCTCCCCTCTGGGGACGGAGAGTTGAATATGCTGGAAAGTATTGTGAAAGGCATGTTCACCAACAAAGAGCACTTAATCACCGTGCTCGTGAGTATTTATAACGACGCACACTGTCTGTTGTCCGACCGTTCATTCAGTACACACACCGACCGAGCAGGAGTGAACAGCTTCGACTTCAATTTATGTTCGCGAGCCTTTATCCGTTACCTCTTCGCTGACATTGACGCGATGGCACCGCCGAATACACCACCTGAGTATCTTGAAAACTATAAGGACGCACTCGAACGACAACCATTACCGCGCCCTATTCACCTCTATTTTGATATGGACAATGAGGAGCTGCTGAAAGGGTTTAACCGAAACGTGATTTATCAAAGCCATAGCCACGTCTATTGTGCTGTTAAGACACCATTCGTTTTGTGAAGGACAGCCCGGTAGGGTGGGCGTGTCCACCCTACGATTTTAAGATTTTGAAGTTCTGCTTTTCATCCCCTGTGCGCCGCCGAGTAGCACAGGGCGGTCAGGGGTAGTCCGACGAATATGTTTGAGCACGTGACCGCGCAGCGGGTCGTGCGAGTTTATAAGGAGGCCTGACCGGCCGAGCAACGCAGGGAGCCCCGAAGGGGCGGCGCACCGGGGTCGCCTTTTCTTTGGCTACTTTCTTTTGGCGAAGCAAAAGAAAGTAGCTTGCTGCCGGGCAACCCCCGGCGGTGTTGATCCTGCTAAGTTCACCCTTCGACAAGCTCAGGGCGAACGGCCTGAATTACCTCAACCACCAAAAAAAGAACCCCTTCCCGTGACGGAAAGGGGTTCTGAGCTTCAGCGCATTGTCCCTGCGGAGAATGCGCGGCCAGGGCTCAATGCTATGCCGCCATCGCGGCCTGCCTGTCCTTGATCGCCTTGATGTGTGCGGCTTGTTGGTCCCGGCGTTTCATATCTTCGGGATCGACCTTGCTCAGCACCTCTTCCTTGAGGCGCTGGTTCTCCGCATCGAAGTGCTTGATCTCATCGGCAGTAAAGACTTTGGCTTCGCCAATTTCCGAGTGGAAGCGTTTGTAGCCCAGCGCGTCCAGCACATCGCCGGCAACCAGTTCGAACACGCGGATATTCTCGGCGCTCATTTCACGCAGGAACTTGTTGGTATTGTCCGCCATGACGGGCTTCACCACGTTGCCCCATAGCTCGCTGGATTTGGCG
>Ga0316628_100005745_pt1 | contig 10025 bp, 9 predicted proteins | sample OWC_Aug_M2_C1_D5_FD_207648 | JGI IMG/M metagenome (GOLD analysis project Ga0316628, IMG submission 207648) | Wetland soil microbial communities from Old Woman Creek delta, Ohio, United States - OWC_Aug_M2_C1_D5_C | ecosystem: Environmental > Terrestrial > Soil > Wetlands | place: USA: Ohio... | reverse complement strand
GTGGTCATCGCCCTCGGCGACGGCGGCACCCGCCCCGAGCGCTTCCTCTACACGCCCCGAGCGCCCTAAACAGCGAGAACTCCGGACCCTCGGGAAGGTGTCTCGGGAAGGTGTCAGACACCTCGTAATGGGTAATGGACACCTCGTAATGGCACCCGCCCCGAGCGGTTCCTCTACACGCCCCGAGGCCCCTGAACTGCGAGATCACCGGATTCCCGGAAAGGTGTCTCGGAAAGGTGTCAGACACCTCGTAAGGACCTCGTCGTGGGACGACTCGTCGGCGAACCGCGTGATGCGAAAGACGATTCGCCGGCCCCGGCCGTGAAGGCGCGAGGTCACTTGGCCCGGAGCGCCGCGGCCAGCAGCGGCACCACCGAGCGGACCTCGACGAAGCCGCCCGCGAGCTGCCGGGCCCGGGGGTGGGTATCGGTCACGATGAGCCGGGTGAAGAGCCCGCTCGCCTGGAGCCGGGCCACGGCGTCTCCCGGGAGCACGCCGTGCGTGGCGAGCGCGGTGATCTTGCTCGCCCCCGCCTCGCGGTATGCCTCCGCCGCGGCGATCAGCGACCCGCCGGTGCGGACCATGTCGTCGTAGAGCATCACGTGATGCCCGGCCACCCGGGCGCTCACCGCCAGGACCCGCGTGTCTCCCCCGTCCCGCCGCTTGAACACGAAGCTCGCGTCCACCCGCAGGTCGTTGGCCAGCGCCTCCACGTACTTCGCCCGGCCGGCGTCGGTGCTCGCCACCACGCAGCCCCCCGGCGCATGCTCCCGGATGGCCTCGACGAACAGCGGCCGCGCGCTCACGTGCACCGGCCGCGCCCCACCCTCGAAGTAGAACGGCAGCCCCGCGGTGTGCAGGTCCACCAGCAGCACCCGGATGCCGCCCGAGGGCAGCGGGATCGACGACAGGAGCCGTGCACGCGTCTTGGCGGTCACGCTCTCCCCGTCCTTGCTCGGCCGTTCCTGCGTCGAGTACCCGAAGTAGGGCACCACCAGCGTCAGCGCGTGCAGCCCGCACTCGACCAGCGCACACGCCAGGTCGTACAGCTCGAGCGTGTCGGTGTCCGTCCCGGTGCCACCGACCAGGATCGCGTCCGCATCTGCCACCGGGCTCGCCAGCCGGAGCCCGCGCTCGCCGTCGGGGAAGGTCTCCCGCTCGATCTGCCCGGGGACGCCAACCCCCAGCGCGCAGAGCTGCCCGGCGAGCGAGGCGTCGCTCGCGGTGGAGAAGATCAGCCTCGGTCGCGCCGCCCGCTCGCCCACGGCCGTCAGCCGGCCCAGTCGAGGACGACCTTCCCGCTCTGGCCCGAGCGCATCGCCTCGAACGCCTCGGCGTAGCGGGCCGCGGGAAAGCGGTGGGTCACCACCGGAGAGACGTCGAGGCCGGTCTGGAGCATCGCCACCATCTTGTACCAGGTCTCGAACATCTCCCGGCCGTACACGCCCTTGAGCATCAGGCCCTTGAAGATGACCTGGTTCCAGTCGATCGACACCTCCGAGGGGGGAATCCCCAGGATCGCGACCCGGCCGCCGTGGTTCATCACCCCCAGGAGGTCGCGGAAGGCCTGCCCGTTCCCCGACATCTCCATCCCGACGTCGAAGCCCTCGGTCATCCCCAGCCCCTGCATCACCTCGCCCAGGGTCTGGGTCCGCACGTCCACCGCGCGGCTCGCGCCCATCTTCCTCGCCAGCTCCAGCCGGAAGGGGTTCACGTCGGTCACCACCACGTGCCGCGCGCCCACGTGCCGGGAGATCGCCGCCGCCATCACCCCGATGGGCCCCGCGCCGGTGATCAGCACGTCCTCGCCCACCAGGTCGAACGACAGCGCTGTGTGCACCGCGTTCCCCAGCGGATCGAAGAACGAGGCGATCTCGTCGGGAATCTCCTTCGGCACCGGGAAGACGTTGAACGCCGGCAGCGAGACGTACTCGGCGAAGCAGCCCGGCCGGTTCACGCCCAGCCCCAGCGTGTTGCGGCAGAGGTGCCGCTTGCCGGCGCGGCAGTTCCGGCAGTGGCCACAGGTGATGTGCCCCTCGCCGCTCACCCGGTCGCCCACGTGCAGGCCGGTGACCTCGGCCCCGAGCTTCGCCACCTCGCCCATGAACTCGTGCCCGATGACCATCGGCACCTTGATGGTCTTCTGCGACCAGGGGTCCCAGTTCCAGATGTGGATGTCAGTCCCGCAGATGCTCGCCTTGCGGACCCTGATCAGCACGTCGTTCGGGCCGATCTCCGGCACCGGCACGTCCTGCATCCAGATGCCGGGCTCGGCCTTGGCCTTCACCAGCGCTCTCACCGGATCACCCCCAGGGCGCGGCCCACCCTGGCGAAGGCGGCGATCGCCTGGTCGAGCTGCTCGCGGGTGTGCGCCGCGGACATCTGCGTCCGGATCCGCGCCTGGCCCTGCGGAACCACCGGGTAGCTGAACCCGACGACGTAGACGCCCTCGGCCAGCATCTGCTCGGCGAAGGTCGAGGCGAGCTTCGCGTCCCCGAGCATCACCGGGATGATGGGGTGGTTCGCGCCGGCCAGCTTGAAGCCCAGCTTGGTCATCTCGCTCCGGAAGTGCTCGGCGTTGGCCCGGAGCTGCTTCCGGAGCTCGTCGCCGCCCTCGAGCAGGTCGAGCACGGTGAGCGTGGCCGCGCAGATGGCCGGCATCAGCGAGTTGGAGAACAGGTACGGCCGGCTCCGCTGCCGCAGCCAGGCGACGACCTCCTTCCGCGCCGCGGTGTAGCCGCCCGACGCGCCGCCCAGCGCCTTCCCCAGCGTGCCGGTGATGATGTCCACCCGGCCCATCACCTCGCAGAACTCGGGCGTCCCGCGGCCCCGGGCGCCCACGAAGCCCACGGCGTGCGAGTCGTCCACCATCACCAGGGCGCGGTACCGGTCCGCCAGGTCGCAGATGGCCCGGAGGTTGGCGATGATCCCGTCCATCGAGAACACGCCGTCGGTGGCGATGAGCCGGTACCGGGCGCCCGAGGCTTCCTTCAGGCGCGCCTCCAGCTCGCCCATGTCGTTGTTCGCGTACCGGAGCCGCTTCGCCTTGCACAGCCGGATGCCGTCGATGATCGAGGCGTGGTTCAGCGCGTCGGTGATGACCGCGTCCTCCTCGCCGAGCAGCGTCTCGAACAAGCCGCCGTTGGCGTCGAAGCAGCTCGAGTAGAGGATGGTGTCCTCGGTTCCGAGGAAGCGGCTCAGCCGCGCCTCGAGCGTCTTGTGCAGATCCTGGGTGCCGCAGATGAAGCGCACCGAGGCCATGCCGAATCCGTACTTCTCCAGCGCGGCGCGGGCCGTCTCCACCACCCTGGGGTGGTCGGCGAGGCCGAGGTAGTTGTTGGCGCAGAAGTTGAGGACCTCGCGCCCCCCCTCCACGCGGATGGCCGCGTTCTGGGGAGAGACGAGGATTCGCTCGTTCTTGTACAGGCCCTGCTCACGGAGCTCGCGCGTCCGGGCGGCCAGGTCGCTGAGGAAGTTGGCGTCCACGGTGCGTGCTCTCTACACGGTTGGGCGGGGGCCGGCCACCGCCGTCCAGTGGCAACTGGCGCGCGGCGCCAGGCTCGTGGCGCTGGCGCTCCCGCCCCGCCGCATGCAACCTCTCACCCCCTCCGAGGAGGAGCTCCCATGGAAACCACCCGAAGGACCTTGCTGAGGAACGCCGGGGTCGCCGCCGCCGGCTCGATGATCTTCCAGGCCGCCGCCCGTGGCGCGGGGGCCCCGACGCCGTCGAGCCCCGGAACGGCCACCCCGGCGCTCCGCTCGGAGGCCTACTGCACGCTCCGCACCCCGCAGGGCGACAGCGTGGGGATCCGGCGGGAGAACAAGATCCTCGACGTGGCGAAGGCCGGCAAGGCGCTCAAGGTCGCGGTTCCCACGAGCACCGACGAGGTGATCGAGGGCAAGAACGCCGCGGGGCTGCAGAAGGTGCTCGCCGCGTCCGCATCGGCGGTCAAGACGGCGCTGGTTCCAATCGAGGAGGCGCGCTTCGGGCCGTGCATCACCCGGCCGCAGAAGATCATCATGCTCGGCTTCAACTACCGGCGGCACGCCCAGGAGACCGGCACGCCGATCCCCAAGGCCCCGGTGCTGTTCAACAAGTACAACAACGCGCTCTGCGGTCACGAGGGCGTCATCCACCTGCCGACCAAGGTGGCGAAGAAGTTCGACTACGAGGTGGAGCTGCAGGTCATCATCGGCAAGACCGCCAGGGACGTCTCCGAGGCCGACGCGCTCGGGCACGTGTTCGGCTACGCAACCGGCAACGACTTCTCGGCCCGGGACCTCCAGTTCCGCGACGGCAAGGCCACGCAGTTCATGATCGGCAAGACCTCGGATGGCTTCATGCCCATCGGACCCTGGCTGGTGGGCGCGGACCTGGTGGGGGATCCGCAGACGCTCAAGCTCGAGACCCGGGTGAACGGCGAGCAGCGCCAGTCCTCGAACACCAGCGACATGATCTTCACCTGCGCGCAGATCATCGCCTACGCCTCGTCGCTGTTCACGCTCGTCCCCGGGGACCTCATCTCCACCGGCACGCCGGAGGGCGTCATCGTCGGCAAGCCCGAGGCCCAGCAGGTCTGGCTGAAGGCGGGCGACCGGATCCAGTGCAGCGTCGAGAAGCTCGGCGAGCTGCGGTTCGAGCTGGCCTGACGGACCGGGGGTTACCCGTCGAGTTGGACCCAGGTCCTACGCCTTCACCCCATCGGAGGTGTTTGACACCTCCCCGCCTCGACGTGAGAGTGAAAGCAGCTGGATCGTCCATCGGCTGGAGCGATGGACCTGCGCGGGAGGGCGTCCGGAACCGACGGGCGCCCGTCCAGGAAGGGGACGGTCATGAAGGGGACGGTCAAGGAGGAGCGCATCGTCGAGCTCGAGCTGCGGTTCACCGAGCAGCAGCGGCTGCTCCAGGAGCTGAGCGAGGTGGTCTACGCCCAGGGGCGAGCCCTGGAGCGGCTGGAGCACGAGCTCGGCGCCATGGGGCAGAAGGTCGCCGCCATGGAGCCCGGGCTAGTGGACGCGACGGTGGTGGAGCGACCGCCACACTTCTAGCGCCGGCTTCAGTGCTCGAACGGGACGTTGAAGACGTATCGCACGTCCACGGCTTCGCCCTTCCAGGTCGCGGGGCTCCAGCGTACACGGGAGAGCCAGTCGAGCACTGCGCGATTCGCGTACCTCACCGGGAACAGCACCAGACAGTCCTCCGCCACTCCTCGCCGAGTGAGGGTGCAGCGGACGATGAGCAGTCCATCGTGCCCCTTCTCGCGCCATTCGGCAGGAATGGGCGGGTGTGACTCGCTCCCCGGGACCAGCACGGGACGCCCGAACCCATCGCCGAACCAGAGGGGCGCCTCGTCGACTCCCACGGGGTCTCTCACCTCGAAGCCGAGCCCGCCGAGCGGCTCCCCATCCACCGAGAGCAGGACCTGGTATCGCCCTCGCGGACGAGGAGTCTGAGTGCGCAGCGACAGCGACACGGCCGACGTGCCCCGCGGAACCTCCAGGCTGTCCTCCTGCAACGGCGTCGGGCTCGCGTCCGAGATCCACCTCGCCTCGAACGTTCGTCCTGGCACGTCGCTCCTGATGCGGAGCGCAAGGTCGACAGGGTCGATGGGCGCAAACACGCGCCTGTACTGGGTGCCCTTGTCGAAGGCGTCGACCCTGCCGCCTAGCCCGACCTCCGAGATCCGGTACTCGGAGGCGCTCGCCAGCGCGCCGAGGCGTGCGGTGTCCGGGTGGGGCGGCGGCACCGACTGCGACCTGGGCGCCTGGCAGGCCACGCTCAGCCCGACGAACAGCCAGGCACCCGGGCACCCAAAGCGACGGCGATTCTGGCGCATCGGTCCCCCGATCGAGACCTCGTCATCCCGACCGCGTGTTCACCTGGATCTTGCTCTGCAGGGTCTGCTGAACCGGACAGCGCTCGGCGATCTCCAGGAGCTTCGCCCGTTGCGCCTCGTCCAGCGCGCCGTCCAGGAACACCACCCTGTCGACCACGTCCATCTTCGCCGGCTTCTTCTCGCAGTCGACGCAGTCCTGGGCGTGCACCTTCCGGTGCTTCAGGCTCACCCGTACGCGCTCCAGCGGCCACTTCCGCCGGTCGGCGTAGAGCCGGAGGGTCATCGCCGTGCACGCCCCCAGCCCGGCGAGGAGCATCTCGTAGGGAGACGGACCGGCGTCCGTCCCGCCCACCGCCAGCGGCTCGTCGACCACCAGGTGATGGCCGCCCACCTCGACCTCGGTCCGGAACCCCGTGGCCGGGCCGACCACCTCGACGGCCCGCGGCTCCTGGCTCGGAGCTTCACCCATCCTCGTCACCTCCGGAGGAGGGACGCTAGCAGGGCACCTCGATGCCCGGGCACGGCCGTCCCGTGAGGCGACGCGCGTGGCCGCTCCGGGCCCGCGCTCCGGGGCAGCCCCCGGCCGCTCAGGACCGCGAGACGACGCGCGGCACCGCCTGCGCCGCCTCGGCCCGCGCCGCGTCGAACAGCGGCTTGAGCTCCACGTCGGTCAGCGTCTCCTTCTCCAGCAGGAGCCGCGCGGCCTTCTCCAGCGTCTGACGGCGCTGGGCGAGCAGCGTGCGGCACCGCTCCGAGGCGTTCTGGACGATCTCCCGCACCGCCAGGTCGATCTCCCGCGCGGTCTCCTCGCTGAACGTCCGGCGGCTCATCGTCGGCAGCCCCAGGTAGCTGTGATTCTCCTCGTCGTAGGTCACCGGGCCCAGCGCCGGCACCATCGCGTACCGGGTCGCCATGCTCCGCGCGATGTCGGTGGCCTTGGCCAGGTCGTCCGCCGCGCCGGTCGAGGTGTGCTCGAAGACCAGGCCCTCGGCGGAGCGTCCGCCGAGCAGCACCACCAGCTTCCCCTCCAGCTCCTCGCGGGTCATCAAGTACCGGTCCTCGATGGGCCGCTGGAGAGTGTAGCCCAGGGCCCCGATGCCCCGGGGGATGATGCTCACCTTGTGCACCGGGTCCACGCCCGTCGTCGCCGCGGCGGTCAGGGCGTGTCCCATCTCGTGGAAGGCGACGATCTCCCGCTCGCGCGGGTTCAGGAGCCGGTTCTTCTTCTCCAGGCCGGCGATGATCCGCTCGATCGCCGAGTCGAAGTCCTGCCGCTCCACCGCCTCGGCCTTGCGCCGGGTGGCCGAGAGCGCGGCCTCGTTGACCAGGTTCGCCAGGTCCGCTCCGGTGAAACCCGGGGTCAGGGCCGCGATCTGGTCGGCGTCCACGGTGGTCGCCACCTTCACCTTCGCCATGTGCACCTTGAGGATGGCCACCCGGCCCACCCGGTCCGGCCGATCCAGCAGCACCTGGCGGTCGAAGCGGCCGGCGCGGAGCAGCGCGGGGTCGAGGATCTCGGGCCGGTTGGTGGCGCCGATCAGCACGATGCCCGCGCTCTGGTCGAACCCGTCCAGCTCGACCAGGAGCTGGTTCAGGGTCTGCTCCTTCTCGTCGTGCCCGCCCACCAGCCCCGAGGCCGCGCGGGCGCGCCCCAGCGCGTCCAGCTCGTCGATGAAGATGATGCACGGCGCCTTCCCGCGGGCCTGCTCGAACAGGTCGCGCACCCGCGCCGCCCCCACCCCGACGAACATCTCCACGAACTCGCTGCCGCTGATGGAGAAGAACGGCACGGCCGCCTCGCCGGCCACTGCGCGGGCGAGCAGCGTCTTCCCGGTACCAGGAGGGCCCACCAGCAGCACGCCCTTCGGCATCCGGCCGCCCAGCCTCGAGTGCTCCTCCGGGCTCTTGAGGAACTCCACCACCTCGGCCAGCTCGGCCTTGGCCTCGTCCACGCCGGCCACGTCCGAGAACCGGGTCTTGATGTCCGTCTCGACGAAGACCTTGGCCTTGCTCTTCCCGATGGCCAGCAGGCCCCCGCCTCCCCCGCCCATCCCCTTGGCCATCCGCCGCATCAGCACCGCCCAGATGGCGAAGAAGATGAGCGTGGGCGCGACCAGCCCGATCAGCGCGGTGAACCAGGTGTTCTCCTCCTGGCCGGCGAACTTGACCCCCGCCTTGTCCAGGGCGGCCGCGATGTCCTTGTCCACCTTGAAGGTGGAGAAGCGCGTCTTCCCGCCCTCGATGGGCTCCTTCAGGGTGCCGCGGATGCGGTCCTCCCCGACGGTGACCTCGGCGACCTTCTTCTCGTCGAGCAGCTTCTGGAACTGGCTGTAGGGGATGACCGCCACGGCCTGGCTGGTCCGCACCCAGTCCTGGATGAAGAGCACCGCCATCACCGCGACCAGCACGTAGGCGATGTTGAATCGCGTCTTGTTCACGAAGCCGCCGTCCTTTCCTGCAACGCCCGCCGCCGCCCGTCCACCAGCAGGGACGAGAAGATCGCCCCGGCAATCAGCAGCGCCACCACCGCCAGCGACACGCCCACGGGGATCTTGAAGATGTCCACGATGGTCATCTTGACCCCCACGAAGACCAGCACCAGGGCCAGCCCCACCTTCAAATAACGGAACTTCTGCACCACGCCAGCCAGGAGGAAGTAGAGGGACCTTAGTCCCAGGATGGCGAAGATGTTCGAGGTGAAGACGATGAACGGGTCCCGGCTCACCGCCAGGACGGCGGGGATCGAGTCCACGGCGAAGATGAGGTCGGTGAATTCCACCGCCAGCAGGGCCAGGAACAGCGGGGTGACCATCCGTCTTCCGTCGATCCGGGTGAAGAAGTGCTCGGTGTCCTGACCGGGAGCGACCGGGAGCACCTTCCGCGCCAGACGGACCAGCACGTTGTTCTCCGGATGACCCTCCTCCCCCCGGGCGAGGAGCATCCTCACCCCGGTCAACACCAGGAACAGGCCGAAGACGTAGATGGTCCAGTGGAAGCGAGCGATCAGCGCCGTCCCGGCGAGGATGAACACCGCCCGCATCAGCAGCGCGCCGAGGATGCCCCAGAAGAGCACCCGGTGCTGCTGGTGGGCCGGGACGCCGAAGGCCCCGAAGATGATGACCATGACGAAGACGTTGTCGACGCTGAGCGCCTTCTCGATGAGGTAGCCGGTGGTGAATTCCAGCCCTCGCTGCGCGCCGTAGAAGTGGAAGACCCCCAGGGCGAACACTCCGGCCAGCGCGATCCACACCGAGCTCCAGACCGCGGCCTCGCGCAGCGACACCGCGTGGGCCTTCCGGTGGAACACGCCCAGGTCGAGGGCGAGCATCATCCCCACGAAGGCCAGGAAGCCCACCCACAGTGGCCAGCTTCCCAGCGAGACGACGGACAGCATCGGACAGGCTCCTCGGGCGGCCCGGCACCTGCTCGGGCGCCGCTCGGGGGCTGATGTGCGGCGCCCAGAGTCTTCGGACAACCAGATAATTCAGGCTGGATTTATCGGTTTAATCGATGGATGGGGATGCCGCATCCTCTCCCGCCGGCTGCGGGCGAGGAGCCGGCGGAGGGAGGTCCTCATCCCGTGCCGGCGCATGAAGCGCTCCAGGCGGATGAGGGCTCCCCGCGCCCACCGCACCTCCCGGCCGAGCACGAGGAGCCCGATGCCCACCACCAGCCACCCGGGGCCGGGGAGGGGAATCAGGATGACGCCCACCACCACCAGTGCCCAGCCCCCGACGAGGTTGCCCAGGCGCTGGAGACGGGCGAGGCGGTGGTCACCACCCGGGGTCGAGGGTCGGCTCACGGGCTCCCACCGGCCATGCGCCGGCCTGGACCTGCATCGCGCGGAGGCGCCGGATGCGCTCGCGCGGCGGGGGGTGGGTCGAGAAGAGGTTGAGGACGCCCTCGGTGGCCGAGAAGGGATTGACGATGAAGAGGCTGGCCGTGGCCGGCTGCATCGGGGCCGGAACGGCGTGCGCCGCCTGGTCCAGCTTCTCCAGCGCCCGGGCGAGCGCCTCGGGGTCGCCGGAGATCTCCGCGCCGGTCCGGTCGGCGCCGTACTCGCGCGAGCGCGAGATGCCGAGCTGGACCAGCGTCGCGGCGATGGGCGCCACCAGGGCCAGGAGCAGCGACTGCACCGGCGAGGGCCCATCCTCGTCCGAGGTCGCGGGGCCGAAGAAGGCCACCGCG
>Ga0316628_100005744_pt1 | contig 10025 bp, 7 predicted proteins | sample OWC_Aug_M2_C1_D5_FD_207648 | JGI IMG/M metagenome (GOLD analysis project Ga0316628, IMG submission 207648) | Wetland soil microbial communities from Old Woman Creek delta, Ohio, United States - OWC_Aug_M2_C1_D5_C | ecosystem: Environmental > Terrestrial > Soil > Wetlands | place: USA: Ohio... | reverse complement strand
ATCGCGGATCTGGTTTCCCGTTTCTGCGGCGGCGCGATGCGCTGCGAGTTGCTGACGCCGGACCAGCCGCGAATTCGCCTGCACAACGAATGAAAAATCCAGTCCCGACACTGACGAGGTCGCAAGCGCGGCGCTTGGAACTGGCCTGGCAAGCCTTCGATGGAGAGGATTGGGAAAAAGCGGAACTTTACGCCCGTGAATTGCTGGCCGAAACCAAAAATCATCCGGACGTGCAGGTGCTGACGGCGGCCCTGCATCTGGAGAAGGGCGATCCCCTCACGGCGTTACTCACCCTCAAGCGCTGTCGCGGCAAGGTCCGCGACGAAGTCAACTGGCAGTATTTTTTCGGCACGGCGCTGACCGACGCCCTGCGTTTCCAAGAGGCCGAAATCGAGCTTCAGCAGGTCGTGGCGGCCGATCCGGAGTGGCCGGCGGCAGTCTTTGCTCTGGCCGAAGCCCTGGACTTACTGGAGCGGTACGAGGAAGCGGAAGAGTGGTACCGCCGCGCCGCCAACCTCGATCCTGAAAACTATCCCGCGCCAGCGCGCATGCCGCGGTCGGCCTTCGACCGGGTCGTGGACGAAGCCGTCGCCGAGATGCCGGCGGATCTGCAGCGGGCCCTGCGCCGGGTTGCCGTGGTCGTGGCGGACCTCCCCTCACGGGAGGTGTTGACAGCGCCCGCGGGCGAACCGCCCTTCAATCCGCGGATCCTCGGACTGTTCGTCGGCCCGCGACTGCCGGACATGAGCCCCGCGACAGCCATCGCCTTTCCGCCGACCATTTTCATCTACCAGCGCAACCTGGAACGGATATGCCGCACCCGATCGCAGTTGCTGCTGGAAATCGGCGCCACTCTGCGCCACGAGCTCGGCCATTTCCTCGGACTTTCGGAGGCCGATCTCCACGAACGCGGCCTGCAATAAAAAGTTTTGGGAGGAGGAAAGCCATGATGAAAAAAAAATGGGCAGGCGCCACATATCTGGCGGCCATTTTGTTGCTGTCGACCGTCCTGCCGGCGGAGCAGGAAACAGTCATTCCGCTCACTGCAGGCTGGAAATTCTCTCCCTGCGACAAGCTCGAATTCGCCCGGCCCGACTTCGACGATTCGCACTGGCTGCCATTCCGTGTCGACCGCATTTGGGAGGAGCAGGGATTTGAGAGGCTCGACGGCTACGGCTGGTACCGTTTGCGCCTGGTCATTCCCGCCCAGCTCAGGCAAGGCGCTTACCTCCAGGACGGACTGCGCATCTTCCTGGGCAAGATCAACAACTTCGACCAGGCCTTCCTCAACGGCCGCCTCTTCGGCATCAACGGCCAGCTGGTCGCCGAAAACACTCCGATCGACGAGTCCTTCACCAGCGCCAAGATGGAGCTGTGGAACATCGAACGCGTCTATGTCCTGCCGCCCGACGATCCGCGCATCCTCTGGGACCAGGAGAACGTCATCGCCGTGCGCGTGTTCGACGAGGGAGGCAGCGGCGGGCTCTGGACCGGCGACGCCTCGCTGCGCATGGTTCAACTCGCAGACTATCTGGCGCTCGAGTCAGCCCAGGTTCCCTATCGGTTCGACAGTCGCCGGTTGCGCAAGAACATCGTGCTTAAAAATATATCCGCCAGCCGCTCCCTGGAAGGGACGATGAACGTGCAGGCCGTGAACAAAGTGAACGGCGAGATCATGTTCTCGCAAACGCTGAAGGCGGAGGTGAAACCGCTCACCCGCCTGGAGATGCCGCTGGCCCTGCCCCTGATCGACCAGTCTTGCCGGGTGAGCGGCGATTTCCGCTTCAAAACCGGCGACGCGCATTTCACATTCTCCGAAGAGACGCCCTACGTTCTAACTCCCGAACCGCCCGGCACACCACGGATCAACGGCCCGGTCGTGACCGGCGGCCGCCCCGGCCGGCCCTTTCTATTCGCCGTGGCAGCGACCGGCCGGCGGCCGCTGGCTTTTTCCGCATCGAATCTGCCCCCCGGTCTATCCATGGATCCTGCCACCGGCATCATCAGCGGCCGGTCAACCACTGCCGGCGAGTATGAGGTGGTTATCAACGTGGAAAACAAGCTGGGACGCAACCAACGGGAGCTGAAAATCGTCATCGGCGCCGGCCCGGCCGGCATCGCCCTGACACCGCCCCTGGGCTGGAATTCCTGGAACTGCTGGGGCCTGGCCGTGGATCAGGACAAAATCCTTGCCGCCGCCAAGGCCTTCAGGGAGGAAGGACTTGCCGATCACGGCTGGTCCTACATCAACATTGACGACGGCTGGGAGATCAAGGGCGACTCACCCGGTCCCAAGCGCAGCGCAGCCGGAGACATCCTGGTCAACGAAAAGTTCCCCGATCTCAAGGGGCTGGCCGACCGCGTCCACGACCTGGGGCTGAAGATCGGCATCTACAGCTCGCCCGGCCCCCTGACCTGCGGCGGCTACACCGCCAGCCACGGCTACGAATTTCAGGATGCCCAATCGCTCGCCGCCTGGGGGATCGACTACCTCAAGTACGACTGGTGCTCCTACGAGAAAATCGCCGCCGACCAGTCACGGCCCGAATTGGAGAAGCCGTACCGGCTCATGCGCCAAGCCCTGGACGCCATCGACCGCGACATCGTCTACAGCCTATGTCAGTACGGCATGGGCAAGGTATGGGAGTGGGGCGCAACGGTGGGCGGAAACCTTTGGCGCACCACCGGCGATATCAACGATACGTGGCAGAGCGTCAAGGAGATCGGCTTCAGCCAGGTGGAGAACGCCCCCTTTGCCGGGCCCGGCCATTGGAACGATCCCGACATGCTGGTCGTGGGCTGGGTCGGTTGGGGGCCGCAGTTGCATCCCACGAACCTGACCCCCGACGAACAGTACACGCACATCAGCCTTTGGTCGCTGCTCGCGGCGCCGCTGCTCATCGGCTGCGACCTGGAGCGTCTCGACACCTTCACCCTCAACCTGCTGACCAACGACGAGGTGCTGGCGGTGGACCAGGACCCGCTGGGTAAACAGGCCGTGCCGGTCATCGCCGCCGACGACATCCAGGTGTGGGTGAAGGAGCTGGCCGACGGCGGCCGGGCCGTGGGCGTGTTCAACCTGGGTGAAAAAACCGCGGTTTATTCCCTTGATCTGGTAAAAATCGGATGTTCCGGAAAAGCCGCCCTTCGCGATCTCTGGCGCCAGAAAAATCTCGGCGAATTCGCCGGCAAGTTTACGGCCACGGTCCCAGCTCACGGAGTGAAGCTCATCCGCGTCGTCACATCGCGCTAATCGAATCGGCTATACTTTCCGGGGCGAAATATTCAGTCGCTTCCAGATGGCACAATGACCGTGCGCACGGCGCCCTTGAATTGATGCAGGGCGTCAAGTGATTCATTGACCGCGCCTGCCTCCAGGGGAACGGAACGCGCCGCCACCGCGGACAGATCGAGCCGCCCCTGGCGCGCGAATTCCAGCAGCACCGGCAGTTCGCTCAGCAGGTGGTCCGAGCAGCCGATGATCTCCCCCTCGCTTCCCACTAGGTCCGAATAGGGGCGGACGGATATCGGCTGGTCGCAGAGCCCGACCATCACGGCCCGGCCGCGTTTGCCCAGGCTCGATACCGCCTGCCGGGCGGTCACGGCCAGCCCCGCGACTTCCACGGCCACATCCACGCCGCGTCGGGCGGTCAAATCGCGAATCAACCGCAGCGGGTCCGAGACAGACGCATTGACGGGAATGGCGCCGTACTTTTCTGCCACCTTGAGTTTGTCATCGTGGATGTCCACGGCCAGCACCTCTCCGGCGCCCATGATCCGGGCCAGCTGCACCGCGGAAATGCCGAGCCCCCCGGCGCCGAAGACCGCCACCCGTTCGCCGGCTTGCAGCCGGCCTTTGCGCAGGGCGTGGAAAGCCGTGGCCGTGGAACACATCAGAACCGCCCCATGCTCGAAGGGAATCTCCGGCGGCAGTTCCACCAGACTGGCCGCCGGCATCCGCAGGTATTCCGCGTATCCGCCGTCGCGATGCTTGCCGATCATTTCCGCCGCGGCGCAAAATTGCTCGTGGCCGGACAGGCAAAACGAGCAGCTCCCGCAGGTGGCCAGGTAATGGACGCAGACTCGGTCGCCCGGTTTATAGGCGGTCACCTCTTTTCCTGTTTTTTCCACAACGCCGGCGACCTCATGACCGAGAGTGAGCGGGAGATGGGCGACCGGCGCATCGCCGTTGCGGTAATGCTCATCGGAATGACAAATGCCGGCGGCACGCACCCGGATCAGCACGTCCCTGTCTCCGAAGCTCGGCAGCGGAATGTCGCGCATCTGCAAAGGCTTTCCGATTTCCACCAGCTGCAACGCTTTCATTTTCGGTTCTCCTGTAAAAAAGTTTTAGCGGATTTTTTTCCAATTCAAGTCAAGAAGGCGTTTTCCGTCGCCGCACGGGAGGGACGTAGCGTTTCAGCAGCAGGGAAAGGCTGATCACGGTCACCGAGCTGAGGGCCATCGCGCCGCCGGCCACTTCGGGGGGCAACAAGATGCGCCAGGCGGGATAAAGGGCTCCGGCGGCCAGGGGAATCAATGCCGCGTTGTAGGCGAAAGCCCAAAACAGGTTCTGGCGAATGCGCCGGAACACCTTGCGGCTCAGCTGAATCGCGGCCACGGCATCGAGCGGATCGCTCTTGACCAGCACGATGTCGCCGCTCTCGATCGCCACATCGGTCCCGCTGCCCAAGGCAATGCCCACATCGGCCTGGGCCAGAGCCGGGGCGTCGTTGATGCCATCGCCCACGAAGGCCACCACCTCCCCTTTGCCCTGAAGCTCCATCACCACTGAAGCTTTGGCGGCGGGCAGCACGCCGGCGATGACCGCATCGATCCCCGCCTGGCGTCCGACCTCCCCGGCGGCACGCGGATTGTCGCCGCTGACCAAAATCGTGCGCAAGCCCATGTCGCGTAGAGCGGTCACGGCGGCGGCGGCGTTCGGTTTGAGAGGGTCCGAGATCGCGAGGATCCCCCGGACCGTCCCGGTCGCGGCCACCCAGACGACCGTTTTCCCCTCCCCCTCCAGGCGACCGGCCGCCTCGACAGCGGCAGGCGGAAAAACGATGTGCCGCTCCCGAACGAATTCTCGGTTTCCCAGCAGCACGGTCAGATCGCCCACTTGGCCGTATACGCCTTTCCCCGGCACATTGACGAAGTCCTGCACGGCGCCGGGAAGCAATTCCCGGGCGGCGGCGAAAGCGAGAATCGCCTCCGCCAGGGGGTGGGTGGAATTCTTCTCCAGACTGGCGGCCCAGTTCAACAAATCGGTTTCATCGACCCCGAAGGGGACCACATCGGTGACCGCAGGTCGGCCGCGGGTCAGCGTGCCGGTTTTGTCAAAGAGGACCGTCGTCAACCGCACCGACCGTTCCAGCGCTTCGCCCCTCTTGATCAGGATGCCGAGTTCGGCGCCCCGGCCGATGCCTACGATCACGGCCGTGGGCGTGGCCAGGCCCAGGGCGCACGGGCAGGCGATGACCACCACTGCGATGAAGGCGGTCAGGGAGAAGCGGAACGGATCGTCCAGTACGACATAGCGGCTGAGCAGAAAATACCAGACCAGGAAGGTGGCACAGGCCAGAGAAAGGATGGCAGGAATAAAATAGGCGACCACCCGGTCGGCCAAGCGCTGGGCCGGCGGCCGCGAACCCTGAGCCAAGCGTACCAGGGCCACGATTTGGGCGAGCAACGTTTCCCGGCCGACCTTTTCAGCCGTCACCCGCAACACGCTCTCGCGCGCGATTGTTCCGCCCGTCACCCGATCGCCGGGACGCTTGAAAACGGGCAGAGGCTCCCCCGAAACCATCGCTTCATCGACATGGCTTTCGCCGGCCACGACAGTGCCGTCAACGGGTATCTTCTCCCCCGGACGGACGATGACCGTATCGCCCTGGTGTACCTGGTCAATCGCCACCTCGACCTCCTCGCCCTCGCGGAGCACCAGCGCCCGCTTCGGCTGGAGCCCGACCAGGCGGCGGATCGCCTCCGAAGTCTTGCCCCGGGCCCGGGCCTCGAGGTAGCGGCCGAGGGTCAGGAAAGTCGCCAGCAACACGACGGTATCGTAAAACAGGAAACTCGGCGCCAGCAGTCCGACGGTGGCCAGCAGGCTGCTCGCAGCGGCGACGCCGATGCCCAGAGCGTACATGACATCCATGGTCAGCGCCCGGTTGCGCAGGGCGTGCTTGGCCGCCGAGAAAATCGGCAAGCCCAGAAAAAAGAAAACCGGTGAAGCCAGCACCAGCTGCCACCATCCCGCGGGCACCGGTAACCGGACGTGCAGGAACATGGCCGACATCAACAACACCCCGGCCAGGAAACCGAAAACGATCCGCCGCAGCCTCCGGCGCAGGTCAGCTTCCTTGAGCTGCATTTCCCGGGCTTCCGCCTCCTCCCCGCCGATGCCGATGAACCGATACCCCGCCTCTTCGACGGCGGTTTTCATTCGCTCCTCGGAGACCTGGCTCGGATCATAACTCAATGTGGCCGATTCAGTGCCCAGGTTAACCACCAGGTCGGTGATGCCGGGCACCCGGCGCAGGGAGTTTTCGACGCTGCGCACACAGGCGGCGCAGCTCATGCCGCCGATTTTAATTTCCGCCTTCTTGATTTCGTTTATCATGGCACTTTGAACACCTTAATCATTAAACAATATAACACAAATCACGAAAATGTCAGCTTTGCGCCGCTTGCAGAAAAAAAAACCGACCCGCACGAAGTAGCGTAAAGAAAAAGTACTCCTTTGGTTGACAAATGCACGAACTTATTATATATACGTATACGTACACTGTCAACTATTATATATATGTGTACGTATGGAGGAATATGAAAAAGGAAATTTTAAGTCGAGAAGAATTCATATTAGAAACGGAGATTTCGGAAGAAAACCTGCGCGCATGGGAACAAGCTAAGCTGTTGGCGCCCGCCGGCACCACCGAGGACAAACAGCCATTCTACGCCATGGAAGCCTGCGAACGAGCCCGACAAATCAAAAAACTGCATGCCATCGGCTACGACCTCGCCGCGATCCATAAGATCATCCGAAAGATCGGTCTTCCCGCTGGCCAGGCAGTCGCCAAGAAGACGAATCCAAGCCGATTCTTGACCGTCGGGGGCTTAGCCGAAAGGGCGGGCGTCAGCCCCCGCACCATCAAGCATTGGGAGGACAAGGAGATCATCGATCCCGACATGCGCAGCGAAGGCGGATTTCGTTTTTATTCAGAAGTCTTCGTCTACCTGTGCACTCTGATCAAAGATCTGCAGCTGTTCGGCTACACCTTGGAGGAAATCAAATTCATAGCGGATCTTTTCCGCGATTTCCTGGCCCTGGAGAAGAACCTGACCGGATTCCCCGCCACGGAGGCGGCCAGCAAGCTGGACACCATGCTTCATGAAATCGGCGTCTTCCTCGCCAAGATGAAGCTTTTCAAGGAGGGGATCGCCCGCTGGGAAGCCCTGCTCAAGGATAAGCAAAAAGAGATCAACAGTTTGAAAAAACGGAATGGGAAACGTCCGCTTCCGGCCGTGGAGGTCAGTCATGCCTAACCTGCCGTCCGCACCAAAAATAGTTTTCATCGAACCGCGAGCTCCGAACCTGCACATCTTTTCCCGATTCTATTCGCCGCGGCTGGGCATCTTCGTCCTCGGCGCTTTGGCCCGCCAGCAGGGATGGGAGGCCGATATCGTCATCGAAGAATGGGAAAAAATCGATTTCTCCCACCTGCGGAAAGCCAACCTGGTGGGGATCTCGACCATCACCTCGACCGCTCCCCGGGCCTACGCCATCGCCGATCGTTGCCGGGAATTGGGAATTCCGGTGATCTTGGGGGGGCCCCACGTCACCTTTCTTTCCGATGAAGCCCTGGAGCACGCCGATTTCGTGATCCGCGGCGAAGGCGAAGGGCCGCTGCAGGCTTTTCTCGGCGCCTGGGTGGGGAGTCGGGACTGGACGACAGTGCCCGGTCTTTCATTCAGGCGGGAAGGTGAATGCATCCACAATCCGACCAAACCCCCGGCCAGTGAGCTTGACCAGCTTCCCTTCCCCGATTTCTCCCTGCTGCATGCCGCCGGCCGGCGTATCGGCGACCACACCATCGTGCCCATGCAGACCTCCCGGGGCTGCCCCTTCGACTGCTCCTTCTGCTCGGTCACCGGCATGTTCGGCCGTCAATACCGCTTCCGCTCCACCGCAAGCATCATCGAAGAACTGCGGCGCTACAACCGCCGGGGCAACTTCATTTTCTTCTACGACGACAACTTCACCGCCAACCGCGAGCACACCAAGGACCTGCTGCGGGCCATGATCCGCGAGCACTTCGTTTTCAAGTGGTCGGCCCAGGTGCGCACCGACGTGGCCAACGACCCGGAACTGGTCCGGCTGATGAAAAAATCGGGTTGCCGCATGGTGTTCATCGGATTCGAATCGCTGAATCCCGAAAGTTTGAAGGCGATGAAAAAGAAGCAGACAGTCGGCGACATCAGCCGAGCGGTCAAGGTTTTACGCCGCAGGCATATCCATATCCACGGCATGTTCGTGTTCGGCTTCGACCAGGACGACTGGAACACGGTGAAAAAAACAGTGCGCTTCGCCCGCCGGGCGCGCCTGACCTCGTCGCAATTCATGATCCTCACCCCCCTGCCGGGCTCGGAGTTCTACAACAAGGTCAGAGCCGAGAACCGCCTCACCTTCGGCGACTGGACCCTGTTCGACGCCCACCACGTGGTGTTCCGGCCCCTGCGCCTCGCCCCGTTCGATTTGCAGCGGGCGCAGATCTTCGCCCACCGCAAGTTCTATTCGCTCAAGGAGCAGGCCCGGAAGTTGTTTCAGGGGCGCTGGATCGCATTGGCGATCTCGCGGTATGCCCGCAACCTGAACCGCGTCTGGCAGAAGCGCAACCGCACCTTCCTCGCCGCCGTGCGCCTGCTCAGCCCGCGGCCGAACGAACACGGCCGCGTCACCCTCGACTACCGCGAGGAGATCCGCCTCGACGAATCGAGATAAGGCCGGCTACCCCCCCTTGGCGGCGGGTTTCCTTTTAAACACCACGATCTTCTCGTTGCCGCCGTCGACGGACACGACCAGGTAAACCGTGCCGCCGTGCAAGTACTCGTTGACGGCGACTCCCCTGGGATGGGCGGCCATCTCACGCACCTTGAGGAGCTCGGGGTACAGGCGGGCGATGTAATCCCCTTCCGCGTTGCGAATCTCGACAGAGTCGTCTATCCGGGGAAAGATCACTTCGTTGGTGCTCTTATTGACCGCCAGGCCCCAGCCAGGCTGGGTGTGCAAACGGGTGGAGCGAATAAGCGTGCCGTCGCTTTGGAACTTATGCAGGTTGTGGAACTGGTCGCCATCCGTGTCGGTAACGAACAACGTATCCTGGCGACCAACGGCCAAGCCCTTGAAATTTCTGAACGTCGCCGGCCCCCCGAATGACCTGATTTTTTTCCCCGCGGAGTCGAATTTGGTGATCGTGTGCGCGTCATCCTGAGCCAGATAAATATTGCCGGCGCTGTCACAGGCGATTTTTGTGTCCAGTGCCCAATTGGTGGTGGAGAAATGCAGCCAGTCATTAACATCTTCTCCGCTAATCGTGTTCAGCTTGTCGAAATAGGTCATAAAGGGGATGAAAACTGAATTTCCAAAAACCGCAATCTGCCGACGATACACCATTCCCTCGACCCCCAGCGGGATAAACTGGCGCTCGAGCACCCCATGCCGACTGAAGACCTTGACCATCACGGTTTTACTGCCCTCATTTCCAGGGGTCACTTCCTTCAAGTTTTGGCCGGTGTTGTCCAGCACAATGACTTGTTGGCTCACATTGACCGCGATTCCTGACACAAATTTGAAACTGTGGTCATCGAATCCGGTGAGCCACTGCTGGTAAGGCGATTCGGCCGGCTCGCGGTCAATGGCGAAAGCCGGAGCAAGCGCCAAGCCAAAACTCAAGAACAGAAATGCTGTAAACTTCATTTTCTCCTCCTTTCTTCCACATCCATCCGCCGGTCTGCCCAAGGCCGGA
>Ga0316628_100005743_pt1 | contig 10025 bp, 10 predicted proteins | sample OWC_Aug_M2_C1_D5_FD_207648 | JGI IMG/M metagenome (GOLD analysis project Ga0316628, IMG submission 207648) | Wetland soil microbial communities from Old Woman Creek delta, Ohio, United States - OWC_Aug_M2_C1_D5_C | ecosystem: Environmental > Terrestrial > Soil > Wetlands | place: USA: Ohio... | reverse complement strand
CATCGCCGGGCCCGTCGGCTCCGGCAAGACGGCGCTCACCCTCGCCCTCTGCGAGCGACTGCGTGACCGCTTCGAGATGGCCGTCGTCACCAACGACATCTACACGAGGGAAGACGCCGAGTTCTTGACGCGCAACGGCGCGCTGCCCATCGAGCGCATCGTCGGCGTCGAGACCGGCGGTTGCCCGCACACGGCCATCCGCGAGGACGCGTCGATCAACATCGACGCCATCGAGAGGCTGAGCGCCCGCTTTCCCGGCCTCGATCTGCTCCTGGTCGAGAGCGGCGGCGACAACCTCGCGGCGACGTTCAGCCCGGAGCTCGTCGACCTGACCCTGTACGTCATCGACGTCGCGGCGGGCGACAAGATCCCGCGCAAGGGCGGGCCGGGGATCACCAAGAGCGACCTGCTCGTCATCAACAAGACGGACCTCGCGCCGCACGTCGGCGCCTCGCTGGAGGTGATGGACCGCGACGCGAAGCGCATGCGCGGCGAGCGGCCGTTCGTGTTTTCCTCGCTGAAGCGGGGCGAGGGGGTGGACGCGATCGTGGAGTTCGTGCTGCGGGAGGGGATGTTGGGCTCGTAGAGACGGAGACGGAGGCGGGGTCGGAGACGGCGGCGGCGGTCGATGCTAGATTCTGCGGAGCCCGTGATGCGTGTACTCTACATTTTTTTGATCCCCCTTTTCGCCGGGTGCGCTCGCAAGGAGGACCCGGCGTGGGCGAAGATGCCCGCGGGCGGGACGAGCGGCGAGTCGACCCTCACGGGGGCGCCGCTGCGCGTGGCGCGGTTCGCGACGCCGCCCGCGCTCGACGGCAAGCTCGACGACGCGGTGTGGGGGCAGGCCTCGCCGACGGCGCCGTTCGTCCAGCCGGGTGACGGCGCCGAGGCGCGGAGCCACGAGGTCGCGGCTTGGGCGAAGCTCGGCTACGACGATCAGAAGCTCTACGTCGGCGCGGTGATCTTCGATCGCGCGCCCTTCTCGCCGTTCTCCCGCGAGGACGTGGACCCGCACGACTGGGAGAAGTCCTCGGCGCTCGAGCTGATGATCCAGCCGGGCGATCCGCCGGACAACCGCGACTACTACGAGATCCAGGTCGACGTGCACGGCGCCGTCTTCGACACGCACTGGGACGACTACAACGTGCCCATCACCGGCTCGGCCGCGGCGAAGGTGTTCGGCCACCAGGACTGGTCCTGCGCCGCGGAGCGGGCCGTCTACGTGAGCGACGATCGCTTCTACTCGCTCGAGATCGCGATCCCGTGGAGCGCCTTCGTCCGCGGCCGCGCCGCGATCCCCCCGAAGCCCGGCGACGTGTGGCGTGTCGACCTGTACAGTTTCCGCGACGGGCAGAGCCTCGCGCTGGCGTGGTCGCCCATCCGGGGGCAAGGTAACTTTCACAAGAGCTCGCGGTGGGGCAAGGTGAAATTCGAGTGACCACGCTCTCGGCAACACGCTATCTCGACTACGAACACCCCGCCGTCGCCGCTTTCGTCCGCGAGGTCGCGGGCGACGCCTCCTCCGAGGTGGAGAAGGCGAAGCGGCTCTTCGTCGCCGTGCGCGACCGCGTGCGGTACGACCCCTACCAGATCGAGCTCTTGCCCGAGCAGCTCACCGCGAGCGCGACGTTGCTGCGCCGCCGGGCGTTCTGCGTGCCCAAGGCCGTGCTGCTCGCGGCGGCGCTGCGCGCGGTCGGCATCCCGACGCGGCTCGGCTTCGTCGACGTGACCAACCACCTCGCGACGCAGCGCCTCATCGACGCGCTCAAGACGCACGTCTTCGCCTTCCACGGCTACGTCGTCGCGCGGCTCGGCGAGCGCGAGATCAAGATCACGCCCGCGTTCGACTCGCGCCTGTGCGCGTTCTTCGGCGTCCCGCCGCTCGAGTTCGACGGCGAGCACGACGCGATGCTGCAGGCCTTCGACGGGCAGGGCCGCGCGTTCTTGGAGTACCTGCGCGACCGCGGCCTCTACGACGACTTCCCCTACGACGAGATGCTCCGCGTCTGGACCGAGGTGTATCCGCACCTGATGGGGCCGGGCGGGGCGTGGTCCATCGCGGCGGAAGGGGCGTAACCGTGCGCGGGGGGTGGGGCTTTTGGGTCCTGTCGCTCGTTGCGTGCGGCTCCGGCAACGGCGGCCTCGGCGATGGCGGCTCGACGGACGGCTCGACGGACGCGGGCGCCGACGTCGCATCCAGCACGGACGGCGGAGGCGACGCGCAGGTGCTCGACGCCGATACGGACGCCGACGGCGCGACCAGCCTCTGCGTCGACACGCTCGACGCGAACCGCGATCGATTGCTCGCCACCTACCTCGCGTTCCTGAAGTCCTACGCGACGACGCCGCAGACCAACGGCCTGTCGGCGAGCAACGTCTCGAGCGTCTGCGACGTCTGGACCAAGCTCGACCCCTCGTCGCGTGACGTCTTCCTCACGCTCACCGCGCGCATGGCGGGCAGCAAGCTCGGCATCGACAAGCATTCGATGCTCTGCCACGTCGTGAAGATCTACCGGATCAGCGGAGGCCAGGGCGCCACCTCGACGGACCCGGGGAGCTGCGGCGGCGGCGAGTACAACCGGATGATCATGTCCCAGGACGCGACGCTGCACGACGCGCAGCTCGCGGCGAACGACCACCAGGGCGCGACGCAGCCCACCATCGGCTACGACATCGCCGACGCGCCCATCGGCACCTTCTGGCGCGACTCGCACGACCTCGGCGGCCCGCACGCGCCGTTCGATCTGAGCGACGAGACGGACACGGGCGCGCCGCGAGGGCAGACGCAGTACTTCAGGGACCCGACCTCCACGCTGGCCAACACGGCGCTCGGCCGCCAGGACCTGACGACGCTCGTCGACCCGTTCGCGCTCGAGATGGACCAGGACTACGACTGCGCCCACGACTCGAACCCGGACTGCTCGTATGTCTTCTACGGCCCGGCGTGCGCCCCGGAGACCTCCGCGCTCGGCACGGACATCTACGCGCAGTCCTACGGGAGCTTCGAGCCGACCTGGAAGCCCAGCGGCTGCCCCTGACATCACTGCGGCCAGAACGGGCGTTGGTTGGGCCACCCCGGCGCCATTTCATTTTACACCGCTTTCGGCCCGTGCTTTGCGTTCCTGCATGGTCCAGAGCGGCCGCGCCGCCGCACCCTTCGCGTTCGCGGATTTCCGGCGCCTGCAAGCCGGCCGGATCGCCGCGATCGTCGCCGTCCAGGCGCAGGGCGTGGCCGTGGCCTGGGAAGTGTTCTCCCACACCCGGCGGCCGCTCGATCTCGGCTTCGTGGGCCTCGCGCAGTTCCTGCCGATCGCCACCCTGTCTCTTCTCGCAGGCCACGCCGCGGACCGCTTCGACCGGCGCAAGCTGCTCACCGTCGTGTTCGCGGCCTACGCGGCGCTCTCGCTCGCGCTCTTTTTCTACTCGCGCAGCGGCGCGAAGCACGTCTGGCCGATCTACCTCATCCTGATCCTGCAGAGCACGGCAGCGAGCTTCGGGCGGCCCACATCGGCGGCGATGCTCCCCGAGGTCGTGCCGCCGGACGTCTTCGAGCGCGCCGTCGCGTGGGCCTCGTCGATGTGGCAGGCGGCCACGATCATCGGCCCGGCGATCGGCGGCGCGCTGCTCACGGTCCTCGACAGCCGCGGGGTCTACCTGCTCGCCGCGTGCCTCTCGGGCTTCGCGTCGTTCTACGTCTCGCGCGTCGAGCGGACTTCCGGGCGCGCGCCGATCCGCGAGATGAACCTCTCCACGCTGCTCGCCGGCGTGCGTTACGTCTGGGCGCACAAGCTCATCCTCGGGTCGGTGTCGCTCGATCTGTTCGCGGTGCTGCTCGGCGGCGCGGTCGCGCTCATGCCCGTCTTCGCCGAGCTGCTCCGCGTCGGTCCGTGGGGCCTGGGCCTCTTGCGCAGCGCCCCGGGCGTCGGCGCCGCGCTGAGCGGCGTCTACCTCGCGTACCGGCCGCTACGCCGGCGCGCGGGCTTCGTGATGTTCGCGTGCGTCGCGGGCTTCGGCCTCTCCACCATCGGGTTCGCGTTCTCCAACAACTTCGTGCTGTCGCTGGCGCTGCTCTTCGTCTCGGGCGCGACCGACATGGTCAGCGTCGTCGTCCGGCAGACGCTGCTGCAGATCGAGACGCCGAACGACATGCGGGGGCGCGTCTCGGCGGTGAACCTCGTCTTCGTCGGCGCCTCGAACGAGCTCGGCGAGTTCGAGTCCGGGTTGACGGGTCAGTGGCTCGGCCCGCGCGTGGCGACGTGGGTCGGCGGCGTCGGCACGCTCCTGGTCGTCGCGATCTGGGCCACCCTCTTCCCGAGCCTGCGCAAGGTCGATCGGCTCACGAAGGAGTGAGCCGCGCGGCGCCACCGGAGCTGGGTCATGGCCTGTTGCGCTCCTCCCGGCGGAGGAGGTCGGGCGGCATCAGGCGCCGGAGGAACGCGTTCACCTGCTCCGCGGCGAGGCGGAGCAGACGCCGCACGATCGAGGGCTGATCGACCGCGGCGATCGGGACGTCGAAGACGATCGTCCCCGCCTCGCTGCCCTTCTCGATGGCGCCCACCTCGCGCAGCGACTTCACCACGACCTCGTTGTCGGCCAGCACCACGCAGCGGAAGCGCTCGATGCCGCGCGCGAGCGCGGCGTTGACGGCGGCGTGCGAGAGCAAGGTCCCCACGCCCTTGCCCTGCATGTCGTCGACGACGGTGACGGCCATCTCGGCGACCCTCGGATCCTCCTTGGTGCGCACGAAGCGCGCCACGCCGATGCCGCGCTCCGTCTTGAGATCGAGCGACTCCATCAGGGCGACGATCGCGACGTGATCGACGCCGTCGACGTTCGTGAGGTACTCGAGCGTGCGCGCGTCGAGGTCCTCGATCGCCCCGAAGAAGCGCCGGTAGCGCGTCTCGGGCGAGAGGGCGAGGAACTGACGGCGCAGCTCGTCGGCGTCGCTCGGCTGGATGTAGCGCAGGACGACCCGCTCGCCGTCCGGAAGCGCGTGCTCTTCGCGGAACGACGTCGCCATCAGCGGCCCGAGGGTGGACGGAAGCGATCGGTCGCCGAGACGAGCTCGTGCAGCGTGCCGGGCTCGAGGGCCGCGTGGCCCGCGTCGGGCACGATGCGCAGCGCGGCCTCCGGCCAGGCGCGGTGGAGGGCCCAAGCGCTGTCCATCGGGCAGACGACGTCGTAGCGGCCCTGGACGATGACGGCAGGGATGTGGCGGATGCGCTGCACGCCCGCGAGCAGCTCGTCGTCCCGTTCGAAGAAGCCGCGGTTGACGAAGTAGTGAGCCTCGATCCGCGCGAACGCGAGCGCGTACTCGTCGCCGGCGTTCTTGGCCACCAGCTCGGGGTTCGGGAGCAAGAAGCTCGTCCGGCCCTCCCAGACGCTCCACGCCTTCGCCGCGCGGAGCCGCGCCTGCGCGTCGTCGCCGGTCAAACGCTTGTAATATGCATGGATCAGATCGCCGTGCTCCTCGGGCGGGATGGCCGCGAGGTACTCCTCCCACGCGTCCGGGAAGAGGTGGCTCGCTCCGGACTGGTAGAACCAGTCGATCTCGCGCTTTCGCAGCAGGAAGATGCCCCGCAGGACGAGCTCGGTGACGCGCTCCGGGTGCTTCTGCGCGTACGCGAGCGCCAGCGTGCTGCCCCACGAGCCGCCGAAGACGAGCCACCGCTGGATGTGCAGGTGCTCGCGCAGGGCCTCCATGTCGGAGACGAGGTGCGAGGTCGTGTTGTCCTCGAGGCTCGCGTGGGGCGTGCTGCGGCCGCAGCCGCGCTGATCGAACAGCACGATGCGGTAGACGGCGGGGTCGAAGAAGCGGCGCTGCTTCGGATCGCTGCCGCCGCCCGGACCGCCGTGCACGAAGACCGCGGGCTTGCCGTTCGGGTTGCCGGACTGCTCCCAGTAGAGAGTGTGGACCGGCGAGACGGCGAGCATGCCGCGATCGAAGGGCTCGATCTCCGGGTAGAGCGTGCGCCGCGCGTCATCGCGTGGCTGGGTCGCCTCGGCGTTCGGAAGCTCCATGGCCCGGCGATGGTAGGGCAGCTGCGCCCGCGTGCAAGTGCCACGCGGCGAGCGCTGCAGCTCAGCCGCGTTGCCGGGCCGCCCGTGACGGCGCCGCGACGCTCTCCTGTTCGTCGCTGCGGGGCGACGTCGCGACGCGGAGCTTCTCGTCGAACGCTTGCACGCGCGACAGCCCGCGCTCGCTGACACGATAGAAGACGCCGCCCTGGTCGTCGATCTCGAGCACGACGTGATCGGGGTGGGTCTTGGCGAGATCGGTCAAGAGCGCGTCGGCTTGCGCCGTCGACACGCCGAGCGCCCCGGCCACGCCGGGCGCGGTGACGATGCCGCCGCGGTTCTCGGCGAGCGAGAAGATGGCCTGCACGCGCGTCTCGCGCTGCTCGGCGACGCCGGTGCTCTCGAGCGAGCGCCCGCCGCGCAGCAGCGCGACCCCGATGACGAGCGCGAAGAGCAGGATGGGCACGCCGACGAGCCAGCCCGCGAGGCCGCCGGGGAAGATCGCCTGCAGGAGGCCGAGCAGGCCGAGCCCCACGACGAGGCCGCTGCCGATCACGATCCAACCGAAGACGCGCGCGAGCGTGCCGCCGAGAATGGAGCCCTTGCCCGCGAGGTTGGTCGCCTTCGTCGCGAGCGGCACGCGGGGCGCCCCGCAAGCGGTGCAGTATGCGAGCACGCCGCGGTACACGATGGGCGCGTTGCGCCGGCAGCTCGGACACGTGGCGGGAAAGGCGGATGGCGGGGACAACGGGGGCAGCTCTCCCGCACGCAAGTTGCGCATGGCGCGCGGGACGTCAAGGGTGGACGTCTCTGCTATGCTTACCGCGTCCATGTCGAATCAGGACTGGGTGCTGCTTCGCCGCTACGACGACGGCCTGAACGCGCAGATCGCCCTGGATTTCCTGCGCGATCACGGCGTGCCGGTCGCGCTGCGCGGCAACAGCGGGGTGACGGCGGTGCTGAACCGCTTCGACACCGTGCTCGACGTGCGGCTCGTCGTTCGCGAGCGCGATCTCGCCCGCGCGCTCGAGACGCTCCACGCGCTCGAGTCGCCGGGCGTCATCGAGACGCCGGAGGAGGCCGGCCCGTCGTCGGGCCATCCGTACCGCGACGCCCGCGCCCTCGCCCAAGAGCCCATGCCACGCTACCGGCGCGCAGCGTTCGCGCTCGCGCTCATGCTCCCCATCGGCGCAGGGCACTTCTACGCCGGCGAGAGCGCGGCGGGCGGGCTCTTCGCGGTCGCCATCGCCGCCGCGAGCGTCACTGCCGTCGCCGGGCACACGACGCAGCCCATCGTGGCCGCCTTCTTCGTCGTCGCGTGCGACGCGATCGGCTCGCTCGGCGCCGTCGCCCGTCACAACGCGTCGAAGCCCGCCCCGCGCGGCGCGCAGCTACTCCGATCCGCGGCGGGCGTCGCCCTCGCCGTCGCGCTCTCCTTCGTCGTAGGTTAGCGGCGAACGCGCCTCCGCCGCGCACGAGCGCAGCCCTCGGAACGAGCGCCACCCCGCGTGCTCGTCGCGCAGGCCGTACGCCCAGCCCCCCGCGATGTGCGCGCGCGCGTCGGGGTGCGCCTGCAGGTACGGGTGCGACTCCACCGCGCAAGCGTCCGCGCTCAGCGACGCCAGGTAGCGCTCGTCGAGCGGGCGGCCGGCGGTCGCGCGATCGAGGTTCGTCCTGGCGACCGACGCGTCGGCGTCGAAGAACGACGCGGCGCCGGTCACGCAGACGAGCGCGAGGGCCGCGGTCGTCGCGTAGCCGCGCCAGGTCGTGCGCAGCGACTTGACCATCGTGAGCGCGAGGACGACGGCGACCGCCGCGGCCACGACCGCCACGCCCATGCGCTCGAGCGTCGCGCCGTAGGCCTGCTCGTAGACGCGGATCCGCAAGAAACACGACGCGAGGGTCGCCCCCGAGAGCGACAGCAGCGCGCACTCGAGCGCCGCCATGCGCCGCGAGCGATGCTCGCCGAGGAGCAAGTGACCGCCGAGCACGAGGCCGACGCTGAGCGCCGCCACCATGAGCAGCTGCAGCACGCCGGCGTGCAGGTACGAGGCGTACGTCTCGCCCGCCTCGCGCACCGCCGAGTGGCCGCCGAAGCCGTGCCGCGCGCTCACGGCGACGTAGCCCAGAAGGACGGCGGTGACCTGGCCGAGCGCGAGCGACCACGTGAGCGGCGAGACCCAGGGAGAGCTCTTCGACGTCGCTGTCGCGGGCGGACCGTCGCCCTCCGTTCGATAAGGCGGCGGCCAGTACGCCGGGGCCTGCACGCGCGGCACGTGCACCAGGCCGCGACCCTGCGCGGCGACGGAGATGCCGATCGCGACGGCCCAGAGAAGCGTGCAGAGTACAATCGACACGCCGGTGCCGAGCCTCGCGTACGCGAGCCCGAGCGCGGCCACGAAGTCGTCGTCGAACGACAGCAACAGCAGGAAGGCGAACGTGAACGGCGCGCCGAGCAGCACGCCGACGACGGTCTTGCCGAGCGCGCTCGGCGGCAGGCGCAGCCCGCGCATCCTCGCCGCCGAGGCGATCGACGCCGGCACGTGGAGCACCGCGCGGAGCGGGCGCCCGGCCACGTCCGCGAAGGCGACGTCCTCGCGCACGAACGCCGGCAGGAGCGCGAGCAGCACGAACCACGCCGGCAGCGCCCACCCGAGCGCCCAGTCGCTCGCGTGCAGGACCGGCGCGAGGCCGAGCAGGACCAGCCCGGCGCTCGCGAGCCACCCGCGCGCCCCGACGCGGCGCCCGCGGAAGAGCACGAGCGCCGCGGCCGCCGCCCCGGCGCTCCAGACCGCGAGGTTGACGCCGATCGATGCGTGCCGGAAAAGAGCGTGGGTGAGCGCCCCCGCGAGGAGCGCGGCACCGAGGCGGCGGCGCGCCTCGCGCTCGTCACTGCGCGTTTCCGCCGCGGCGGTGGGTTGGGCTTCGGCGATCCAGGGGGCGGTGTCTTGCATGGCTACCTGGGTCTACGGCCGCGAGCGGGGCTTCGTATCGACGCGATTCGTGAGCGGTCGCCAACCGAGGGTGAGCGGTCGCGCCGCCGGTGATCTAGGATCCGAGCGTGTATCTCGTCGCCGTGTGCGGGCTCGCCACCTCGGTCGAGCAGGAGGCCCCCATCCTCGCCTCCGAGACCGGCGTGGCGGCGTACGAGACGCGTCTGCGCCTCTCACGCGGCCTGCCGGCGATCGTCCTTCGGACGGCCGACAAGGACGTGGCGGTCGCCCTGCTCCGCCGTCTCCGCGCGCGCGGGCACGAGGCGGTGGCGTGCGACGACGGGGCGGTGGCGAGCGGCGAGCGCATCGTCCACGTCCGCAACTTCCGCCTGGGCGCCGATGCGCTCGAGGGCGACGCCGCAAGCGTGCCCTACTCCTCGATGCTGGCGCTCGTGCGCGCGATGCTCCCGCTCCGCGCGGACGTGACCCAGAAGATCGCCGAGCGCCGCTTCCGGCCGGGAATGGCCATCGCCACGGGCGGAGTCGTCCTCACGAAGAAGGTGACGCGCGAGGTGAGCCGCACCGAGCGCGACAAGGAGGACGTGCTCTACGTCTTCGCCACCGGCTCGCCGCCGTGGCTGCTCGCCGAGCGCGGCCTGATCTACGCCTCGCTCGAAAGGCCGGCGCCTACGCAGCGCGAGAACTTCGTGCGCGTGGTGAATGAGCTCCGTGAGCGCGCGGCCTCGGTCCCCTACGACGAGCGCCTCATGGCGTTCCGCCCGCAGAACGACGAGCCCGACCTCGCCGAGCGTGAGCTCGAGCTTCACGCGCACGTCCTGGCGCTCGCGTTGCACTCCGCCGCCAAGCGCCGCGATACCGACGGACTCACGACGTCAACTTCTCGATGATCTTCCTGGTGAGCCTGTATTCGAACATGTACGGAAAGGGATCGGGAATGCCTGCCTCGATGACCTTGGCGCGGTTGATCGCCCGGTACCGCGCGAGGCGCTTGGGCGAGCAGCGCGGGGCGACGAGGCCGATGGCCAGCAGCGCCGCCACGAGCCTCCGGCCGCG
>Ga0316628_100005742_pt1 | contig 10026 bp, 8 predicted proteins | sample OWC_Aug_M2_C1_D5_FD_207648 | JGI IMG/M metagenome (GOLD analysis project Ga0316628, IMG submission 207648) | Wetland soil microbial communities from Old Woman Creek delta, Ohio, United States - OWC_Aug_M2_C1_D5_C | ecosystem: Environmental > Terrestrial > Soil > Wetlands | place: USA: Ohio... | reverse complement strand
TTGGGCACCTCCTTTTTGCTGGGCTGGTTAGTGTTGGCCTTAACCGCCTTTAGCAAATCGCGTTCTGTTACGCGATGGGAGGTGCCTTTTAGATGATTATCACGCAAGTTCCGCGGGGCGAGGCGTACTCATCGTACGCCGCAGCGCCTGCGGGGCACAGCGCAACGCAGAGATTGGGTTTCCGGCGCCGCCGTCAAACCGTCCAGCAGGCCACCCGGTGCCCCGGGCTGCGCTCTTCGAGCGGCGGGTCCTGGAGCCGGCACTGGCCCGTGCGGTGCGGGCAGCGGCTTTGAAACCGACAGCCCTGGGGAGGCTCCAGCGGGTTCGGTGGCTCGCCGCCATAGGTGATCCGTCGGCGGGTGCGCTGAACCCTGGGGTCGGGCACGGGCACTGCCGAGAGCAGGGCCTGGGTATAGGGATGGAGCGGTTTTTTGTAAAGCTCATCGCGGCCGGCGATTTCCACGATATTCCCGGCGTACATGATGGCGATGCGGTGCGAGATGTGCCGGACCACCGCGAGGTCGTGGGCGATGAAGAGATAGGCGATCCCGAGATCTTTCTGCAGATCCTGCAGAAGGTTTACGATCTGGGCGCGGATCGAGACATCCAGAGCGGAGACGGGCTCGTCGGCCACGATGAACTCGGGGCTGAGGGCCAGCGCCCGGGCGATGCCCACCCGCTGGCGTTGGCCGCCGCTGAAGGCATGGGGGTAGCGGCTGCCGGCATCCGGCGGCAGCCCCACGCGGTGAAGCAGCTCGGAGACCTTATCCGTCGCCTGCTGGGAAGAGGCGGCCAGCCCGTGCACTACCAACGGCTCGGCCACGGTGTCGATGATGCGCATGCGCGGGTTCAAGCTGGCATAAGGGTCCTGGAAGACCATCTGCATGTGGCGGCGCAGCGGCCTGAGGTCTTCGGCGGCGGCATGGGTTATGTCCCGGCCCTTGAAGATGATGCGACCGGCCGCCGCCGGCACCCGGCGCAGGATGGCCCGGCCCGTCGTGCTTTTCCCGGATCCCGACTCGCCAACCAGGCCAAGGGTCTCTCCGGGCAGGATCTCAAAGGACACATTTTCCACCGCATGAACGTTCAGCCGGTGCTGGCCCCAGAACCCGCTGCGTCCCGCCTCAAACCGCACGCTCAGCCCCTCCACCTGAACCAGGGGAGCTAGTGTTTTTCCCGCGGCCACATGTGCGAATTCCGACGCTTCACCCATTATCAACCGACCCAATTCCTTTCAGGGCAGTTGTTGTCCCGCACACCAGCACGACACCATGCGGTCCTCGTCATAGGTGGTCATTTCCGGCGGCTGGCAGCAGCAGTCCCGGGCGCAGTCGCAGCGCGAGGCAAAGGCGCAGCCCTGCGGCGGCGCAATCAGGTTGGGCGGCATACCCTCGATAGATACCATGCGTTCGGTGACCTCGTCCGGTCGGGGCGTGGCCCTGAGAAGGCCCTGGGTGTAAGGATGGACCGGCCGCTCGAAGATGTCTTCGGCCAGACCCACCTCGACGACTTTCCCGGCATACATAACCGCCACCCGGTGGCACATCTGGGCGATGACCCCCAGGTCGTGGGTGATCAGGATGACCGAAAGCCTGAGCCGGTCCTGCAGCCCCGCCAGAAGCTCCAGGATTTGGGCCTGAATGGTCACATCCAGGGCGGTGGTGGGCTCATCGGCAATGAGTAGCTGAGGCTCGCACGCGAGCGCCATGGCGATCATCACCCGCTGGCGCATCCCGCCGGAAAGCTCATGCGGGAACTGGCTCAGACGCTTTTCGGGCGCGTTGATGTCCACCAGCTCCAGGAGCTCGACGGTCCGGTCCCGGGCCTGTTTCTTTCCCATGCCCATGTGGTGCCGCAGGACCTCGGAGATCTGGGTGCCGATGCTGAAAAGCGGGTCGAGGGAGGTCATCGGGTCCTGGAAAATCATGGTGATTTCCCTGCCCCGCACCGTTTGCAGATAGGCCCGGCCGGCCGGCCCCAGGAGGGATCTGCCCTTCCAGCGGATATCGCCGCTAACGATTTCGCCGGGGACGTTGATCAACCCCATGACGGACTGGACGGTGACGCTCTTGCCCGATCCCGATTCGCCCACGATGCCCAGTGATTCTCCCGGCCGGACGACGAGATTCACACCACGCACGCCCTGCACGACGCCATGCCGGGTGGTGAAATGGACCACCAGGTTGTCGATTGCGAGAAGGGGGGTTGCGGGGCTCTGCGTCATGGCGAGGCAGCCTCCTCCAGGCCGCTCCGGGTCCGCTTCTTGCGCAGGGCGCGCATCTGGCGGGCGAACTGCTTTTCGCGTTCCTGGGGGTCCGAAATCAGGCGCATCCAGCTGGCCACCAAGTTGATGGCGAGCACGGTCACGGAGATGGCGATCCCCGGGAAGGTCACCAGCCACCAGGCGCGGAACATGTAATTCTTGCCGGTGGCCACATCCAGGCCCCAGGAGGTGGCCGGCGGTTGAATGCCCACGCCCAGAAAGGAGAGGGCCGCCTCGGCCAGGACGATGCGGGCGAACTCGAGGATGGACAGGGTCAGCAGTGGTGAGGTGAGGTTGGGGAGGATGTGGCGTAAGACGACCCGCACGGCGCTGCAACCGACCATCTCTGCTGCCTCTACGTAGGCGGTCTGCCGCACTGAGAGCACTGCTCCACGGGTCATGCGACCGTACACCATCCAGCCATTAAAAGAGAGTACCAGGATCACGGTCAGCATGCTGGGGCCTATGACCGCCAGGATAATCAAGGCGATGAGCAGCCCCGGAAAAGCCACCTGGGTGTCGATCCAGCGCATGATAAAGCTGTCGGCGCGGCCGCCGCGGTAGCCGGCGATGAGCCCGAGCGCTACGCCGAAGGTCCCCGCCATCAGGACCACGACAGCTCCCACGGTGAGAGAGACCCGAGAGCCATGGATCACCCGCGACAGCACATCCCGGCCCAGGTGGTCCGTGCCCAGGATGTGCTTCCAGCTGCCGGGGTCTTCCCAAACCGGCGGGACGAGCCGCCCCCGCAAATCCTGTGCCGTCGGGGAATGCGGGGCGATGAGCGGTGCGGCCGCGGCCATAAGGATCAGGGCCGCGATCATGGCCACTCCGATGAACCCCGCCTTGTCGCGCCACAGTTCACCCAACAGCCGCTTCAGGCGGCCAGCATGAGGTGCACGGCTATCGGCGTTGAGATCGGCCATAATCACGTGAGCTTCAGGCGCGGATCGATTACCTTGTAAGTGATGTCCAGCAAGATGTTGATCAGCACCACCAGGATGGCCACGGTGAAGACGATGGCCTGGAGCAGGATCAGGTCGTCCCGCTCGATGGCCTGGATGGCGGTGAGCCCCAGCCCCGGCCAAGCGAACACCGTCTCCACCACCACCGAGTAGCCGGCTATCGCCCGGATGAGTTCCCAGCCGCACAGGGTGACGACGGGCAGGGAGGCATTGCGCAGGGCGTGGACGCCGACCACCCGGTAGAAGGCAAGCCCCTTGGCGAAACAGGTCTTGACATACTGCTGGTTCAGTTCGTCGATCATAGAGGAGCGCACGATCATCACCAGCCGGGCCAGGGCGGGCAGGGCCATGGTGATAGTGGGCATGATGAGGTGGGCCGGCGTGTCGATGCCGGAGGTCGGCAGCCAGCCGAGCTGGACCGCGAACACAACGATCAGCAATAGCCCCAGCCAGAATTGAGGTACCGAAAGCCCGAGGAGGCTGAGGAACACCGTGCTGCGGTCCGAGGCACCCCCGGGCCGAAGGGCCGCGATAATGCCAAGGGGTATGGACAGCAGAAAGGCGAGGCCGATACCCAGAACCGCCAGTTCCAGGGTCAGCGGCAGTTTTTCGAAGACGATCTGCATGGCCGGCCGACGCTGCCAGAGGGAATCGCCGAAATCAAGCCGGGTGAGACCGTCCAGGAAGTCGATGAACTGGACCCCAATGGGGCGATCCAGCCCGAGCTGTTTTTCAAATTCGGCGCGCTGCTCGGCGGTAGCCTCGAGAGGCAACATGAACTTGACGGGATCGCCCACCAACCGGGTCACAACAAAAACCAACACCGTGACCCCCAGGATCACTACGACACCGTGCCAGAGACGTTTGAGGAAATAACGGCCCATGGAATCGATCAATTGGTTGCCCGTCGGCCGGTCGGCCTGCCGACTCACCATCTTCAGGCAGACCGACGAACGGTCGACCGTCTGACGGGACAGACCTCTTTACTTCACCTTCATTTCGCTGACGAGCATCTTGGCATCCACCCGGCCCGGCCAGGCGAGCCGCTTGCTGACGCCGTAGATGTCCTCGATGTTCAGCAGCCAGACGAAGTAGGCCTGGTCATAGGCGCGCTTGACCGCCTGGTTGTAAAGCGCTGTGCGTTTGGCGACGTCGGTCTCGGTCCGGGCGGCGTCGATTAGGGCGGCCAGGTCCTTGTCACTGTTGGAGGAACCGGTGCCGCCGGCCTTGTAATAGGCCGAGAAGCTCTTGTCCGCGTCCATGAGCTCATTGGAACTCACGACGAAGATGGCGTCCCCGCGGCTCTTGCGGTCGAAAAGCCGGTTCAGATATTCGTTGAACTCGAAGATGCGCAGCTTGGGCTTCAGCCCCACGGCCTCCCAATACCCAGCGACGGCCTCCACCATTTCGCGGTCTTTCAGCCAGCGACCGGCGGTGCCGATGACCTCGATGCTAGCGCCTGCAGCACCGGCTTCTTTAAGCAGGGCCTTGGCCTTTTCCGGGTCATAGGGGTAGGGGCTGACCTCCTTGTTGAATCCGAAAAAGGAGGGGCTCAGCAGCTGCCCCTGGGCGATCTGGGCATAGCCTTCAAACAGGCCCTCGGCCAAGGCTTTCTTGTCCACGGCGTAGTTGAGGGCCTTGCGCACGCGTGGGTCCTTGGTCGGCCCGCCGTCGGCGTTCAAGATGATGATCGGGTGCTCCAGGCCCAGCATGTGGATGGCCTGGGGAACCTTCTTGGTGAATTCCGGCAGCAGGTTGGTGATGAGATCGAATTCAGCGGTCATCAATCCCGCCAGCCGAGTGCCCGGATCCGACACAAAGCGATAGGTCACCTTTTGGATAGTTGGTTTGGGGCCCCAGTAGCCCGGGTTGGCCTCGAGGATCACGTTCTGGCCGCGGTTCCATTTCACAAACTTGTAAGGTCCTGTTCCCACCGGCGTCTCGGCAAACTTGGGGTTCTTGCTGTGGACGGGCGGGACCATCTTCATCCAGTAGAGCCGACCGGGTAAAATGGGGTCGGGGCCGTCGGTGACGATCTGCACGGTCAGATCGTCCACTTTCTTGGCATCCTTGATGGTGGCAAAAAACGATATCTGCTCGGATTTGAAATTCGGGTCGATGAGGCGCTTCACGCTGTGGACAACCGCATCGGCGTTGAAGGGCTCGCCGTTGTGAAACTTAATTCCGGAGCGCAGCTTCACCTCCCAGGTCTTGGCATCCACCAGCTTCGGCTCGGAGGCGGCGAGGCCAGCGGTGAGCTTGCCGTCCGGCAAACGGGCCATAAGGGTTTCATACACGTTATCGTTAACCGCCCGTTCGCCGCCGTCTTCGCGGATCTGCGGATCAAGGGTCGTCGGCTCCGAGCCGAGGGCGATGGTGATCTCCTGCCCTATGGCTGGGGCCGTGATAAGTATCAGTCCGACGACGATGAATACAGCGTGCCTGATGGTATTCATGGAAGCCTCCGTCTAAGTGTGGGTTGTCACTGGGGCATTAACAAGGGTGCTGAAAAACTGCGTCTCAGGCCGTGAACCGACGTTGCGAGGCTTTTGTAAATGTACTGCTCATCCCGCCTTTGGCGGGGCTGTGCTTTCCAAAACGCCGCGCGCCTGGGCTGACAGCCTGATACTTGTTTTTCAAAACCCTTGTTAAATATGCCAGCCCTTGGCCGAGCGCAGGCTGACCGGGGTAATTATCAGACTTGTGGGATGACGATCCGCGGACTGGCTCGACGCGAAAGGTCGAGAGCCATGACTACATTCCGGTTGAAGCATTGTCAAGCCGCCGGTTGGTTCACCAGAAACCAAAGACCCCCACTCACTGCCCAAGGGCAACGAGGGTCACCGACGGTCCGCCTGGAAGGTGTTGCACTGGCCCACGTTGCCGGTCTCGATGCCGCGCTTGAACCAGCGCACCCGCTGGGCCGAGCTGCCGTGGGTGAAGGAGTCCGGCGTGACATACCCGCGCGCTTGGCGCTGCATACGGTCATCGCCGATGCTGCTCGCCGCGTTGAGGGCCTCCTCGACATCGCCCTTTTCGAGGACTTGGCGGGCCCTGTCGGCATGGTAGGCCCAGACGCCGGAAAAACAGTCCGCTTGCAGTTCCATCATGACGGAAAGCTGGTTGCCCTCCGTTTCGCCCACCCGGCTGCGCATCGAATGGACCTTTTCCGCGATCCCCAGCAGGTTCTGGACATGATGCCCCACCTCGTGGGCGATGACGTAAGCCTGAGCGAAATCACCGGGAGCGCCGAACCTGTTCTTGAGATCGCTGTAGAAGCTGAGGTCGATGTAAACCTTTTGATCCATCGGGCAGTAGAACGGACCCATCGCCGCCGATGCCGTGCCGCAGGCCGATTCGACCGCCTCGGAAAAAAGCACCAGTTTTGGCTCATCGTAGGTCTTGCCCATGTCGCGGAATAACGCCCGCCACGTGTCTTCGGTGTCGCCCAGCACCACGGAGACAAATTCCGCCAACCGTTGTTCCTCGGGCGAAGCGGAATAGGGAGTGGATTGGGTAGGCTCACCAGCCCCCGGCAGGGATACCTGACTCTGGTTCAAAATGATGGATGGATCGATTCCGAAGTACAGGGCCGCCAGAACCAGCAGGAGAGTGCCGATTCCTCCTCCGGCAATCCCCCGCGATACGTGAAACCCCCGGCGATCCTCCACGTTTTCGCTTTTGCGACCACTCTCCCAACGCATGACTGACCTCCGTCACTGCCCCTCGTAGGGGTGCCGGGGCATGTGGTATAATCGTGCACCCCGAGTCTTTCGGGCTATTCGCACGGTGAAATATCGCTCGAATTAAGGAAAAATAGGAGGCGTCCGCATGCGAGTCAAGCGAAAAATCTTGCCGGCAGGGGTTTGAAAATTAAAAGCCGCATTGACATGTACCCAAATAATGCGCAATTGTGCCTGCAGTTGCGCGCTCGGAGTGGACGATCACCGGTGCGGCTTCAGGCGGCCAGGCCCGCGCGGGTCGATGGCCGTGCGAGCCCTCGGGTGTGGAACCGGCGGCGGACCTGCAGCAGGCTTCATGAAACAACTTTCCCAGGCGAGGAAAACAGTTTCCCCATCGATAAGGAACTTATGCCACACCTGAACCGGCATCCGGATGGGGGGCAGGAGCGTTAATATACCGAATTAACGACTTATTTTTTGATTGACCGCCGGTAGTGCACGCTTCTTGCTGTACAGGAAGCACCTGCGCTGGAAATCTGAAGGGAACGGGGGTGGATTCCACGGTGTTGCGAAGGGAGGGCCCTGTCATGGTTTACCCTGAGGAGGCTTGCCCCAGAAGAAAGTTCATCAGAAATTCCATGGGTTGGTTTTTTGCCCTGTCCTTGGGTCTTTCGGTTTCCATTGCCGATGTCAAGTTGCCCGCGGAAACCAACGCGGGCAAGGGCAGGCTGCATCATCGGGTGGCCGGGGAGGGCATATTCACCGACGACGCTTTTTCCGGTCACGATGAGCCCGAAATCTCAGATCTTTCGGCGTCGGTTTATGTCCCTAAAGGTGAGCCGGAAGTGCTGCCTTACGACCAGGTCGTCCACGAAGCCGCCGGCCGGTACGATGTGGATGCGGACCTTATCTTGGCCATCATCATGGTTGAATCCCAGTTCAACCCCAGCGCGAAATCGAAAAAGGGCGCCAAGGGGCTGATGCAGCTCATGCCCGTCACCGCCGACGCACTCGATGTGGCCAACATTTACAACCCGGAAGAGAACGTCAAGGCAGGGGTCAGACATTTCCGCTACCTGCTCGACCTCTTCCGTGGAGACGTGAAGCTGGCGCTCGCCGCTTACAACGCCGGGGTGCAGAAGGTCTTGCGTTACGACGGCGTTCCGCCCTACCCGGAAACGCAGGCCTATGTGACCCGGGTCTTGGAATACTACGCGGCGATCAAACCAGAATCGCTCGCGTTCTGAAGCTCTTCTAAAACCGAAAGATCCCACGACAGCCGCTGCCGCCGCTGCCTGTTCAAATTCATTTTAGGACCCCTGGGGGCATTGCCGAAGCTTGGGTGACATTTGCGGCGGCCCATGCAGGGCGCAGACTCCTCCGGGCCTCGATTCAACTCGATAAAACCGCTCAATTCAGTTTTGAACTAAATCGGCTGTTGCGCACAGGGGTACGACCATCGATCTGCAACGGCAGAGGCGGGGCAGCCAGGAAATTTTCGGCAGTGCTGTGGTGTTGGGCATGCAAGTGCAGATGCGGCTCCGTGGATAACCCCGAATTCCCCACCTGACCAATTCGTTGTCCCGTTTGAACCCTATCCCCGGGCCTCACCGAGAGGCTTGAGCGCATCAGGTGCGCCAGAAGGACGTCGGCCTCACGGCATTCCAGCAGGACATAGTTGCCCGCTGGGTGCTGGGCGTCGCGCTCCGGCGGTGTCAGGTCGGGAAGCCGGTCTTCTACGCGCACGACCACCCCCGCGCAGGGGGCGTAGACCGGCTCGGCGAAAATGTGATAGCGCCACAGGTCTGCCGGCCACCATCCATCCGCCCGGCGGCCGAACCGGTCCAGCCGGACGATGTCGAGCGCATAGCTCTGCGCCTGATAAGCTGAAAGTGGCCTTTGCGCGAGGGTTTTCATGTGCGGATTGATGAGGATGCTGTAGCCGCCGTTGGCCACGTAATAGGTGCCGTTTTTCAACGGCGAGGCCAGGGGAACCGGGGGTTCGAGGGTCGGTCGATGGCCGCTCAGCGACCAAATCAGAATGCCGGTGCAGAAAACGGCCAGCGCCAGATAGCTGCCGATCCGGAAACCGGCCTTGAGCCGGCCCTCCGGGTGAGGGAACGATCGGTTGCAGCGCCGCCACGAAGCCGCCGCTGCCGCTGAAGCCAGGATTGCGAATCCATAGGGCAGGTACCACGGCACCAGGAGCCAGATGCCGGCCACGGCGATCAGCGCCAGGTAAGCAGCCACAGAAATCGTATGGATCAGCCACTCCGCGCGGTTGCGGCACATGCCGCGGCCAAGCCGGATCACCAGGGCCATGGGCAGGAGGATCTGGCCGATCACCGTGATGAACGAGATTTGCACCATACCCAGTCATGACGGTCGGGGTTTGCGCAGGAGTGCATGGCCGGCTCCGGCCATCGCCAAGGCTTTCCCCACTGCCAGAAAAGCCTCGACGATCCCACCTTAAGCCCATGGAACGGCCGGCAGCGGCTGGAGCGCCTGTTCGATGTTCCTGCGCATGGGTTCATAACGCTGGGGGAGCATGAGCTTCAGCCCGAGATGGGCCGGCTCCTCATCCACGGCGAATCCTGGCGGGTCGGTGGCCAGTTCGAAAAGCACGCCTCCGGCTTCTCGGAAATAGATCGATCGGAAATACGTCCGGTCGATCACCGGCGTCACCTCCATACCGCGGTCGATCAGAATCTGCCTCCACGATTTCTGCTCCTCCGCGTCGGGTGTTCGGAAGGCAATGTGGTGCACCGTTCCGGCGCCCATGACTCCTTTCTCAACAGCGGGGTCCTCGATCACGTCATAATAAACACCGGCGACCCCTTGGCCCGCTGTGCGGAAGCGAAAGCGCTTTCCTTCGACTCCGATCCTGTGCAGACCCAACACCTCTGTCAGCAATGCGCTGGTCAGGTGGCGAGAAGCCACCACAGCGGTGGCCGAGTGAAAACCCTGGATTTGGAGATCTGCGGGAACCGGGCTTTCGCGCCAGGGTTGAAAAACAGAGTTCCCATTGGTGCCCACCAGTTCCAGCACAAGACCGTGGGGATCAGCGAAGCTGACGACGCTCTCACCAAAACGGGAATGTTCGGTGAAGGCGATC
>Ga0316628_100005741_pt1 | contig 10028 bp, 7 predicted proteins | sample OWC_Aug_M2_C1_D5_FD_207648 | JGI IMG/M metagenome (GOLD analysis project Ga0316628, IMG submission 207648) | Wetland soil microbial communities from Old Woman Creek delta, Ohio, United States - OWC_Aug_M2_C1_D5_C | ecosystem: Environmental > Terrestrial > Soil > Wetlands | place: USA: Ohio... | reverse complement strand
TTGAGGACCCACACTCCTCATGGCTTCACCCCATCTCTGAACTCTCCAAGCACTTTTTCATATTCTTTTTTTACAAATTCTTCTCCGTACTTTCTCTCAAGCCTACGAACGATGAAATGCCCGCGGGCTACCGCCTGAAAGTGACTGATGAAAAGGTAGTTGATCGATGCGCCTCCTAATGCTCCGAGGATCGGCACCATTTCGGCGGCCATCTTGTCCGTGACGATGACACCGAAGCGGGAAGCCAAATTCGCCATGATTCGGATCACGATTGGCGTACCTTCCTCCGCAATCCCCCGTTGCGCTATCAATTCGGCAGCCTCCGACAGCGCCCGGGTCAGCGCGGCTCGAACGGCATAGTAGGCTGTCTCAGCGGCATTGTCACTCTTTGATCTTCCACTTAAAGCAAAGACAGTGATGCATGCCAGATGGGTGTCCACGGAGGAGAGGTCTTCGCCCTCACTCCGAGCAATGTCAGCAATGGAACGAAGCATCAGGGTTGTCGAGATCGGAAGCTCAACGATGAGGCCGGGGAGTCCGAAAAAGCCGCCGACAGCTCCGCTGGCAAGGACCATCGCTCGATGGATCAATCGAAAGGGCTTGCCCCGGCTCCTCTTATCCATCGTAGACAGAGCGACATAGAAAGCTGTCCCGACGGCCTTGGTTGCCGTGCTTCCAATCATTCGCTCAATCCATCTCGGCAGGGCCTTGATGAATCCTTCAATGGGATACCCGAGCACATTGATCAATCGAATGCTCAGGCCTGGTCTCTCCAAAAGACTGACGGCTGTCCTGAGATCGTTGCGGTCTCTCTTTTCCATTCTAACAAACCTGAACGGTGGGTCTTATGTTCAACGACTGCATATCATTAATACGAATCAAGCAACCATTTGCCCTTTTCAATTATCCTTGTCCCATCAATTTCGAGCGTCATCCCGCTGCTGACGGCATCGTGATGGATATTGCTGTAGACATGGCCTCCGACGAATGTTGTATTCTTGCCGCAGGCGATGTGAAGCGTGCCTAAAATCATTTTGTCCGTAATGGTCCCGGAAAAACCCTCATAAGTCAGTATGTGGTTGGTGGCAACGCCAAGTTCAGCGATGTTGGTTCCATTTTCATCCGCAGCGCCGATGATTTTTCGGCACTTCTCTGCCTCCGGCCCGTCACCCACCACTTCCACAATCCTACCGTTCTTGATAATCCAGGCAAAAGGTTTCGCGACCCTTCCCACATACTCAAAAAATCCATTAACCACATATTTACCGTTCGCTGTGCCTTCAACAGGGGCCAGTGCCGCCTCGGCGTAAAGCGGTACAGCGCCCCATTCACCCGGCTCCCACATCGACGCTCTCAACCGCTCGCATTTTCTCCCCTCCACGCTAAAGGTGAGGTCCGTCCCATCGGGACCGGTAATACGGGCAAGCTTACCGCTTTCCATGATCCTTGCCACTTTTTCCGTACGCTCTCGAATCTTCATGATATCATCATGTGTGATATTGGGCGAGAGAACAGGCGCCATGCCGAAACGCGCCTTTTTTTCATTCGTGGCTACCTTTCTTGCTTTCGTGTGAGCGATGATTTGGGTGTTGTCGAGATTCAGCGTGGCCAGTATGACATCACTCGTCATCATGGCAGCAACCACTCTTTCCGGGGGCTCCGATTTCATCTCACTATCCTCAACAAAAATAACCGTGGGAACGGCCTTTAGACGCCGAACTTCGGCCTCAAGATATTTACCTACCAGTCTGCGCTTTTCATCATCCTGAACGATGAGAAGGACCTTTTCGCCCTTTTTGACATTCATGCAGCTTTTGACGATTACTTTCGCCGCATTAACCCTCTGCTCCTCACTCAAATCTTTGACACCCAACCGATTCATTTACTTTTCCTCCTCTGTGGTTCGTATTCTATACCACACTGAAAATTATTGGAAGTGAGAATTTCGCTTGAAAGAAAATCTTGAAAAAGGATCGGAGAACCAGGATAATGTGCGGAGGAAGGATTCAAGGGGTCGAGGGGTCTAGGGTCCAAGGGGTCGAGGGTTCAAGGATTCGAGTGAAATAATAAAGAACTTTGAAGAGTCAAAAACAAGGAGGTTTGAAATGGACGTTTATGAGGCAATCGAAAAGAGAAAAACGATTCGGGTGTACAAGGGTAAAGCAACAGAACAGCAATTACGAAAGCTTATCCTTGCAGGCACAAAAGCGCCCTCCGCCGGCAACCGTCAACCCTGGGAATTCATCATGGTCGATGATCAGAAAATCATTGATCAACTCTCTGAGATCAAGTACCAGTTGAATCGGCAATTCCCTCCTCAGGCAGGAGACACTCAGAAAGAGGTTGACGAAAGGGCTCTCTTCCAGAAGAAATCGTTCGAGAATGCAAGTATTGTTGCCGTATGCTGTGACTTGGAACAGGCGGCAAATGCTTGGCTCTGTATCGAAAACATATCTCTGGGCGCGGTCGCGGACGACCTTGGCACCGGAATCGTTTCCTATTGGGGCGAGGCGAAAAAACAGGCTGAAACAGTTCTTGGCATTCCGGGGGATCATGAACTGGTCTGCGTACTGAAGATCGGCGTACCTGGAGAGAAAGGAGCTCCAAGAAAAAGACGAGCGGAATTCAGCTGGCTCCACCAAAATAGATTTTAGGGGTATGTCTTGGGTTGTTCAGGAACTTTGGCAGTATCTTGCAGCCCCAATTTGATAAAGAACCACGGGGCGCCATAGGTGATCCAAGAGCCAATGAGGGCGTAGCGCAGGTAACGCAAAACCTGCGACACGAGCGACGCATCACGCGGGAACACTCTGCGCAACCCCCACCACAGGATCGCCACGCCGACCACGCCCACCACAAAGCGCACACCCCGTTTCCACCACGTGCCGCGCGCATCAAATCCGCCTCGGTAAAAGATCAGAATGGCTCCCACGACCAAGCCAAGAAATGAGCCTGTAACGCCGACCGCGCCTGCCGTGACACGCGGATGGATGGCTGTATCACCCGGTGCAAGTGAAAGGCTGCGTGAGGCAGCGATTTCCCATTGAGGCGGGTCAGCAGGTGGTACGAACGCCAGTCCCGCCAGCGAGACGGCGAGCAGCAGCATCGAGGCAGCAAAGGCCAGGGTAATTTTCTCCGCCAATGTGAAGCGATTAAACCAGGCCATCACGCCCGTTTCCCATTTCAAAAAAGCCCACAAAATCAAACCGCCGATCAACCAACCGGCCAGTACATCCGTTGGAAAATGAACAGCAAGCACAATGCGTGAAAAACCAATAAAAAAAATCAGCACTGCCATCAGCCAGCGCAGCCAACCCCTCCCCCACCCGGCCATTATTCCCCAGACAGTCATCGCGTTCTGAGCGTGGCCGGAGGGAATGCCGTATGAAGATTCGGCGCTGAACACCCGCACCTTATCGCTCAGCCAGAAGGGTCGAGGCTCGTGAAAAAGGAATTTAAAAAAAGTCTTCATGCTGTCGGACACGCTCAAGATGACGCCGACGCGCAAGCCAAGGCGGGCATCCACACACCAGTAAAGAAACGGTACGATGAACAGGTAAAACTCTTCGGTGCCCAGGAAACTAAAGAATCGAGATGGAGCGACGAGCCAGGGAGCGCTGGTTTGCAGTCCGGCAATAAAATGGATGCCCCAGTTAAGGATGGGATTCATGGGAATAACAAGAACTCGTTTTTGGGATAAATCAACTATGCGAAAAACGGCGTCGGTTGTCAATTAAAAAAGACAGTACGGCGTAATCCCTCAGTTTCTGGTGCGCTCGGATGGAGGTAGTCTCCCCTCCGAAACCTTGGAAAGCGGATCATTAGAGAGAAGGAAATCGGCGGGTGGTGCAGAAGCAGCCGTTTGAAGGATATCTACGCCTTTGCTCATCGCTAAAATGTGCCGCTTCAAGTTTTCTCCGGAGAGACCACCCCCATCCTGGGCATAGGATCTCCGCCCATAACTGAGGAGCTACAGTACGGAGAAGGAGTCGCGCCTAATCTCTAACTCAGCGAAGGGAGCAAGGTGTGAGGCCTCCTCTATAGACTATTTCTCACAAAAGTTGGAGAATAATGAATGGAGAAAATAGATACACTGAGGAGAAAAAAACATGTATCGACCTGTTGACGAATCCGTTGTGAGACGCTTGACAGAGATCGCAGGCCCCAAGGCCGTCTTTTCCGACGAGGACACGCTTACTATCTATTCAAAGGACGAAACCCTTGGGCTCTCGCACCGGCCTGAAATCGTGGTCAAACCCGGAACACCAAAAGAGATCATGGAGATTATGCGTCTTGCGAATCTCGAAAATATCCCCCTTACGCCCCGCGGAAAAGGAACCGGTTTGAGTGGCGGGGCGATTCCTGTTTATGGAGGGATCGTTCTTTCCTGTGAAAGAATGGAGAAAATCCTTGACATCGACCACGACAACCTCATGGTCGTCACCGAGCCCGGAATCATCACGGGCGAACTGCAAAAAGCGGTTGAGGCAGAAAGCCTCTTTTATCCCCCTGACCCTGCGAGCCTGGCGAGTTGCAGCATTGGAGGCAATGTCGCCGAAGGAGCGGGCGGAAGCCGGGCGGTCAAGTACGGAACAACCAAAGATTATGTCAATGGGCTGGAAGTAGTTCTTCCATCCGGCGAAACGATCTCAACCGGCGGAAAGGTGGTCAAGGATGTCACCGGTTACAATTTGACGCAGCTGATCACCGGGTCTGAGGGAACGATGGCCGTCGTCACCCGAATTATCCTCAGACTGATTCCCCTTCCCGAATTGAGAAGAGATCTTCTCGTTCCTTTCCCCTCCATCGATCAGGCCGCTCAGACGGTCTCAGAAATCATCCGCACCCGGATCGTTCCTACGGCGATTGAATTTATGGAGAGAAAGAGTTTCGAGCTGGCAGAGAATTTTACAAAGCGAAAGCTGGCGTTCAGAGAGGCTGCCGCCCATCTCCTCATCACGCTCGACGGAAACCAGCAAGAGGCTCTGGACAAGGATCAGAGCAGGGTAGGAGAAATCTGCGAGAAGAACGGTGCCCTCGACATCCTGATCGCCAACTCTCCCACGGCAAGGGACAGGATGTGGGAAGGCCGGAAGTGTCTGTTTGAGGCGGCCAATCATTTCGGAAGCCTGTATAAGAGCCTTGACGTCGTCGTCCCCCGAAGCCTTATCCCCACCCTGATCCGAGAGATCGATCACGTCTCAGAGAGGCACCGGATCAGAGCGATGTCCTTCGGCCATGCAGGAGACGGAAATGTCCATGTCCTCCTTTTTAAGGGCGAGCTCCCAGACGATGAATGGGAGAGGCTGATCGACCGGGCACAGAGGGATCTTTACAAAGCAACCATCGACCTCGGAGGAAGAATCACTGCCGAGCATGGAATCGGCCTTCTTAGAAAGCCTTTCCTTTCCATGAACCTTGACCCATGCCAAATCGAGCTTTTGAAGGGATTGAAAAAGACCTTCGATCCGAAAAACATACTTAACCCCGGCAAAATCTTTGATCTTCAGGAGTCATCCTTTGCGCCTCCTCCTTCAGGCAGGAAATAGATGAAGCGGTCGCATCGTTTGTGATAAAAGGAAGGGTGGAGAAAGAACGAGGAGGAATCATGGGGACAAACCCCAGGCTGTTCGATTGCATCTTCAACCCCCGCTCTGTTGCGATCATCGGAGCATCCCCTCATGATCTGGCCACGCTCGCCCAGATGAAAACAAAAATCAGGGATCGCTTGTTTCTGGTGAACCCGAAACATGCTGAAGTGCTGGGAAAGAAGTGCTACCCAAGCATTTTGGATGTGGACTCCGAGATCGAGTATGTCATCATCGGAGTCTCCGCGTCTGCTCTGCTTAAGGTTTTGGGGGAGTGCATCCGAAAGGGCGTAAAGGTGGCACATATTTTTACAGCCGGGTTCAGTGAGACGGGGACCCCCCAAGGGATCGAAGGGGAGAAGGAGCTGAAACGGATGGCAGCGGGCAGGATCCGGGTCATCGGCCCCAATTGTTTTGGGGTCTATTGTCCTTCCTCGGGGCTATCCATTATTCCGGAAGCCCCCGCAGAGGGCGGTCACGTGGGAGTGGTCACACAGAGTGGGAGTGTGGCTGAATCCTTCTCCTATTTTGCCAACACCAAGAACCTCAGATTCAGCAAAATGGTCAGTTATGGCAATGCCGTGGACTTGGACGCTCCTGATTTTCTGGAATACCTGGCCGACGACCCGGAGACGAACATAATCGCTCTTTATATCGAAGGCACCCGGAATGGCGGACGTCTGAAAACGGCTCTGGCCAAGGCCTCAAAGCAGAAGCCAGTGATCGCCCTCAAAGGGGGAATGACGGAGCAGGGCATAAGGGCGGCTATCTCTCATACGGCTTCCCTGGCCGGGGTCCCGGAAATCTGGAGATCTCTCTTTAAACAGACCGGAGCTCTTCAAGTGGACAGCTTCGACGAAATGGTGGGCCTGGCCATGGCTCTCGATGTCTCTCCTCTCCCCGCGGGCCGAGCCCTTGCCATGATCACCAACTCCGGGGGCTTCAGTGTCATCCAAACAGACCTCTGCATGAAAGCGGGAATCGAGGTTCCCAGGTTTTCCCGCGAGACCCTCGAGGCGCTTCGGGCGCTGGTTCCCATTGCGGGAACCAGTATCGGGAACCCTCTTGATGCTTGGCCCATCTACTACAACATATCTTCCACGGGAAACATGGCTGACGTTATCAAGACCGTCTCCGCGGATCGGAACGTCCATTCTTTGGTATTTCAATTTGATCAGTTTCGCTACCTGCGGCGTGTCTTGGGCCGGAGGGTGGACACCCACATGGAGCAATTAATCGACTTGATGGTTGAAGGATGCCAGCATTGCAGGGAGAAAGAGAAAAAACCGGTATTGGTCACTGTTTCCCTGGATCCCTACTTGGAAGATCAGGAAGACAGAGACTACAACCTCATGATAAAAAGAGCTTTTGCAGCAAAGGGGTTTCCCGTCTATTCAAGCACGGACGCAGCGATAAAGGTTCTTTCTAATCTATGCAAATTCAGTGACAGCCGAAGGTAGACCTAATGTTGAAAAAAAAACATAGAACCAGGATAATGTGCGAAAGAAGGATTCAAGGGGCCGAGGAGGTAGGTATTTTAGCGAATTCCTTTCTCCATGTGGTGAAGAACGGCGTCTTCTAAAATGCGGTGTTTACCCCGTTAGAAATTCCAGTCCCGCTATAGCGGGGCCAATATTATGTAAAATCTAACACCACTGCAGAGCAGTGGGATTATTTCTAGCGGGGTAAAAATTCAGGAGGAGATATGGCAGTAAAAAAAGCAAGAGCAATGAGAAAGAAGGCTCTCGGAACGCATTGCATCAGCCTTAGAGTCAACGGCCAGGTTTATGAACTGGAGGTAGGAACCGAGCCTCGTCAGGTTGACCCTGCCCAAACACTCGCCTACACGCTTCGGGAGACGCTTGGGCTTACAGGCACAAAAGTATCATGCGATAACGGCGCCTGTGGAAGCTGTACCGTGCTTATGGATGGAAAGGCCGTCCTTTCCTGCATGACGCTCACCGTTGAGTGCAATGGGAAGCAAATAACAACGATCGAAGGCCTGAGCGATCCGAAGACAGGGAGAATGGATCCCCTTCAGCAGGCATTCATCGACCATGCAGCCTTTCAGTGCGGATTCTGCACACCCGGCATGATCATGAGTGCAAAAGCGCTTCTTTACGAGAATCCTTTCCCAACGGAAGAAGAGGTAAAAGAAGGCCTGTCTGGCAACTTCTGTCGGTGTATCAGCCACTATCAGGTGGTGAAGGCTGTTATGGCAGCATCCAAAGAGGTGGGGTAAGCAAAATGACCAACACGTACCGGTATATAGGCAAAGCGACTCCCAGAAGAGACGCAACAGAGATTGTTACGGGAGGAGCAGAATACCTTAACGATATCAAGTTTCCCGATTTGCTCTATGGAAAGGTGCTTCGAAGCCCCCACCCCCATGCGCTTATCAAAAAGGTTGATAAGAGTAAGGCATTGAGGCTTAAGGGGGTTAAAGCAGTACTCACTTGGGAAGATGTCCCCGATTGGAAAGGGGGTACGCCCCGCTATACGCGCATCCTCGACCGGAAGGTCCGGTATGTTGGTGATGCTGTGGCCCTCGTTGCTGCCACAACTGAAGAGATCGCAAAAGAGGCCCTTCAGCTGATCAATGTGGAATATGAGCGTTTGCCTGCCGTCTTTGACATGGAAGAGGCATTGAAACCCAACGCCCCGCAGCTTTATGACGAGTTCCCCGGGAACATAGTAACCCCCGGCACCCCCTTTTTCGGACCCAAGAGCCTGAAGGAAGTGGCCATGGGAGATGTGGAAAAAGGATTCCAGGAGGCTGATGTCATAACCGAAGGGACCTTTGGCTACGAGAACATCCCGAACCCATTGCCTCCCGAGCCTCCAGGGGCAATAGCCCTGTGGGAGGAACCGAACAAGCTGACCCTCCGGGTATCAAATCAGGCTTCCTACATGGATAAGATCACCCTCTTCCATGTGATGGGGAGGAAAGTCGAAGTGAGAAGTATTGGCGGTCCCTGCGGGGGCAGTTTCGGGTCGAAGTTTATGTCCTGGCAGGTCCAGTGCTATGCTGCGCTCTTGAGCAGGGTAACGGGCAAGCCGGTGAAACTCATCTTCACCAAGGAAGAGCACCTGGCGGCATTCACAATGCGGCCTGCATCACGTATGAAGGCCCGGGTGGGGATGAAGAAGGACGCGACCGTAACGGCGATATCCGGCACGTGGTTTATTGACACGGGCTACTACTCCATGACGACCCAGTCACAGGTTGCTGTTGGCTGTGGCGAGGTCCAGATTGCGGTCCGGTGCCCCAACTGGAACTTAAAGCCTGTGATTGTTTGTACCAACCGGAATGCCTCGGGTATCGTGAGAGGTTTTGGTGGCCAGGAACTGAAGTGCATCCTCATACCGATTTTGAGTTTAGCCATGGAAAAACTGGGCATTGACCCGTTTGAGTTCCTCAAGAAGAATTTCGTCAAGCCGGGTGACGGGTACTTCTGGCGGGACGGCATCTGGTATACCTACCGGGGCGTAGACTTTTCAAAGGCAATGGATAAAGGCGCCAAGTTGTTTGGCTGGGAAGACAAGTGGAAGGGATGGTTGAAACCCACGGCTGTGGACGGAACAAAACGGACAGGGGTGGGTGTGGGCGTCCATGGAAATGCCGATATCGGCGAGGACGCCTCTGAAGCGTATGTGCGCCTTCATCCGGACGGAACAGCCATGCTCTTTTCCTGCGTAACGGAACACGGGACAGGTCAGAGAAGCAACTACATCAAGATGGTTGCCGAAGTGCTGCAGCTGCCCATGGAAAACGTCTCCATAACACCCTCCGATTCACTGATCAACCCCTACGAGTTTGGACCCGCCGGCTCCAGAGGGACCTATGCGATCGGAAGCGCTGTGATTGCAGCGGCAGAGGATGCCAGGCAAAAGCTCTTCAAGCTTATCGCCCCCATGCTTCAGGCAGACCCTTGCGACATGGAGACCGTGGACGGGGTCATTTTCGTCAAGAGTCATCCGGAAAAGAGGATATCTTGGAAGGCAATGAGTATTGACCGCACGGTAACCGGCTATGGACGGTTTGAACCTGATTATACACTGACGAATTGTATGATGTCGTTCGTTGATGTTGAGATCGATACCGAAACGGGGAGCGTAACCTTACTCAGTGTCGTTAACACAACAGACGCAGGCCAGATCATCGATCCTCCCGGTCTCGAAGGCCAGATGAACGGGTGTCTCGGCTCAGGAGGTATCGATAGCGCCCTTTTTGAGGAGACGATCCTTGACCGTTCCACAGGACATATCTTGAACGCAAATATGATCGACTACAAGTGGCGGACTTTTCCTCAACTCCCGGTGATCAACAATGTGGCCCTGGAAACACCCTTTCCCAGCCACCGCTTCCATGCAGTAGGGGTTGGAGAGATAGCCACATCACCGGGTCCGGCAGCGGTGCTCATGGCTGTTTCAAATGCC
>Ga0316628_100005740_pt1 | contig 10029 bp, 11 predicted proteins | sample OWC_Aug_M2_C1_D5_FD_207648 | JGI IMG/M metagenome (GOLD analysis project Ga0316628, IMG submission 207648) | Wetland soil microbial communities from Old Woman Creek delta, Ohio, United States - OWC_Aug_M2_C1_D5_C | ecosystem: Environmental > Terrestrial > Soil > Wetlands | place: USA: Ohio... | reverse complement strand
GAAATGGATCATCGTGGTGAGGGTTGCGCGGAGCGCGGCGGCCGTGCTCGCGGCGTCGCGCGCCGCGGCCGCCATGGCCGCGCTATCGGCGGCTCGGCGGCGGGCGGCGTCCTCGGCGGCGCGGCGGGCGGCCTCGTCGGCCTGCGCGCGGCGAATGCTGTCGGCGTTGGGGCCGGCGGTGGGCTGGGCCGGCGTCGGCTGCGGCGCCGGCGCCTTGTGGCACGCGAGGGTGGCTCCTGACAGCGTCGCCATCGTGAACAGGGCGATCCGCCGAGTCCGGGTCATGAGAGATCTCCAAAGTGCGAGACGGGGGGATGTGACATCTCGAAACCACAAGGTGCTTGTCATTGGCCCGACAGACGCGGCGACCAGGCGGCGAGCCGCGCGCCCGCCGAGAACGTGAGCTGCCGCATGCGTCCGGATTCGCTGTCCATGATCCACAACTGCCGCACGCCCGTGCGCGTGGACGTGAACACCAGGTGTCTCGCGTCCGGCGCCCACGACGGCTGTTCGTTTTCGCCTTCGCTCGTCAGAAAGTGCGGCGTGCTGCCGCTCGCCTGCACCGTGCGAACCTGAAAACGGCCATGGCTCCGCTCCGAGTACGCGATCTGGCGACCGTCGGGCGACCAGTCCGGGTCGGACCGGAAGGTCGTGTCGCTGTTCTCGAAATCGGTGAGCACCTGCACGTTCGTTCCGTCCGCGTCGGTAATATACAACTCCGGATGCCCCAACCGGCCGCTGGTGAACACGAACCGCCGGCCGTTCGGACTCGGCGCCGGGTTCGTGTTGTCCGTTCCCTGCCCCGACGTGACGCGGTGCGGCGTGCCGCCGGTCGCGCTGATGGTGAAGAGGTCGGACCCGTTCTCCCCGGCGCGCGAATAGACCACGGTATTGCCGTCGGGCATGAACACCGGCGTCAGATACGTCGTGTTGCGCGTCGGCCCGATCAGCGCGCGGGCGCGCCCCGTCGCGAGGTCGATCGCCATGATTCGCGATCCGGCACCGCAGGTCGAATACACCACCGTCGTTCCCGTCCGGTTCCAGGCCGGGCTCACGCCGCACTGGTCGGTGGGCACGGTGATCTCGTCCGCGCCATCGCTGTCCACGATACGCATCGACTGCCCGCGCACGTACGCGATGCGCGTCGCGGCGATGCCGCGCTGGCCGGTGATCCAGCGCTCGATCTCGTCCGACACGCCGTGCACGGCGAGCCGCCAGTCACGTCCGAGCCCGCCGGAGGGAATCGCGAACTCGTTGACGTTCACGACCTGGCCGCGCGCCGCGTCGTGAAGCACGACGTGCAGGCCGGTCGCCACCGGCGTGATCTGGACGATCGCCGCGGCCGCCATGTGCACGAATACGGGGTAGTTGAGACCCGCCCCCGCGCCGGGCGCGCGCAGCGCGCTCGGGTCGGTGCTGTCCACCGGGATGACCGTGAATCGGTCGCTGTAGTCGAGATCGCGCGAGATGATCGCGCGAATGGAGTCGCCGAACGCGCCCGTGACCGGCAGCACCGCGATGCCGACCTTGTCCCGCAGCGGGTTGTACTGGGCGTTGAGCGTGATGCCCTTGTAGGTCGTATCCTGGGCGCGAACCGGCGCGGCGATCGCGACCAGCGCGAGCGCCCACAGGGCGGCGCGAGATGAACGCGTCATTTCACGAGCGTGGGTGAGAAGCGGAACGTGATCGGCAGAATGTCTTCCGGAAAGCCGGTGGGCAGCGCACCGAAGACCTTGGCGTTGGCGGCGGACTCCACCGCGCCCACCGCCTGCGTGTCGAACGAGTAGTTGCCCGACGACTTCCCGAGGCGGATGCTCGCCGGGTCCACGCTTCCGTCACGCCGAATGACGAACTGCACCTCGGCCGTGAGCGCGATGCGCGAGCCCGGGAAGCGCTTCAGAATCTCGGCGACGACGCGATTCGTGTACCACGGATAGGGAAACTCGATGCCCGCGGTCTGCACGGTGGCCACGTCGCTTCCCTTGCCCCCCGTGGAGAGCTGGCTGCCGGCCGGCGGCGTTGCGGACTTCGGCTCGTCGCGTCCCTTTGGCGGCGCAGTCTGCGCCGCGATGGGGGGTGTCGGCGTCGGCTTCGCCTTCTTGGCAGGAACCTTGGTCTTGGGCGGCGTCGGCGGCGCCGCCGCCGGCTTCTCGGGCGCGGCGGCCCTGGGCGGCGCGGCACTCACCGGCGCGCTCGTGACCTCGGCCCCCGGCGGCGCGGCGAAGAGCCTCACCATGTACGTCGGCGGCCCCTGCGGCTCGGGCGCGGGCCGCAACACCAGGAAGGCAGCGATGAGTCCGCCATGCAGCAGCACTGACGCGGCGATGCCGCCGGTCAAACGCGGCGCCGAGGCTGCGCTCACCTGGGGATGTCCTCGGGCTCGGTGACGAGGCCCACGTTCGTGATGCCGTTCGCGTTCATGACGGCGAGCAGTTGCGCGATGATCCCATATCCGACGCTCCGATCCGCCCTGAGATACACGCCGTTTTGCGTTCGGTTCTTCGGCAGAGCCTTGAACACGAGGCGAAATTCGCCAACCGAATTGTACTTCGCGTCGTCGATGAAGATCTCGCCCGCGCGGTTCACCGAAACGGTCAGTCCTCCCTTCGACTCGATGGGCTTGGCTTCCGTGGCCGGCAGCGTGATGTCGACGCCCCCCTGCATCATCGGCGCGGTGATCATGAAGATCACGAGCAGCAGGAGCATCACGTCGATGAGGCTGACGACGTTCACGTCGGCGTTGAGCTCGTAGCGGTGGCGGCGCGCGCGGCCGACCATCTCAGATCCGCCCTTCGCGGACGAGCAGGGCAATCACCGACGTGGCGAAGCTTCCCATCTTCCCGTCGTAGCGGTTGAGGCGGCTGGCGAAGATGTTGTAGCCGAACGTCGCCGGAATGGCGACGGCGAGCGCGGCGGCCGTGGCCGTGAGCGCCTCCCCGACGCCCGGCGCGACGGCCGACAGGTTGCCCGAGCCCTTGGATGCGATGCCGAGGAACGCCTCGATCACGCCGAGGACGGTGCCGAGGAGACCGATGAGCGGGCTCACCGAGCCGATCGTCGCCAACCACGGCAGGAAGCGTCCGATGCGGTCGCGCTCGTCCGACGCCTCGCTGTCGAGCACGAGGTGCAGCGTCTCGATCTGGGAGCCGCTGAGCGTCGCGCCCGACGGCGCGTCGCCGCTCGCGGGCGTCGCCCGCTCTCGCAGTTGCTGGTTCGCCACCCTGGCGTCGGACACGAATCGCATCGCGCGGTTGAAGAGGCGCGGGAGCGCCCCCGGCGGCGCCCGCCTGGCGAGCACGCCTGCCTCGTCGAGCCGGTTCGCGCTCTCGAAGTCTTTCATGAACGCGTCGGCGGCGCGCATGGCCTTGGCCAGCGTGCGCCACACGCCGAACATCACCGACCAGCTCAGCAGCGACAGCACCGCGAGGACGATGAGCACGACCTGCGTGACCGTCGTCGCGCTCAGGACGAGATCGATCGGGGTCGACGGAATGGCGCCGCGCGAGATCTGGAGTTGCGTGAGAACGAGGGGCACGGTGGTGGTCAGGTTCGAGGGGAGCCCGCCGCGGCGCCGGCGCGCGACGCCGACCACGCGAAGGTGTTCGCCAATCCCTCGGCGAGTGACATGCGCGGTTCCCAGTCAAGGATGGTGCGCGCTTTGTCCACGTTGAGACACGAGTCCTGGAGCTCGCCCGGACGCTTCGGCGCGAACTCGATGGGCGCGGTGGCGCCGGCGGCGTCCAGCAGCGTCCGGGCGAGGTCCAGGACCGAGGTGCCGACGCCGGTGCCGATGTTGAACGAGCGATCGTTCACGCCGCCCGGCGCGGGCAGCGGGCCGGTCGCGACGCGGAAGATCGCGCTCGCGACGTCGGCGACGTGCACGTAGTCGCGCGTCTGCTGGCCGTCGCCGAAGATGGTGAGCGGGCGGCCGGCGAGAATGCGGCCGCAGAAGATCGCCACCACGCCGGCTTCGCCGTGCGGGTCCTGCCGCGGGCCGTACACGTTGCCGAAGCGAACGGCCACGGCATCGAAGCCGTGGATGCGCGTGTAGTAGGCCAGGAAGTACTCCACCGACAGCTTGGCGATGGCGTACGGCGAATCGGGCTCCTTGGGCGTGACCTCGAAGTTGGGCGGGCGCGTGAAGTCGCCGTAGATCGCGCCGCCGGTGGACGAAAACGCGAAGCGCGTGCCGGCCCCGCGCCCGCTCTTCCGCAGGGCCTCGAGGAGGTTGAGCGTCCCGAGAACGTTCACCGAGGCGTCGTAGATGGGATCGTCCACGCTCCGCCGGACGTCGATCTGCGCCGCGAGGTGCACGATGGCGTCGTAGCCCCCCTCGATGACCAGCCGCGTCGCGCCGTCGGAGCGGACGTCGAGCTCGTGCAGCGTGGCCGCGGACGGAACGTTCTCGCGCTTTCCGCTCGACAGGTTGTCGATGATGTCCACCGTCCATCCGTTCTCGAGGAACAGATCGCACACGTTGGACCCGATGAAGCCGGCGCCGCCCGTGACCAGAACCCGTCGGCTCATTCCGTGTCTCCAGTAGTGGGGAGTGACCGTGTCGACTCGTCGGCCGGCGCGTCCGGGGTCGGGGGCCGGTGTTCCAACCCGAACAGATAGCGCGCCGTGTCCACGACGCCCAACCCGCGGCCGTTCGCCGCGGCGGCGCGCAGCCGGACCGACGGTTCGTGTAAGAATTTGTTCATTAGCGTTCGTGAGAAGTCCTCGATCACCGCCCGCTCCTCCGGCGGCAACTGCCGCAGCCGGCGCAGGGCGCCCGCGAGCTCGGCGGCCCGCAACGCCTCCATCCGGGCGCGCATCTCGCTCAGCACCGGGACCGCGGCCAGCCCCGCGACCCAGTCCCAGAACCGGTCGACCTCGGCGGTGATGAGCTGTTCGGCGGTCGGGACCTCGTCGCGCCGGCGCTCGAGATTGGCCGACACCACCGCCTGCAGGTCGTCGAGGTTGTACAGGAACACGTTCGCGAGGTTGCCCACCGCCGGATCCACGTCGCGCGGCAGCGCGATGTCGAGAATGCACAGCGGGCGTCCGCGGCGCGCCGCCAGCGCCGGCCGCACGTGGTCCGGGAACACCACGGCGCGCGGCGCCGCCGTCGAGCACAGGAGCACGTCCACGCCGGCGAGGGCCGGCCAGCATTCCTCGTAGTGCATGGCCACCGCGCCGTAGCGCTGCGCGAGCTCCACCGCGTGATCGTACGTCCGATTCGCCACGATCGCCGCGCGCACGCCCTGGTCCGTGAGGCACTCCAGCGAGAGCTCGGCCATCTCGCCCGCGCCGAGGATCATCGCGCGCCTTCCCGAGAGCGAGCCGAAGATCTGCTTCGCGAGCTGCACGGCCGCCGAGCTCACCGACGCCGCGCCGCGCGCCACCGCCGTCTCGTTGCGCACCCGTCCGGCGACCGACAGCGAGGTCTGAAACAGCCGGTTCAGCACCGGGCCCGAATGCGCGCGGGAGGTCTCCCAGGCGTCGCGCACCTGCCCGTGGATCTGCGCTTCGCCGAGGATCATGGAATCGAGACCGCTGGCCACGCGGAACAGATGCGCGGCGGCCTCGCGGTCGCGACGCACGTAGCCGAACGCCGACGCGTCCGCGCCCTCGCCCAGGCGTGACGACAGCTCGCGCCACACGACGGGCGCTCCGTCGTCGCTCCCTTCCACGAAATAGACCTCGGTCCGGTTGCACGTGGACAGCATCACCATCTCGCGCACGTCGCCATCGGCCCGCAGCCGTTGGAGCGCGCCGTCCACCTCGCTGGCGCGGTAGGCCAGCCGCTCGCGCACGTCGAGCGCCGCGCCGCGATGGTTGACGCCCACGACGGTCAGCGCCATTCGGCCAGCCTCGCGCCGAAGGCGCCCGACTCCACGTCGTCGCAGAACGCTTCGCTCACGAGCGTGGCGGACGCGTCGGACCATCGCTCGCGTTGCCCCTGGTTCAGGAGGTCGCGGCGCAGCCCCGCCAGCTCCCGCACGGCCGCGGCATAGCGTCCGTCCACGAACCGGCCGAGGCGGTCGCGGATCCGCACCGCCGCGGTGGGCACTCGCCCCGTGGACACGGCGACGATGACGTCGCCGCTCCGATGCACGGCGGGGGAAACGCAGTTCCCCTGGTCGGGCGCGTTGACCACGTTCACCAGGCGCCCCAGCGCGCGCGCCTGCGCCGCGATGAGGGCGTTCGCCTCGGGGTCGTCCGTCGCCACCACGACGAGCAGCGCGTCGCCGAAGTGCGCAGCCGAGAAGGCCGCGCGGGTGAGGCGGAGATTGACGTTGCGCGCCGCGGCCTGCTCGAGTTGGGGCGTGAGCACCGGTGCGACGACGTGCACGCGGGCGCCGGCGTCGAGCAGCCCGAGCACTTTGCGCGTCGCCACTCGCCCGCCCCCGGCCACCACCGCCGAAAGCGCCGCTCCTTCGAGCACCATCGGGTATCCGCTCACAGGAACATGCCCGCCGCTGGGGCCGCCACGCGGAACGCGACATACAACAACAGCACCGCGACGAACGCGGTGCTGGAATACCACGCCGCGCGCTGCGCCTGCCATCCGCGCGCGACCCGTCCCGCCGCCACGCCGCTCATCGCGAGCCACGCGCCGCCGCCCCACACGAGCTGCGCCAGGTTGCGCTCGTGGTACGCCATCGAATAGGTCGCCGCGAGCACGACCCCGAGCGTCAGCCCCAGCCAACCGACGATCGCCGCCAGATGATTGACGCGGTCCAACGTGGCGAGCGGCGGAAAGAAACGGAAAATGACGCCGAACTTGCGCGACTTCAGCTCATGCCGCTGCAGGAGGTACATCGCGCCCGCCGCGGCCGCCGTGGCGAACGCGGCGATGCCCACGAAGCTCAGCGCGATGTGCGAGAAGAGCCACACGCCCCGCGCGCCGTCCGCCCCGCGCCCCGGGACGAGGCCGATCACGTTCGCGACGATCGTCGGCAGGGCCGCGAGCGGAGCCGCCACGAGCGTGAGGCTGACGTCGCGCGCCAGCGCTTCCACGACGAAAAGGGTGAACGCCAGCACGAGCCCGGCGAACGACAGCGCAGGACCCAGGCCGGTCATCGGCATGGTCCCGGCGCGGAGGCCGAACGCGACCAGGCCGATCGCGTGCGCGGTGATGCCGAGCGCGAGGGCCGCGAGCACGGCGCGCACGGGCGCGTTCACCGGCCGCGCGAACGGCACGGCGGCGAGCGCGGCGGCTCCCAGATAGAACGAGATGGCGATGAAGTGGGCGATCGCGGTCATGGCGGTCGCCCAAATCTAGTGCGCCGTCTGAGGTTACGGCATCTTCGCAGAAATGCGCGCGGCAGTCCCGTCCGCGATCTTCGGCTGCTCGTGCGAGGTGAGAATGGCCGTGGCACCATAGGACGTTACTCGCAGCACCTGGCCATACCCGATGAAGACTTCGGGCTCGGCGAGCTCGTTGCCCTCCGGTGGCGCCTGCCGCGGCTGGAACAGCTCGATCTGATCGCCGGGCGCGATGCCGTCACGGCGCGCGATGTCGACGATGACGTAGCTCTGGAGGCTCGGCAACACGGGCTCACTGAGGATCCAGCGAACCTTGCCCGCTCGGCCATTCGTGACGGGCGACGGCCGGCCGATCACCACACCGGCGGTGCTGTCATACGCGATGAGCCGTTGGTCGGCGCGCATCTGCGAGAACATCTTCACGACGCGTCCGATCGCCGCCTCACCGTTTCGCGGCGACCGCGTGATCTGAATGAGACCGGTCGGAATGACGATCTGGCCGAAGTCCTCGATGTTGGGGCCGAGTCGATACGACAGGTACAGCTCACGTTCCGGCGCCACCGCGCCGACCGGCGGCGTGATCAACACGCGGTCGTAGAGATTGAGTCGCGACCGGTCCGCGGAGGAGATCCCGGGGAGGTCCGCCGAACGCATGATGTATCCCGAGCCGCGCGGGCCGCCGGGCTCGTCTACCCACGGCGACGCGGCATACTCGCCGATGCGCACGCTGCGCGCGGCCGGCGCGAGGATCTGCTGCGGCTCCGGTGGCGCGGGCTGGGGTTGCGGTTGCGTGGGCGCGAGGGGCTTGGGCGCCGGCGCCACGATTGTCGATTCCGCGGCCGGGGGCGGCGGCGGCGTCACCGCGACGACGCGCGCCGGCGCGGGCAGCTTGAGCACCTCGCCGGGATAGATCCAGTGCGGATCTTCGATGATCGACGTGTTGAGACGATAGATCTCGGGCCACAGAAACGCGTCGCCGAGATAGAGCTTTGCGATGTCCCAGAGTGTGTCGCCGCGCTTCACCGTGTGGGTGGCGGGCATGCTGTCGGACGGCTCCTGCGCGCCGAGCGACAGCGGACAAAGCGCCGCGAAAGCGATCGCGGCCACCGCGGTTCCGCGGATCATCACGAGGTCGCGTTGGCGGCGACTGACGGCCCCCCCCCGCACGGGCATAGCGTCAACTCCAGGCGTGGTCGTGAGCTTCCATCCATGGTGAGGCGGCAAACGGAGCCGGCCTCTGCCCACAGGGACGACCATGGCCGCGCCGAGGTATCAGGCGACCGGGGGGGAGGGACACCCGCGAGGCGGCCGGCGCCCACGCGATGTGACGTGCGCACATTTCGCGCGAGCGCCGGCCTCGCCCCGGCCCGTGGCCGGGATCAGAACGGCAGGTCGTCGTCCTCGTCCGCCAGCGCGTTCGGGAAGTCCTCGAAGTCCTCGCCGCCCGCGGCCGTCTTGGCCTTGGCCGGTGCCGACGCGCGGCGTGCGCCGCCCTCCGCGCCGTCGAAATCGCCCGTGGCTCCACGGCCGCCACCGAGCATGATCAGCTCGCGCACGTTGATCTCGGTGCTGTATCGAGTCTGGCCGTCCTTGTCCTGCCACTGCCGGTACTCGATGCGGCCTTCGACGTACAGCTTGTCGCCCTTCTTCACGTACTTCTCCACGATGTCGGCGAGCTGCGAGCTCTTGGTGTTCCAGACCACGCAGCGATGCCATTCCGTCTTTTCCTGCTTGGACCCCGACGCGTCGTTCCACGACCGGCTCGTAGCGAGGGAGAACGTGGCGACGCGGTTGCCACCGGTGGTGGACCGCACCTCCGGGTCGTTCCCCAGATTGCCGATCAACGTGACTTTGTTCAGGCTACGGCTCACGAATTCCTCCTGGCGAGAGAGTAGTTGGACTCGCCGTTCACGGTATGATCCAGTCCGTGTCGACGCACCAGCAAATCATTTCGCGTCAACAAATTCTGTTGCCACCTTCTCAATCGACCTCACACATCCGATCCCTCCCGTCCCTCCAGCGTGCGCCGCAGCACGATGGCGTCCTCCACCGGCCGGCGATAATAGCCGCGCCGGCGGCCCACTTCCTGGAATCCAGTCGATCCATACAGGCGCCGCGCGCGTTGATTCGACTCGCGGACTTCCAGGTAGATGTCCCGTACACCGCGCGATGCCGCCTCGTTCAGCGCCGACGTGAGCAGGGCGCGACCGATTCCCCTTCCCCACCCGGACGGAGCGACCGCCAGATTGGCGATCTGCCCCTCGTCGGCGACGAACCAGGCCACAACATAACCCAGCACCTCACCGCCGTCACTGCGCGCCGCCACGAAGTACATCGCCGGGTGCGACAGCGCCTCGCGAAACGACTTCTCCGACCACGGGTCGCTGAACGCGAGCCGCTCGATCGCCGCAACGCCGCGCAGGTCGCGTTCGGTGACCGCGGAGATGGACGTCGTCATGCCGTGGGCAAGGGCCGCCCGTGTGTCGATTCCCACCGCACTTGCGCCTCGGCGAGGCGTCCGTACGCCGGCTCCCAGCCGCCGACGTCCACGGCGCCGGCGCGAGCGATCATCCGTTCGAGACGCACCACCGCCCTGGCCCGCGGCGTGGCGACGATCCCGCCCTCGATCGCCGCCGGCCCGACGATGCCGGCGCCGAGCTCGGTCGCGACTCGGTGTACGTCCTCGGCGCGAAGGAGCCGCGCCGGATCGAGCTCCTCGACCTCTCCGTTCTGTTCGACCTCGTAGAGCGCGGCGTACAGTTCGCCCCGCAACGC
>Ga0316628_100005739_pt1 | contig 10029 bp, 4 predicted proteins | sample OWC_Aug_M2_C1_D5_FD_207648 | JGI IMG/M metagenome (GOLD analysis project Ga0316628, IMG submission 207648) | Wetland soil microbial communities from Old Woman Creek delta, Ohio, United States - OWC_Aug_M2_C1_D5_C | ecosystem: Environmental > Terrestrial > Soil > Wetlands | place: USA: Ohio... | reverse complement strand
CGCGTCAAGTCACACAGCGCATAATCGGCAGGCAAATCGGTGAACAGCAAACGCCCCTCGCGCGTCAGCCGGTCGAACACATCCGTCCCCGGCGTGGGAATGAGCAGGCCAAAGTGCGCTAGGTCCACGCCGGCGTCGAGCACAAAATGAGCCGTCCGATCGAAAATATCCGGCCCGTCGCCATTGCCGCCAAAGATGAACGTTGCCGCGACCAGCAACCCGTGCGCGTGCAAGCGCGCAATCTGATCTCGATAGTGCTCCACGCCCACGCGCAAGTTGATGCCCTTGCGCATCGTCTTGAGCGTCGCCTCGCTCACCGACTCGAGGCCGATGAGCACCGCCATACATCCGCTGGCCTTGAGTGCACCGAGCAGCTCATCGTCGTTCGCAATGTCGAGCGACGCCTGCACGGCATGCCGCCTGCGCAGTCCTCGCCCGGCCATCCCGCGAAAGAGCGAAAGCGACCAGTCGCGGTCTGCCATGATGTTGTCGTCGGCGAACAACGTGACCGGAGCGTGCGGGCGCGAAGCGTGCAGCAACTCGGCTAACACATCCTCGACGGGGCGCGCGCGAAATCGTCCCCCTTCGAATTTCCAGATGGCGCAAAACTCGCAGCGAAAATGGCACCCGCGCGAAGCCGACACCAACGCCACGCGATAGCCATGCCGGTACAGGTCGCGCCGGGGCAGCGGCAGACCTGCCAGGTCGGCTGTGCCGCCCTCGTAGCGGCTGGCCAGTTTTCCGTTTTCAAAATCGGCGACGAGCTGCGGCCACGCGCCTTCGGCTTCGCCGCGCACCACTGCGTCCACGTAACGCGCCGCCTCGTCCGGGCAAAGCGTCGCGTGCATTCCACCCATCACTACCGGAACGCCGCGCGCCCGGAACTCGGCTGCAATCTGGTACGCGCGCGGCGCGGTGGGCGTCAGGCTGGTGAGGCCTACCAGGTCAGGTTGGAAATCTTGCGCAGCCGGAATCTCTTCGACTACTTCATCGGCAATACGGATGTCCCAGTCTGACGGTGTGAGCGCCGCCACATAAGCCAATCCCAACGGCTCCATCGTCGCCAACCCGGCCACACTCAAGCGCTTGCGCCCAGATTGGGTGAGAGCCGGGTTGATCAGCAACAATCTGTGCCTGATGCTTTACACTCCTCGTCAATCGCGTATCGCCTATCGCGCATCGCCTTCATCCACAACGAACGACAATCCACAATCCTACAACGGGTTCCACACAAAATGTGCTCGCGGCGTGGACAGGGACCCGATAATGTTACCCGCCGAGTCTCGGATATGGACACGCCATTCGATCCGGCCCGCGCACGGCTTGTATCTCCCGACTGGCACGGCAGCTATATCCGTGGTCCATTCGTGAGCCGTCAGCGATGGACTGTATTGATGACCATTCGGACCATAGTCTGATTCCTCTACACACTCACCTTTCTTTTCGGCCCGGATGGGAATGACCTCGACCAGGAACGTCTCGCCAGACTGGAGCGCCCCACCCGTCCACTTGAATGAGATGGTCGAAGACTTGAAAGTTGCACCGAGGGAGGGTGATTGCAGCGTCACTGTTCGAGGTTCGTTCGCGGCGGCCGGAGTCTGCGTTGCGCCGGTCGCCGACGTTGCACCGGCTACCGGAGTTGGCACACTGTCACCCCGCCAGACCGAGATGTCGTCAATGTAAATTGTGCCTTTACCAGAGTAGGCATCCGTGCTGTCGTCCAGCACCAGCGCGTAAAACTTGATCGGGTAATCCACCTGACCGTCATCCGGCCCGCTGATGTGCGTCCACGGCCATTTTTGACCCGTCGCAATGGTTCCCGCCATCTGCTTCCAACCGGCGCTGCCCACGCGGCCCATCGGTACCTGCCACACCTCGCCGCCATTGTCTTTGATCCATGCGTTCAAGAAATGCCCGGACCCGTCGCCATACACCCACGCACCGATAGCGTTCGGTTGACCGGAAAGCGATGCCTCGTTGATAAAGACGACAAAATCGTTGCTGCTGCCAGGGAAACTGTAATCCAGTCGGGCAGAAGACTGACCTGAGTGCGCTTGCAGCGTGGATTGAGCAAGCGTCCCATTGGCTTGATCGCCGCGCCGCCAGCTCCCCGTCGTCTCAAAGTCGAACAGCATGCCGGGCCGCGTCGTCGCGATGGGGCGCGTGGGGCCAAGCGTCACAGTGGGGCCGGTCGTGGGGCTGGCTGCCACGGGTGTTGGAGTCGCCTGCGGCGCAGACGCCGTCGGCGCAGAGGTCGGCGGCACAGTTGGGCTAGGTGATGGCGTGGCACTCGCGCGTTCGGGCGTCGAGGTGTCGGTTGGCCTCGAGGTCGCAGTGGGAACGGCGGCCACTTGCTCGACTGGTGTAACCGAAGCTGTCACATTAAGAGTTGAGCGCAGCCCGCCACCCGTCTTGAGAATTCCGCTCGCCAGCAACAAAACTGCTGCCACGGCGATCAGCACCAGAGCGCCCAACCCGAACAAGATCGGCCAAAGAGCGCCCCCCGACCTGGATGGAGCTACTGGCATAGGCGCGTAGGCGGCAGCCGGCGGAGGAATATACGTCGGAGGCGGCGCTGACGCATATGCCTGAACAGGCACCGTGGCTTGAACCGGCGCCGCCGGTGTGGCGACAGCTTGTGAAAGCGCCCGCGCCATTTCTTTAACGTTGGCGAACCGATCCTGTGGGTTCTTGGCGAGCGCCCGCATCACCACAGCTTCCACTGGCGGCGTGACGAACGCTGTCAACTTGGAAGGCGGAGTCGGGGGCTTGTTCAAGTGCGCGAAAAGAATCGCGCTGGCTGCCTCACCTCCGAACGGCACATAGCCCGTGAGCATCTGGTACAACACCACGCCGAGCGAGTACAGATCGGATCGCCGGTCTATGGACTTGCCCTCGATCTGCTCCGGCGACATGTACTCGGGCGTGCCGATCATGGCCTTGGTGCTGGTGAGGCCCATGCCGGACAGCGCCTTGACGATCCCAAAGTCCACCAGCGTCACGTGATCGTCGGCGCCGATAAAGATGTTGGCCGGCTTGATGTCGCGGTGAACCAAACCTCGTTGGTGCGCAAAGTCCAACGCCGAAGCCAGTTGATCGAATATCTTGACGATTCGCTGCGGCGACAGTCCGCCGGTCTGCTGGATGACGTCAGACAGCGTCTGCCCCTCCAGATATTCCATGGCGATATAGTGCAGGTTGCCCGCCTGGCCCACGTCGTGGATCACCAGGATGTTGGGATGGCGCAATGCCGCCGCGGCCAGCGCTTCCTGTCGAAAGCGGGCCACGAATTGCTTATCCTGCGCTAGGAATTCCGGCAACACCTTGAGCGCCACATAGCGATTGAGCGACGGCTGGAACGCCTTGTACACCGTCGCCATCCCGCCCTTTCCGGCCAGCTCCATGATCTGGTATTGGCCGAGCGTCGTACCAATTAGATTGTCTGCCATGTCAACCTCTCGACGGAGAACCTTGCGAAGGTTTCACACGTCGGCCAAGCTGCTTTCCGACAACCTTCGCAAAGTTGGAGCCTTCACGCCTCACGTCATGGAATCTCGCTGACCACAAAGTCGTCAAAGCTGACGACGACGCCCCCACCGCTGTCCTTATAGGCCGTGGCAGCCAGCCCTACGCCGCCGCCCTCGAACTCGGAATCCTCGACCTTCACAACCTGCGTGCCATTGACTATCAGCGTCAGCACGCCCACATCGCAGATGGCCTCAATGTGATTGGTCACGCCCTTGCCCTTCTTGATGGCCGACGACGTGTGCATCTTGCCGTCGCTGCTGATAGTCTTGAGTGCCTCACCGCCGGATTCTTTCTGAATCCCTGCATAGCCATCACTGCTGATGGTGAGGTAATAAAAGTTATCGTCGTCCTGGTGACGACAGATGATGCCCAAGTCATTGTCCGTAGGCCCGTCTGTCAACGTGGCATCCACGTCAATCACAATGCCACCGTCAAAGGTCTGATCGGCCAACGTGCCCCAGCCGGTGTAACCAGCGCTTTTAACAGTGACGACGTACTTGCCGTCCTGGTAGGCTTTAGTCGTGTTGTCGGTCTCGTTGACACTCCAGCCGCTATCGGGGTTGCTAAAGTCATCCTGGAACAACACTGTGCTGCCTGCGGACGCACCCCATTCAGTCTGGGCCTTGTCGGCAGTGAGGACGGTCAGTCGGCTAAAGGCCACCGCCGTCGAGGCGGTGTTTTTGTCCGTCCCGGCATAGACGCCCACCTTGCCGCCCTCGGTGATCGAGTCATCCGAGACGGTCTTGACCAATGAGCCGTTAATGTAGAGCGCAATCGTCGAGCCTTGCGCCAGCACGCGCAGCGTGTTCTTGCCGTTCGGCTTGATGGATTGCGAAGCCGTCGCGCTGACCGGATCTGTGTCGGCCCATTGGCCATCAACGCGCTTTTGTAGGAAATACTTGCCGTTGGTGTTCACACCAAAGACATAGTAGCTGCGAGTGTCGCCACTGCCGGTGACGCGAAAGATGATGCCGTATTCGGCATAACCGCCCATCGGCTGCGCCTCGATTTCTGCGCCAAAATTATCGAAGGTGCCGTCCGGTGTGTCCCAGCCCAGCCACTGCGTCTTTTTGACCGAGATGGTGAGCTTGTTAGCCGACCAGGTATAGTCTACATTGTCGCCCGTATCAAACGACCAGCCCTTATCTTCGGATGTCTTTTGCGAGCCAAAGTTATCCGAAAAGAGCACGCCGCCCGCGGTCACCGGTGCAAGCGTCGCTGTGGCACGTGTGGCCGACTTGGTCGCAGTCGGGCCGAGGGTGGAGCGCGTGGCAGTCGCTGTAGCACGTGCGACACGCGCTGCGGTCGGCGTGGGCGTGCCAGACGGCTTGCCGAGCACGTACACCCCCACAAAACCCAGGATGCAAACCAACGCCACAGCCGCCAGGCCCAGCCCACCCCACAGCAACCAGTTTCCCCTCCCACCCGCCGCGCGCGCTGACGGCGCGGGAGGCGGCGTCCCCGGCGCATAAGCTGGAGGCGGTGTGTACGCCGGAGGTGGTGTATAGGGCTGCTGCCCATAAGCCGGTTGGGAAGTGGGCGGCGGCGTCCCAGGTGCGTAAGCCGGAGGTGGTGTCGAGCGGCTCGGCACGACCGTCGGCGGAATGTAGGACGGGACTTGCGCTGGCCCACCTGCTGCCGCCTGGGTCAACGCTTTCGCCAACTCGCCTGCCGAGGCGAACCGCTCCTCAGGACGCTTGGCAAGCGAGCGCATGACTACTGCTTCGACGGCGGGCGGGATCGCCGCATTAAGCTGCCGGGGCGACATTGGCGCTTGCGTCACATGCGCGAGCAGGATGGCCGTGGGCGTCTCGGCGGCAAACGGAACGCGCCCCGTCAATAACTGATACAGCATCACGCCCAGCGAGTAAATGTCGGAGCGCTGGTCAATCTGCTTGCCCTCGGCCTGCTCGGGCGACATGTACTCCGGCGTGCCGACCATTGTGCCGGTGCGCGTCATCTGCTGCCCGCCTTGCATCGCCTTGGCGATGCCAAAGTCCATCAACGTCACGTGGTCGTCCGCGCCGACGAAAACGTTCGAGGGCTTGATGTCGCGGTGAATCAAGCCGCGCTGATGCGCAAAGTCCAGCGCCGAAGCCAGTTGGTTCATCATGTTGACGGTGCGCGGCAGCGGCAACGGGCCGCGCAATTCCGCAATCACCTGCGAAAGTGTGCGCCCCTCCAGGTACTCAGCGGCGATGTAATGCGTGTTGCCCTCCACTCCCACATCGTAAATGACCATGATATTGGGATGGCGCAGCGCCGCCGCCGCGCGCGCTTCGTGTTCAAAACGCAGCACAAACTGGTCGTCTTGCGCCAGGTAGTCCGGCAGCACCTTGAGCGCCACGTAGCGGTTCAGCGAGGGCTGGAACGCCTTGTACACCACCGCCATGCCCCCCTTGCCGGCCAGCTCGAGGATTTGGTATTGACCCAGTGTTTTGCCAATCAAGTTATCCATCGGACTCTCCCGTTAGTACACGTATTCCGTATTGCGTGTTGCATGCCTCATTGGCGTGAGCGTTGCATCTAGCCGTTCAACGTCCCCATTCACAGATCAAGCCAAACGTGCTAAGGATGTAATCAGCATCATTAGCGCCGTCATTTTTAATGTCGTCCCAGACACCAGGAGTAGGATAGCGACCATTGTTCTTGCCGATCATCTCAATAAAGTTCTCGGCAGCAGAATTGGGTTCTCCGGGAGCCCAGTGCGTGTAGGAAAAACTTTCGTCCGTGATCCACTTCCACTGGCCATTCTCCTTTGTGCCGCCCAGCCAATAGTTCTTTTTCGCGCCGGTAGATAGCAACAAGGCAGTGACAGCCTCTTGTTCCTCAGCCGACGTGATAGCGGCGAGATGAGCGCTCTGCTTCTCACAATAGGTTTTGGCTTCCGTCCACGTCATAGACTCGTCCATGACAGCATAATGATGGTCGGGCGTAGGAGTGGAAGCGGGTGTGGATGTAGGAATTGGCACCGTCGCCGTGGAAGCTGCCGCCAGAGTTGCGGTGACTGGCGTGGGTTGGTCACTCGAAACCGTCGGGCTGCCACAAGCAACCAACAGGGCCGCGAGCAACCCTAGCGCCGCTAGCACCAAGACGGATGGCCTAAACCGGTATCGCATGCTATCCCTTCCCTTCAGCCTGGCAGAGCAGCAAGCTTTCTCGACAGCCGACCAATGCCAAGCCGCTCAACGTTCTCATTCACACATCGAGCCAAACGAGTGCGACCAAAACCAGTTGGGGCCGCACGCCATGTCATTCTGATAATCCACATCGCCTGGTGACGATATGCCAGAACGCAGAAACTCCTGCCCGGTCATTGCGAGGAGGCCGCAGGCCGACGAAGCAATCTCTGCCTGCATGGGGATTGCTTCGGCCCTGCGAGCCTCGCAATGACAGTGAGTTTCTGAGTAGCACCCGATAGGCCACGTTTCATATTATGATGATGCGCTGTAAGGTTGGAAGCATTAGCAAGAATATTGCCGCAAACGCGATTATCCCACCGAACAAACCGACCAGCGCTAGTTTCATAACCCGCGGAGTAGGTTGATGGCAAATGATCCAGTGTGCCACAGGCAGGGCCAACAGAACTGGCTCTGCCAGGAAAATCGGGTGTGTGATGTACCCCAAAGCACCTCCTTGGAGAACACGCATGGGTGGCGCACCAACCATATAAAGTGACAAAGGATAAAACAAGGGAGCACTGTGCGAGACGACATCCAAAACCAAATGGGAGAGCCCTCCCGCTATCACCAGCCCAGCAAGAGTGTAGAAATAAAGCCAACGCTTACTCCGACCGAGCAACCACCAGCCTAAACAAATAGCCAAGTACGCGAATAGGCTATGTGTCCAAAGGGTGCTGTGATTAGAGAATCCCCGAAAGAGCGCGTTGTAGATAACGTCCAAGTCTGGAGCAATGGTACTGCTCAACGCTACTAGCCAGAGAACGGTTCGATGCTTTTTGTTCCATTCTGGTTTCCAGTGCAGTTGTGATTTCACTGCCGCAAAGTAACCAGGCACAAGATGTGCTGCTAGCACTGCATCATCTCACTTCTTTCGGCGAAGCGGCCTAACAGGTGGACTGGCTGGCGCCAGCATGAAGCAGGAGTCCACCTTGCTTGTACTAGAAATCATACCACAACTGAATTACGATAAGGTTGCAGGATACTTGCAAAAGCATTGCGACACAATTGCCGTGCCCCACTCGTCACTCGCTACACCACATCCTTGCGCTTCTGGAACACGATCACTAACACCAAAACCACCGCCATGATGGCCGACATCGCCAGCCAACGCCCCATCAGCCCACCCTGGAATGTCCGGCCATAATTGTCCCAAATCGCCTTGATCTTGCCTTCCGCAGTGGCAATCGCTTTGCCGCGCGTCTTTTCCCACTCGGTGCGCTGATCGCCATAGGCGCGCATCAGGTCCTTGAATTCCCCGCCCTGCTTTTCGCGCGACTTGGCGTAATCCAGCATCTGCTGTTCACGCGCCTTGCCATAGTCCGTCTGCTGCTTTTTGACCAGATCGCCATAGTCACGCTGCTGCTTTTCGACTTGTTGGCGGTACGCATTCTGGTCGCCCATCAAGCCCGGCTGCGGAGGCGGAGTGGGCGAAGGCGGCGGCGTGGGTGAGGGTGGCATCGTGGGAGTCGGGTACGGCGTCGGCTCCAGCGGCTCGGAGGGCTCCGCCTCGGACAGGACACGGCGAGTGTCTTCGTCGTAGGTGCTGAGGAGGCCGGGGAAGTAGCACGTCTCGAACATCCTGGCACCCAGGCACTTGCAGCCTGCTCGCTGCTTTTGTTCCTCGGTCAGGTTGTCACGGTCTTTGGACGGCAGGTCACGCCAACAGGGATCGTTGGCTACGTCGCGCCCCATGCCCGTCACGTTGACCAGCGCCTCGAATCCCCAGCGAGTGGACATGGCCGTGCTGATGATCTCGCCTCCGGGGATGACGTCAAGCGGCAAGAGCGCCCCGGAAAAGAGAAACTGCGGCACGAGCACGACGATGACGAGCAGCAGTGCCACATTCTGATTCGGCGCGGCGGCGGAGATGAGCAAGCCCGTCAGGTAACCGCCGAGCGTGCCCAGCACCAGCGTAAAAAAGAACGCGCCCAAGCCCAAGCCGCTCAACGGCGGTCGGACGAACACCAACTTAAACACCAGGAACACAGTCCCCTGGTAGAGCGCCAGGATCACGCCGATCCAAATCTTGGACAGGATGTAGGAGGTGATCTTGAGATTGACCGCCCGCTCGCGCTTGTATACGTCCTGCTCTTTGACGATCTCGCGCACGGACGACATCGCGCCGACCAGGATGGTGATGAGCGCCGCCATGAACAGCATCGTGATGGCCTTGGCCGCGTCGCCGTCTTTGGGGTCGAACAACTTGGTGCCCCAGATAAAGTCCATCAAGCCGATGGTCGGGGCCAGCGCCAACATCAACACCAGGCTGGCCTTGTCCTGCGCCATAATGGATAGATTGCGCGCGGACAAGATAAAGAACTGCCGCAGCGTGCCGACTCGCCGACGCGCCTGGCCGGCTTGACGCTGGATCAGCGCCGGCTGAGCAGCGGGCTGCGCGACGGCCTGGCGACCTCGCAGCCGTTCGGCGACGTTGGCCTGGTATTGGCGCGATTGCAAGTAGCGCGCGTTCCAATCCGTGGGCTTGCCGCGGCCCTCGTCGCTCAGGATGCGATAAATGTCGTCGAACTCGATGTCTTTGAGCTGCCGCTCCTGCGGAGTGCGGTACTGGTCAAAGTACGGCAGCGCCTCTTCCGGCGGGCCGTAAAACGCCACATAGCCGCCGCGCGTCAAAAAGATTACCTTGTCGCACATCATCACGTTCTTGGTAGCGTGCGTGATGAGCATGATCGTTCGGCCCTGATCAGCCAGCTTGCGCAAGAGCTTCATCATCTCGAACTCGGTGCCGGGGTCCAGGCCCGAGGTCGGCTCGTCGAGAAAGAACAGGCGCGGTTTGGTGAGCAACTCCACGCCGATGCTCACGCGCTTGAGCTGTCCGCCCGAAAGTTTCTGGATGGGCAAGTCCTTGCGCTCGGTCAGGTCCAGGTCGTGCAAGACCTCCATGATCCGCTTGTGACGGTCAGCCGCGCTCGTGTCCGCCGGCATTCGCAACTGCGCCGAATAGTCCAACGCCTTGTAGACCGTCAGCTCGGCGTGGACGATATCCTTTTGCGGGACGTAGCCCATATCGTTGCGGAACAAATCAAAGTTGCGGTACAGGTCAACGTTGTTGACGTACACCGCGCCGTGCGTCGCCGGGCGAAAGCCGTTGATGGCATCCATCAACGTGGACTTGCCGGAGCCGCTCATGCCGACGAGCGCGACAAACTCTTGCGGCAGGATCGAAAGCGAGATATCTTGCAGCAGATTCTTGTCTTTGGACACCCACTTGTTCAGCCGCAGCACGTCCAGCCGCAGCCCCTCTTCGCCGAACTGCTGGATGCCATCCTCGCGCAGCGACAGCTTCATCGAGCCGATGCGG